>Ga0326728_10000372_pt1 | contig 178500 bp, 173 predicted proteins | sample MB3enrmetagenome_FD_207602 | JGI IMG/M metagenome (GOLD analysis project Ga0326728, IMG submission 207602) | Lab enriched peat soil microbial communities from McLean, Ithaca, NY, United States - MB31MN | ecosystem: Environmental > Terrestrial > Soil > Wetlands > Peat | place: USA: New York... | reverse complement strand
GTCGTCCCACCGGTGATGGCCGAAGGTCGTCGCACGGGGAGCGAGAGGGTGCGAGGAGCCGATCCCGACGTCCCCGTGGTCATCGTCAAGCTCGGAGGAAGCGTCATCACCCGAAAGCGAGAGGTGGAGAAACTCCGACCGAAGGTCCTCGCTCGCCTCGCTCGGGAGGTGGCCGAGGTCCGGGACCGACGGATCGTCCTTCTCCACGGCGCCGGGTCGTTCGGACACCCCGGCGCGAAGCAGTTCGGACTGGCCCGTCCTCCGAACGAGGGGATCCGGGCCAAGGAGCGACGCCGAGGGGCCGCGATCGTCGCCGCGGAGGTCCGCCGTCTGCATCTCGCGGTCGTCCGCGAGCTCGTTCGCGCCGGCGCCTCCCCTGCGTCCGTCCCGATGGCGACCCATGCACGAAACCGCGCCGGAGAGCTGGTCGAGCTCGACCCCGCCCCCGTGAAGGCGGCGCTCGAGGCCGGCTTCCTGCCGGTTTCCTTCGGGGACGTCGTGCCGGACGAGGCGTGGGGTTCCTCGATCCTGAGCGCCGACACGATCGCTGTGGCCCTCGTCCCGGCGCTCGGGGCGGAGCGGGTCGTGTTCGTGAGCGACGTGGAAGGGATCCTCGAAGGTCCGCCCGGGCGCAAACGGTCCGCGGTTCGGGAGGTCACCGAGGAGACGGTCGCCGCGCTCCGACCGGCCGCCGGGGCCGCCGACGTGACGGGCGGGATCCGGGGGAAGGCGACCGCCATGCTCGCCATCGCCTCCGCCGGCGCCGACGCAGGTCTTATTAGCGGACTGGCCGATGGAGCACTTTCCCGAGCGATTCGGGGCAATCGGGAGTACGGGAGCTGGGCTCGTGCGCGATCCTCCTGAGCCGTCCGAACCGAGCGGCCTCGACCTGAGCCACCGCAAGGCCGAGCACGTCAAGGTCGTCCTAGCCAAGGACGTCGAGGGGCGGTACCGCTACTGGAACGACGTCCAGCTCATCCACCGCGCGCTGCCCGAGCTCGATTTCGAAGAGATCGATACCACGGTGACCCTCCTTGGCCATCGCTTGGCCGCCCCCCTCGTCATCACCGGCATGACCGGAGGCTTTCCCGACGCCGCGAAGATCAACGACAACCTGGCCCGCGCTGCCGCCGAAGTGGGCGTTGCGATGGGCGTAGGAAGCGAACGGGCCGCGGTGCTGAACGGTCAGTACCCCGAGAGTTACGCCTGCGTCGCCCGCTATGCCGTCCCGCTCAAGTTCGCGAACATCGGCGCACCACAGATCATTTCGCAGAAGTCCGGAGGACGGGTCATCGGACCGGACGAGGTGCGCGCGGCGATGGAGCTGATCCACGCCGATGTGCTCGCGGTCCACTTGAACTTCCTTCAAGAGATGGTTCAGCCGGAGGGCGAGCGCCGCGCGAAGGGTTGCCTCGAGCGGATCGGAGAGCTCGCCGCACGGTTCCCGGTCCTCGTCAAGGAGACCGGGGCCGGCATCTCTCGCGAGGTGGCCGAGGAACTGCGGGACCGCTCCGTCAAGGCGTTTGACGTGAGCGGGACCGGCGGCACGTCGTTCGCCGCGGTCGAGCACTACCGCGCCGTGGAGCAGGGGGCGGAGCGCGAGGCGAGAGTCGGCAAGACGTTCTGGGACTGGGGGATTCCTGCCCCCGTCGCGGTCCTTGAGCTGGTCCCGCTCGGGTTGCCCGTCATCGCGAGCGGCGGCGTGCGCACGGGGCTCGACGTGGCCCGGGCCGTCGCGCTGGGCGCGACCGCGGCCGGGACCGCGGGCGGAATACTGCGGGCCGCGGCCACGGAGTACACCGACACCCGCAAGGAGCTCGAGTACCTCGTGCACGAGCTCAAGGTCGCCATGTTCCTGACGGGGTCGAGGACGGTCGCCGACCTGCAGAAGGCACCCTACCTCCTTACCGGGGAGAGTCGCCAGTGGCACCGTCGATAGCGACTCCCACCCCCGAAGAGATCCATCGTGCCAAGCTCGCGGACCGGCGCGCGACGGGGGAGAGCGGCCCGATCCCTTCGAACGTCGACTGGGTCGCGGGACTCCCCCCGGAAGAGCGGGTCCGCTACGATGGTGCGGTTCGAAAGAAGCCGTCGCGCACGCTCTCGGGGGTCGCGATTGTATCGGTGATGACGGCCCCGGCGCGGTGCCCGCACGGGCGATGCACCTACTGCCCTGGCGGCATCGAGGACGGGAGCCCGCAGAGCTACACCGGGGAAGAACCCTCGGCGCTTCGAGGGGCCCAGTTCCACTGGGACGCCCGGGCGATCGCCTCCCACCGGATCGCGACCCTGGAGGAGATCGGTCACCCCACCTCGAAGGTGGAGGTGATCGTCATGGGCGGAACGTTCCCCTCTCGTCCCCGTTCGTACCAGGAGGAGGTCTTTCGCGGGATCTACGATGGGCTCAACGGGGGCGACTCGACATCGCTCGAGGACGCTCAGGCGAGGAACGAGCGCGCCCTCCACCGCGTCGTCGGGCTCACCGTCGAGACCCGGCCGGACTGGTGCGATGGGCAGGTGCTGCCGTTCCTGCTCGACGCCGGGGTGACCCGCGTGGAGATCGGGGTCGAGTGCCTCCACGACGATGTCCTCGCCGCCGTCGGTCGGGCCCACGCTTCGGGCGACGTCGCCCGGGCGACCCGAGAAGCGAAGGACCGCGGCCTCAAGGTCTGCTACCACTGGATGCTGGGTCTCCCTGGGATGGACCCGACGAAGGACCTCGCGGACTTCGGCCGACTGTGGGAGGACCCGGACTACCGCCCGGACCTCCTCAAGATCTACCCAACGCTCGTGCTCCCGGGGACGGCCCTCTTCGACGAGTGGAGATCGGGAACGTACCGACCCTACGATACGGCCGAGGCCACCGAACTGCTCGCCCGGATGAAGCAACGGCTTCCCCCGTGGGTCCGCATCCAGCGCATCCAGCGCGACATCCCCGCGCGGCTGATCGCCGCGGGGGTCCGCTCGAGCAACCTTCGGGAGAAGGCCCTCGCTCGGCTCGCCCGGGACGGTGCGCGCTGCCGATGCCTACGGTGCCGCGAGGCCGGTCGGCGCGCGACCCCACCGGCCGACGCGTTCGAGCTCGTGGAGACCGCCTACGACGCTTCGGGCGGTCGGGAGCGGTTCTTTTCCTGGGAGGACCACGTGACGGACACGGTCGCGGGGTTCCTTCGTCTTCGGTTCCCGTCGGCGGGGACCGACGGAGGCCTCGATGGACCCGTCATTCGAGAGGTCAAGGTCGTCGGAAGCGAGGTCCCGGTCGGCCGCGAGGGGTCCCGGCCCGACGAGTACCAGCACCGTGGTTTCGGTCGCGCCCTGGTCGCCGCTGCGGAGGAGTCCGTTCGAGGGGAAGGGTTCTCTCGCCTCTACGTGACGAGCGCCGTCGGCACCCGCGAGTACTACCGTCGGTTCGGGTTCCAGCGGGCCGGCCCGCACATGGCGAAGAACGTTTTCGCGGGACACAACCCCTGACGAACGGGCCGGGGCCGCGCCGTACCGACGCTCGCGCAACCGTTAAACCCGAGCCCGGCTCCGCCGACCGATAGGAGCCTCCATGGAACGGAACATCCAGGTGGAGCCGCTGCGCACCGTCCACATCGAAGAACAAGGCATCGAGCTCGTCGAGCGAAAGGGTCTCGGACACCCGGACTCGATCGCCGACGGGGTCTCCGAATCGGTGAGCCGCGCCCTCTGCCGTCTCTACCTCGACGAGTTCGGGAGAATCCTCCACCACAACACCGACGAGACCCAAGTCGTGGGAGGGGGTTCCATTCCGAAGTTCGGCGGGGGTCGGGTGACGAGCCCGATCTACATCCTCCTGGTCGGTCGTGCCACCACCGAAGTGAACGGGGAGAAGCTCCCCTACCGAGACGTTGCCATCGAGGCGGCCCGGAAGTACGTCCAGTCGGTCTGCGCGCATCTTGACATCGACAAGCACGTCGAGTTCGACTGCAAGATCGGCCAAGGGTCGGTGGACCTTCGGGGCGTCTTCGAGCAGGGGAAGGCGGTCCTCTCGAACGACACGTCGTTCGGCGTGGGCTTCGCGCCCCTCTCGGACACGGAGCGGCTCGTCCTCGAGACCGAGAAGTTCCTCACGCTCAAGCTCAAGAAGAAACTCCACGCTCTCGGCGAGGACGTCAAGGTGATGGGATATCGCCAGGACGAGGACATCCACCTCACCGTGGCCGCGGCGCTCGTGGACAGCGAGCTCAAGGACGCCCGCGAGTACGCGTCCACCTGCCAGGAGATCCACGACCAGGTCGCCGCGCAGGCCGCGAAGCTCACGCGCCGCAAGGTGACGATCGATGTCAACACGGCCGACGACCCCGAGCTCGGACGGTACTACCTCACCGTCACCGGCCTTTCGATGGAGGCGGGGGACGACGGGTCCGTGGGCCGCGGGAACCGCGCGAACGGTCTCATCACACCGTGCCGCCCGATGAGCCTGGAAGCGTCCTCCGGGAAGAACCCGGTGAACCACGTCGGGAAGATCTACAACCTCCTCGGCAACCTGATCGCGAACGACATCGTGAAGGAGGCCGGAGGCGACGTTCGGGAGGTCCATGTCCGGATCCTCTCCCAGATCGGGAAGCCGGTCGACCAACCCCAGGTCGCCGGGATCCAGATCCTCCCTGCGGCCGGCGTGAAGCTGGCCAAGGTGAAACCGACGGCCGAGGCGGTGGCGCAGAAGTGGTTCGACGACATCGATTCGATCCCGCGCCTCCTCCTGACCGGGAAGCTATCGGTCTTCTAGGAGTGGGGCCCTCCGGGGCGCTCGTGCGGGTCTACGTCGAGTCGTTCGGCTGCTCCCAGAACCAGGGCGAGGGAGCCGGGATCGCCCGGGAGCTCGCGCGCCGGGGCCACGAGTTGGCCCGAGGCCCGTCGGAGGCCGACGTCGGGATCCTCGTCACCTGCGGCGTCATCGCTCCCACCGAGGGGCGGATGGTCCGCCGTTGGCAGGCGCTGTCGGCCCGGATCCCCCGGGTCGTCGTGACCGGCTGCCTCGTCCCGCTGCGCACTCAGCTCATGGTGGGGCCGGGACAGGAGAGGACGACGTTCGTCCCGATTCGGGAACAATCGACCATCCCCGCGCTCCTCGACGCGTGGTCCGCCGCGACCCCTCTTCCGCGGGTGGGCTTCCCGGGGGACATCGCACCGTCCGTCCCCGCCACGTCCTCGTCGGCGCTCTCCCGTTCGACGGTCGTGGAGGAAGTGATCATCGCGCAGGGTTGCACGAGCGGCTGCACCTACTGCTTCAGTCGCCTGGCTCGTGGACCGCTCGAAAGCGTGCCGATCCCCGAGGTGACACGAAGGGTTCGCGAAGCGGTCGCCCGAGGGGCTCGGGAGATCCGGCTCACGGCCCTCGACACCGCCGCCTGGGGCCTCGACCTACCGGGAACGGATCGGCTCCCCGACCTCGTTCGGGCCGTCGGCGACGTCCCCGGGGACTTCCGCGTGCGGGTCGGGATGATGAGCCCCCAGAGCCTGGAGCCGCTCCTCAGCTCCTACCTCGAGGCGCTTTCCGAGGGCACGGCGTACCGCTTCCTTCACCTTCCGCTCCAGAGCGGTTCGGACCGCATCCTCGACGCCATGCGACGCGGATACCGCTCCGAGCTGTTCCGGCGGGAGGTCGAGGCCGCCCGGCGCCGCCTTTCGGACCTTCACCTCTCCACCGACGTGATCGTCGGTTTCCCCGGAGAGACGGAGGACGACTTCCTCTCCACCGAGGCCCTCCTCGAGGAGGTCGGCCCCGAGACGGTGAACGTCACTCGGTTCTCCCCTCGCCCCGGCACGCCCGCGGCCCACCTTGGGGGTCTCCCTCCCCGCGTGGCGAAGAGGCGGTCGCGCGACCTCGCCGTGCTCCGGCACCGGATCTCTCGGAACCGACTCGAGCGCTGGATCGGCACACGCGCGGTCGGACGGGTCCTCGAACACGGACCGGGAGGGAGCGCGGTGGCCCGGCTCGGCAACTACCTACCGGTCGTGCTCGACCGTCGTCCCCCCCTCGGCGCCGACCTCGAGCTTCGGGTCGATGGGGCCCGGTCGACCTACCTCCTCGGAACTCCTGTCTAGTCCTGTTCTAAATACCTGAGCGGCGCCTAGTTTCACCGCTCGGACCCCCGGGTCCGGGACGGGCGGAAGAAGGTCCGATGTCAGGGCTCACCGGCACCGATATCCTCATCGCCGCCGCCGTCGTCATCGTCGCGGTCATCGTCGTCTTCCTTCTCTTGAACGCCCGCAAGAGACTGTTCCGCCGCCGCGACCAGCTGCTCGGCGAGCTCGCGGACAAGCCGGTGCTCAACCAGGACCGCGCCTTCAACCGTCTTGCGATGGCGCGGCGCGAGGCGAGCATTCTCGCCGGACAGGGGGTCAATGTCCACCGTGCGCAGGACTTGATCGCGCAGGCCCAGGGAGCGTTCGACACCCGGCACTACGAGGAAGCCTACCGGTTGGCCCAGTCCGCGCACGAGGCCCTCGTGAACGCGCGACAGCAAGGGTCCCGGACCACCGACGCTCCTCTCCCCTCTTCGAAATCCAACGCCTCGGCGCCGGCTCCGCCCTCTTCCGCGGGCGTCGGCTCGGCGGCAGCCCCGCTCCCCGCGGCTTCTTCGACCGGGACGGCTCCGACCCCTCTGCCGATCCCCAAGAACCGGGCCGAGTCCCAGTTCCAGATCCGCGTGCTCTCCGACGAGCTGGCAAAGCTCACGGGGAGCCGGGGGCAGGACCCGAGCGCCATTCAAGCGGCCGACCTCCTGACGCAGGCATCGGCCACGTTCGACCGGGCCGAGTACACGGACGCGTTCCGCCTTGCCCTCAAGGGTCGTCGAGCGCTCGGGGGAACGGTCGAGAGCCTACCGCCGTCCGCCGCGCCCTCGTCGGCCGATGCGAAGCGAGTAGGAAATGGCGCGGGCGCGTCGCCCGACGTGGCGCGGACCGCCGAAACCGTCGCGGAGAGCGAGCGGTGCCCGGATTGCGGGTCTCCCGCTCTCTCGGGGGATTCGTTCTGCCGTGGATGCGGCCGACCCTTGACGGCCCTCACGTGCCCCGGGTGTGGGGCTCCGAGGGGAGCCGAGGAATCGTTCTGCGGCCGGTGCGGCAACCGGTTCCCCTGACCGACCGCGAGGGAGACTACCCCCGCGGGAGGAGCCACTCGTCGAGCCGTCGTTGGGTCCGCGCCTCGTGGAGGAGCGCGCTCGTGGCGAGCCACCGGGGAAGAGGAATCGCGAACGACTCGCGGATCTTCTGAGAGAGCTCGTCGAGCGAGGCGACCTTCTCGGCCGGAAGGGCGAGGGCGGCGCGGACGTGTTCGCGCACGTTCCACACGCCGAGCGGGAGGATCTCGCCGGGGTGAACCTCCCGGAGGACCACGACCCCGGCCTGTCGACCGAGGGCGAGGAGCGCCTCGCTCGTCGCAAGGCGGGCGGCATAGTAGCACCCCCCGATCGAGGCGTACGTCGTCCGTCCCCGGTAGCCTTCGTGGTCGCCGATCATCACGATCCGGCTCGGGTTCGGGTTCCAGAGGGTGTTGGGATACCACGCTTCGATCGACTCGTAGCGGTAGGCGCCGGGGAGGAAGGCGATCACCCATCGGTTGTCGAGGGCGGTGAACCGGTGCACGACGATCTCGGAAAGTTCGGGGAGCAATCGGACCTCCTCGAGGTTCCGCTTCGAGAGGAGGTCGTCGACCGCCGTGATGCTCCATCGAGTGGGGACGAGTCGTCGCCTCCCACGTCGGCCGAGGGTGCCGACGCTGAACGCGCGCTGGATCCGGCTCACTCGGACGCCCCGTTGGTAGAGCTCCTCCACGGCGACCCGGGCGTTCGCGTGGATGTCGGAGGTGAGGCGGTCGAGATGCGGGTCGACGCGTCGCACATCCAGCCGCATCCGGTCGATGGGAGCGGAGGGACCGAACGGGGGGGTCGTGTCGCTCAACGAGAGATGCCCGCGCGGAGGCCGACGGAAGTGCGCTTCGCTCTCGACGGTCTCCCCCGCGATCCCGAGCAGCTGGAGCTCCTCGAGGATCGGGATCGGGCGTTCGGCGTCCGTCACTCGGATCGGGGTGGTCCCACGGACGAGGCCGGTCCGGAACGAGACCACCTCGGCGACGGACCGACCGACCCACTCCTCGGGCGTGTCGTAGAGCTCGGTCGAGCCGTGTTCCGGGCTCAGAAGGGGACCCACCGAGACCTTCGGGTAGCCGAAGCGCCCCACGAAGAGGGCGGGGGGTGAGGTTCCTTCGAGGTCGACTCCGTTCACCATCGGGAGGGTCTTCTCGAACGCGCGGTACTTGACCAGGATCGGGCAGACGGGCTTGCCGCAGAGCAGCTGAGCCGACCGGCACCGTAGGCACATGGTCGGGTCCTCCTCGAGGCCCGGCACGCTCCACGAGAGCGACTCCACGGGAGCCAGTCCGGGGATCGGAGGGACCGAAGTCGGTTGGGCCATCTCCGCTCGGACCGGCTCACGGACGCGGCGGATGTAAAGACGGCGGGAGAGGTCGTGAAACGGCTATCGAGAGCGGGCCTCGTCCCAGCTCCCCGAGGACACTCTCAAATATCGGGGACGGCTGGGAAATGTCGCGTCCGGGACTGTGGGGTAGCTTGGTCCATCCTTCGGGGTTCGGGACTCCGAGACGCCAGTCCAAATCTGGCCAGTCCCATTCGCGCGAGCGGGGGGCGGTGAGGGGACCGTCCCCCCGGAACCGAGCTCGTTCCTAGAGCGTCTGAGTGAGGGCGCGGACCGCCCCTCCCCCGTTCTTCAGGATGGGGCCGCCGTGGTAGCTCAGGAGGGAATCGACGGCCAGGCGGCTCATCCGCCGGGCGGAGATCTTCGCCGTGGCGATGTGGTGCGTGAACTCCGGCGGGGTGAGCTCGGCCTTGGTCCCGTCCACGAAAAAGAGGTCGCCCGAGAAGAGGAGCTTGCGCTCCGCCTGGTAGAACGACGAGTGGCCCGGAGTGTGGCCGGGAGTGTGGTAGGCGATGAGCCCGCCCGCGGCATCGATCGGGTCGCCGTCCTTGAACGGCTCATCGATGAGCACCGGGTCGGTCGGCGGTGTGCCCGGGCCGTCGTACTTCGGGTTCCCCGCGATGTACGCGGCCTCGATCCAGTGGGCGAACGACCGAGCGTGGGTCTTCTCGAGCATCACCTTGAGTGAGCCCGTGTGGTCGAGGTGGAGGTGCGTCACGAGGATCCTCTTCACGGAGGTCGGCTCGACGTGGACCTTCGCCATGTACGCGAGGATCGCGTCGGACGCCCCGGGAAGACCGGTATCGATGAGCGTCCATGTGGACCCCTTGTCCTTCACCAGGTACACATGCGTCGAAAAGTCCGGCGATGGGTCGACCCCCTCCACAAGGTGGATTCCCGGTAGGATCTCTGGCATCGGTCCCCTCCGGGTCCGCGAACGAGGCTCCCCTTAAGAAAGCACGGGCCGCGGGACCGGCCATGCCGGCCGCGGGGACCGACGTTCCTTCACCGGGAAGACCCTCGGTCGGACCCCTCGGGGACCTCCCATAATGCGATGAACGCGGTCGACCATATGGACGCGATGACGCTGCCGGCGCTCGGGCTCGTTCCCGGGAACGCCACGGGGACCGTGCACCTCGCGGACCACCCGCTGCACTGGAGATCTCCTCGTCCCCCTCCCGAGGTCCTCGCCCTCCCGGCGCTCTGGTGGCCCCCCGACGCACCCCTTCCCCCGGGGGTCGTGGCGGTCATCCTTCACGGGATTCCCGACGGAGCTCCGGGCCCGGAGAAGGTCCCTACGATCGCTCGGGTCGATGCGGATGTCCTTCGGGAGGGAGAGACCGTGGAGGTGAACGGAACGCTCGGACGGTTCCGGATCGAGGGCGTCGAGGAGGTAGGAGTCGTCACCTCGTTCCTCGAGCGGGACGATGGTCGCATCCTCCTCCTCGAGCGCTCGAGCCAGGTCGGCTCGTTCCAGGGGCACTGGGCGGGTGTCTCCGGCTTCCTCGAGGACCCGACCCCGCTCGAGCAAGCGTTCCGGGAGATCCTTGAGGAGACCGGCCTCGGCGCCGGGGACCTCGATCTCCGGGCCGAGGGAGCCCCGGTGCTCGCCCGGGACGGCTCCCGGGTCTTCGTCGTGCATCCGTTCCGGTTCCGCGCACGACGGACCGACATCCGCCTCGACTGGGAGCATACCCGCTCCGAGTGGGTCCTCCCCGAGGAGGTCCGACGACGGCCCACGGTTCCGAAGCTCGACCGGGTCTGGGAGTCCGTCTCTGCCGTTCCTCCGAAAGGATAAGACGGCGGCCGCTCCCTCCGTTCGAGGGATGGGCTGGTAGATCAGCTCGGAAGATCGCCGGTTTTGCAAACCGGAGGCCTCGGGTTCAAATCCCGACCAGTCCACTTCGACAGCGCCGGATCGGACGACGCCCCGACCGAGACGGGCCCACGATCAACGGGGGGCCTCGCGCGGAGACTCGTGTCACGTTGGATTCAGGCACTGGCCAGAGCCGTCACGTCCTTTCAACGCCCTGCCGAGAATCATCGTTTCCTTCCCCCATGTGCCTCCCAGGCTGGAAACCCGAGGAAGGTCTCCGGCATCGATTGTCGTCTCGACCCCATCAAACCCTAGGTGTTCGGCTCGGCAGACGCACGACCGGAGGAGCTCGGGGAGATTGGAAGAGTCCGGAGCCCATGCTTGCAGTTCCGCGGTCTTCTCCCGTCGACTGTCCTGCCGGAGGCGATAGTACGCGTTCAACGGGGGGATTGCTCCCTCCTCCCGTCGAATTCTACCGGTCAGACCCGGGAGCGGCCATGCCCACTTGATCCAGTCGGCATAACTGGTTTGGAATCGCCCAAGGATGTGATCGAGACGTTCCAGGGGGGCGAAGGACGCGAGGGGCGCGGGGACAGGCGCGGCTACCCTTCCCGGCCCCTTGATCGTGACGGGCAGGCTAAAGTCCTGCTGACGGGCAAGGACGGTTTCGAGGCCGCACTTTCGATAGAACTCGATGGCGGTCTCCTCCGGATTGGTGGTGATCCAGTCGCAGCTCGCCTCCTCGGCTCGCCGGCGACCATCGCCGACCAACGCCCGGCCGACGCCTCGCCCTCGGAACTCACGATGCACCGTGAGTACGTCGATATGGGCCGTCTTCTTCCAGCGCGGGTCTGGGCCTACGATCAACTCCAATTCGCCGACGACCTCGTTGCCCTCGATGGCGACCAACGGCCATTGACCGCTATCTACGACGCTGCGGATATGGACGGAGCACGATTCGGGATCCATCCATGGCCCGCCGTGGAGGTACCGCTCGAAAGCACTCAGGTCCTCGTACCTTGCTGAAATCCGAGAACCGTCCGGAAGGGTCCGATACCACTCGACCACATCCGTGAGGTAAACCTGGCAGATTCCGACCGCGTCATCTTCGGTCGCGAGGCGGACGTGCACCATAGGTTCGGTGGTCGAGGAGAGAGGGAGACCGCCCGTGCTACAAGTCTTTGTGTCGATACGCGCCACGAGCCGCCGACGAGGCCACCGCGGCGAGTGCACCGAGGGGGCCGTGGCTGGAAAGGGAGCGCACGCGACGGATGAATGGAATGACCAGAGCGTGCGGGACCTCGCGCCCCCTCGAAATACCTGGGTGGGACCGTTTGCGGAAACTCGTGGTGGAGCCATCCGTTCAAGAGTTGGCCCAAGAGTCGAGGGACATTCGACGCCAGTTTCTCAGACTCCCCCACTTCATACGCCAGGGAATCCCGACCGGCCCACTCGGGCTCAGCCCGAACGTCGGAGGGAATCTCCTCTTCGGAAGACCGATCATGGGACTTCGCGGCGAAAATCCCCCTCGGAACGTGGCCGACAAGGGTTATCCTCAGTGGAACCCCTCCGGACCTGAGGAGGGACCTCGATGTCGGTTCCCATCTCCTCGCCGAGCGTGAACCCGAAGACCGCAGCGCTGGTCATCGTGGTCGCGGCCGCGGTCGTCCTTGGCTACTTCGCGTTGATCGGGGTCGGTACGCTTTCCACCCTGAGTTCCTCGAGGAGTTCGGCCACACCCCCCGGTACCTCGAAGAACTCAACCCCGCCCCCCAGTTCCGGGGCGTCGTTGTCGGTGTTCAGCCACACGGGGACCGTGAACCACGCGGGACATGCGAGCCGCGGTGTGAACGGAACGTACGGTCCTGCGACGGTGTTCAATCGGACCTCGGCCATTAGCACGGGCCCGACGACAACCACGCCGCCGATGGGCGTGCAAGCAGGAAGCCGGGTCTTCGTCTTCGTTGGGTACGCGAACGCCGGGATGGGTGGAGGGACCGAAAGTTTGGTCACCGACTCGTTGAGCGACCCCTACACGTTCGTGCTCGCGAGCGGGGACCAGGTGAACCACTCCGAGGACCTTTGGGAGTCCGGACCGATCCCCTCGAACGCCTCCCTCAGCATTTCGGCAAGCTTCTCGGACGGGAACGTGACGATGGGAGGAACGGTCTCGGCCGTCGATGCTGTCTCGCACATCGGCACGCCGACCATCGACGTGGTCTACGCCAACCGAGGGACGGGAAGCACGGCGCAGGTCCTCGTCACTACGACGCTTCCGGGCGACCTTCTCCTCCTCGGGGTTTCGGGACCCGGGGCCGCGGCCCCGTTCGTCCCGGGCTCGGGAGAGACGTTGCTGAACACCTCCGAAGGCCCGACGGGGCCCGGGGCGACCGACACCGGTTTTGGGTTGTTTTCCGCCGCCGAGAACGAATCGCCCACCACCCTCACCGCAAGTCTCGCAATGACGGACGACTGGGGCGCGATCGGAGTCGGGGTCTATGGCCTTCAGGAGAACGGAACGCCCGGGACCACCACGACACCGAACTTCAGCGTCGCCAACGGGAGTGTCATCTTCCTCTTCGTGGGATATGTGAATTCCATGATCGGGGGAGGAGAGGTGGCCAATGTCACCGACACGCTCGGCGATTCGTACTCCCCGGTCCTCTCCACCGATCTCGCCCAAAACCACTCTGAGGTGCTCTACACCTCCTCCCCCGTCGAGGCCGTCGCCACGACCAGCGTGACCGTCAGCTTCGTTTCCGAGAACCCGCCCATGGGGGGTTCGGTGGCGGCCGTCGATGTGGTCGCAAGCTCCGGGCTGCCGGTGATCGATCGCACCGATTGGACGACGGGGCCCTGGTCCGGGACCGCCTCCGTGTCCGTGGCGACGCCCGAGACGGGCGAACTTCTCCTGCTCGGGGTTTCCGGCATGGGGAGGGACGCACCGTTCAACGCGACGGCGAACGAGACCCTCCTCGACACCGGAACCAACACGAGCGGCCCGTTCTTTGACGGGACCGGCTTCGGGACCTTCTCGGCCGTGGCAACGGGCTCCATCACTTCGATCTCGGCCACATTGCACACCGCCGCGGAGTGGGAGGCGATCGGCGTCGCGATCTCTACGACCGGCCATTCGGGAACGTCGGGGGCCGTTTCAGGGTCGGGAGCGATCGCGGGGATCGGCCCGGCGTTCCTTGCCGTGGCCGGTGCGATGCGACCGAAGTGAGCGGGGGACTCCCCACATCCGCTTGCTCGGCGACCACCGGCCCTCGCACTAGGGGGAATGTTCTCGGCCCGTTGCCATTCCGGGGGTGGATCGGTAAGGTATGACCATCGGTCGGTCCACTCCCGACGAGTGATGGTCCTGCCCCGAACGGGGTCCAAGCCATTCACCGATCGAAGTGGCGCTGCCGCTCGATGCCGTCGCAGACAAGACCGATGGCGATGCCAAGCACCACGATCACCAAGAGGGGGAAGATGTACATCCACCAGTTCCCGAAGTTCCCGGCCGCGTCGAATCCCTCGCACGTCCCGAACCCCAGGAGATACCCCCACTCCGGGAACGCGCTCGACGGGAGCGGGGAGAACGGCGGGAGGTACGGCACAAGGTACGGGATGGGCGGACTCCCCGGAGGATGGGGCGGACCCCCCGGGAGGTTGCAGTTGTAGAACCAGGGGAACGCCGACAGCACGAAGAAGATCGGCGCCACATCCAAGGGGATCTGCGCCAGCACCGGAGCGAGCGAGTTCGGCATGATATGCCGCACGAGAAGTCGGCCGAACGACGCTCCCGACGACCGCGCTGCCTCGATGTACGGTTGGTGCGCGACCGCTCGCGCCCGCTCCCGCACCGTCCGCGCCATCGTCGGCCACAAGATGATCCCGAACACCGCTACGAACACCAGAAGCGTCGCGGAGCCCGGGGCCGCCGTGGCAAGCCCTGCGAACACCACGATCGCGAGGAGGAACGTTGGGATCGTTCCCAAGGAATCGCTGACGAACGTCACCGCGCTGTCCGCGAGACCCCCCTCGGCCAGTCCCGCGACCGCCCCGAGGAAGAACCCCAGGAGGACGTCGATCGCCAGGATCCCCGCCACGATCGCGAGGTCCCATGGCGTCGCCTGCCAGATCGCTTGGAACAGGTCCGTCCCGAACCCCGGCATGATCCCGAACGGATGGGCCCAGGACGGACCGAACGCCGGATAGGGGGGGATCCAGGCGAGGTTCTCGGACAAGGTCCCGAGCGAATTGCGGAAGACGACGAGCGCGCTCAACGCCGCCCCCACGTAGACGAGGAGGATCCCCACGCCGACCAGGAAGCCGAGACCCGGGGGGCGACGCGCCCAGCGCTCGCGCAACGTGGGAGAGGGGAGGGGGGCCACGGGTTCCGTGGGAGGCCCGACTCCGCTCTCGGTGGGTACGCCTTCGCGAGGGGGTGCGAGCCACGGGGCAGGGACCCCCTTCCGAGACGCTCGGATCCAGAGGGCGAGGGCGACCGCGACGACCGCGACCACTGCCACCCCGGCGAACGCGTAGACGAGCGAAAGGCCGGCGGACGAGGAGGAGGGGGTCGTGGAGACTCCGCTCCCGCAGGTGGCGGTCCAAGTCAGCGGAACGAAGTCGCCTCCGAGCTGGATGCTCGAGAGGTTGGCCGACCACCAGGACGGCAGCGCCGGTGAGAGCTCGGAGTAATCGTAGGTGTTGACGAACGGTAGCACACCGAGCGGGTTCAGCACGTTCCCGTAATCCTGCCAGAAATTCCCGCCCTGCTCCCGACAGGTCGGCCCCAGAATGTTTCCCGAGAGAGGGAACCCGTTCACGGTAGCGGCGACGTCGCGGGCCGGCTGCGCCGTCACGTTCCAAGTGTCGAAGTAGGTGGGCGGGAGAGGCGGGAAGCACTGCCCGGACGCTCCGACCGGGCAGGAGTTGTTGTAGATGTCGAACGGCAGGTAGACGGTGGGGTTGTCGACCGAGAAGTTGTTGTTGAAAATGAGGTCCCCGCTCTCGGCTTCCGCCAATCCCGCGTACGTCTCGGGGGGCGCGTACGACGGGGCTGTCGGGTCCTGGAACGTATTCCCCCAGACGGTGTTGTTCGTCCCTCCGTAGAAGAGGAGCCCGTCAGGGGAGACGCACCAGCTGCAGCTCACGGCGGGACAGACCCCAATGCACTGCGTCTGGTAGGGTGGGACGAGCCAGGAAGGAACGAACGTGTTCGACATCACGAGGTCGTTCGTCGAGTTCCAGATCATCACGTTCGCCTGCGGGAACGGGTTCTCGGAGGCGTTCAGCGGGCCCGCGAGCGTGATGAGCTCGAACATCCCTGGCCAGCCGCCGGCCTCGGTATCGTTGGAGAGCGTGACGTGGTGCGTGAGCACGAGGCCGATCTGGAGGTAGAAGTTGGGTCCCTCGAGTGGGTGCGATGCCAACCCATAGGTGAACGAGAACACCTGAAGGCTCACCGGGTGGTCGATGTCGACATACGCGTCCGTTCCGACGAGCCAGATCCCCATGAAGGTGGGGAAGAGGAACCCCGAATAGGAGGCAAAACTCGGCGAAAGGTTGCCGCTCCTCGCGTTCCCGCACTCCGTGCAGTTCGACGTTGGGTTGTTGAACAGACGATACTGGTCCGAGATGGTCCCGTTCCCGGAACTCGAGATGCCGGCGAGTTGGGCGTTCCCAAACGCCCACAACGGCGTGTAGACTCCGCTCGCAGGGTGGTACTCGAGCGTGACCGAAAGCGAGGTGGCCACGGTCCCCACCGTGAGCGTCCCGTCTACTTCCCCGTAGTCGGCGAGCATCACCTCGTACGGGTAGGTCCCCGGGGGAAGGTACCAGACCGGGACATCTGGTGCCCACTCGAACTGTGGGTGGATGAACGTCGACGCATTGAAGAAGACGAAGACGTAGGGGGCCATTGACGAAGGGACCGGCGACCCGGAAACAGTGATCGCGTTCGTCACGGGGGTGAAGCCGGCCGTCGAACCGAGCGCCCTTGAGAATCCCCACAGGCCCCGGAGGACGAACGGCCCCGCGGCGGCATAGGCGGTCGTGCCGTTGAAGGCGATCGAAAGTCCCACCGAGGCCTCTCCTGTTTCGTCCCCGAAATCTTCCGCCGCCGGGACCGAACGGAACTGACCGGGGCTGCAGGACGGGATCGTCGCGGGGCAGTAGCCCAGCGTCGCGGTGAGGTTGGCGGACACGACGTCCACCGTCGCGCCGTCGAACGGCCCGATCCCGAACTCGAGCTCGTAATCGTTCGTGAGGCCACCGGGGTTGAGATGGGTTCCCGTCGCCTCGAACGTGGCCAACGGAACGTTCGTGGGATGATGCGCGCTTAGAGAATTGAAGATGACCCAGTCGTAGGTCCCGCTGACCTGGCTATGGCCGGAGGCGAGGAGGCTGTAGTTGAACCAGCACTCCTGATCTCCTTGGGACGTTAGCGAGGAGTTGAGGTATAGCGTTAGGGTGTACGGACGGGGCGCTGAAATGTAGGGTCCCATCCCGATGTAGATGCCGTCGGAGACCGAGCCGGCGGGGCTATGGCGAAGGATCGTGGAGTTTCCGCTCGGAATCCCGAATACGGTTGAGCTCGAGAAGTTCCAGACCGCGTCCCCGAAGTTCATCGTGTCGTTCTGTTGAAGGTAGGTGAGCGTGTTCTGAACCCAGAACTCGTTTCCGGTCGTGCCCTGGATCGTGACGTTGGTGATGACCCCGTTGAGCTGGATCCCGTACATGTCGGGGGTCAGGTCGTCCATGTAGATGGTGCTCAGCTGGTTCACCGTCAGGGTACCGACGACGCTCGATGCCTCGACGGTCGTTGCCTCGATGTTCCCCGATGTATCGTTCTCGCCGTAGTATGCTATCCCCGAAGGGGCGGGAGGCGTGGAATAGACCGGGGTAATGTTCGAGGAAGGAACAGCATATCCCGGTACGACCACCCCGTTTGCCACCCTCGCCGGTCGACCGACGTACGGGAGCCGAATCTCCCGGGGCGGAACCCCGCTCGCTGCCAGCGCGCGGGCGGTCTCCTCCACATGCTGATCGAACGGGTTCGCGGAAGAAGAGGACCTGTTCGAGGAGCGGGGGATCTCCGCGGGGTGGGAGGGAACCCCCACATTCCGCGTTCCCCCCTCAGACGATGCGACCGAGGGGGATGCCGCGGACACCCCGGGCGGGACGGATGGTAGGCGGGACCCGATCGGGGCAAGGACCAGAACGGCCAGCAGGAAGCCGACCCACGTTGCGAGGAAAACGCGTCTCCAACGCGATGAGGACCCTCCGGGCGTCCATCGCACCTCTCGGCCGCGGGTGACGGCGGGTTGAAGGATGGCTTTGGAAACGAGCGTCATCGGCCCACCGCCGAGCGTGGGTCGATGCGAATGGCCAGAAGATCGACCAGCAGGGCCCATGCCAGTACCACGATCGCGATCAGGAACACCAGCGGGATCACCGGGGCCAACTGCCCCTCGACCAACGAGGAGAAGATCAGATACCCGAAGCCCGATTGGTCTGTGAATGCCACCTCCACGGCGAACTGGACCGCGAGGTACTCGGGAATCGTCAGCGCGAAGATGAGGAGGAACGGCGGGGTCACCGCCCGCGCCGCGTGCCGCCAGAGCAACGTTCGCTCGGAGACTCCTCGCGAACGGGCGCCCACGATGTACGTTTCCTCCCGCGTCGACCGTACCACGGCGCGCGCATGCCGGAAGAAGATCGCCACATACGCCACCGCCACCACGGACGCCTGAATGAGCGTCTTCGTGAGCGAGATCGACGCGATCGTCCACGCGTGGTGGTAGATCGCGTCGATGAGCGGAAACCCCGTCGGTTGGGTCACCGCATTATAGATGATCCACGAGGGGTAGCCGTACTGGTTGAAGAACCAGCCCGACGACGGGATCAGCCCTTGGCCCGGGATGTCCCCATACGCGTTGAGGTAGGGGTAGAACAGGGCGTTCAACACCAGCGTGCCCACCACGAAGACCGGCAAGAGCGCGGCCGTCAGAGTGATGAAACGGGAAGGCGCGTCGAGCCACGTTCGACGGCTCCATCCGACGAGGAGGCTCATCGGGTAGGCGAGCAACGCCGCGATCGGGAGCGCGAACGCCGCCAACTGCACGGACGGCGGAACGAAGTAGGCGAAGGTCTGGGTCCAGGGAAGCCGATAGAGAAGGTAGTCGGCCGTCCCCCAGTTCCCTGTGAAGATGTTGATCACGAGCTGGAAGAATCCCTGGTCGATCCCCCAGAACGACATCGGCGGGTGCTGCGTGAGGTCGCTCGGGACGTCGATCGCCAGGTAGAGAATCAGGAGGATGAAGACGAGCTGGACGGGAATCAGAATCAGGCGGCGCGCGAGGTACCGGAGGAACGGGGATCCAGAGGAGCGTCGGTCGCGCCCACTCCCGCGAGTCGCGCGACCGGGCGGAGCGGCCGGACGCGGTTCGGGGGATCCCGAAGCCCCCGCCATGCCGCCGGAGAACGGGGCCCCCCTTAAATCCCGATACCCCCGGGGTCCCCCTCGGAAGGGACGGGGACTCGCGGGGCAGCGCTCGGGCCCGCGCAAACTCTTTAGGCGCCCGTGCCCGAAGGGGGTCCGTGATCTCGGAAGGCCTCGACCCGATTCTCATCCAAGTGACGATTCCGCTGCCGGTCGGGTTGATCTATCGTGCGTTCACCGACCCCGCCCAGCTCACGAACTGGCTCTCCGACGGAGCGCAGGTGACGGCCGAAGTGGGCGGGAAGTTCATGCTCTCCTGGCAAGGACCCAATGCGTACGAGAGCCCGGGAAAGATCGTCCGCATGACCCCCGACCTCGACCTCGGGTTCACCTGGTTCGGTCCGCTGCCGTTCGCGCGGCTCATGAATCACCCGGAGCCTCGAACCCAGATCTACGTGCGGCTCCAGGAGTCTCCCGAGGGGGTCGACGTAACGCTCGAGCACGAGGGATGGGGCGCGAACGAATCGTGGGAAGAGGCCCGCTCGTGGCACTTCCACTTCTGGGACGAGCGATTGACCCGTCTCAAGGACTACCTCATCAAGACCGCCTACGGGTAACGCGGTTCGTTGGAACCGCTCACGTCCCACCGGGCGTGTATCGGTGGCAGACCGACTCTCCGCAGAGCGCGCACGGGCCGGTCGGTTGAAGCCGAAAGCTCGCGGTCGAAGCAATCGCCACGACCTCCATGTGATGGGTAGGGAGGTGGCCGCACCGGCATCGGGCACGTCCCGCCGGCCGCGTCGCACCGCCAGAGGCGGCCGCGGCTCTCATCGACCAACGACTCTCGTGCGACTCCAAAAACCTGTCGCGAGTCATCCCTAAGACCTTCCCCGACCGTCCCTCGACCATGGAGGTCGGTGGCTGTCCGCTCCCCGAGGACCGGCTCTACGACCTCGAGAACGACGTCTGGTGGGCCGAGGATCCCGAGGACGGGACGGCCCGTGTCGGTCTCATGGGAACGTTGAGCGCGTTCGCCGGGAGGTTCCACTCGCTCACTTTCCGGCCCGTCGAAGGGCCGGTCGCGCGAGGACGCAGCGTGGCGACGGTGGAAAGCACGCGGTTCACGGGCGCCGTTCGTGTTCCGCTCGACGTCGTCCTCGTGGGCCGCAACGAAGCGGTGGCGCGCCGCCCGCGCCTCTTAAACGATGCTCCGTACGGGGACGGCTGGGTGGTTCGGGTGCGGGCGGCGCGGCCGGAGGACCCGAAACGCATTCTCGAGACCGCCCCGGCGATCGCATCGCGGGTCGAGGAGCGGATCCGGGCTCAGCGGATCCATTGCTGGCCGGCGACCCCCGACTCCGAGCTCAGCGAGATCGGGATCGAATGCGCCACGGTCCTCGCGCGGCTCTCCGACGAGGTCGCCGTCCGCGCTGCCGGAGAGGCGGTCCTCCTCGTCACGGACGACCCGACGAGCCCGATCGAGATGGCTCGCTGGTCGGACCGGACCGGGCACTCGCTCCTCGCTCAACGGCGGGAGGGGACCCTCTTCCAATTCCTCGTCCGGAAGGAGGCGGAGCCGAAGCCCCGCCGCCGACCCGGAACGTAGGGTCGGGTCGGACGGGTCCCGACGGTCTATTTCTCGATCGGCGTCCGGACCAGGTTCCCCCACTCGGTCCAGGAGCCGTCGTAGTTCCGGACGTCGGGGTAGCCGAGAAGGTACTTCAGCACGAACCAGGTGTGGCTCGACCGCTCTCCGATGCGGCAGTAGGTGATGACCGGGGAGTTCGGGGAGACGCCCTTCGAGCGGTACAGCTCCTCGAGCTCCTCTCGGGACTTGAACGTCCCGTCGTCCTTCACGGCCTGCGCCCAGGGGATGTTCTTCGCCCCGGGAATGTGTCCGCCCCGCTGGGCGTGCTCGTTCGGGTACTCCGGAGGTGCGGTGATCTCTCCCGAGAACTCCTTCGGTCCCCGCACATCGACGAACGACGCCTTCCCCGCCTTCACCTCGGGGAGGAGCTTGCGGACGTCCTCGAGGTAGGAGCGGAGGTTCGTGTTCGGGCTGTGCGCGCGGAAATGGCCCGGAGCCGGCTTCGGGACCTCCTTCGTGACCGGCAGGTCCTCCGCGATCCACTTCTTCCGGCCTCCGTTCATGATCTTCACGTTGCGGGCTCCGTAGTAGGTGAACACCCAGAACGCGAACGCCGCGAACCAGTTGTTGAAGTCGCCGTACAGGACGAGCGTGGTGTCGTCGTCGACCCCCGCGCGAGCGAAGAGCGCCGTGAGGGCCTCTCCCGAAAGGATGTCGCGCGCGACCGGGTCGTTGATGTCCTTGCGCCAGTCGAAGAGCACCGAGCCCGGAATGTGTCCCAGCTCGTAGTTCGCCGCCGGGTCGTAGTCGACCTCGGCGATGCGGACCTTGGGGTCGTTCAGGTGGGACGCAAGCCAGCTCGTCTCGACCAACACTTCCGGGTGTGCGTACGCTGCCATGGGGGGTGCCTTGGGCGCACCCGTTACGAAGGGAGGTATTTACACTCGCGGGTGGGCACAATTCTCGTCGCGCGAGGGAGTCCCTCGCGGATGCTTCCCGTGTGGACGAGGTCCGACCGAGAGGAGCGGCTACCCGCGGCGTCCGCGTTTCGGGAGTGCGGCGTCCGAGATCTCGATCGTCGCGGGGTCGAAGCCGAGGCGCGCCAGTTCCTCCCGGATCCGACCTCGATGATCGCCCTGGAGGTACACTTCTCCGTCCACGACCGAACCGCCGGTGGCGAGCCGGTTCTTGAGGGAACGGGTCGTTTCCGCCAGGTCGACCCCGGGGGGGAACCCCGAGATCACGGTCGCCGGTTTGTTGTACCGGCGGGGCTCGGCCCGAACCCGGATGCGCGCGGTCTCTCGGTCGAGCGCCGACAGGATCTCGTCGAACTCTTCGTCACTCATTGGTTTCAGGTCTCCTGACCACCTCCGATTCGAACACGCGAGGGGCAGGAGCGGATCGAAGAACGGCGGACCGGTGCGACCGAAACGCACACGGAGATGAGCTCGGGGGGTCTCGGTGAGGGCACCGCCGTATCCATACCCGCGCCCCGCATGAACGTTTCCTATGCCCCCCGGGACTACGCCTCGCCCCAGCGATAGAGGCGCAGCATGATGGCGACCCCGACGATGGCGGCCGCCACGAGGAGCAGGGCGTAGAGGGCCATTTGGGACGGGTCGGCCGGGGTGATGCCGAGGGCCCCCTGGACGAGAAGGGCGGCGTAGGTCGTGGGGAGGAACCGGGCCGCGTCCTGCCAGAGGGGCGGGAGCGCGGAGAGCGGATAGTAGAGCGGGGAAAGCATCCCGAGGATCGTGAACGTGAGGTTGCCGACGGGCCAGATCTCCCGCTGAGTACGGATGCGGCTCGAGATCCCCATCCCGACCGACGAGAAAAGGACCCAGAGGACCGCAAGGCTCCCGAGGAGGACGAGGAACGCGAACGGGGTCAGGGGGTGCCCCTCCCGTCCGCCCTCGTAGAACAGCATCGCGGCGAGGACCGCGAGGGCGGGGAGCATCGCGATGAGGTTCGAGAACGCGATCCCGAACAGGTAGCGGATGCGTCCGAGTGGGCTCGCGACGAACATGTCCTGGAGCGAATGCTCGATCCGCCAGAACGCGCTGTCGCCGAGCACCCAGGAGCCGATGTTCTGCATCGTGAACAGCATCGCGCCGACGATCTCGAGCGGCAGCGCTGACGGGGGCGAGATGAGCGAGAGGAAATAGAGGAAGATGAACGGCAGGAGGAGCGGCGTGATCGCCACCGCCGGGTTTCGGCTGATCCATCGCCACCCGACGATGAGGAACGCCGGGAGCGCCCGGCCGTTCGTCGGGATGTCCGGGAACCTCTGATGGATCGCGGCCATCTATCGCTCCTGGACCGTCCGACGGGCCCAGTAGATCGCGAAGACGAAGAGGGAGACCGTTTCGACGAGAAGACCCGCCACGGCCAGGATGAATTCCCCCGAAGAGAGCGAGGTCACCCCGATGCTCATTTGGGCGATCGCCGCGGCCGCGCTCGGGGGCATCAAGAGCACGACCGGCGCGAGGGACGATGGCCAGAGATGGAAGGGGTAGAAGACCGGGGGGAGGACCCCGAAGACATTGAAGAACAAGCTCGAGTACGCCCAGATGGCCCGATTCTGGCGGAAGAACGTGGAGAAGATGTAGCCCACGGACGCGGAGAAGAACCAGACCGTGGTCGCGAGCGCGAGAAGGACGAGCGCCTCGGCGAGCGTGAAGTGGATCACGGTCGTCGCAAGGACCCCGAGGAGGATCACGGGGGCAACGTAGACGAGAAGGATCCCGGTCGACATCCCGAGGAAGTACGCCTCGGGGGAGAGCGGGCTCGCGAGGTAGAGGTCGTTCGCCTTGTGGTCGATGCGGATGTAGGCGGCCTCGTTGAGGACCCGCTGGCCCATCGCGAACATCGAGAAGAGGATGGCGCCGACGAACGCGACCCCGAGGAGGCCCGGGGAGAGGATCCAGACGAAGACGAGGAGCACCCCCTGGACGACCATCGAGGTCGCCATGGCGAGCTCCTCGTGCGCCTGAACGAGCACTTCGGTCCAGAAGAACGCGAGGAGTCCCCGGAACGCACGAAGGTCCGGGGAGGGCTCGCTAGTTCTCATCGATCGACCTTCCGACGACCCGAAGGAACGCTTCCTCGAGCGTGACCGGACCGACGGTCGCGAGCAGCTTCGAGCGAACGGCGAGGTCCATGAGCTCGCCCAGCCGTTCGGGGGTGACGATGATCGTGAGCGCGTCCCCGTCGATGACGCACGAGCCGAAGGTTTGGAACGACTCGATCTGAGGAGCCCCTCCGGGGAGGAGGACCTTGACCGTTCCCCCGACGGACCGTTTGAGGTCCTCGGCCGTTCCCGTGATCAGCACCTCGCCCCGCTCGATGATGTAGAGACGGTCGCTCAGCGCCTCGGCCTCGTCGAGGTAGTGGGTGGTCAGGAGGATCGTCGACCCGTGACGGGAGAGCGTGCGCATCGACTCCCAGACGGAGCGCCGCGCGAACGGGTCCATGCCGATCGTCGGCTCGTCCAGGAAGAGGAGCGGTGCTTCGGTGGCGATGACCGTAGCGACCATCGCCCGTTGCCTCTGCCCGCCCGAGAGCGTGATCGACAAGCGGTTCGCGCACTCGAGGAGCCCCATCTTCCCGAGCGCTTCCTCGGTCCGCGCTTTCGCGGTCTCCCGTCCGAGCCCTCGTGCCCGGAGGTACGTGTACACTTGCTCGCGCGGGGTGAGATGGTAGAACGGCTTCCCCTCCTGAGGAACGACGGCAATGTACGGTCGGGCCCTCTCGGGTTCCTGGTCGATGTCGAACCCGAACACCTGGATCCGGCCCGAGGTGGGACGGAGGAGGGTCGAGGCGATCTTGAGAAAGGTGGTCTTGCCGGCGCCGTTGCGGCCCAACAGCGCCACCCGTTCCCCGCGACGCACTTCGATCGAGACGCCCGCGAGGGCTTCGATGGGGGACGCCCCCTTCGGTTGGTAGACCTTCCGGAGGTTCTCGCTCCGGAGAGCGATCTCGGTCGTCAACGGCCTCGCCCAACGGGGCGCGCACGCGGCGGACCGGAGACTCGGGCGGCCGGGACCTGAGGGAGGTCCCCGAACGGGGGGACCGACTCCCGATATGCGACGACGCGGACCATGTTGAACTTCCTCTCGGTCAACGACCCGAGCTCCGACTTTAAGCTCTGCGCCGAACGGACATCCGTGCGCGGCCGCTCGCCGGGCCGACCCGCGGCGACTACGTGCCGGGGGGAAGCGGCGGTTCTTCCGGGAGAGGGGTCATCTCAGGAAGCTCTCGAGTGCCGACGAACGTCTCGGGGAGTTCGGTGGGCCGGAGCCCCCGCGCGCGGTTCAGGTCGGCCGGAACGAGGCCGGGCGTCGTCTTCCTCCAGCAGAGCCGCGCGACCCAACCGTACATCCAGGGAGGGATCCCGATCGAATCTCCGAGCTCTCGAACGTCCTGGCGGGTGAGCTCGCCGATCAGGATCAGGATGGCGAAATACGCGATGAACCCGAGAATCACCCCGCCGGCCAGCTGGAAGTAGCGGTTGTGCGGTAGGAACCGGTTGAACTGCGACATCGCGAGGAACGCGGCGGCAGCGCTGAGGATGATCCCCAGGATCGAACGGGGCTGGATGTGCACCTGGATGAGGGTCTCCATGAAGTACGTGTTGAGAGCGAGGGCGGCGATCGAGGAGGCGAGGACCGCCACCGCCCCGGCGACGAGACCGTTGCTCATGTAGAGCGGCGACCAGGTCGGCATCAGAAGGAAGACCGCCGCGAACAGGACCGCGACCTGGGTGGACGTGATGTACAGCTCGAGGCGCTGGCGGCCGATCGAATTGATCGACGCCTGCATGATCTGGCTGAGAGAGAGCGGGATGGCGCCGATGACCAGGATCGCGAGGGGTATGGCCCCCGCCGTGGCATAGGCCTGGTTTTGAAATACGTTCAGGAAGACCGATCGGTAGGTCACGAGCGCCACGACCCCCGGGACCAGCAGCATCGTCGAGTACCGCATCGCTCGCCAGGTCCCGCTGCGGATCCGCTCGTACTGCTCTTGGCGATGGAGGCCGGCGAGGTACGGGAAGAGCGGCGTCGTGACGGCGGCCGGGATGGAGAGGGCAAGGATCCTCCAGCCGTTCGCGGCTAAGAAGATCGTCAACGCGGCCGCGCCCAGGAACGCGTTGACGATGAGCGGAACCATGTTCGTGACCAGGTAGCTCAACATCAGGCTGCCCATGAGCGGCCAAGAGAACCGGAACATCCGGGCGGCCTCCGACCAGTGGAATCGCGCGAGGATCGCCGCGATCGCCGGAAGGCTGTAGAGGGTCGAGGCGACGGCGCCGATGGCGTACGCCACCGTGATGCCGAGGACCGTGGGGAAGTAGAGCGCCACGATGACGAGCGCGGGCAATCGAGCGATCGCCTCCACGAGGGACGGATACTGCGCCTTGACCGAGTTCCCGAGTCCGATGTAGAGCGAGTTGTACACCGTCGAGAACGACCAGAGGAGCGGGAGCGTGAGGAAGATGCCGAGGGCGAGGAGCTGGCTGTTTCCCGAGGCGATCTGAGCTCCGCCGACCGAGACCGGCGCGATCCCAAAGAGGATGAGCCCCGCGGCGGCGACCATGAGCATCCGTACGAGGAGGTACGTCGAGGTGTTCTCCCTCGGCGGCTTCCCCCGGGCGAGATAGTAGGTGTACGCCGTCCCCAGGCGGAGGTCGCCGACGCCGTTGATCGAGGAGGCGATGAGAAGGAACAGCTGCGCGGTGCCGAGGAGGATACGGCCCTCCCCCGTCAGCCCGATCGTCTTGTAGAGAGCGATGTTCGCGACGAACCCGATGAGCTGTGTCGCGAGGCTGGCCGCGAAGACCGCCCCCGAGCTCAACGTAAGGGAATAAGCGGCCTTCGGCACGGCCACCGGTGCGGGCGCGGCCGCTGGGGACTCCGTCGTACGCTCCACGGGGTACGCGCGGGAGATGGCGGGCCCCGCCTCTTATTCCCGTCGCTCGAAGCCCACGGTCAGCTTCGGGGGCGGGAAGAGGGGGGTGTCTCCCCCGGCCAACGCTCGTAGAGCTCGACCCACAACCCGTCCGGGCTGGAGAGGAAGACGAGGCGCATCTCCCCCTCTTCGAACGGCGGGATCTCGATGCGCGCCCCGAGGCGGACCAACCGCTCGACCACCGAATCCAGGTCCGTGACACGGAACCCGAGGTGGTCGAGCTCGTCGCCCAGCCGGTACGGCGGGTCGCCCGGGTAGTAGTTGAGCTCGAGGATCGCTTTCGTCTCGGGGTCAAACAGCTCTTGCCAGAGGCCGCCCGCCGCCATGCGACCCGCAGGACCGACCCGAAGGCCCAGGCCTTCCGTGAAGAACCGCTTGGCCCGTTCCAGGTCGTGCACCCGGACCCCTGTGTACTCGAACGGCATCGACTTCGACCGACGTCCCGCTCCCGGTGGTCGTCTCCCTCCGTTCCTTTCGCTCCGAGCGAGAGGCACCTGTTTCAACCCACGGAGTACTTCGCTTTGCCCCTCGACCGGTCGTAGAGGTCCTCCGTCGGTCGGGAGTCCGATCGGCCCCGTCGAAGGGGACCGGCCCATCTAGGGGCGCACGACTCCCGTGGAGGTGGTCGCGGGCACCGACTCCCCCTCGGGCTCCGTTGCAGGACCACTACGAAGGTTTCGGGAGGTCCCACGGTCCAGAGTCCCTTCGACGGCCTTCCGGTTCCTCCGCGGCAGAGTCGGGTGGTGGGCGAACTTCGTGTGCCGACGGAAACCGAGGACCTCCTGAGCGAAGAGGACGGTCACGGTCCCGGCCACGGTGATCGCCGCGGCGAGGAAGTACACATACTGGAACGCCTGGTGGGAGGGAAACACGCCGGCGAAGGGCCCACTGACCAGGAGGTACGTGGCGAGGAGCGAGCCGGCGATGGGAGCACCCACGCTCCCCCCCACATTGCGGAACACGTTGTTCATCGCCGTGGCCTGGCCCATGTCCTTGGGGTCCACGGTGAGGATCAGGAGGTTGATGATCGAGGCGTTGAGAAGGCCCATGCCGGCTCCGACCACGACCTCGATGGTCAGAGCGACCTCCAACGTGGGGGCGTAGGCCTCGAGGATGAACGCAAGGGCGGTGATCAGGCCTCCGGCGAGGGCGAGCGGTTTGACCCCGATCCGGGAGACCACGAGGCTCGCGGCCAGGGCGACGATGGTCATCCCGACGGCCAAGGGAAGGATGTCGATGCCGGCCGTGAGGATTTGGAAGTTGCAGTTCAGGAGCGTGACGCACGAGGCGTTGTACCCCCCGGAGGCCAGGGGATACTCGAACTGATAGATCAGGCTGAACAACGCCAGGTACATCCCGAGGCCGGCCACGGTCAGCACGACGTTCGTGACGGCCACGTTCCTCTCCGAGAGCAGACGTACGTCGACGATGGGTTCGCGTTTCTGGACGCTCAACCTCCTCTCGACCATCATGAACGGGACGAACATCGCTAGGCCGAAGATGGCGAATCCCAAGGTCATGGGCGAAGTCCATCCCCACGCCTCTCCCTGGGAGAGGGCCGTCACGATGCCCGCTAGGCCGAGGCCCAAGAACAACGCCCCGAGGTAGTCGACGCGGGTGTCGGGCCGGCGGTACGGGGACTCCTTGACCAGCAGGAAGACCAGGACCGCCATGAGGACCACGAACGGAACCGCCGAGTGGTAGGTCCACCGCCACCCGTAATCTTGGGAGACCCAGGACCCGAGGGGGAGGCTGATGGCGAAACCGACCCCAAACATCGCGCTCAGAAGCCCTTGGGCCCGGGGGACCATCTCCCGAGGGAATTCCTCCCGCATGAGCGACATCCCGAGCGGTATGATGGTCAGGCCGATGCCCTGGATGGTCCGCGCGGCCACCATGAAGGCGAAGTTGGGCGAGAACCCGGTGACGGCCACGGACGCGGCGTAGGTGAACATGACGACGATCATGACCTTCCGCTTCCCGTAGATGTCCCCGAGCTTGCCGACCACGGGGCTGAGCGCGACGCCCGCGGCGGCGTACGTCGAGATGATCAGCGTTACCTGAGCCGCGTCGACGTGGAAATCCGACTGGATCGTGAGGAGGGACGGGAGGAGCATCCCCTCGACGTAGAGGACCACGAGGACGACCCCGGCGAGCAGCATCATGACTCGGTTGGCGTAGTGCCGGTCGAACGTCTCCGCGGTCTTTGGGACCGGTGGGGCAGAACTGGTCAGGGCTTGCTCGCCCCTCGCGAAACTTCTTCCCTCCTCCATCATGGCGACCTCTCCCCTAGGCCCTACGAGAACTCTTCGGGTTCGAACATCAGCAGGCCCAAGAGCGTGGGCATCACGAAGTGGGCGAGCAGGATGGCCTCCCCCGGTAGGGTGGGATACGTCACGATCTCGGTCATCCCCGCTCCGGGCCCTACTACGAGCCGTCAGGCTCTGCTTTTGAAGGATTAAGCGGTTCCTGTGCGAGAATCCGACAAACACGGACTCGAGGGCACCGACGGAATCTGCCACGCCCTCGGGCCTCTGTTTTGAGGTTGGGTTGTCGTTTCCGCCGTGCTCCCTAACTTTCGCTGACTGGAAGTCAAGGACCCACCTCCTCGCGTGCTCGCGCGCTCCTTTCGGTCGGTCGTCGAACTCGCGCGTCGCTCTGATCCTCGCGCCGCGGGAGGTTTGAGTCCCGGCTCAACCGGCGAAGGGAAGAAGTGAGGGGAAGACCGAGAAGAGAAGCGTAAGCAGGCCCACAGCGATGAGCAGCCCACCGAGGACCACCCGGAGGCGCTCCTCCGGAACGTGTTCGTGAAGGTACCCTGCCCCCCTCGATGAGATCGCCGTGACCATGATCAATGCCGCCGTCGCTGCGACGAATACGAGCACGACATTGCCCGTTGAGGCCACGAACAGAATAGCCAGGATCTGGGTGTTGTCCCCCATTTCGAGCAGAAAGGCGAGTCCGAGGGCTACGGTCCGGACCTGGCGGGCGGTATGGGCGATCGCGGGAGTCCCCTCGCCCGGCTCGTGAACCGAGACGGGGACCCTCAGGATTTCGCGAATGCCGAACGCGACAAGGATGAGCCCCCCGACCACCTTCACCCAGAAGAGGTACGGGCCGAGAACGGTCTCAGCACCAAATCCGATGGTCACGGACACCACGGTCGCGGCCCCGAGGCCGACGGACGCCCCGATGAAGACATCTCGGTATGGGTGGCGCGTCGAGAGGGTGATGACGCCGAAGTTCGACTTGCCGGGAAGCTGGAGCACGGCGACGACCGCGAAGATCACAATGCCTTCGATCAGTGGATTCGCGTCCAAGAGTCCTGCCTCCACCGGTTAGGGTCCCACAGAGATGACGGCTTCGTCGGGAACGGACGACGTAAGAGGAGCTCTTCTACAGTTGGTCCGTACCTCGCTCGAAACGGGTACCTTCGGTGCGTCGAGTTCGTCCGGCGGCTCGTCGGGACCTGGTCGGAGCGGAGGGTTCTCTAAGGGGATCCTCCGGTCGACCCACTTCGACGTGGATTCCCGCACATGAGAGGAAATGGGAGCACGGGTTCCCACCCATTGTGGCGGGCACGTGATACCATCCGGTCGAGGTGAATCGACCGCAGAGAAACCGATCGTGGCTCCGGGTCGGAAACTCACGATCCGCCTCCCGGATGATGGCTGAAAAGGGCGAGCGCGTGGGGCAGTAGTACGAGGGGCGTCCCGGGAAGGCGCCCGTTTGTGAAGCGCGCATCCGCGGGAGTCACCCGAATCCCGTGAGGCACGTTGTGGGAGCGTTAATACAACTGTACCCCCTTTGAGCCCAGAGCGTCGGGGGCGCGGTCGGGCATGGCAGACTTACCTGATAGTGCGACGCGCCAACCTGTGGCGAGGAGAAGGGGTTGGAGCCGCACCGCGGTGCTCGCGGTGGTGATTGTAGTCGTCTTCCTCGCCGGGGTCGCAGTTGGGATTTTCGCGCTGTCCGTTGCGGTGACGCCGAAGATAGTTGTCACCGGCTATGAAGCAGGAAACACGACCGAGTCTTCGACGTGCGGGGGCTTGCCCCAGTGGTCGTTCGATGGATACTTCCATTGCTCCGTTACACTCTCATGTACGGAAACGGGTCCGGGGAATTTTCTGTTGTTGAATGTCAGCGCTCCGGGGTCCTCGAACCTTGAGGTGAACTCCCCACTACCCATCAACATCCCTTGCGACTCTTCCGCGACTTTCGATGTCGCGGGCCAGTTGGGGTACAGTGGGTCCGTCACGATCTTCCTCGATGTCTTCTGACAACCGAACGACGGACCCGCCAACTGCCGATGAACGGCGTTTTGGGTGTGGCCGGGATCGTCCGTCCACCCTGCGACCCTTGTCTACGCGGAGGGTTCTCTAAGGGGGTCCTCCGGCCGACCCAACTCGACGGAGATCCCCGCCTCAGGGAGGAAATGGGAGCACGGGGATTTGAACCCCGATATGCGGGTCTCTCCGCGCGCTCCAGTCAATCGTCACGGGGGCGTTCCGCCCCTCCGCAGACCCTATTCCCAGGGCGACCGTTGGTCGTCCTGACTGGAGCCCGCTGGTCTGCCAGGTTAGCCTATGCTCCCTCCGAGTGGGCGGGGAGCCTCGGGAGAGATAGCCTTTTTCGTCGAAATGTCTCCCGACCGCCCTCCCCTATGCCGGGCCGTTCGCGCCGGCGAAATGCTTATTTGAAAGCACATTTGTGCCAAATCCAATGCATTTGCATGACCCCTCTTCGACGTCGAAGCCCCTTCGACAGACCCTCCCGCTCACCTTGCTCGCGGTCGGTCTGATCGTCGCGGCGGGCATTTCGGTGGTCGGGGTATCCACCTACTATGCCGTTCGGCCGGGTTCCCCGTCCGGACCGCTGACCATCACGGACGACCTCGGCCGTCACGTCACCGTGCCGCTCGATCCTGCGCGCGTCGTCGTGCTCGGCCCCTCGATCATGGACTCGATGGATCGCCTCGGGCTGCGGAGCCACGTCGTGGGAGTGGACTGCTATGCCTCGACCCTCGGCGGGCTGTCCGCGGATTACTCCCCGAACCAGATCGCGCTTTGGAACCTCTCCTCATCGATGTGCGTCCAAACCGGACCGACGTTCAACGTGGAACAGCTTCTCGCACTCGGGCCGCAGCTGGTCCTTGCTGCCACGATCGTGTCGGTGGCGGCCGTAGAACAGATCACCCAGACCTACCAGATTCCGGTCGTGATGCTCCAACCCGCTACCTTGACCGGTGTCATACTGGATGACCAGCTCCTCGGAGAGATCTTCGGAGCCTCTGCGGCCTCCACCTCGCTCGTGGACACGCTCGAGCTCACCCTCTCCCAGGCGGCTTCGTTCCAAGACAACCTGACCGCGAACGGCACGCCCTTCCCCACCGTTCTCGTCACGTACTATGCCGATGGCAGTGGCTACTGGACGTTCGGCCCCGGAACGTTCGGTCAGTCTCTGGTCGAGCTCGCGAGCGGCGCGAGCATCTCGGCGAACGCGACGCTCTCCTACCCCGAGCTCTCCGGTGAGCAGGTACTCGCGGTCGACCCGCAGTATCTGGTCTACGGGACCGGGTTCGGACTCAACGAGTCGACCTACACGGGAGGGCCGTTCTGGTCGCAGCTTAGCGCGACCCAAGATGGCCGTGCGATCGGCATGGATTCAAACTACTTCACCGAACCCGACCCAACGATGATCCTCGTGGGTCTTCCCCAGCTCATCGGCATCCTTCATCCGGGCCCCTCCGCGTAGGGAAGTGGCCCTGTGGGAGCGATGGTCACCCCTCCTCCCCGGATCGCGAGGGCGTCCGGCCGCCGTCCCTGGGTGCTCGGACTCCTCCTCGCTCTCCTTGGGGTAGGCGTCTTCTTTTCACCGATCCTCGGGACGGTGGCCGTCTCTCCCGAAACGGTGCTCAAGATCCTCCTCCATCAGGCTTCGGGCGGCACGCTGTTTTCTGACCCCTGTGCGGGGGGGAGCGTGCCGGCGAGCGGCTGCGCGGGGTTGATCGAGATCGTCTGGGACGCGCGGCTCTCCGAGATCATGCTCGCGGTCGTGGTCGGAGCCGGACTCGGGATCTCGGGCGGCACGCTCCAGGGGGTGTTCCGCAACCCGCTCGCGGACCCGTTCCTTTTGGGAATCTCATCGGGGGGCACCCTAGGGGCCGCGGTGGTCGTGGTGTTTCGGATTGGGGTGAGCGAGCAGAACCTCGTCCTGCCGCTCTTCGCGTTCGTCGGGGCGATCGGGACCGGGGTCGTAATTCTGATCGCGGCCCGGAGTCGTTTCGGCTCTGTCGAGACGCTCCTCTTGACCGGGGTCGCCCTCTCGAGCTTCCTCTCCGCCGTCCTCGCGCTGCTGCTCCTCTACAGCCCCACCGGGAGCCTCCAGGTCGACTTCTGGCTGCTCGGGAATCTGGGCTCCCTCGACTGGACCCAGGACGGGATCGCGTTCGGAGTGGTTCTCGTAGCGGGAACGCTCCTCGCGACCTACGGTCGAGAACTCAACCTCCTCCAGCTCGGTCCGGACGTCGCCCAGAGTCTCGGGGTGGACTCCCGGAAGGTGCGCGTTCGCCTCCTCCTTCTGGCCTCCGTCACGACGGCGGCGGCGGTCGCATTCACCGGGATCATCGGGTTCGTTGGACTCGTTTCCCCGCACGTGGTGCGCCGGATCGCGGGCAGCGATTATCGCATTGTCCTTCCCGGAGCTGCGCTCGTCGGGGGAGGATTCCTTCTGGCCGCGCGGGACCTCTCGCTGATCGCGTTTCCGGGGACCCTGTTGCCGATCGGGATCTTCACTTCGTTCGCCGGCGCGCCGTTCTTCGCTTACCTCCTCTTCCGTCGACGGGGGGCCTCGACCATGGGGGTCCCATGACCGGCTCGGCGGAGCCCGCCCTTCTGCTCCGGGGAGTCACCGTCCGATTCGGCGAGCGGACGGCCCTTCAGGACGTCGATCTCGAGGTTCCTCGGGGACAGTTCGTCGCGCTCACCGGACCGAACGGGTCCGGAAAGACCACGCTATTGCGGGCCGCCCTCGGGTTCCTGACCCCCCAAGCGGGCTCCGTCCAGCTGTTCGGAAACGAGGTGGGTCGGCTCTCCATCGCGGAGCGGGCACGGCGCGTCGCGTGGGTCCCGCAAGAGGAGAGTCCCCGGGAGAACGCGCCGCTCCTGGACTACGTCCTCTACGGACGCTATGCCCATCTCGGATGGCTCCAAGGAGAGACGGCTCGGGACCGGGAGGCGGCCGTTCGTGCGCTGCGATCGGTGGGCCTCGAGGAGCGAGCGGGGGACGGGGTCCTCTCGGTCAGCGGCGGGGAGAAGCAACGGGCGATCCTGGCCCGGGCGCTCGCGCAAGAGGCTCCCCTCGTCCTCCTGGACGAGCCGACCAGTCACCTCGACATCGCGCACCAGCTCGATTTCCTGAGCCGGGTCCGCGGACTTTCCCGCGAGCGGGGCGTGACGATCGTCGCAGCCCTTCACGACCTCAATCTGGCCGCGCAATTCTCCGACCGGATCGTCGTGCTTTCCCGAGGCCGGCGGGTCGCCGACGGGGCGCCCGCGGACGTCCTTTCCGAGGAGCTCCTGGCCCGGGTGTGGGGGGTTGTCGCGGACCTGCGTCGCGACCCGCGGACCGGCGTGCCGTACCTGCTCCCGCATCAACTCGTCCGACCCGCTTCCTCCCCTCCCGGAACCTTCCTCGAGAAGGGTCCGGTCCATGTGGTCGGGGGCGGGGGGTCGGGGGCGCCCTACCTAAGGGCTCTCTCGGAGGCGGGGTATCGTGTCACGGTGGGAGCCCTTCACCTCCTCGATTCCGACCTCGAGACCGCGGAGAGCCTGGGCGCGCTCACCGCGGTCGAAGTGCCGTTCGCACCGATCGGAGACGAGGTGCGGGAGCGGCTCCGAACGCTCCTTGAGGCGGCGACGGCCATCGTGGTCGCGCCGTTCCCGGTCGGTCCGTCCAACCTGCCCAATCTCGAGGAAGTACGACGGTTGCTCGGGCGCGTGCCGATATTCCTCATCCGTCGAGCCCCCGGCACGGAGTGGGATTTCGCCGGCGGAAAGGCACGCGCCATCGAGGGTGAGCTCCGTGACGGCGGAGCCCGGGAGGTCGTCGGGGTGGCGGAGATGCTCGCTGCCCTGGCTGCGACACCGGTGGCCTCGACCCCTCAGTGAGCCCGCCGTCGCGTCTTTCCCCCTCGGGGGAGGGGGGTGACCACGAGGGGAGGCGGAGCAGGGCCGGCGAACTGGGCGAGGAGGTACGGAAGGTCGCTCTCGAGCACCAGGATGTAGCTCGGCACGCCGAGCCGGGAGGCCTCGAGGCAGGCCGTCCCCGCCGCGAAGCGGAGGACCGAGCGCACGCTGGCCTTCGAGAGGGCGTGGAACGCTTCGAGGCCCTCGGCCGCGACGAGCGCGAGAGGGTCCGAGGGCAGGCTGTTCCGGACCCGGTTCGCCAAACGGGGGTCGACGAGGTCGTTCGGGGCCAGGGTGCATACCGAGATCGGGGCGGGGGAGAGTGGGACGATCCCTTCGAGGTCCACGACCTCGATCAGGGAGCCTTTCCGGCCGCCCTTCTGCACGCGGCCCCGGGAGGGCCCCCCTCCGCCCGGGCGGGCCGAGAGCAGACCGTGGTGAAGCTCGAGGGAAACGGCGGCTCCTTGCGCGAGGTCGTCGAGCGCGAGGGCTCGGGTCGACCGGATGACATGCACCCGCTCGATCCGTTCCTTGAGGTCGTCCCCGAGGCTGCGGAGCGTTTCGTGAAGCCAGGCGACCCCTTCGATCGTGGGGCGGTAGCGGCCATCGCGCACGGTCACGAGCCCTCGGCGGCGGAGCTGGCGATAGGAGTGCGAGACGGCCTGGACGGTGAGCCCGAGGCGCTCCGCGATCGGCCGCAACTGGGTCGGTTCGAGGGTGGCGCACTCGTACAGGAAGAGAAGCTCGGTGACCGTACCGCCTCGCCGGAGTCCCGCGAGCCCCGTCGCCTCGGGCGTGCGGATGCCGACCACGATGCGGGAACTCCTCCGGCAAATAAAGTCGTCTTTACCCAGTGGGAAAGAGGACTTGCCTAGGAGGGCGCCCCCGCCGTGCGCGCGGACGGGCGTGACGCCGGGCTCGAGCGGCGGATCTCCCGGATCCGGTCGCGGATGCGCGCGGCCTCCTCGAAGTCGAGGCGCTCGGCCGCGAGGCGCATCTCCTCCTCGAGGTTCGTGATCAGCAGCGGGAGCTTGTCCTTCCAGTACTTCCCGAGCCCGCTCGTCGAGAGCTCGCCCGAGGGAGCGGCTTCCTCGGGCGCGAGGAGCGAGCGCACCTCCTTGCGCACCGACTCGGGCACGATCCCGTGGACCCGGTTGAACTCGACCTGGGTCTTGCGCCGGCGGGCCATCTCGGCCATCGCCCGCGTCATCGAGCCGGTCACGCGGTCGGCGTAGAGGACGACCTTCCCGGCGACGTTGCGGCTCGCGCGGCCGGCGGTCTGGACGATCGAGGTCTCGCTGCGGAGATACCCCTCCTTGTCGGCGTCCAGGATCGCGACGAAGCTGACCTCGGGGAGGTCGAGCCCCTCGCGGAGGAGGTTGATGCCGACGAGGATGTCGAACTGGCCGAGCCGAAGGTCCCGAAGGATCTCGACCCGTTTCATCGTCTCGACCTCGGAGTGGAGGTAGCGCACCCGGAACCCCTGGTTCGCGAGATAGTTTGCGAGCTCCTCGCTCGTGGCCTTCGTGAGCGTGGTGACGAGCGCCCGCTCCCCGCGGGCGATGCACGCCCGCAGTTCGTCCATCAGGTCGGCGATGTGCCCTTTGAGGGGTCGGACCTCGATCGGAGGGTCGATGAGGCCGGTCGGACGGATGATCTGCTCGACGAGGCCCTTCGAGACCTTCCGCTCGAACGGTCCGGGCGTCGCCGAGACGAACACCGTCTGGCGGACGTGGGTCAGGAACTCCGGGAACTTGAGGGGGCGATTGTCCCGTGCGGACGGAAGGCGCCAGCCGAACTCCACGAGGTTGTCCTTCCGGCTTCGGTCGCCCTTGTACATCCCCTGGAGCTGAGGGATCGTGACGTGGGACTCGTCGATGAACGTGAGGAAATCGTCCGGGAAGAAGTCGAGGAGCGTGTACGGCGGTTCGCCCGGGCGCCGTCCCGCGAAGTACCGGGCGTAGTTCTCGATGCCCGAGCAGTACCCGGTCTCTCGGATCATCTCGAGGTCGTAGTCGACGCGGCCCCGGAGCCGCTGGGCCTCGACGATCTTCTCCTGTGCCTGAAGCTCCTTCACCCGCGCGTCCCGCTCCCGTGCGATCTCGCTCAGGATCCCCCGGAGGCGCTCGTCCACCGTCAGGAAATGGGTGGCAGGGAATACGGAGAGCTCCGAGAGCTCTCTGCGCTCCTCCTGAGTGACGGGATCGAGCTCGACAATCGCCTGGATCGTACTCCCGTCGAGCACCACGCGGTGCACGGTCTCTCCGGCGCCCATCACGTCGATCGTTCCGCCCCGGACGCGGAAGCGACCCCGCTTGAGCTCGACGTCGTTGCGGGCATACTTCATCCGGACCAACTGCTCGAGGAGGGTCTGCCGCGAGATCTCCTGACCGACCGCGAGCTCCACGACCGAGGCCCGATAGTCCTCGGGAGAACCGAGGCCGTAGATGCAACTCACCGAGGCGACGATGAGGACGTCACGTCGGGTGAGGAGCGCCTGGGTGGCGCGGTGGCGCAGTCGGTCGATCTCCTCGTTGATCGACGCGTCCTTTTCGATGTAGAGGTCGATCTGCGGGACGTACGCCTCGGGCTGGTAGTAGTCGTAGTAGCTCACGAAATACTCGACCGCGTTCCTCGGGAACAACGCTCGGAACTCGCTCACGAGCTGGGCCGCGAGCGTCTTGTTCGGGCTGATCACGAGCGTCGGCCGCTGGAGTCGCGCGACCGCATGGGCCATCGTGAACGTCTTTCCGCTGCCGGTGACCCCGAGCAGCGTCACGAACTTCTCGCCCCGAGCGACCCGCGAGACGATCCCGTCGATCGCGGTCGGCTGGTCCCCTTGCGGGACCATCTCGGTCTCGAGCTCGAAGCGCCCGGGGAGATCCTCCGAACGAGCCGATGACCTGGGAGGTCGGGTCATGGCACCTTGGGGAGTCCGACGAGCGTGCCGTGGTAGCCTCTCGGGTCGATCGATACGGACGAGAACCCGACAGCTCCCACCGTGCGGACGACCTCGCGCGCGAGCGGTTCTTCAAGGATGCGGGCGACCTCGGACGGGTCGACCTCGATGCACGCCGCTCCCGACCGCACGCGCACACGGACCCGGCGGAACCCGAGGTCGCGCACGATCTGCTCGGCCGACTCGATCCGCGCGAGGAGTTCGACGGTCACCGGCTCTCCGTGGGCGACCCGGGAGGCGAGGCACGCGTCCGAGGGTTCGTCCCAGTTCGAAAGACCCCGGTGTCGGGCCTCTGCCCGCACTTCGGACTTCCCCCAGCCTGCCCAGAGGAGTGGGTGGACGAACCCGGCATCGTCCATCGCCTTCCGGCCGGGCCGGTCGTCCGCGAGGTCGTCCAAGTGGACGCCGTCCAGGTACTGCTGCGCCGACCGTTCCCGTCCGAACTGCTGGAGGACGGAGGTTTCGACGACGCGGCAGAAGTAGCAGCGGTCCGGCCGGTTCTCACGGTACTCGACGCGCGACAGGGGGTCCACGGGGAGCACGATGTGCTCCACCCCGATCTCGTGGGCCACTCGCCGCGCCCGGTCGACCTCCTGGCGGGAGACGGCCGGCCCGTAGAGCGTGACCGCGAGCGCGTCCGACCCCAAGGACGAATAGGCGAGCGCCGCGACCACCGACGAGTCGACCCCTCCCGAGAGCGCCACCACTGCTCGGCCGCCCGCGCCGATCCGGGCGGCGACTTCCTCGGCGGTGCGCGACGAACCCCCCGGGACAGAAAGCGACGGCATTCCCCTCATTCTACCGCCCGCACCCCATTACCCTTTGCTTCGCGCAATTTCCATAGCGGTCGACGTACTGGGGCTCCGCGATGCAGGCGGTGCGCGAAGGGACCCGGTGGATGCTGCGGCTGGACGATGGACAGGACCTCTTCGAGGCGATCACCGCGTTCGCCCAAGCCGAGAACATCCGCGCCGGTGCGATCGTCTTCGGGGTCGGGATGTTCCGTTCGGCCACGGTCGGCTACTGGGACGGGACCCAGTACCGACAGCGCGAGGTCACCGAACCGCACGAGGTCGTCTCCCTCCACGGGACGATCGCCCAGGCGGGTGGTGTGCCGTCCCTCCACCTTCACGCCGGCCTCGCGGGTCCCGACCACCGGTTGGTCGGGGGACACCTTCTCCGGGCCACCGTGGGGACGATCCAGGAGATCGTCGTGGAGACCTTCCCTGGACGTACGTTCGGTCGCCCCCTCGTCGAGAGCTACGGGTTGAAGATGCTCGACCTCGAACCGCCGAAGGAGCGGTAGGCGACCGTCATCCCTTTCCGCTCCGCCGGGCTCGTGCGGGTCGCCCATGGCGGATTCGCATTCCGTCTTCGCTACCCTCGACGGTCGGCTCGCGAAGGCGATCCGGGACCGGGGGTTCGCGGACCCGACGGAGATCCAGCGTCTCGCGTTCCCACTCCTGGCCACGGGGTCGGATGCGCTCCTCCTCTCCCCCACGGGCACCGGAAAGACCGAGGCGGTCCTCCTGCCCCTCCTCTCCCAGCGGCTGCGAGAAGCGACCCCGCCGATCTCGATCCTCTATGTGACCCCCTTGCGGGCGCTGAACCGCGACCTTGAGCTCCGGATCGTTGGGCTCGTGAAGGAGGTGGAGCTCAGCGCCGCGGTGCGTCACGGCGACACGTCGAGCTCGGCCCGACTCGCCCAGTCCCGGCGTCCCCCGGACCTGTTGCTGACGACACCGGAAACGCTCCAGCTCCTCCTCACCGGTCCTCGCCTACGGGAGTCGCTCAAGAACGTTCGGTCGGTCGTGATCGACGAGGTCCACGAGCTCGTCGGCTCGGACCGCGGGGCCCAGTTGTCCATCACCCTCGAGCGCCTGGACCGCCTCGCCGGTCGGACGGTCCGTCGGATCGGCCTCTCGGCGACCGTGGGGAACCCGGAAGAGGTCGCGCGATTCCTCTCCCCTCATCCCCGGCACATGGAGGTCCGTGCGGCCGAGGAGCGACGCCCCCTCGAGCTCACCGCCCGTCGGCCCGGCGGGGGGAGGCCCCCTCTCGAGGAGGCGCTCGTTCGGGAGCTCAAGGCCGATGCCGCGCTGCTCGAGGGGTTGCGGGCGGTCGAGGAAGAGATCCGGTCGCACCGCACTACCCTCGTCTTCGTGAACACACGGCCGACCGCCGAAGGGCTCGCCGCGCGTCTCCAGAAGCTCGCCCCGGACCTCCCGATCGCCGTCCACCACGGCTCCCTGTCGCGGGAGGTCCGCGAAGAGGCGGAGCGGGCGTTCCGGGAGGGAAAGCTTCGGGCCCTCGTCGCGACCTCGTCCCTCGAGCTCGGGATCGACATCGGAGTGGTGGACCATGTGCTCCAGTTCGGCTCTCCGCACCAGGTCGGTCGGCTGGTCCAACGGGTGGGTCGCTCCGGTCACCGCCTCGACCGAACGATCCACGGGACCGTCCTCGCCCTCGATGACGATGACCTCGAGGAGGCCGCCGTGCTCGCCCGCCGGGCCGATGCAGGTCTCATCGAACCGGTCTCGTGGCGGACCCGCAACCGGCTTGCCGCGGCGCAGCAGGTGGTTGCCATCTTGCGCGCGGAAGGCGGCCTTCCCCTCTCCGAGCTTCTCGCTCCACTTCGTCACGCGGCGGCCACGGCCGAGCTCTCGGACGCCGAATGGTCGGAGCTGATCGACTACCTGACCGACCTCGGCCTCGCGAAGCGGTTTGGCGACCGGGTCGGTCCCGGACCCGGGACGCTGCACCGGTTCTACTCCTCGCTCTCGCTCATCCCGGACGAGCGGACCTACCGACTGCGCGACATCGGAACGCGACGGCTCATCGGCACGCTCGACGAGCGGTTCGTTCTCACGCAGATCCTGGCCCAGCCGGAAGAGATCTTCCTCCTCCACGGACGGACCTGGAAGGTCGTCGAGTACCGCGAGGGCGAGCTCCTGGTCGAGACCGTCCAAGAGATCGGGCGCGAGCCTCGTTGGGCGGGGGAGGACATCCCGGTGCCGTTCGACGTCGCGCAAGAGATCGGGCGCCTGCGCCGGGACGGCTCGTTCGAGGAGTACCCGATCTCCCCCGAGGACCGGGCGCACCTCGACCAGCGCCGGAAAGGTCCTGCGCTCGCCGGGACGCTTCCCACCGACGAGCGGGTCACGGTCATCGGGCACGGTCGCGTGGCCGCGTACGGCGCGTGCTTCGGCACCCGGACCAACGAAACGTTGTCGCTTGCGACCGCGGGTCTCCTCACGGCCCGGCTCGGTGCGCGCGTGGAGGTCGCTGCGGTCGAGCCGACCGGGTTCGTCCTCGAGCTCCCGGTCGCGGTCGACACGGCCACGCTGATCGACGCCCTCTCGATAGACCCGGCCACGCTGCGGCCCTTGGTCGAGCGCCTCGTCCCCTCGGGCCTCGACTACCGTTGGGTCTTCCTTGCAGTCGCTCGGAAGCTCGGGGTCGTCCCCGCCTCCGCGGACCCGCGGGACCTGCGGACACTCGACCCCCTCTTGTCCGCGAGTCGGACGAACCCCCTCGGGGAAGAAACGCTCGAGAAGACGCTCCACGACCGGTACGACATCGACCACGCCGAGCAGGTCCTCGAGGGGATCCGGGACCGACGGATCGAGGTGGTGGCCGCCCCTCCCTCGGCATTCACCGACGGGATGATCGAGCGCCTCGAGTGGCGCACCGTCCCGGACCTTCCACCCCCGACCCTTTTGAAAGCGGTCCAGGAACGACTGGCGAAGGAGTCGCTCACGCTCGTCTGCCTCCGGTGCGGTTTCGTGCGCACGACGACTCCCTCGCGGTACAAGGCCGAGGGAGGGAGCCGATGCCTCCTCTGTCACGGATCTCTCTCGGCCGTGGTCTCCCCGAGACGGACCGAGGAAATCGACCGACTGAGCGCGTATGCGAAGCGGAAGCGGGCCCGGGAAAAGCCGGTCGCCGGACGTCGCGCACGACGGGAGCGACCCCTCCCCCCGGGGACCGAGTCGCTCGTACGGAGTGGGTACACCTCCGCCGAGCTCGTGACGCATTACGGCGACCGCGCCCTCTTTGCGCTGGCCGCCCGAGGCATCGGGCCGGAAACCGCTCGCCGCCTCTTGATGCGCCTGTATCGGGACGACGATGCGTTCTTCACCGAGATCCTGCGGGCGGAGCGGGCGTACGCTCGGACCCGCGTGTTCTGGGATTGACCGGTGGCCCCGATCGTCCGAGGCAGTGGCGGATTCACCCACCGCTGAGCCGTCGGAAGAGGGCCTCGACCTCCGACCGGGGAGCGTCCGTCCGGAACCCCTCCGGGCGCGCGTGGGTGCGCGCGACCTGGTAGCCGAGCGCGCGGAGACCTTCTCGCACGGTGTCGAGGCGGGGAGGGGATGGGAGATGGAGGTGGGAGGAGAGCACGTTCGCCTCGTAGTAGAACGGGCGGTCGACCGTCGTCTCCTCGCGGAGACGGGCGATGAACTGCTCCACCTCGCGGGAACGAGCCGCCGCGGTCGGGACCGCGAGGCGAAGGACCACCTCCGGGTCGAAGAGAGGGCCGAGCCAGAGCGGGCCGTACGGTCCTCGATCCCCGACGGAGGGGCCGGTCCACCGCTCCGGCTCGATCACGTCGATCGGAGGCGCCTCGGTCGAGGGGCCGCGGACCTCGACGTACGCGCGGACGTAGTGGTCGCGGGCGTAGGCGAGGATGGGGCGGACCGAGCGGTCGAGCGCCTGAGCGTCCCGCACGAGTTGCGCGAGGAGAATGCGGAGTCCCCCTTCGGGTCCGAGACGGCCCCGCACCGGTCGGGCGCTGTACCGCCGCCAGCAAGCCGACGACTGGGCGCCCGCGAGCACCATCATATCGGTGGCCGTGACGGCCACGACCCCGCCCGGACGGGCCGCCCCGAGGGCGGTGCGGAGGAGGGGGAGAGGGCTCCCGTACGGGTCGAGGTCGACGTAATCGAACGGGGCGCTCTCGGGCACGAGCCGGGCGTTCCCCTCGCGGACGATCGCGCCCGGGACGCGGGAAGCGTTCTCGCGGAGCACGCGGCATGCCTCGGGGTTCGTCTCCGAGAAGGTGAACGCAGCGAACACCTCGGTCTCTTGCAGAAGGCGAAGGCCGCGCACCCCCGTGGCCGCCGTCATCTCCCACCCGGTCCGGTCCTTCGAGGGAGGGGCGAACCGCGCCGTCGCGACGGCCACTCCAAGGTCTCGGTCCCCGGCCATCGCGGGGTTGTAGAAGACCGGAGACCTCCGCCCGGGTCCCCGACCGGGGACCGTGCGAGGAAGGAACAGCTCGGTGCGGCCCTCGACGGAGAGCGCTAGTGGGTCCGACCGGTGATGAGATGGACGATCTTGAACGCGAGGAGGTTCTTGTTCACCGGGGTCACTTCGAGCAGGCGTAGTTCATCCCTCCGACGGATGTCCTGGAGCAGCGGGTTCCGCGACTTCTTGTGGAGGGTCATGATGATCGACTTGCGGCTGTCGAGAGTGTCGATCACGCTCTTCGTGAACACCTCGCTCTCGACCTCCATCTTGCCGACCTCGTCGATCACGATCACGTCGGCGGACTCGCGCGCCTCCGCGAGCGCTCGGGTCCCGAGGCCCTCGAGGGCCGCGATGTTCACGCCGTAGCGACCCGAGCGGATCCTCGACTTCAGCCCCTCGTGGGCGAAGACCTCCTTCTCCTTGGTCGTCCAGTCGACGATCTGGAAGCCGGCCCGACGCTGCTTCTCGACGATCGGTTCGGTCACCATTCCCCCGACCTTCACGCCCTCTTCTTCGAGGAGCTCGATGATCCGCAGCAGCGTCTGCGTCTTGCCCGAGCCCGGGAGGCCCGTGATCCCGATCTTGACCGGAGGAGAGAGTCGACGGGGCATTACCAAGTATACCGCTAGGTTCCATAGTACGCGTGGAGCCAATAAGAAGACGTCGAACGGGGGGGACCTCCTCGCCGGCGACCCCCGCCGAGGATGGCTCGGCCGGTCCGCCCGCGACGCGGGTCTATCCCCCCCGGGAGGACACCCTTCTCCTGCTCCCGTTCGCCGAGGTCGCCCGGGGGACCCTCCTCCTCGAGGTCGGCACGGGCTCGGGGGTCGTCGCCCTCGCGGCCGCACGGCACGGGGCGCGCGTGGTCGCGACCGACCTGAACCCGTACGCGCTCCGACTCGCGCACGCGAAGGCCCGCGACGAGGGGCTCGAGGTGGCGCTCGTTCGGACCGACCTGGCCCGCGGCCTCGGTCGATTCGATCGCGTCCTGTTCAACCCACCGTACCTTCCCACGCGGCCGGAGGAACGGGACCTCGACCCCTGGGAGAACCTCGCTCTGGACGGGGGGCCGGACGGTTGTCGCGTGGCCGTGCGCTTCCTCGCGCAGCTCCCAGAGCACCTCACGCCGGGCGGCGAAGCGTTCGTGGTCGTCTCCTCCCGGCAGGACCCCGACGTCCTCGAGCGGACGCGCCGTCGATGGACCGCGCGGGGCGGGGCCGTCAATGCGGTCGCGACGCGAGCCCTCGAGGGAGAACGACTGAGCGTCTGGCGCTGGACCGTCTCGGGGAACTAGATTTCAAGTGTGCCGTTCGGCGTACGCGAGGACGGCGTCCAAGAAGCGGTGCCCGTCCCCGAACCCCTCGGCCGTCCCTGTCCGGGTCCAATCGGGCGACTGCGCTCGGAAGAACGACCGCTCGGGATGTGGCATCAACCCGAAGACGTTCCCCTCGGGGTTCGTGAGCCCGGCGATGTCCCCTTCCGACCCGTTCGGGTTCCACGGGTAGCGCGTCGGCGAACCGTCCGGCGACACCCAACGGAAGAGGACCTGGCCGTTCTCCTCGACCGAGCGACGGAGCTCCTCGCTCCCGAGCACGAGCTTCCCTTCGGCGTGAGCGGAGGGGAATAGGAACCGGGTCCCTTTCGGAAACTTCTGGAGCGGAGGGAAGATCCCGCCCTCCCAGGCCACGAACGTCGGTCGGCACTCGAAATGACCGGAGTCGTTCGTCATGAGGGCGGCCTCGGGAGGGGAGAGGTGACCGCCGTGTCGACCCGGGAGGAGGCCGAGCTCGGTCAGGACCTGGAAGCCGTTGCAGATGCCCCCGACGACCCGTCCGCTCCGCACGAACTCTTCCAGCTCGGGTCCGATCGACGCCCGGACGCGGGCGGCGAGGATGGCCCCGGCGCGCACGTAGTCGCCGGCGGAGAACCCTCCGGGGACGAACAACCCCTGGTAGTCCGAAAGGCGCCGACGGGCCTCGGGGGTGACGTCCCTTCCCTCGAGCTGCTTCAGGTGGACGATCTCGGGTCGGGCGCCCAAGTTCGTGAGCGCCTCCCGGAGCTCGTCGTCGCAGTTCGTTCCCTCGATCGAAAGAAGCGCGATCGCGAGATTTCGGCGCGCCACGACCGAGCGAGGCGGCGGACCGCTTAACCGTTGTTCTCGCCGCGTCCCACGGCGCGTCCGTCCCCCGGCCGGCACGGCGGCCGGACCCGAAGCGGGGGAGTCGCTTCGACCGGGATCTACCTCTTCCCTTCGATCCACCGGGCCGAGCTGCGCGTGCCCGCGGTGAGGCAGGCGGCGAGCGGCTGACCGGCGAACCAGCCGGCGTAGAAGCCACCGCGGAAGGCGTCCCCGGCGCCCACCAGCGTCCGGACGCGCGCATGGGGCGCGGCGGGGACGTGGACGCTTCCCGTCCGGGAGAAGGCCGAGGCTCCGTTCCTCCCCTCGGTCCGCACGACGAGGGGGACGAACGCGAGCAAGCCGGTCGGCCGAGAGACCTCCATGAACTCGCACGCGCGGGCGATCTCGGAGCGATTGCCGAAAAGGAGCTCCGAGCCGGCGAGCAGCTTGCCGAACGACCGTCGATCCCACCGGTAGTGGATCTCTTGGGCCGGGTCGGCCGCCACTCGAAGGCCCCGGGCCCGGGCCGCCTTCTGAAGTCGAAGCTGGAACGCCGGGTCTGCGGTCGTCAGGTGGACCCAGGAGTACTCCGAGAGCCAGCGGAGGGGTAGCGGGACCTCCCGCATGTCGGACATCACCCCTTGGTCGATGAGCGTGCGCTGGCCCCCCGTCCGGTCCTCGAGGATGTAGCAGGCGGGCGTGGGACGACCCCGGAACCGCTCGAGGCCCCGGACGTCGACCCCGGACCGACGGAACGTTTCGAAGTACTCATCGGGAAAACCATCTCCCACGCAGGCGAGAAGACCGACCGACACCCCCACCCTCGCGGCCGCCCGAACGATGTTGGTGGCCGTTCCTCCGAGCTCCGTTCGGCTCGCGAGGACCGGAACGGTCCGGTCCGCCTCCGGGAACGAACGGACGGAGAGGAACCGGTCGACGATGACGTGGCCCGAGACGAGGAGCTCCCGGGGCCGGTCGGCGAGCGTTTCTGCCATAGGGGACGTCACCCAGTGAGACTTCCGGTCCCTTATCGCTTGGGGAGGTCCGGTGAGCGGTTTAAGCCGCCGAACGGTTCCGGCGGTCGGCGACATGCTGGTGGTCGGGGCCATCCTGGACGTCGACGGGGCACGGTCGGCGTACGTGCGCTTCCGAGAGGGGCGGGTCACCGAGGTGGGTGCCCGGGGAACCGAGCGCCGTCGCCCCGGCGAGCGGTACGTTCGGGGAATCGTCGTGCCTTCTCCCGTCAACGCCCATACCCACTTGGGCGACTCGGTGTCGGTGCGGGAGCCGCCGCCGGGACCGGTCGCTCGGCTGATCCAGCCCCCGCACGGCTACAAGTTCCGGCTCCTCGCCGACGCTTCGCACGATGAGAAGGTCCGAGCGATCCGCACGGCCCTCGACCGGATGGCGCGGGAAGGGGTCGTCGTGACGGTGGACTTCCGCGAGGAAGGGCGACCCGGCGTCGAGGCGTTGCGGAAGGCGGCCCGGGCGAGTTCGGTCCGGGTGCTGGCGCTCGGGCGACCGCTGGCGCGACCGATCGACCGCGCCGAACTGGTCCGCCTTCTGTCGGTCTCGGATGGGGTCGGGCTCTCGAGCGCCCGGGACGAGACGGACGAGACGCGGAGGACCGTGGCCCGGGCGTGCCGGGCCCACGGGAAGCGGTTCGCGCTGCACGCGAGCGAAGCGGTCCGCGAGAGGCCCGAGAGGTACCTCGACCCCCATCCCGACCTCGTGGTCCACCTCGTGAAAGCGACGACGGACGACCTTGTCATGGTCCGAGACGATCGTGTGAGCGTGGCCGTCTGCCCTCGCTCGAACGCGCTGTTCGGGCGACAACCGGACCTCCTCTCGATGGAGCGGTTGGGCGTCTCGGTCCTCCTGGGGACCGACAATGCGATGTTCCACGCGCCGTCGCTCTGGCGCGAGATGGAGTTCGCCTACGTCGCCTCGCGGCTGCGCCGGCGGCCGGTCTCGGCGATGTTCCTCGCGCGAGCGGCCCTCATCGAGCCCTGGAAATGGCTCGGGGAGCCCGAGAACGCCCTCGTCGTTCCCGGTATGCCGGTTCCGCCCCTCGTCCTCCGGCTCCCGTCGGACGACCCCGCCTACCAGGTCGTCACGCGGGCCACCGAACACCTTATCGTCCGGTTCCGACCCCGCCAGCGCAAGCGACCGACGGGACGATGAAGAGCGACGAGCTGTTCGCACTGCTGCGGCGTCGGGGGGTCCTTTGGCCGAGCGCCGAGATCTACGGGGGGGCGCAGGGCCTCTACGACTACGGCCCCCTCGGCGCGGCGCTCAAACGCCGGATCGAGGAGGCGTGGACCGCGTGGTTCGTGGGGCTCTCGCACGACTACTACGTGATCGACCCCGCCGAGATCCTTCCCGAGGCCGTGGTGCGGGCATCCGGCCACCTCGAGAACTTCACGGACCCCGAGGTGACGTGCGATAGCTGCCACACCGCGTTCCGCGCGGACACGGTGCTCGAGAAGGTCCGACCCGAAGGCGTGGACGGCCTCACCGCCCACGAAATCGAGGAGCTCGTTCGCGCGCGCGGCGTGAAGTGCCCGAGCTGCGGCGCGAAGACCCTCAGCGTCCCTCCTCCGTTCAACCTCATGTTCGGCCTCGACTACGGCGTCACCGGGCACGAGCGGGTGTACCTTCGGCCCGAGACGGCTCAGAGCAGTTACCTCTCCTTCTCCCGGATGTGGGATGTGGGCCGGCGGGCGCTCCCGCTTGGGATCGCCATCGTCGGCAAGGCCTACCGCAACGAGATCGCTCCGCGGCAGGTGCTGTTCCGGATGCGCACCTTCACCCAGGCGGAGCTCCAGATCTTTTTCGATCCCGAGAACTTCCCTCTTCCGTTCGACCGGGTGCGCGAGGAGAAGCTCCCCGTGGTCCGGGCCGCACGACGCCTCGCGGGATCGGAAGAGGTCGAGCTCGTCCCTGCGGGGGAGCTCGCGAGCGCGGGCGGCGTGCCCGAGTTCTACGTCTACCACCTCGTGCACACCTATCGGTTCTTCCGCGACGTGCTCGCTTTCCCCGCGGACCGGATCCGCCTCTATGAGAAGTCCGACCAAGAGCGGGCGTTCTACAACCGCATCCAGTTCGACGTCGAGGTCCGCTTAGAGAGCATGGGCGGGTTCAAGGAGATCGCCGCAGTCCACTACCGAGGGGACTACGACCTGGGTCGGCACGGCCAGGGATCGGGAAAGGACCTCTCGGTCACCCTCACCGGAGGTCGGACCGTGCTTCCCCACGTGCTCGAGCTCACCTTCGGCGTCGACCGAAGCCTCTGGGCCCTCGCGGACGTCCACCTCGGAAAGGACGGGGAGAGGACCGTCTGGCGGCTCCCCGCGTACCTCGCGCCGGTGCCGGTGGGAATCTTCCCCCTGATCGCGAAGGAACACGCGAGCTTCGCGCTCCGCCTCTCGGACGACCTCGCGAGCAGCGGGATCCCGAACGCATACGATGATGCCGGGACGATCGGGAAACGGTACGCCCGCATGGACGAGGCCGGCACGCCGTTCTGCGTGACCGTCGACGGGGAGACGATCGGGGAAAGGCCGTCGCAGGGCACGGTCACCGTCCGGAGCCGGGACTCGAAGGCCCAGGAACGGGTCTCGGCCACCGAGCTCGCCGGTCGTCTCGCCCCCCTCCTTCGTCCTCCTCGGCCCGTGCGCAACTAGCCCCGCCGCGCGCCTTCGACCGCAAGACAACGGATATAACTCGCGCGCCCGTCCCTGCGTTCCGATGACGACCGGCGGAGGAGAGCCCCCTCAATCCATAGGAGCGGCGACCCCCCTGGCGGCTCGGCGGTCTCGTTGGATCGGCCAGCAGTACGCGGACATCACGAAGCTCCGCGAGCTTGCGGCCCGCCACGACCGGGCGAGCGCACGGGCCCAGCAGCGAGTGGCCCGGCTCAATACACGGATCGAGAAACTCCGACACCAGGCGACCCTTCTTCGCGAGAAGAAGGAGAAGGCGCTGGCACAGATCCCAGAGGTTGAGCAGGAGATGAAACAGTACGAGCGGGACATCGAGGCGGCCACGAAGCGCACCGGCGGCGCTCCGATCGGCTCCGATGTCACGAGCCTGCACTACCGCGTCCGGAAGCTCCAGCAGAAGGTGGTGGACCGCCAGCAGAAGGCTCGCACGCTCGAGCTGAGGGCCGCGACCAAGACACAGAAGACGGCCGAGCTGAAGGTCAAGGTGGACCGCTACGTCGAGACCGCGCGCCTCGAAGAGCAGGAGGCGGCGGCGTACCGGCAGCGGGCGGACCGGCTCCAGATGGTGACCGAGAAGGACGTCACGGACCACCTCAAAGCGACCGCGGTCCCACCCAAGGGCGGGCCCGAACCGCCGCCCTCCGCACCATGAAACTCATCGTCACCGTCGGGATGCCGGGCTCCGGCAAGGACGAACTGGTCGGCGTCGCGCGCTCGATGGGGCTTGCGACCCTCAAGATGGGCGACCTCGTCCGCGAAGAAACGCGCCGGCGCGGCCTCCAACTCACCAACGCGAACGTCGCGCGGATCGCCTCCGAGGAACGAGAGAAGCACGGAGCGGCGATCTGGGCCCAGAGGGCCGTCCCGAAGCTCATCGAGACGCGGATGCTCGTCGACGGCTGCCGCTCCGACGCGGAGGTCACCGTCTTCCGCCACAACTTCGGGGACCTCTTCGTCCTCGGCATCTTCGCCTCGCCCGAGACCCGGCACGACCGGATGGCGAGCCGAAGCCGCGCGGACGACACGGCCGACCTCCAGGAGTTCTACGACCGGGACCGTCGCGAGCTCAAGTGGGGGATCGGGAACGCCTTCGCGGTCGCGGACGGGATGTTGGTCAACGAGGGAACGCTCGACGAGTTCCGGCGGACCGCGCGGGCGATGCTCGAGAAGATCCTCGCTCGCGAGGAGTAGGGAAACCGTCCCCTCTTCCCGCTCGGTCAGCGCGCGTTCGCGCTCGGACCGGACGTGAGCAGGCCCTTGATCGAGTCGAACCGTTCCCGGTCGACCACGACCGCGAGCGACCCACGGTCGGCGACGATCGGGGCGAGGCGAGAGACGAGGTGTCGGTCGCGGGCTTCAGCATAGTCCCGGGACCCCCGGCCCGCAGCGACCTCCCGGTCCCACTCGAGGGCGAACTCGTCGGGGGACGAGGGGGCCGGGGGGCTCCGCGCCACGCGGCGCTCCCGCACCGTCCGTCGTACGAGCTCGACGTAGCCGATGTGCTCCGCGAACAGCTCGGCGGTCGCGTCCTCGTCCGGGTCAAGGGGCTCGGTCGGAACGCCGTGGTACGACGCCCACCGGAGGACCTCGACGAACGACGGGTTCGGGACCCGCACCTCGCCGAACCGAACGAGCCCTCGGACCTCGCTCGTCTCGTTGTTCGTGAGAGGGACGACGGGCTCTCCCTCCGCGGCGACGAAGTAATCGTAGAGGCTCCGGAGCTCCTCGCTCGAGAGACCGAGACCGACCACCTGCGGCCCGAACGCCTCCAGCTCGGCGAGGACGCGCGGGACCTCGGAGCTGAGGCCGCGCACCGGCGCCACGAGGAGGAGCCCGGGCGCGTTCTCGAACCGTGCGGAGATCACGGGCCTTCTCGCTCGGTGATCTCCTCAAGGAGCTCGTCCGGGTCGCGGTGCCGGCGCAGCTCGGTGATGGTCAGGATGGGAAGCCCGGCGATCGCGGAACGCGAGGTGGGGTCCCGGACCACGAAGAGCGCGTGGCCCTCGGCCACGCGGGCGAGCCCCGGGAGGACCTCGGCCCGGTGGAGCGCCGTTCGGAGACTTCCCACGGCGGTGAGCAGCACGTCCGGCGTGCGAGCGAGAGCATCGAACGGGGCGCGCACGGTGACCGTGACCTCGATTCCCATCCCGTCGAGCTGTCGAACGACCCCGTCCCGCAGCGAATCTCCGGTCGAGGGGCGAGCGTGCTCGGCCCCGGGTTCGGGCGCTTTTCCTTCCTTGGTCTCCTTCCCTTCGGAACGGGGCTCTTCCGGTCGGGCGAAGAGCTCGATCGGACGCACGATCGTCTCCCCGAGGAACGCCTCGATCCGCTCGATGACCAGGGCCTCGGCGCCCGCGCTCTCCTCATAGAGCTGGATCGCGCGACGGGAGACCCCTGCGATGCTCGCGAGCGTTCCGAGCGAAAGCGCGCGCTCGACCCGAAGCTCATGGAGGTGGGGGCCGTCGATCTGGGCGAACGTGCCGCCCGGACTCGCGTAGAGGAACGGGGGAAGTGCCTTCTCGAGGAACTCCCGGAGCGTCTCCTCGTTGATGATCGGGACCCCATAGCGAGTGTAGACGACCCCGGGGTCGAGCTCGGAAGCGCCGGACGTCTGTCCGATCACGAGGGTGATCGCGGGGAAGAGCCGCCCGAGCTCCCGAAGCCGGGTCGCTTCCTCGGAGTCGAGGGCGTCGATGTTCTTGAGCACCTTCACGAGCAGCAGCGTTGCGTCCCGGCGGGCCGCAAGGTCGAAGCTCGTCGGACGGATCGCGTGGGTGTCGGCCACGTAGAACCCGGCCCGTTCGAGCAACTCCTGAACGTGCTCGATTGCCTGCTCGCGCGAAGACGGCATACGGTCTCTCCGGAATAATCCAATTACTTCTTATATATAAAAGGGCACGGTCGGGTCTCTCGAAGAGAGGATCGTCCCGCCGAAGTACAATCGTCTTCCCCGCACGTCGTGTGGGGACGGGCGTGGAGTCCCCTCTCTCCCCCGTTCCGGACGCTCCCGCGCTCGTGATCGAGGCGGCGGGCCGTGACGAGCCGAGGACGCTCGTTGTCGCGGACGTCCACCTCGGCCTCGGCAGCACCTCCGACCGGGTCCTCGGCCCCCCGGAGGGGGCCGCCGACCGACTGGCGGAGACCCTCCTTTCGATCGCGCGGGCGAGCCGGGTCGACTCGATCGTCATCGCCGGTGACGCGAAACATCCGATCGTGGGGACCCCCCCCGCGCTCCGTCCCGTCGTCTTCGACTTCTTCGCCGAGCTCCTCCGAGGAGGGTTCTCCTCCGAGCTCGTGATCGGAAACCACGACGTCGGGATCGTTCGTCACCTTCCCCGCGAAGTGATCGTCCATCCGGCGACCGGGTTCGTGCGGGGAGGCGTGGGGATCTTCCACGGCCACCGATGGCCATCGAACGCCGTGCTGCGGACCCCCCGATTGGTGGTCGGCCACCTCCACCCGGGGTTTCGGCTCGCTCCCACGGCCGAGGACCCCGAGGGAAAGCGTCGCTGCTGGGTCCGGGTCGAACGCACGGTCCCCGCGGCGAGGTCCCGACGACGCCGTCGCCACATCGAACCGCGCGCGCGGGAGATCGTCGTGCTTCCGGCCTTCAACCCGATCGCCGGGACCGAATCGCTGAACCGGGAGCGACCGGCGCGCGGTCGCTCGTTCCTCTACCAGAGGTTCCTTTCCACCGGGGTCGCCCGAGCGTATCTCCTCGACGGCACCGACCTCGGGGTGCTCATGCCCCCGGCCGGGCCCGGCCGCCGCTCGCTAGGAGCGACGCGAGGGACGACGGCTCGCGGATAGGCGACGCGCAAACGTTCCCGAAGCAGACGAGGGCCCTCGCCTCCTTCCTCTCCCCCTGGTCCGCAAGCTCGCTCGGGAGGGAGAACGGCTCGGGCGGCCGGCCCGAGAAGACCCAGACGTTCGGGTGCCACGCTCGGCGGGCGGCCCGCAGAAGCGCTTCGGCCGCAGGTCCTTCTCCCTCGACGACGACCGTGGCCGGTGCGCTGGAAAGGAGGCCCACCGCCAGCGCCGACCCGCTCGCGAACAGCCCCGCGTCTCCCAGCCGGCGGGCGATCGGCCGGAGGAGGGACCGCGCCTTCTCGACCCATCGGTCGTCGTGCAGAAGCGACCCCGCTCGCAGGAACGCGATCGCCGCGGAGGCGTTCGCCGAAAGGTGCGGAGTGTCCTCGAGCGGATAGGAAGGGTCGGTCACTCCGGCGACGCGCGCACCGTCGTAGAGCGCGGGCGAGAGGTCCCTCAGGAGGCCGTCCTCGCCCCGGAACTCTCGGTCGATGAGCTCGAGGAGGACGACCGCTGAGGTGAGGTACTTCGGTTCGGTGACGGCCCCCGCGAGCTCGAGGAGCCCCGAGGCGACGGCGACCTGATCCTCGAGGAGCCCGAACCCACCGGACCCGTCGGGGCCCACCCGGTGGGCGACACCCTGCCCGGGGCGGAACGCCTCGGAGAGGATCCGGTCGGCGGCCTTGCGGGCGTCGGCGAGGACCGTCCGGTCCCCGAGGAATGCCCCCGCGCGGGCGAACGACGCGATGAAACGGCCGTCGATGTCCGCGTAGAGCGCCCGGTCCACTGCGGGCGTCGGTCGGGCGGCCCGCACGACGCGGAGCTTCGAGATGGCTCGCTCGAGCGTCCGTGCGGCGGCCTCGGGAGGGACGATGCCGTCGGCGGCCTCGCGAAGAGAAACGAAACGAAAGAGGACGTTCCGGTCGGGGTCGTGCGGCATCCGCCCTTCGGTCCCTACGCCGAAGAACCGGGTCACGAGGCGGAACTCCTCATGGTCGAGCGCCTCCTTGAGCTCGGCGCGGGACCAGGTGAAGAACCCTCCGTCATCGCCGGGCGCGTTGTCCGCGTCCTGGCTCGCTCCGAACCCTCCCCGCGGGTCTGCGAGGACCTCCCGCACCCAAAGGAGGGTCGAGCGGACGACCTCCTCGAGCCGCGGGTCGGAAAAGTGGGAAGCGCCCTCCGTGTAGACGCCGAGGAGTGCCGCATTGTCGACCCCCATCTTCTCGAAGTGAGGGATGTGCCAGCCCTCGTCCACCGAGTATCGGTGGAACCCGCCCCCGATCTGATCGAGAAGGCCGCCATCGGCCATCCGAAGGAGGGTCTCGTGCGCCCGCTCGGCGCTCTCGGAGGAATCGCGGGCGAACGCGTCCCAGAGCAGGAACGAGATCGCCGTCGGGTGCGGGAACTTCGGGGCCATCCCGAAGCCGCCGTGGACGGGGTCGTAGCTCGAGTGGACCTCCGAGCGCACCCGGTCGAGGAACTGCTCGAGGGGCGGGTCGTCGCGAACCACCGCTTCGCGCATGCGAGAGAGTGCGCTCTGCACGGCCTGAGCGTTCTCCCGGATCCGCTCGGGGTTCTCGTGCCAGAGCCGGGTCACTTCCTTCAGCACTCGACGGAACCCCGGCCGGCCATGTCCTTCGGTCGGGGGAAAGTAGGTCCCGCCGAGGAACACCTCTCCCTCGGGGGTCAGGAACGCCGTGAGCGGCCAGCCCCCCTCGCCCGTGAGCGCTCCGACCTGGCGTTGGTAGCGTCGATCGATCTCCGGGTGCTCGTCCCGGTCCACCTTGATCGCTACGAAACCCTCGCCGAGGAGATGGGCGACCTCGGGGTCGGAGTAGGTGCCCTCGTCCATGACGTGGCACCAGTGGCACCAGGCGGCGCCGATGTCGAGCAGGATCGGATGCCCCGTCCGCTTCGCGAGCTCGAACGGCTCGGGACCCCACGGGTGCCACTCGATCGGCTGCTCTGCCGCGGCCCGCAGGTACGAAGAGGAGCGGCCCCGCAGGCGCCAGCCGCCCGACTTCCCCGCTCCCGATTCGGAAGGGCGTTCCATGCGCAGAAAGGCACGTCCGCGGCACTTACCGTTGTCGGAGGCCATTTCCCGGAAAACCCATGGACGGCCGGGGCCGACGTAACCGGCTGACGGAGGCGTTACCTCCCGCGCGCTCGTTATAAAGGGGGCCTCAGTGCCCGGTCGAGGCGTGCACGATGGAGATGCAACCCGGCCAGATGGCCTACGACCGGGCAATCACGGTCTTCTCGCCGGACGGACGGCTGTTCCAGGTGGAGTACGCGCGAGAGGCGGTGCGACGCGGCGCCACCACCGCGGGCGTCGTGTACACGGACGGGGTCGTGCTAATCGCCGACCGACGCATCCCCAACCCGAAGCTCGCCGAGGCGGCGAGCCTTGAGAAGATTCACCAGATCGACGAGAACATCGCCTGCGCGACCGCCGGCCTCGTCGCCGACGCGCGGGTCCTCGTCGACTACGCCCGGCTCTCCGCCCAGATCAATCGGGTCACCTACGCCGAGCCGATGCCGGTCGAGCTTCTCGTCCGGCGGATCTGCGACTACAAGCAACAGTACACGCAGTACGGAGGCGTGCGCCCGTTCGGGACCGCTCTCCTCGTCGGCGGGTACGACGATGCGGGGATCCACCTGTTCGAGACCGAGCCATCGGGTTCCCTCACGAGCTTCAAGGCGGCGAGCACCGGCGGCAACAAAGGGCCCGTGATGGACCTGTTTGAACAGAAGTACCGCCCCGGCATGGACCGGGACGCCGCAATCCTCCTGGCCCTCGAGGGGCTCCGGGCTGGCCTCGAGGAGGGGGGAAACCTCTCCCAGGTCGAGGTCTGCTCGACCCAAGTCGGAGAGGGGATGCGGCGGTTCTCCTCCGAAGAGATCCAGAAGTACGTCCAGCGGCTCCCGCCAGCGAGCGGACCCGCTCGCCCCGGCCGCTCATAGGCCGGCGCGTCCTCACGCTCCTCCTATGGTGAAGGTCGAGGATGCGGTCATCGCCCGCTGGGAGACCCAGGGCTCCCGCTTCGAGGTCCTCGTCGACCCCCAGGCGGTCCAGGACCTGAAGGACGGGAAGAAGGTCGACCTCTCCGACAAGCTCGCGCTCGACCAGGTCTTCAAGGACGCGAAGAAAGGCGACAAGATCTCCGAGGAGCACCTCGAGAAGACATTCCACACCCGCAACCTCGCCGAGATCGCGCGGGTGATCATCCAGAAGGGCGAGGTCCAGGTCACCACCGAGCAACGCCACAAGCTGCAAACGGCGAAGCGCCAGCAGATCGTCGCGACGATCGCCCGGAACGCGATGAACCCTCAGACCGGGGCCCCGCACCCCCCCGCCCGGATCGAGGCGGCGATGATCGAGGCGAAGGTGCACATCGACCCGTTCCGCCCCGTGGACGAACAGGTTCAGGAAGTCCTCGCGAAGCTCCGACCAATCATCCCGATCCGCCTCGATGTCGTGAAGGTCCGGATCAAGATCCCCGCCGAGTTCTATCCGCGGGTCATCGGTGACGTAAAGGGGCTCGGGCGGCTCATCGAGGAGAACTGGCTCTCCGGCGGCAGCTGGAGCGGGGTGGTCGAGATACCGGCCGGGATGCAGACCGAGCTCTACGAGAAGCTGAGCGCCCGGACGAAGGGCGCCATCGAGACCGCTTTGGTTAAATAGGGAACGCCGGTCGAGCGGCCCGGTGCAGAGCCAAAAATGTCCCGAGGTCATCGTCCGGGCCACCGAGGTCGTGGCCGCGAGGGTAGTTCCTCGTCTCCCTCCGGGGACCGGACACTAGTTCTTCCCGGCGAGGAGATCCGAGCCCACGGGCTGAAACCGGGGCCCGGAACGTACCGCACGGGCGGCAAGGTCTATGCGAGCGTCCTCGGCCTGCTCGCCGAGCGGCCGCCGCTCGTCCACGTGATCCCTCTCTCGGGCCGGTACATCCCGAAGGCGAGCGATACGGTGATCGGGACGGTCACCGACGTCCAGGGGACCTTCTGGCTCCTCGACATCGGAGCGCCCCGCTGGGCCCCCCTTCACATGACCGGGACCCCCTGGCAGGTCGACGTGGGGGAGACGGAGCGATTCCTCCGCGTGGGGGACGCCGTCGTGGTCCAGGTCGAGAGCCTCGACCCGACCGGGCGCATCGGCGTCACGATGAACGGGGAGGGCCTCGGAAAGCTCGAGGGAGGGACGATCGTCACCATCACGCCGGCGCGGGTCCCGAGGGTCGTCGGGCGGAACGGCTCGATGATCGACACCATCCGTCAGTACACGGGCGCCGAGGTCGCGGTGGGCCAGAACGGACGGGTCTGGATCAATGGGACACCGGAGGCGATCCACCGCGTGAGCGAGGTCCTCCGCATCATCGAGGAGAACGCCCAACATTCGGGCCTCACGGAACGGGTCGAGAGCTACCTCCGCTCGACCGAATCGACCGATGTCCAGGGGCCGGAGGAACCGCCGCGAGAGCACGCCCATCGCGATGCTCCTCCTCGGCCCGCGGGCCCGGTCGAGCCGGACGAGGAGAGCGAGGACGTCGAGGACGAGCCGACCGAGCCCGAGGCCCCGGGGGAGCCGTAAGCGTCCGGAAGCGCGGAGACCAGTTCCGGTACTCCCTCCATCCATCGATCAGTCAGCAATCCATCCATCCATCAATGAGGTTCCAAGGAGAGCGAACATGGGAAACGTAGGAGCGAAAGAGGTCCCCGTCCTGTTGAGCCCGGAAGGGCTCCGGATCGACGGGCGCAAGTTGAACGAGCTTCGGCCGATCCGCATCCAGGTCGGCGCGCTCCACAACGCGGACGGTTCGGCGTTCGTGGAGTGGGGAGCGAACAAGGTGATGGCCGCGGTCTACGGACCGCGCGAGGTCCACCCGCGCCACCTGCAACAGAGCAACAAGGCGGTCATTCAGTGCAAGTACAACATGGCGGCCTTCGCCGTGGACGAGCGCAAGCGTCCCGGCCTCGACCGCCGTTCGCAGGAGATCTCGAAGGTCATCGGTGAGGCGTTCGAGTCGGTCGTCTTTGCGGAGGAGTACCCCCGCACGAGCATCGACATCTACATCGAGGTTCTGCAGGCGAACGCGGGAACCCGCTGCGCGGGCATCGTCGCCGCATCGATGGCCCTCGCGGATGCAGGGATCCCGATGGTCGACCTCCTGCCCGCGGTCGCGGTGGGGAAGGTCGCCGGAAAGATCGTCCTCGACCTCAAGAAGGAGGAGGACAATTTCGGCGAAGCCGACCTCCCGATGGCGCTCGTGCCCCAGTCCGGACGCCTCGTCCTGCTCCAGATGGAGGGGCACATGACGGAGGACGAGCTCGCGCAGGCCCTCGACCTCGGGGTCCAGGGCTGCCGCGACATCTACGAGAAGATGAAGCAGGCGCTACGAGAGCGCTACGCCACCGGACCGATCGGAGGGAGCGCATGAGCGAAGAGGTCTCCGCCGAGATCCTGACGACCCACATCCTCGACCTTGCGGCCGAGGGAAAGCGGCTCGACGGGCGCGGCCCGGACGAGTACCGAACAATCACGATCGAGCCCGGGTTCGTCACCACCGCGGACGGCTCCGCGCTCGTGCGGATCGGCCACACGGCCGTCCTCTCGGGGGTCAAGCTCGAGCCGGGGAAGCCGTTCCCCGACACCCCGAACGCGGGGGTCCTCACGACCAACGCCGAGCTGATCCCGCTCTCGAGCCCGACGTTCGAGCCCGGCCCGCCCCAGCCCGGGGCGATTGAGGTCTCGCGCGTCGTCGACCGAGCGATCCGAGCGGCCGAGACGATCGACCTCACCCGCCTCTGCGTCACCCCGAACGAGAAGAGCTGGGTCTGCTACGTCGACATCCACGTCCTTGACCACTCGGGGAACCTCATCGACGCCGCCCTCCTCGCGGCCTTGGGCGCGCTCCTTCACAGCACGGTCCCGGCGAAGCGATTCGAGGTCGCCGAGGCCGATTACCCGCTCGCGGTCGACCACCTCCCGGTCGAGTGCACCTTCGTTCGACTCGGGGATGTTATCGTCGTCGACCCAACGTTCGATGAGGAGCGCGCCGCCCAGGGTCGCATCACGGTGGCCACGGACGAGGCGGGCCGGGTCGTGGCGATGCAGAAGGGCCTTGTCGGGGCGTTCTCGCCCGATGACATCAAGGACATCGTGCGACGGGCGTTCCGCCACGGCGACCGCCACCGCGCGCTCGTGAAGGGAGGGAGCTCTGCATGAGCAAGCGCACGAAGAAGGCCGGTCCGACCGGCTGGATGGGGCCGCGCTACGGAATCCGGATCCGACGCCGCGTCGTCGAGATCGACCGGGCGCGCGAACCCGACGCCCCCTGCCCTCGCTGTTCGACCGTCACGCTCCACCGGGTCGCGAGCGGCGTGTTCGAGTGCCGACGGTGCGGAACGCGGTTCTCCTCGAATGCGTACATCTTCGCCGCGCCGCCTCCGATCCAGCGGACCGAGAAGGAACCGACCCCGACGGGCAACGCTTAAGCGTTCGCGGAAGGTCGAACGGTCGTCATGTTCCGTTGCATTCGGTGCGGGGAGGCGCTGCCCTCCGACGCGAACCTGTTCGGGGTCCGCTGCGACAACTGCGGCGGGAAGATCTTCACGAAGGAACACCCGAACGTGAAGAAGGTCCTGAAGGCGCGGTAGCCCTTCGTGCTACCGCCGACGGGACCGTTTCCCCGGTGGCGACGCCGCGATCGGGTAGCCGGCGCGTCGGCACGCCGCGAGGACGATCCGCCGCTTCTCCCCCCGGAGGATCGGTAGGCTCGCCTGGGCCGTGATCGCGTAGAGGCGGAGCGCGCCCTCGCAGCTCTCTCGCCAGCTCCCGCCGTCCGTGCCGAAGGCGGCCTTTTGAGCGGACCGGAACTCGGGGCCCCCCTTCCTCGCCGCGTCCTCCCACAAACCGTTCTCCGTTTCCCAGAGCCGCTCCAGAGAGAGCAGCCGCAGGGACGCCATCCGGTTCGCGAGGAGGTTCCTCTGCACGGAGGCGGTCTCGGCCTCTCCGGTCTCGAGGGCCCGCAGGAGCTTCGCGACCTCCTCGGCGAGCCCGGCGAGGTAATCGGCGATCGCCGCGTCCCGAGCGCGCCGCACCGGGGCCCAGCGGAATCGTCGGGCCTCGGCCTTCAACTTCGCGGCGATGCCGCGCGGGTCGCGGAGGATCTTCGCGTTTCGCCACCCGGGGATCGCCCCGTCGAGCCGGAACGGGGTCCGCATCTCGCGGCGTTCCTCGGCCGCCGTGCTGAACTTCACGCAGACCATGCGACCGTCCCGCTCGAGGACCCGTTCCCGGCCTCTTCTCCCCACCACCCACAGGTCGATGTCGGAGCCAACGTGGGCGTCGCCCCGGGCCCAGCTCCCCGCAAGGAGGACCGCGGCATGGCCCCGAGGGTCGACCTCTTGAGCGAGGCGGGACGCGAGGCGGAGGACCGCTCGATGTTCGGCGGGGTCTGCGGGGGGATTGCGTCCCTCGCGCGCTGGCATCGCCGGGCGGATTGGAACGGGACGAACGCTCACCATGGCGTCCGAGCGAGAAGCGCACGGTCGATAACGTCCGCGGCCGGACGGGCGACAAACCGTTTCAGGGAGGAGCTCCTTCTCGACCCCGTGAAAGGTCCGACCGTCCGGTTCCTCGGGGGTGTCCGCGAGATCGGGGGGAACAAGATCCTGGTCGAGGACGGACCGGACCGGATCCTGTTCGACTTCGGTCCCTCGTTCTCGCCTCGGACCGAGGAGTACTACGTCAACTACCTCCAACCCCGCTCGACCTGCCGGGCGAAGGACCTCCTCGAGTTCGACCTCATCCCCCGGATCTCGGGCCTCTATTCCGAAGAGTCGCTCGGGGACGCGGACCTCGCGTACGTCCCGCCGGAGGTCCACGCGGTCTTCGTGAGCCACGCCCACGCCGACCACGCAGGGTACCTCGACCTCATCGACCCCACGATCCCGGTCCATGTGGGGGAAGGCACACGGACCCTCCTCTCGGCCATCGAAACGTCCACCCGGATGAAGTACGGCACGCATCCGTGGAGCACATTCACCGACCGACAGACGATCCGCGTGGGGCGGATCGAGGTCACCCCGTACCCCGTCGACCATTCGATCCCGTTCGCCTACGGGTTCCTGGTCCGTACGAGCGAAGGGACCCTCGCCTACACCGGGGACTTCCGGCATCATGGCCCCCGGGCGGCTCACACCCACGCCTTCTTCGACGCGGTCGCCGCCGAGGGCGTGGACGCGCTCCTGATCGAAGGGACGCGAGCGGGACCCGACCCGCGTCGGAACCTTTCCGAGGCCGGCGTCCGAAGCGCGGTCGACCGTGTGCTCCACGAGCGGCCCGAGCTGGCGCTCGCCTGTACCTACCCTCGCGACATCGACCGGCTTCGGACGCTCTACGCGGCCGCGATCGAGGCCGGTCGGGAGCTCGTGGTGTCGGTCCGCACCGCCCACCTCCTTTCCCAGGTCGCCGCACGCTTTCCCGAGGGGGAGATCCCCGTCCCCGGGCGCGCGCCCGGGCTTCGGGTCCATGCCCGCAAGAAAAGGGTTTCCTATCTCTGGGAGCGGCCGTTCCTCGACGACGCGCTTCGCTCGGAGGAGGTGCGGGAACGGGGGCGGAAGTACCTCCTCGCTCTCGACCTGGCGCACTTCCCCGAGCTCATCGACCTACGGCCCCCGAAGGGGAGCCCGTTCATCCACTCCATGAGCGAGCCGTTCAGCGAGGACGATGTGGACGACCGCGTCATGCACAACTGGCTCGACCACTTCGGGCTCGAGTTCCACCAGATGCATGCGAGCGGGCACGCGTCCGAGTCCGAGCTCCTCGAGATCATCCGTGCGACCGGCGCGAGGACCGTCTACCCGATCCACACCGAGCATCCCGAGGCGTTCTCCAAGGCCGGTCCGTCCGTGCGGTCCCCCGAGCTGGGGGGGACCTACCCGATCTCTTCCTCGAGGCCTCAGACGACGGAAGGTTAACCTTCGGGAACGGTTCGGAGGAGGGATGGACCCCGACCGCGTCCCGACGGGCATCGCCTCGGTCGACCGCCTTCTGGGAGGGGGACTCGAGACCGATGGCATCACCGAGCTCTACGGCGAGGGAGGGAGCGGGAAGACCCTCTTTTGCCTCCAAGTGGCCCATCGGGTCGCCCTCGAGAACCGCTGGGTCTTCTACGTCGACACCGAGGGAGTCAGCGTCGACCGGTTGCACGCGATCGCCGGGGACGACCTCGAGCGAGTGATGAAACGCTGGCTCCTCTCGACCCCGAAGGACCTCGCAGAGCAGGGGAAGGCCGTGGCCACGGCCTGCGCCCTCGCGCGAGAGGGCCAGCGCCCGGTCGGTCTCATCGTCGTGGACTCGGGGACGTTCTTCTATCGCCTCTCCCTCTCGGGGCCGGAAGAGGACGACGCACGCCAGGCGCTCTCGCTCGGGGTCGCGGACCTCGTGGCCACCGCCCTCCGCGCCCACCTTCCCATATTGTTCACGAACCAGGTATGGCGGAACATGCACGACGGGACGCTCGAGCCGCTCGGAGGTTCGTTCCTGAACCACGCGGCGAAGACGATCCTTCGCTTCGACCGACTTTCGGGACCATTGCGTCGGGTGGTCCTCACAAAGCATCGCTCTCTTCCCGAGGGGGCGGCCGAGTTCCGGATCGGCCCCAAGGGACTCGAGAGCGTGGGAGCGGTCTAGTTGAAATGGAGATAAGCACGCTCGACCGTCCCCCGGTCGGCTGAACCATCGATGGCGGACCCCATCCGGTTTTCCGACATCTCCACGCCCATCGGGACGTTCCGTATCGCCTATCTCGATTCGAGCGTTCGGATCGTCGACCTCCTCGAGAACGGAGTGGCGCAGACCGGGCTTCCGAGCGGGGCGGTGCGCAGGAACCCGCCGTTCCCGGTCGGCAGTCCGCCGCGTCAGCTCAAGGAGTACTTCAAGGGCGAGCGCAAGGAGTTCGAGCTCGAGGTCGAGCCGGACACTGCGTCGGAATTCGACCGGGCGGTCTGGAAGGAGCTCGTCAAGGTCCGGGCCGGCCGCACGGTGACCTACGGCGAGCTGGCCCGGCGGGTCGGGTACAACGGCGCCGCGCGCGCGGTCGGGGGTGCCATGCGGAGGAACCCGATCCCGATCGTCATCCCGTGCCATCGGGTCGTCGGGGAAGGTGGCGCGATCACGGGCTACGGTCTCGGCCTCTGGCGCAAGCGATGGCTCCTCAATCACGAGGGGGCTTGGCCGCTTCGCTATCGTTCCGCAGAGGGCCCGCGCCCTCACGGACAGCGGACCTTGGACACCCTCGGGGAGCCTCCGGAACCCGAGCGACCCCGAAAATCCGACCGATAGTCCCGCTCCTCTCCCAAGGGCGGTCGGACCCCTACGTACAGTCCGCGGTCCCGGTACCTTCCTCCGAGGAGCACCTTCGCCCGGAAGCCCGCGCGCCGGAAGGATCCGAGCATCTCCTCCGCCGGCACGAGGGGTTGTCGATGGACCTCGGCAAAGTGGCGGATTCTCTGGCCCCGTTCCCCGATCAGGTACTGGAACTCGACCACAGAATCCTCCCCCTCGCGCCACGCCGAGGCGACGCGGGCGAGCCGAATGTCGGGGTCCTCGTACGTGTCGAGGCTCAGACTCGTTCCTCGCCATCGCGAGGGAAGGACCCACCCTTCGACCAGGGCGACCCCGCCCGGGACGAGATGGCGGTAGAAGTTCGAAAGCGCCCGGTCCCGGTCGTGCGGGGTCCGTAGGTACCCGATCGCGCTGAACAAGCAGGTGAGGACGTCAAAGTGCGTCCGCAGGGAGAACCTGCGCATATCTCCCTGGGTGAGCGGGACCTTGCGCCCGAGGCGGGTTCGAGCGACCCGCAACATCTCGGGGCTCTCGTCGACCCCGGCGACTCGGACGTGGGGCGCGAACTCCTCGAGATGGTGCCCCGTTCCGCACCCCACGTCCAGAAGCGACCGGGGCCGGCGCTTCAGGTAGCGACGGGCCAGACGGAGGATCTCCTGGGATTCGCGTCGATAGTCCTTGAATTGGTAGATCCGGTCGTAGTATCCGGCGAGCTCCCCATAGAGGATCTTCCGCCCCACGAACGGGTCGAGGACCCTGCGGGGATTAACGTCACGCCACCGCGCGGACCGAGGACCGGCCCCGCGCCCCTACCCGGCGTAGTACGACGCGTCGTACGGCTCGGGCTTCAAGCCCCGGCGCTGGCGGACCTCGGCCACGACCCCGGGCTGGAGGTCGGGCGGCACTGCCTCGAACCCGATCGCTTCGGTCGCCCAGAGGACCTTCCCCGCGGTCGCGCTGCGGATATCGGAGGCGAAGCCGAACATCTCCGCGACCGGGACCTTGGCGACCACCGTCTGGAGGTCGCCGACGCTCGTCATGTCGAGGATCTCTCCCCGCCGGCGCTGGAGCTCGCGGGTCGCTCCGGCGAGGACCTCCTGGGGCACGTTGACCGTCGCCTTCTGGTACGGCTCGAGGAGCAGACGGTCGCCGAGGCACATCGCCCCGTAGATTCCCGAACGGGCCGCAGGGATCGTCTGGGCGGGGCCCCGGTGGATGGAGTCCTCGTGGAGCTTCGCGTCCACCAATCGGACCTTGAGGCCGTAGACCTTCTCGTTCGCGAGCGGGCCGCGGTTCACGGCCTCCTTGAACGCGTCGACGATCAGGTCCATCGTCTCGTTGAGGTACTGAATTCCCTTCGTCACGTCGAAGAGGATGTTCCCTCCCTCGACGGCGACGATCCCACGTCCCTCGTCGCGCGGGATCCCGAGCGCTTCGAGCTTGGTCACCAGGGTCTTGGTGTCCTTGAACGACTTCCCCTGGGGGATCTCCCCTTCCTTGATCGCGGTGACGACCGCGGCCGGGAGCGGCTCGACCTCGAAGTAGAACCGGTTGTGCTTGTTCGGGGACTTCCCCTCGAACGGGCCGCCGGGGTGCTTCACGACCTCACGGTAGACGACGATCGGCTTCGACGCCTCGATCTCGACCTTGTAGTCGTTCACGATGCGGTACTGCGTGATCTCGAGGTGGAGCTCGCCCATCCCCGAGAGGAGGTGCTCGCCCGTCTCCTGGTTGATCTCGACCCGAAGGCTCGCGTCCTCCTTCGCGATCTTCCGCATCACCTCGATGAGCTTCGGGAGGTCGCCCATCCGCTTCGGCTCGATGGCGACCGTGACGACCGGCTCCGAGACGTGGCGGATCTCCTCGAACGGGACCATGTCCGGGATATCGGACATCGTCGTTCCGGCGAACGCGTCCGAGAGTCCGATCACCGCGGCGATGTTGCCCGCCGTGACCTCCTCGACCATGAGACGCTCGGGACCCATGAACAACGAGACGTGCTGCACCCGGTTCTTGGCCTTCGAGCCGGCCACCGAGAGCTCCATTCCCTTCTGAAGGCGCCCGGAGAAGACCCGACCCGTAGCGATCTCGCCGGCGCTCGGGTCCATCGTGATGTCGGTGACCATGAACGACGTGGGACCGCTCGGGTCGGTGTTCACCATCGCCTGGCCGATCGCGGAGCCCGAATCCCCCTTCCAGATGTTCGGGATGCGGTACCTCTGCGCGACGCGAGGGCTCGGGAGGTGGCGGACGACCATGTCGAAGACGACGTCGTTGATCTTCGCCTTCTGCGCGATCTCGCGCGAGCGGCCGGTCGAGACGTAGTCGATGATGTCGGGGAACTTGACCCCCGTCCGCAGCATGTAGGGCACGCTGATCGCCCAGTTCTCGTAGCCCGAGCCGAACGCCACCGACCCGTCCCGGGGGTCGACGCTCCACTCGTCGACGAACTCCTCGGGGGCCATCTTGCGGATCAGTTCGTTGACCTCGGAGATGATGCTCAAGAACCGCTTCTGGAACGAGTCCGCGGTGAGCTTGAGCTCCTTGATGGCCCGGTCGACCTTGTTGATGAACAGGACCGGCTTCACCTTCTCGCGGAGCGCCTGCCGCAGCACGGTCTCGGTCTGCGCCATCACCCCTTCGACCGCGCAGACGACGACGATCGCGCCGTCGACGGCCCGCATCGCTCGGGTGACATCTCCGCCGAAGTCGACGTGGCCGGGGGTGTCGATGAGGTTGATCAAGTGCTGTTCCCCCTCGAACTCGTGGACGATCGTAACGTCCGCGTTGTTGATGGTGAGCAGACGGGCCTGCTCCTGCTCGTCGAAGTTGAGGTAGAGCTGCTTTCCCGCCAGCTCGTTCGAGATCATCCCCGCCGCGGCGAGGAGGTTGTCGGAGAGGGTCGTCTTCCCGTGATGGATGTGGGCCACGATCCCGATGTTCCGGATCCGGTCCAGGTTGTGCATCATGTCGGGAATGGCCTTCGCCAATTCCGCTCGAATGTGGGTCATCGCAAGCTCCTCCCGTGCCTACCGCGCCGACTGAGCGACCCGTTCGACCTCTTCCTTTCGGCCGACCGAGAAGGACGTGAGGTCCCCTTTGGCGGCCAGTCGGATCTCATCCGCCAGGCAGGAGTGGATCGGCTTCGTGGACTTGTGGGACGCCTGGATCGCACCCAGCGCGATGTTCCGGATGGCGACGTTGAGCCGACGTGCGGGCGACGCATCGACGGCACGGGGGACCGAGATCCCACCGAACTGAAGGCGCGTGACCTCCTCGCGCGGCGCCGCGTTTTCGACCGCATCGACGAGGAGCTGGAGCGGGTTCTTCTCCTCCTTCTTCGCGATCTCGTCGAACGCCTTGCGGATCGTCGCGAGGGCCTTCGACTTCTTGCCGGTGAACTTCCCCCCCTTCATCAGGTGGTTCGCGAGCCGCTCCACGAGGTGCATCCGGGTCTTGAGGAACGGCTTCCCCGTGAGCTTCCCCTCGGTGTGCGGGGCGTAGATCGGGTGCAGGTAGATGTACGGCAGGAGCCCCGGGTCGTGGACCTCCACGCCCTCGAAGGGGTACTTCCCGAAGAGGGGGGGGAGGGGGAACGGCGGGGGCGGCGGAGGCTCGGGGCGGTGGACCACCGGCCCGGCTTCCTCTTCCGACGGTTCGGGGGGCCGAAGGGATTCGGGATTGCCGCTCATCGGGCCGGCTTCTCCTTGCGTCCGCGAACGAGTTCGTCGAGCGAGACGCTGTTGACTTGGATCACCTTGTAGCGCACGCCGGGAATGTCCCCGTACGACCGGCCCATCCGGCCGCCGATCCCTTCGACCAGGACCTCGTCGTGCTCATCGATGAAGTTGATCGCGCCATCCCCCACCGCGAAAGCCGTCACCTGGCGCCCGTTCTTGATGAGCTGGACCTTGATGCACTTGCGGATCGCCGAGTTCGGCTGCTTCGCCTCGACGCCGACCTTCTCGATGACGATGCCCCGCGCCTGGGGAGCCCCTTCGAGGGGGTCCGACCGCTCCTTGAGATGGAGCGTCCGCCGCTTGTAGTATCGGTCCGACCAGCGTCTCCGCTGGCGGAGGGTGGCCAGACGGCCCGCTGTGTTGAGTCCCGACGGCGGCGTCATATCGGCGAGGGGGCCGAGCAGAAGGGTAGTGGTATTTAAGGTCCGTGCCGAGTCGGGCGCGGCGGCGGTCCGGGAACCCCCGGGACGACCGAAAACGCATGGCGCGGAAAGGGTCGGGAGCTCGCCCGAACGGTCTCCTCCGGCGACGCCCACGTCGGACCGTGCCGGTGGACGTTCGAGTCGCCTGGGACCGCCTTTCCGAGGAGATCCGGAGCTGTCGCAACTGCCCGCTCGGCTCGTTGAGGACGAACGCCGTCGTCTACCGAGGAGGACTTGCCCCGAGCGTGGTCTTCGTCGGAGAGGCGCCCGGGACCGAGGAGGACCGCACCGGTCTCCCGTTCGTCGGCCGGTCGGGGCGGGAGCTCGACCGGGCCATCGCGACCCTGGGTCTCGCGGACGAATCCTTCGGGATCCTGAACGTCCTCAAGTGTCGGCCTCCGGAGAACCGGTTCGACCCGCGGGCGGCACGGGTTTGCCGACCGTACCTGGACCGTCAGCTCGCGCTCCTGCGGCCGGCAGTGATCGTTCCCCTCGGGGCCCGCGCGCTCGCGGTGGTCGACCCAGACGCCCCCGCCGTGCTCGCGGCCGCCGGCCACCCTCGGGGGGGCGCGGGGCTCCCTTGCTTTCCGCTGATCCACCCGGCGGCCGCGCTCCGGTCCCGGCGGCTCAAGGAACGGTGGGAACGGGACGTCCGAGCGCTCGGACGGTTCCTCGCCCACGCGCGCGCGTAAACGGCTTTAACTCGCGTCGGGCTCTCGCGCACCGTGCGCACGGTCGAGCTGTTCCTCTTGGATGGTTCGTACCAAGCGGTCGAGGACGGCGTCGTCATCGAACTGTTCGGTCGGACCCAGGACGGTTCGCCCCTGGTCGCCCGGTACTACGGGTTCCGCCCGTACTTCATGATCACCGAGCCGACCGACGAGGTCCGATCGCGCCTAAAGTCCGACAAGGAGATCCTCGACGTCCAGGACTTGTCGATCTGGGTCGCGGGCCGGCAGGAGCCCGCCGCACGGGTCACGCTCCATCGGCCGTGGCTCGTCCCGCAGTATCGGGACGCGTACCGACGACGAGGGGACGAGACGAGCGTGCTCGCCTGCGACATTCCCTTCGTCCACCGGTTCCTCTACGACAAGCACCTCGGTCTATCGGTCGCCTTCGAGGCCGAGGAGGAGCCGGAGCCGGTCCGCGCTCGCTACGCCGTCCAGGACGTCGTCCGAGTGGTCACGACGGACGGGCACGACATCCGGTCGGCAGAGGCGTTCCGACCCTCGCTGCGGGTCCTGTCGTTCGACATCGAGAACGCGATCCGAGAGAGGACGATCTTCACGATCTGCGGGGTTGCGGAAGGCGCGGGCCGGCCCCGCACGACGTTCCGACTTCACGGACCGAACGAACGAGAGCTCCTCGAAGCGTTCGTACGGACGATCGTCGAAGAGGACCCGGACGTGATCACCGGGTACAACATCGGAGGCTACGACTTCCCTCTCCTGGTCGAGCGGGCCCAGGCGACCGGCCTCCGAGAGCTCCCGATCGGTCGGGAGCGCTCCTCCCCACGGGAGATGGGCGAACGCCTCTGGAAGGTGACCGGTCGGGTCGTGTCGGATGCCTGGTGGTCCGTGCGCAGGGACCTCAAACCGAAGCAGGAGACGCTCCAGTACGTGGCCCGAACCCTCCTCGGCGACTCGAAGCTCGACGTCGACCGGCGCGAGATCGAGAAGGAGTGGGCGAAGGACCCGGTCCGGGTCATGGAGTACTGCGAGCACGACGCCGACCTCGCCCTTCGGATCCTGCAGCGGTTGCGCACCGTCGAGAAGGCGGCCGACCTCGCTACGGTCGCCCGCCTCCCGCTCGAGGAGGGAATGAACGGACGGACCTCGCTGTACGTCGACTCTCTGTTGATCCCGCGCGCCGACGCGCAAGGCGTCGGGGTTCCGATGAGCCACTTCGTCGGGAGGGAGAGCTCGATCGAGGGCGGCTACGTCCATCCGATCCGGCCGGGCATCTATCGCTGGGTCGTCGTCCTCGACTTCAAGTCGATGTACCCGTCGATCATCATCTCCCACAACCTCTGCTTCACGACGCTCTCGCCCGACGGGACGACGGTCGCCCCTTCGGGGGCGCGGTTCGTGAGCACCTCGGTCCGTCGCGGGATCATCCCGGAGATCTTGTCCGACCTGCTAGCGGAGCGGACCCGCTTCCGCCGGGCCGCCTCGGAGGCGAAGAGTCCCGAAATGCGGGAGTACTACGACGGTCTCCAGAACGCGGTCAAGGTGCTGATGAACTCGTTCTACGGGGTCCTCGCGTCGAGTTTCTACCGGTTCACGAACAAGGAGATCGGGGCGGCGATCACGGCGTTCGGGCGCGACGCGATCACCTCCATCATCCGGGAGCTCGAGTCCGACGGGCACGAGGTCGTCTATTCGGACACCGACAGCGTCTTCGTCCGTTCCCCGGTCGCGTCGCTCGAGGGGGCCCGCGAATTCGGCGAACGGGTCGCGAAGCGGTTCACCCACGAGGGGGTCACCTTCGAGTTCCAGTCGGTCTTCGAGTCGTTCTTCTCCCACGGGGTGAAGAAGCGATACGTCGGCCGGACCGCCTGGCCGAACGAGGACCTCGTCGTCCGTGGATACGAGACCCGACGGACGGACGCGTTCGACTTCCAGAGCGAGGCTCTGATGGAGATCTTCGACCTCGTCTTGAAGGGCGACACGGACGGAGCGCTCCGGCGCGCCCGTGAGCTCGTCCAATCGGTCCGCAACCATGAGGTCCCCCCCGAGCGGCTTGTGATCGCTCGGACGGTGCGGGCCGAGAGCGAGTACAACGAGTCGACCCGCGAAGCCCTCCCGTTCTTGCGGGTCTATAAGCAGTTGCGGCGCGAAGGGTACGACGTCATCCCCGGGATGCGCGTCGCCTGGATCGTCACCGACTCCCGGAAGACGCCCCAAGAGATCGAGCCGTGGGTGGAGGGTCGACCCTTCCCGAAGGAGCCGGACTGGGAGTACTACGCCGACCGGGTCGCACAGACCCTGGCGCGGGTCACGGAGGTGTTCGACTGGGACGCGGCCTCCCTCCTTCGGGGGAGCCACCAGAGGCGCCTCGCACCTCAACCGGAAGCGCCTCGGCCGGCGGAATCGAACGCGCCCCCCGCGACGCTCGACACCCCCCTCAATGAGGTCGGCAAGCCCCCGAAACGGCGAAGCTCGAACCGCAGCCTCACCGAATGGCAGTGAAAGGGCGGCCCGCGCCCGGGATCACGAGACCGTAGGAGACGGGTCGGGCGGTCCGCCCGTTTCGGGGTCCCCGGCCGACTCCCCCCAGAGCGCGAGGATCCCTCCCACCACGGCCACCGGGATCCCGAGCACCCCCACGACCGGCAAGGCGATGCCGAGGACCCCCGCCGAGAGCAGGAGCGTGAAGACGGGGATCGCGGTCATCAGCATCGGGGGAAGGACCAGCCCCACTTGGCGAAGCGCGAGGAAGTAGAGCGCGGGTGCGAGGAAGAAGCTCGTCACGCCGCAGAGCGCCAGGAGGGCGAGCGGCATGGGACCGACCGAGACGAGTCCGCCCCAGCCTCCGGGGAAGAGTGGGGCGGCGAGCACGAACAGCCCCCCCGCGGCGACCATCGACTGCGCCACGACCGCGGACGGAGCGGTCGTGCGGTTCGCCCGCGCCGTGAGGAGGAAGTACCCCGCCACGAGGACCGGGACCGCGGGAACCACGAGCCATCCCCAGCCATGCACCGCGGAGAGGCTCTGGCCTCCCACAATGGCCATCGTACCGCCAATGAGACTGACGATGAGACCGATGACGAAGAGTGGCGTCGCGACGTGCGGGCGGTACGCGGCGATGGCCATGGCCACGAGGGCCGGCGTCAGGACCACGTCCCCGATCAACGACAGAAGGGAACAGTCGACCGGGCCGGTGAGATACGTGGCCGCGAGGATCGCGATCTGCATCCCGAACAGGAGCGCGACCCGCACCCAGGCCATCGGGTCGCGCCAGAGGGAGGCGAACGCGCGCGCATGGCCGCTCGCGACCGCCCATGCGGTGTAGGCGACCCCGCCGAAGACGAACGGGTACGCAAGGATCGCCGAAGGGGCGGTCCCGGGGGTCACCCAGAGGACGAAGAGATACCAGGTCGCCCACGCGAACGCCGCGAGGACGGAGAGGACGATGGCCGCGACTACGGTACGCCTCCCCACCGACACGCGCGCGGGGTAGTTTCGGGTCCCGATAATCGTTGTCCGAACCGCTCGGATGGCGGTCCCGGCCTTTGTCCGGGCCTAGGAGTACCCCTCGAACGAAAGGCCGAACGCCGGGACTCGAACCCCGGTCCCTCGTTCCACGCGGCCGATCTCCACCGTGTCGGGAGCGCCGGCCCGTGCGAGGCGACGACGGGTGTCGGCGAGATGAGAGGAGCTCACCGCGAGCACGAAGCCGATGCCCATGTTGAACGTCTGGAACATCTCCTCGTCGGAGAGCCCTCCCAACCGCTGGATCCAGCGGAACAGCGCAGGGACCTCGGGCCACCGGTCCAACACGAACGCAACCTTCGGATGGAGCCGGACCAGGTTCCGGACGCCCCCTCCGGAGAGGTGGGCGAGGCCGTGCGTCGCGCTCGTCTCGGCGAGCTGGTCGCCGACCACCGAGTAGATCCGGGTCGGGGTGAGGATCTCCTCACCGACCGGTCGTGTCCCTCCGGGGCGGGGACGGAGCAGGTCGACCGACCGCTCCTTGAGGAGACGTCGGACCAAGGTCAACCCGTTCGCGTGGACGCCGGAGGAGGGCACGCCGAGCAACCGGTCTCCGGGGCGGATGCGGGCCCCGAGCACGGGACGACGTCCCCGAGGGAAGAAGCCGAAGGCGGTGGCGCCCAGGTCGATCCCGTCGACGATCTCGGGGACCACCGCGGTCTCTCCCCCGAGGAGATGGCAGCGCGCGCGCTCGAGCCCACGGTTGAGCCCTCGGCCGATCCCTCGGAACGCATCGGGGTCGGGCCGGGGGCAGAGGATCGTATCGACGAGCCCGGCCGGTCGCGCCCCGACCGACGCGAGGTCGTTGACGTTGACCCCGACGATGTCCTCCCCGACCTCCTCCCACCGACCGAGCTCGTGCGCGAGCTTCGTCTTCGTCCCCACGGTGTCGGTCGTCACGGCGATCGTTTCCCGTCCGATCCGCAGAAGTCCGGAGTAGTGTCCCGGCGCGTCCTTCATCCGACCCGCGGACGGGGGAGGGCGATACGTCACTTCGGAGAGGAGCACCGCGAGGGCGGAGGTGACCTGGGACCGGTCGACGCCGCTCCGCGCGTAGGTCCACGGGGCGTCGTTGCGAGAAGAGGGGGTCATGCCGGAGCAAGGAACGTGGGAAGAAAACCCCTCGCCCCCCCGGCAGGGTCGAGCTAATTATGCCCTGTCCGCGTCCGCGTTCGGCATGCCGGCGCCCGCTCGCCGACGAACGGCGGGAACCCGTCCCTCGCGCGTCGCTTCGACCGCCCTCGTTCTGTGCGGGCGGGCCTTCGTTCGTGGGCAGCTCCGACCGGTCGAGATCGCGATCGATGACGAAGGACGGATCCAGTCCGTCGGCCGGATCCGGGAAGGGGCGCCCCGACACGATGTCGCGGACGCCATCATCTTGCCCGCGGCCACCGACATGCATGTCCACTTCCGCCAACCGGGCGGTCCGACCGACGCCGAGACCCTGGCGACAGGAACCGAGGGCGCGGCCCTCGGTGGGGTGGCGCTGGTGGGGGAGATGCCCAACACGCATCCCCCCGTGACCGACACGGACCACCTCGAGGAGAAGGCGCGCCTCGTCGCCGGTCGGGCCGCCGTGGACGTGCTCCTCTATGCGGCGCCGGTCGTCCCGGGGGCCCTCGGCGCACTCTCCCGACGGGCGGGTGGCTTCAAGGTCTACATGGCACCGACCACCGCGATCGAGCATCCTCTGCCGGTGTCGGAGCTCCCCTCCCTTTGGGACCGACTCGCGGAGCTTCGACTCCCCGTCTCCGTGCATGCAGAGGACCCCGCGCGGTTCGTGCCAGTGGAGCGACCCGACTCTCCCCGTGCGTGGAACGCCCACCGGCCCGTGGGAGCCGAGGCGACCGCGCTCGAAGCGCTTCGCGCCGCACCGAAGGCGGTGCGGCTCCACGCCGCGCACGTGACCACGGGAGAAGGGGCCCGAGGGCTGCGCGCGGCCGGGGTCTCGTTCGAGGCGACCCCGCATCACCTTCTCTTGTCGGACCGGTCGGGCCCGGACGCTCGATTCAAGGTGAACCCGCCGCTGCGATCGGAATCCGACCGAGCGGCGCTCTGGGAATCGTTCCGGCGGGGCGAGGTTCCGATCCTCGCGAGCGACCATGCTCCGCACCCGAGCAACGCGAAGCATCTTCCGTTCGAAAGGGCGCCGAGCGGGGTCCCGGGGGTCGAGACGATGCTCCCGCTCCTCCTCGCCCAGGTCCGGACCGGAGAGCTCGACCTGGGCGTCCTGGTCGCCGCGGCATGCGACCGACCCGCGCGGTTCCTCGGGCAACCGATGGGACGGATCGCTCCGGGACACCGGGCCAATCTCATCGTGGTCGACTTCACGAAGCGCACGAGGGTGGAGGGGAAGGACCTCCGATCCCCCTGCGGTTGGACCCCGTTCGAGGGATGGGACGAGATCCGGCCCCGCGAACACTACCGGGACGGCGTGCGGATCGTCGAGGGCGGGGAGTACGTGGGAGCCCCCGTCGGCCGCGTCGTCCGACCCGAGTATGCTCCGGGGGAACCCGAAGGCTCCCCTCGACCCCCCGACTCCGATTGAACGGTCAGGAGGGCGGGAAGCCCTTCTCTCCCGGGGGGCCTCCTGTGGGAGCGGCCGGGACCGTGCGATCGGCCCATCGGAGGGGCCAGCCGGGCGCGAGCACGCCGACGATCTGGAGGATCAGAACGACCACCACCGCCACGACGAGGATGAGGAGCGGTAGGTCCAGGTATTGGAAGAAGGAGGTCAGGATCACCCAGTTCGAGCGCAGGGCCATGCCCGCGACCACGAACGCGGCGGTGTACGGGAGCGACCCGAGGAACGAGTAGACCCCGTACCGGACAGGCTCCATCCGAGCGGTCCCGGCGGGATAGCTGATGTAGCTTCGGAAGACGGGGACCATGCGGAAGAGCGCCACGGCGGCCTCGCCGTGCAGCGCAAAGAACCGGTCGACGCGCTCGAGGTGCTTCGCCTCGATCCGTAAGCGACCGATCCCAAGTCCGGTGATCCGGTCCCGCCACCAAAGCCCGATGGCGTACCCCGCATAGGCGCCGACCATCGTGCCCGCCATCGCCGCGGTCATCGCCCAGGCGAAGGAGAACGAACCGTCGACCACCAGGAATCCGGCGAGCGGCAGGATCACCTCGGTCGGGATCGGCGAGAATCCGAACACCGAGATCGCCATCATCGCGAAAAGACCCGGGAGCCCGATCGCGTTCATCACCGTCGTGGCGAGGTCCACGAAGTAGGTGATCAACGAGAACGACACAGCTCGTCTCTCCTCCGAGACCTCTCTGTTCCCACGACTCTAGGGCTTGGTCAACGGGCCGAACCGAAGGCGGAACGGAACGTCGAGCCGACTGTTGGTCCGCGCGGGAATCCCCTCGAACTCGAGCGGGGTCTGGCACCCCCCGCACGAGACCGCCGGTCGCTGTCGGCCGAGTGCGATCGACAGCGCGATCCCCACCTCGATTTCGTAGGGGCGCTCGGGCGCCTGCTCGACCGCGCACCGAAGCTCGGCGAGGAGCGCGGTGTCGGGATTCGGGGATTCCTTCCCGCTCATTGCGGAGGTGACGCAGGAGACCTTCTTAACGGGCGAGGAACGCTCCGGACGGAGAATCACCGAGAGGTCGACTCCCCCTCGGATTCCTCGAGCTCCTTCCCGTTCGCTCCCTTCTTCGGGCTCCGCTTGAGGATGTCGGAACTGATCTTATCGAGCTCCGCCATGAGCGAGTCGATGTCGGAGCCGGATTCGGCCCCCGCGGCCGCACCCGCGGCTCCGGCCGCGCCCTCGGGCATCCGCGGCCCGATGGACGGGGGCGCCGTCCCGATGTCCTCCGGGGTCTCGAGGTACGGGGGCGGAGGTCCCGCGGGCGGAGGCGCGCCCGCTTCCCCGGCCGGTCCGCTCGGGACCGGTGCCACGGCAGCGGCCCGGGGCGGGCGGCGTCGACGCAACAGGACGAGAACGGCCACGATCACGGCCACCGCGATGACGGCGAGGATCGACGCATACTCCCAGACCGGGACCGACGAGGAGACAGGGCATCCGCCGTAGGGGCAAGAGGAGCTCTGGGCCGAAACGGTCCCCGTGTTCGGGGACAGCCCCGCGGCGACGACCACCAAGAGCATCGCGAAGCCAAGCACCAGCGGGACGATGCGAGAACCTCTTCGATCCGGCACAACGACCGGGAGGCCGGTGGGCCTTCCTGAGAGTGAGGATACGGCGCGCCCTATGTAAATCTGACGCCGTCCGCAAATGCCCACGGCGATACGACGGGGGCCCTCACCGGGGAATGGGACTCGCGCGCGGTCGGAATACGGCACTTAATAGACCCTCTCCACTCTCGGCCGGGAACGGATGGACCTCCCGTACACTGCCGTTTTCGTCGGGCTTCTGATCGTCTATCTCGGGTACTCGGTCTGGGCCCGCCTCGATGCGCGGTACCCGATCGCCGCCGCCCTCGCCCTCTTGGTCGTCACGGCGGTCGTCGACGCGATGGGAAACGTCGGGGCCGCGGACACGCTCGCCGAGTACGTCTTCTTCCTTCTCGCGGGAGGCGTCGTCCTGCTCCTCATCGAACACGCGCGCGAGCGGCCGACGCCGCCCTCCGGGTCAGCGGCGGGACCCGCGCAGAGCGTACCGACCGAGACGACGCAACAGCGGGAGGGGACGACCGAACAGCCGCTCGACCGCGTCGAGCAACAGGCGGTCCCCCTCGTCGACGGAGCGGGTCACCAGGACGACTCCCAGGAACAGGAAGGCGATCCCGAGGCCGATCGCCGGCAACGTCCAGAGCGGAACGCTGGGGTGCAGGAACCATAGCACGATCCCGACCGGGACCCCGGTGACCAGGACCGGGGTCACGTAGTGCCAGCGGAACGGGTGGACCCCGGTGATGAACGCGAGCTCCACGAGGGACATCACGGCGTACGCCGCGTTGGCCGAGGCCCAGGCGACCGCCGCGCCGTTGTACCCGTACGTCGGGACGAGGAGGAACGCGACCACGACGTCGATGAGCCCCGCGGCGATCGCGTTCGCCGCGAGGAGCCGGGTCTCTCCGAACGCCACCTGAGCGGAGGACGCCGGCCCCAAGACCGTGGTCGCGAACGCGCCCAGCACCGTGATCTGGAGCGGCACCACGATGGCCGTGTAACCGGACGAATAGACAAACCCAAGAGAGGCGGCGGGAAGGAAGAAGAACAAAAGGAAGAGCGGCAGCGAGACGAGGATCATCCACTTGGTGACCGTCGCGTAGGTGATCCCGATCGATGGGGTGTCGCCCTGTCGGACGAACCGGCTCGCCACGGGGAGGAAGATGTACGCGGCGGCCCCGATCCCGATCGGAATGAGGCGGGCCAGCGTGAGCGAGGCGGTGTACGTTCCGACTTCGTGGGGGTAGAAGATCCCCAGGATGAGGGTGTCCCCCGACCCCGCAATCGAAGCCATGACGCTCACCACGAGGAGCGGCGCCGCGAACCGCATGAGCTTCGGGAACGCGGCGGGAGCTTGCGGGCCTTTGGGAAGGCGCTTCGGCAGACGACGGACGAGGTAGGCGACGATCAGCCCCAACGTGACCGCGTTGGCCAGGGCGTAGGCGACGAGCGCCTCCAGGTAGTTCACTCCGAGCGGCGGGACGAGAACGGACACGCCGAGGAACGCAACGAAGAGCGCGGGGTTCACGACCTGAAGATAGAGGGCGTTCGGAGTGACGTCCTCGTACCCTTGGAAGATCGAGGCGATGAGGTTCAGCAGGATCCCCGAACCGACGGCGATCGGGAAGAACCGGAGACCGAGGGTGATGCCCGGCGAGCCGAGGGCATTTCCGATCGGACCCGCGAAGAAGAACAACGCGACCGATCCACAAAGCGCCGCGATGCTCCCTACCCCGAGGGCACCGCGGACGATCGTTCGGCGCTCGTCGTCGGAGCTGGCGTACGGGAGGCTTCGCGCGACCGCGTTCGGAAGGCCGAGGCTTCCGATGGAGACGAGCACGCCGGCCAGCGTCAGGCCGAAGGAGAACGAATCCCAATCGCTCTTGGAGATGCTTCGGACGATGATGATTCGAGAAACGAAAGTGAGCCCGACCATGAGAAGGGTCGAGACGAGGAGGAACAGGGTCCCCTTCGTGACGCTCGAGAGCCCCTCCCGAACCAGTTCCTCAGAGTCCTTGGCCAAGGGCTTCGCCTTGGGCCGGTCTTCGTGCGGGACGGTAAAAGGGTGCCGTTCCGAAGGTAAGGTCAGCATTCTAGTATCCGCGCTTCGCTGACCCTTCCGTGGGCATCCCCGGACCGGGCGGCGCGGAATGGGCCCTTGGCCTCCTCGCCTGGGCGGGTCTCGCGGCGATCGTGGGCGAGTTCCTTCGGGCGCTCGTTGCACCGGTCGTCCCCCTCTGGCGGCGGCCGGAGCCGATCGAACGGGGGCTCCTCGATTTCTACCTCGGCGGGGCGCTCCTCTATCTCGTCGCCGCCGTCCCGTGGGGTGGCTTCGTCGCTCCCGTCGTCGACCTGCTCCCCCTCGCGGCCGCCGTCGGGCTCGGAGCGCTCGCGGTCCGTGCTTTCCGACGCGCCGGTGGGTCCCACGAGCTCCTCGCCTCGCTCGCGCCGCTCCGACGACCCGTCTACGCGATCGTCCTGCTCTCCGCCCTCGGCCTGTTCCTGGTCGAGCTGGCCGTCGCGATGCCCGTCGCCACGGGGAACACGTACGACTCGAGCCTGCTCACCCTCTACACGAGTCTCCTGCTTCAGAACCATACGATCCCGCTCTCGTTCGCACCGTACGCGTCGACCGGGCTCCTCTACCCGCAGGGGACGACGGTCTGGCTCGGCTGGGCCCAGATGCTCTTCGGCCTGCCGCCGGCGAGAACCGCGCTCCTCGTCACTCCCCTCTTCCTCGGCCTCGCCCCCCTCTCCGGTTTCGTCTTCGGTCGGCGATTGTTCGGCACCGAACGAGCGGGCCTCGCCGTCGCGCTCATGATCGCGTGGGTGGGCCCGGGCACCCGGAGCATCGTCTTCGGGAGCAACGATTTCGTGTTCGCCTTCCCGCTCGTCCTCCTCCTCGCCGGTCAGGCGGTCGTCTGGCTCCGTCCCCCGCTCGTGCGGTCGACGGACGCACTGGCCTTCGGCCTGCTCCTCGGCTACTCCGCGGCGATGAACCCGGTCGGGGCCGAGTGGCTGATCGTCGCCCTGCCCATCGCCGCCCTCGTCGCTCGTCCCCGCTTCGGCGGTCACGTCCGGGACTGGTTCCGTCGTTGGGGGATCCTGGTCGGTTCCGCCTTGGTCGCGGTCGTCCCGTCCCTCTACGTGCTCGTTCTCGGTCGGTCCAGCCCCGGGTTCGTTCCCGGCGCGACCGCAGGGCTGTCCGGACACCCCACCGGGATCTCCGAGTCGCAGTTCTTCGGTGCCCTCGACCCGTTCCTCTTCGGGTCCTCCGACACCGGAATCTCCCCGCTCGCCGCCCTTCGACTCGAGCTCGCCATCCTGATCGTGGTCGGTCTCGCGGTGCTGTTCCTCGTCGCGCGGGATTCGGCGCTCGGAAGCTACCTCGAGCCGTTCCGTGTGTTCGCGGCGGGGATGGCGGCCTCCCTGGTGGCGCTGCTCGCCGTCCTTTGGGCCGCGAGCGCCGGCATCGCCCCCGCCATCGCGTTCTCGAACCTCTCGAGTTTGAGCGAGCTCTCCTACTGGCTGTTCACTCTGTTCGGGTTGGTGGCGGCCGTCCCTCTCGCCCTCTCTCTCGAGAGGTTCGCGGGGTGGGTGGGCCGCGCGAACCCGCCTCCGTCCCCCGCTTCCCCGCCGGTCCGGCGAGCTCGCCGGAGCGGTCCCCCACCCTCGGTCGCGCGGATCGTGCTTCCGTTGGCCGTGGCCCTTCTCATGGTGGTCCCGGGGGTCGTGCTGACCCCGACCGAGCTTCCGCCGTTCCTCGCCGGGCAATACCACGACTTCGGAAACGTGACCTCGGCCGACTTCGACCTCTTCGAGTACGCCGCGGACCACCTTCCCTCCGGCGCGCGGGTGTTGGTCGCGCCGGGAAGCGCCGCGGAGTTCTTGCCGGGGTACTGCTCCCACATCGTCCTCCTCTACCCGATGATACCGGGGTGGTCGACGGTCAACGCATCGTACGAACGGCTGGTCCGGGACCTTCCGAACGCGACGCTCGGCCCGGCGGACGTCCAGGCCCTGGCCGACCTCGAGGTCGGCTACGTGGTCGTCACCGGGAACAGCACGACCCTCTGGCCGGCGTTCTCGCCGCGTCCGTTCCTCTCGGATCCGGCGGGGTACGACCCGCTCTTCGCCGAGGAGGACGCCTACCTCTTCGCCGTCGTCGGCTGACGGGGCGCCCCGAAGGCCCTAGATGAACTCGTCGAGGACCTTCTCGCGGCCCTTCATGCCGACCGGCTGGTGGCAGAGGGGCCCCGGCGCGAGGACCTCCTCCATGTCTTCGTACGTCGGTCGCTCGACCTTGTAGAAGAGCCCGATCGGGATCTTGTCGCCCCACTCGAGCGAACGCTGCCAAGCCTGGACGATGTCGCTCGGGTCGTGACCGGAGCTCTCGAGCTTGTAGACGCGCTGTCGGAAGAAGTCGAACGTGTTGATCTTGTTGTACGTCACGCACGGCGAGAAGACGTCCACGAACCCGAACCCCTTGTGCTGGATCGCACCTGCGACGAGGTCGGTCAGGTGCTTCACGTCGCCGGAGAACCCGCGGGCCACGTAGGTCGCCCCGCTCGCGAGCGCGAGGGCGATCGGGTCGAGGGGGTACTCGATGCAGCCCGTCGGCGTCGATTTCGTCTTGTGACCCATCGTGGTGGTCGGGCTCGCCTGCCCCGTCGTGAGCCCGTAGATCTGGTTGTCCATGGTGACGTAGGTGAGCTTGACGTTGCGTCGCATCGCATGGATGAGGTGGCCGGAGCCGATACCGAAACCGTCCCCGTCCCCGCCGGTCGCGATGACCGTGAGGCTGTGGTTCCCCCAACGGACTCCCTCGGCGACCGGGATCGACCGACCGTGGAGGCCGTGGAACCCGTAGGACGAGAGGAAGTGCGGCAGGTTCGACGAGCAGCCAATCCCCGAGCAGATGACGACGTCCTTGCTCGGGATCTTGAGTCGCTTGAGGGCCATCTCGATCGATGCCACGACCCCATAGTCGCCGCACCCGGGACACCAGGTCGGCTTGATCTCGGACTTCGTGACCAGGGGCAGCTGGGTGGCGGGGCCCGTGACGCGGGGGACTGCGGAGGATTCTGCCATCGTTACATCACCTCGAGAGCGTGCGCGATGATCTGATGCGGATAGAACGGTTCTCCATCGTACTTGAGGAACTTGTGCGGAAGGTCGATCCCGGTCTCTCCACGGAGAAGGCGGCCGAACTGCCCGGAGTAGTTCCCTTCCACGAGGAGCGTCTTGTGGGTCTTCGCGAACATCGAGTGGACGACCTTCGGGTCGAGCGGGTAGAGGGTCGGGAACCGGAGCAGGTTGGTGGCCTTCCCCTTCTCGTGGAGAACCTCCATCGCATCGCGCACGGCGCCGACCGTCGAGCCCCAGGCGACGAAGGTGAGGGGGGCGTCGGCCGGGCCCTCCAGCACGGGGGGAGGCGCGTCCTTCGCGAGCCCCTGGAGCTTGCGCATCCGCTTCGCCATCATCTTCTCTCGAATCGAGACCGACGCGGGAATCCCGGCACGGATGTCGGAGACGTCGTGGCCCCATTCATCGTGCTCGTCGGAGAGCGTGATGTGGTTGAGGCCCTCCTGGCCCGGGAATGCGCGCGGCGACACCCCCGAGGGGGTGTCCCGGTAGCGGCGGAAATCGGATGAGTTCGGCTCGACCGTGACGAGGGGAGCGATCGGAACGTTCAGGTCGATCTCGCTGCGGTCGACTCCCTCCCAACACTCGGCGAGGTGGAAGTCGGTGAGCACGAGCGCCGGGGTCTGGTAGCGCTCCGCGAGGTCGAACGCAGTGATCATCATGCGGTACGCCTCGACGGGATTGGACGGGGCGAGGATGACCCGGGGGAACTCGCTCTGGCCCGCGCCCAAGAGGAGGTTGAGGTCTCCCTGTTCGGTCTTGGTGGGGAGCCCGGTCGACGGCCCGGTTCGCGCCGCGTCGACGACCACGACCGGGGTCTCGGTCATCCCGGCCATCCCGAGCCCCTCGGTCATCAGCGCGAACCCGCCGCCGCTGCTGGCGGTCATCGCGCGCACGCCAGCGTACGATGCGCCGATCGCCATGTTGATCGACGCGAGCTCGTCCTCCGACTGCTTCACCACGATCCCGAGCGGGCGGGAGTGGGAGGCCAACCAGTGCATGATCGAGGTAGCCGGGGTCATCGGGTACTGGACGAGGAACTTGAGCCCCGCCGCGGCGGACCCGAGGCCAATCGCCTGGTTCCCGGTCATGAGGAGCTTCGGCGGTCCCTTCTTCGCGAGCACGGGCGGGTGGACGGCCGCTTGCTTCTCGGCGTAGTGGTACCCGTCCGCGCACGCGCCGACGTTCCAGGTGACGACGTCGCCGGCCTTCCGTCCGAACGAGTCGGTGAGCACGGTCTGGATCATGTCGAGGGGGATGCCCGAAAGATACGTCGTTGCGCCGATCCCCGCGGCGTTCTGGAGGATCGACTGGCTCGTGTACTTCCGGGCGATCTCGAGCGTCGGGACGGGCAGGATGTGGAGGCCGGCCGGAACGTCGCTCGAGGCGAGCGGGAATTTCTCCGGGTCATGGATCACCGTGCCCCCCGGGCGGAGGAGCGCGGCGTGGACGTCCACGGTCAGTCGGTCGAGCGCGTAGAGGATGTCGATGCCGTCCCCGGGGGAGTGGACCGGCTTCTCCGAGGCCCGGGCATGGAACCAAACGTGGCCGCCCCGGATCACCGACTGGTAGGCATTGATGCCGAAAATGGGGTATCCCATCCGCGAAAAACAACGGGTGACCGACTCACCGATCGAAGCAATTCCATCGCCGGCCTGACCGCCGACGCGGATGGCAATCTCCTTCATGGTTGGTTTGAGCGTGGCTCCGTATTAATCGATTCTGTCAATTCCGACGACCGTTACCTTTACGGAGGCCTCTCGGGCGGTCTGCGAAGTCCGCGGCCGACCCGTCGGGCATCCGCACGCGGCGGGGAGAGGGAACCGGTGCTAACGGCCCCGCGGTCCGGGACCCTTTGTGTCGTTCATCGGGTGGCGGCGGGCGACGGTTCCGACCGGGTCGGCGGAGCGATCACGACCCGCGCATCGACCGCGGTCACGCCCTGGCGCACGGGCATCACGATCAGCGGGTTGATGTCGAGCTCCACGACGTCGGGCAGGTCGATCGCGAGCTGGGAGACCCGCTCGATCACCTCGGTGAGCGCCTCGATGTCGCTCGGGGGCTCGCCCCGGACGCCCTTGAGGAGAGGGAACGCCTTCACGGATTGGACCATCCGTAGGGCCGAGAGCGGGCGCAGCGGGGCGAGCCGGAACGTGACGTCCCGGAGCACCTCGACATAGATCCCGCCCAGACCGAAAGCGACCACGGGGCCAAAGTGGGGGTCCCGCTGGACCCCGACGAGGACCTCCTTCCCATCCTGCACCTCGGCCTCCACCTCGAACCCCTCGATCCGGGCGTCGTGGGCTTTGGCCCGGAGGGACTCCTGCATCGCGTCCCACGCCCCGCGGAGCATCTCGGCGTCGCGGAGCCCGATCGCCACCCCGCCGACGTCCGTCTTGTGAGAGAGGTCGGGGGAGACGACCTTCAGCACGACCGGGTAGCCGATCCCGTTCGCGGCGTCCACCGCCTCGGCGACGGTCTGGACGACCTTGACCTCGGGGAACCGGATCCCGTAGGCCTGGAGCAACGTCCGGGAGGCGGTGTCGGGAAGCACGGTCATGCCGGCTCGCCGGGCCTGGGCGATCGTCTCGAGGGCCGCCATGTGGTCGACGGAGAACGTCCGCACGGGGGCCTTCGGACGGGTCCACCAATCGTGGTAGGCCCACAGGGCGCCGAGACCTTGGGCCGCCTCCTCGGGGAAGGTGTACGTGGGCACGCCTCCGTCCTCCAGAAGGGAAACCTCCCGGGAGAGGTCGTTGACGCCGAAGATGCACGCCGCGATCGGCTTCTTCGTCGTCGCCTTCGCGGCGAGGATCGCCCGCGCGACCGACTCGGCGGTCATGGTGGAAGTGGGCGTCGTGATGGCGAGCGCTCCGCTCATCTCCGACCCCTGGAGGAGCGTCGACAGGATGTCTCGGTAGTGGTCGGCGCCCGCGTCGGCGGTCATGTCGAGCGGGTTCGCGATCGACGCCGAATGGGAGAGGCGCGGCGCGACCGCGTCGTGCATCGCCTGCGAGAGCGGCGGAAGCTCGAGGCCGTGACGGATCGCGGCATCGGCCGCGACGATCCCCGGGCCCCCCGAGTTCGTGAGGATCATGAGGCGCGGTCCCTCGAGGTCGAGGCCCGAGGAGAAGATCTTGGCGGTCCGGAACAGCTCCCCTAGCGTTTCGGCCCGCTGAACCCCGGCCTGACTGAAGAGCGAATCGTAGAGCTGGTCGCGGCCCGACTGGGCCAGGGAACCGGTGTGGCTCTTCGCCGCCCGTTCTCCTGCCGGCGTCCGTCCGCTCTTGATCACGAGGACCGGCTTGTGCTCGGTCACTTCGCGCGCGGCCTCCAGGAACTTCCGCCCGTTCACGAGGCTCTCGACGTAGAGGAGGATCACCTTCGTCGCTTCGTCCTTCCCGAGAGAGTAGAGGAGGTCGTTCTCGTCGACCCCGGCCCGGTTCCCGACCGATACGAACCGAGAGAATCCGATCCGCTCGCTGATCCCGTACGCCAGGATCCCCGCGCAGAGCGCTCCGCTCTGGGAGACGAACGCGATGTTCCCTCGGGGCGGGAGGCTTTCGCTGAAGGTGGAGTTCAGGTTGACGTCCTCGGCGGTGTTGATGACGCCGAAACAGTTCGGGCCGACGACGGACATCTTGTACTTCGCGGCCCGCCGCACGACATCGTCCTCGAGCGCTGCTCCTGCCTCGCCGAGTTCGCGGAACCCCGCGGAGATGATGATCACCCCGAGGGAGCCCGCCTTGCCGAGCCGCTCGATGGTGTCGGGGACCGTAGCCGCAGGGACGATCACGACCCCGAGGTCGGGGGTCTCGGGAAGGTCCTCGATCGTCGGGTAGCACCGGACCCCGGAGACGCTCTTCGAGGAGGGGTTCACCGGGTACACGACGCCTCTGAACCCGGCCTCGATGATGTTCCGGAAGAGATACGTACCCACCTTTCCGGGCTTGTTGGACGCCCCGATGACGGCGACCGACTGTGGCCGAAAGATCTCGTCCAACTCGTCCGACCGGCCTCTCGTCATCGCATTCCCACCAGGTTCCCGTTCGCAAGACGGGCCGTCCGTTATATATTGACGCCCCCGTCCGCGGCGCGTGACCGCCGACGGAAACCCCACGGACCGTTCCGCCGCCCCTTCCCCGTCCTCATCTCCCGCGGGCCGCGCGCCGGCCCGCGGCGTCCTCCAGCGGATGGAGAAGGGAGAGATTCAGCACGTCGTGACCATCGGGAGCGGAAAGGGCGGCGTCGGGAAGTCGTCCGTCACGGCCCTTCTCGCGATCGAGCTCGCGCGACGGGGTCAGCACGTCGGGATCCTCGATGCCGACATCACCGGTCCATCGATCCCGAAGCTCCTCGGCCTTTCGGGCCCTCTCGTCGACCGGGGGGAGGGAATCGAACCGGCCCAGACATCGAGCGGGATCTCGGTGATCAGCTCCCAGTTCATGGTCGAGGACGAGCAGACGCCCGTCATCTGGCGAGGCCCGCTCGTGACCCGTCTCATCACCCAGTTCTTCGGGGCCGTCCACTGGGGGAGCTTGGACTACCTCCTCATCGACATGCCGCCGGGGACGAGTGACGTCCCGCTGACGGTCTTCCAGACGATTCCGATCGATGGGATGGTGTTCGTCCTGACCCCCCAGGACCTCGCGGCGCTGATCGTGAAGAAGGCGATGAACATGGCCCGCGACCTCCATGTGCCCCTCCTCGGCGTGGTCGAGAACATGGCCTGGGTGACCTGCCCGCACTGCCATGCGCGTACCGACCTCTTCGGCCCGAGCCGTGTCGGCCGCGTGGCGGAGGAGTACGGGATCCCGGTGCTCGGAAGCCTCCCCGTTCTTCCCCCCGTCTCCGAGCTCTCGGACGACGGTCGCCTGGGCGACCTCACCTCGCCCGAGGTCTCGGCGCTCGCCGACGCGTTCGCTCGAGCGGTCGACGACGCTACGAAGAGCCGAATGACGATGCTCTAGCCGCTCGGAGCTCCGAGAACCGGATCACCTCGCTCGGCAGTCCTCGACGAGCGAGCGCCGCGCGCAGCCCCTCGAGGTGGGCATCCCCCACGACCGCCGCCATCCGTCCATACCCCTGCTGCCGGAGCGAGGCGAGGCGGTCGGCCATGTGCTCGTTCCGGTCGTCCAGGAGGACCCGCGCCGTGGTGGGACTCACGCGCCGCAGTTCGTCGGTGTACTCGCTCGGCGACTCCGAGTACCGGTCCATCTCGTTCTCCACGACGCGGGAGGGGAGGAAGAGCCCCAGGACGGCGCTCGCCAAGAGGGTCACTCGTTCCTTGAACGGCATCGACCGGACCAGGTTCGCGAGCGTGACCCGGATCGGGTCGTCGATGAGGAAGACCGGAAGGCGCCGTTCCCGCGCCAGCTCGATCGTCACCTTCATCTCCGCTCCGGGGGCCCCCGAGCCGATGGCCGAACCGAGCCGACGCTGCACGACCGCCCAGAGACGGGCGAACAGAGGGGCGGAGGCCGAGCCACGCTTCTGCCCCTCGGGGGCCATCAGCGCTTGGGCTCGCTCGGCATCGAGTTCGACCGCGATCGCGTCGAGGATCCGCTCGGAAAGGGTCCGGCGGAGCGGCTCGGCGAGGTCCACCACATGGGCGGAACCCACGAGGAGGACCGGAGCTTCCCGGGTCGACGCGTACACGCTCCCCCTACGTCCGGCGCGTTCATCTCGCTGGCTGTCGTGCCGAAAACGCCCATATAGGGGAGCCGGGTCGCCCCGCCGCCATGACGTGGACGCTCTTCTCCGTCCCCTCGACGAAGCGAACGGAACTCGATGCCGTTCTCAAGGACGACCGGGTCTCCCGGCAGAGCCAGAAGGTCCGGGACGCATCCGCGATGGGCGGTCCCTCGGGAGCCACCTACGTCCTCATCGACGGCGCGGCGGACGCGGTCCACCGCGCCGAGGAGCTGCTCGGGCCGATCGGGACCCGACTCCCCGCCGCCGACGCGGAGGCGCTCTACCGCCGGTTCAAGGACGAGGACGAATCGGCGTCGGCGGGGATGGGCCTCTTCTTCACCGAAGAGTAGTCGGGCCCCGGCGGGCCCCCGCGGGCGTTCGACCCGCTTACTCGTTCGTTGGCGCGTGCGACGGCTCGAGGTCCTCGCCGCCCGCGAAGACGCGCTGGAAGGAGTGGTACATCTCCTCCATCCCCGTCTCGTCCTTCGCCGAGGTGGGGATCAGTCCCACGAGCGGGCCCATCGTCTCGATCGCGCGGAAGAGCTCCGTGGAGAGCTGGACGTCCGGCGTCGGGACGTCCCGCGAGATCGCGTCGTAGAGCGCGCCCGGGTCCTCCGACCAGCCCATCACCTCGGCGAGCTGGTCGGGGTTCAGCACGTCCGCCTTCGCGAGCACGTTGACCATCGGGAGGCGGAACCGGAACTCCACCGTTGCCCCGAGCATCATGAGGGAGACGAAGCCAGCGGCGGTCCGGGCGAGAACGGGGTCGTAGAGAAAAGCGATGACGGAACGGTCCCCGCTCAGTGCGTCGACGATCGCCTTCGACGCCTCGCGGAACGCGAACAGCTCGATCTGCCCCGGCGTATCGACGAGGATGTAGTCGGCCGACTGCTCCTGGACGGCCTGCTTCACCTCGAAGATCTTGAGGGCGATCATGTCGGCGGCCACCACCTGTGCGCCGTTCGGGCCGAGATCGTACTCGTCCTGCAGCTCGGCGAGGCGCACCCATTCCCGGATGTCCACGTCGGCCGTGTTCTCGCCGGCCTCGCTTCCGGGGTCGAGGTTCACGATCGTGGCGTCGTACCCCGCCGAGCGCGCCCACTGCGCGAACCCCCGCACCAGGGAGGTCTTCCCGGCGCCGGCCGTTCCCGTGAAGTAGATCGTCCCGGGTTCTTCCACGGTGGCTCACTTCCGCCCGGCCGCGGCGCGCTGCTTCGAAAGCTCCGTGGCGAGCTCCTTGAGGAACCGTGCCTTCGTGGTGGTCCCTTTCTTCATCACCTTCACGCGACCGGAGTAGTCGTAGAACCGTCGGGGGTACTGCTTCTCCGCCTCCACCTCCGCGCGGAAGCCGAGGCGCTTGGCCGCGGCCACGATCTCCTCGCTGGTGAGCTCCGTCAGACTCTGGGGTTCGGGAACGCGTCGTCCCCCTCGTCGCGAGAGGCCGCGGCCGAGGTACGCAGGGTAGACGTAGAAGTGGTCGGGCATTCGGGATCGGCGCCGACCCGCTCAGGTCGAGGCCGGGGAGGAGACCCGAACGCCGTTCAGGACTCCGTCCTGACCGGGGCGGGACCGAACGCGGACGAGGCCGACGTCGGTCTCGAGGATCGCGCCCTTCGTGATGATGTTCCGCTGGACGTAGTTGGGGTTCGCGGGGTTCTCCAGGACCGTGATGACCTTCGCCGACGACATCTTCTTGGTCGCCGGGTCGAAGACGTTGATCGTCTGCGCCGTCAGGATGCGGAGCTTCCGGTTCGCCCCGCGGACGCGGTAGACCTTGATTGTCCCGGAACCGAGGGTCGCGGGCTGGAGCTCCCGCCCGATCTCGAAGCGGCGCTTCTTGCGGATCGGTCGAAGGCGTCCGCCGGTACGCTTGCGACGCGGTCGACCTTGCCAGATCCCCACAATCTCCTCCCCGGAGGCGCGGTTCGACCGGGGTTCGGTATATGACCTTTTCAGCGCGAGGCACGGCCCGGCCGGGACGGCCCCTTCGGAAGGAACGGTGCGAGATCGGAGCGGATCGGGTCGACTCGGGAGAGCACCGCGTCTTCCTCCTCGCGGGTCAAGGCCTCGTACGGGGCGCGGTATCCGACCTCGACGCCGGTGAGACGTGCCGTGAGGAACTTGATCGACGAGGGGCTGGGACCTGCCTTGGAGGCCTCCACGAGCCGATCGACCAGCGGTTGGAGCTCTCGCGATCGGGTCCGGTCCCCGTGCCGCGCCGCGGTGACCAGCTCCTGGCAGAGCTTCGGCACGACGTTCGCCACGGCCATCACGGCGCCCTTGGCCCCCCGCTCGATCGCGGCGGAGGCGAGCGGCGGGTCTCCCGGGAAGACGGCGAACCCTTCGGGGGCTCCCGTGAGGAAGGCGGCGACGCTCTCGAGCGAGCCGGAGGTGTCCTTCATTCCCGCGAGGACACCCTCCCGTGCGAGGGTGTGCACGAGCGAGGGAGCAAGCGCGTACCCGACGAGACCCGGGTTGTTGTACGCGAGAAGAGGACGGGTCACGGCCTTCGCGATCGCCCGGTAGTAGCGGTCGATGGCCGCGAGCGACGGATGGAGGTAGTACGGAGGGACGGCCACGAGCGCCGCTGCGCCATACCGTTCGGCCTCCTGGGCGAACGCGATGGCCTGCATGGTCGACGGCGCTCCGCATCCGACCCAGACATCGGTCGCACCGGTCGTGTTCTCGACCACCGCCTCGATGAGCGGACCCCGCTCGGACGCCGTGATCGAGGGGAATTCTCCCGTGGACCCGAGGACGAACAAATGATCGACGGGGACGGTGGAGAGCGTCCGTGCGAACCGACCGTTTCGGTCGAGGTCGACGGCGCCCCGGTCGTCAAAGAGGGTCACACACGGCACCGCGAGCCCCTCGAGCGGCATCTCGGCCGGGGAGCCGCGCGCCGACTTAATCTCTTACCGAAGGTACTCCGTGCCCGAGGGGAGCGTACGACGGGAACGCGGGTCCTCGGCCTCGACGAGGCCGGTCGCGGCAGCCTCGTGGGGCCCCTCGTGGTCGGGGCGTTCTGCCTCCCCGAGGACCGTCTCGACGAGCTCGTAGAGCTCGGCGCGAAGGACTCGAAGGCACTTTCCCCCCGGGCCCGTGAGCGGGTCTACGCCGGCCTGGGTTCGCTCGGAACCTGTCGGCAGGTGGTCCTCTCTCCGCGCACGATCGACCGCGCGGTCGTTCATGGACGGCTGAATGAGCTCGAAGCCGAGGCGTTCGCGCGCCTCGTCCGGGAGCTCGCCCCGGATGTGGCGTACGTGGACGCCTGCGACCCGAACGAGAGGCGGTTCGGCCGCAAGGTCGCGCGACTGGCCGGGGGCTCCCGTCGCATCATCTCCCGTCACCACGCGGACCGCGACTTCCCGGTCGTGGGCGCGGCGTCGATCGTGGCCAAGGTGCAGCGCGACCGGGCGGTCGCGGAGCTGCGCGAGGAGCTCGGAGAGGATCTGGGAAGCGGCTACCCGTCGGATGAGAGGACGATCCGGTTCGTCCGGAGTTCGCTCGCGACACGCAAGGACGTCCCGGACTGGGTGCGGGGTTCCTGGGCCACGATGCAAAGAGTTAAGCCCCGCCGTCCGGCTCGCACGCTGGACGAGGGGGAGCCGTGACGGTCGAGGACACTTTGGCGGCGGTCGTGGACCGGTTCAACCGGCACGCGGAGCGCACGCCGGGGCTCGCCGAGGAGCTGAACGGGCTCTCCCGTACCATCCAGATCCATCTCACGGACGGAGAGACCTACTCGGTCGACCTCGCGAAGGGCCGCCTTCAGAATCTCCGGACCGGGCCGGCGAACGGCGCGGACGTACGGATCACCACCGACAGTCGGACCTTCCACGCGCTCGTCCGCAAGGAGATCGGTCCGATGAAGGCGCTCGTGACCCGGAAGCTTTCGATCGAGGGGAGCCTCGAAGATAAGCTCCTCTTTCGGAAGCTCCTGTAGGGAATCCGTTCGCGACTGCACTACGGCAGGAAGACGCAGGCGGCGATGCAGACGCCGTAATGGTCCATCGGGATCGACAGTTCCTCCGTCCGATAGTGGATCGCGCGGAGTTCGACGCCCCGGAACTGTGCGATCTCCGTCATTCGCCACCGGAGGAACTCCTTGAGCGACTTCTGGGTCCCGTGAAGGTGGCCCTCGGCGACGTAGCCCCCTTGCCCATCGGTGCGGAACCCGTAGGCGATCCCGGCGCTGATTACCTCGCCTTCGCCGCCGGCGTGGCGAGAAAGGACGCAGTGCGTGATCGCCCCCCGAGCGATCCGCACCCGGTCGACCTGGCGGATGCCGGTGGGGAGGACCGAGGAGACGCTGACGAGGTTCTGCTCGCCGATCCCGGCCTGAAGGAGCGCGAGGTCGAAGGCGTTCAGCTCGCTGGTCTTGTTGATCCCTTTCCCGCTCGTGACGAAGAAGCGGGACGGGACCGGGACGAGGGTATGCTCGGTCGGAACGGCGGGCCGCGGCACGGCGTCCGTTCAGGTCGGCCGGACCTTAAGGTTTGGGTCGTGCGACCGAATCTAGACCATGATCGCGTGTCGCCGTCGCATCGATTCCTCGGTTTCTCCGCGCACCCGGAGCAGTTCCGCGATCAGGCCGTCGGTGAGCCGAAGGCTCGCCTCCTCGAACAGCGTCCCGAGAGGCGCGTACTGCGGCTGGTCTGGGTCGCTCTCGAATTCGACCGTGAGCAGGTGGGTCGCGGTATGCGCGATCTTCGACTCGGGCTTGGAGGTCAATACGATGAGCTGCGCTCCCTCGCGGCGGACGATGTTCCCGGTCTGGATCGACGAGTAGCTCTCGCCCTGGGCCGAGAGCAGGAAGACCGCGTCCCCGGCCCGGACGAGCGGCGTGACGCTCTCTCCGATCACGTAGGCCCTCAGGCCCGCCTGGACCAGCCGCATGGCGAACGCGCGTCCGATGATCCCGCTGCGACCGGCCCCGTAGACGAAGATCTGGGGCGCCTTCACCAGGATCTCGACCGCGCGCGCGATGGCGAGCGGGTCGATCCCCTCGAGCGCGCGGGTGACGCGCGCGCCGATGTACCGCTGCGAGAGGACGAACGTGGACCCACTACCGGAGTCGCTTCCTTCCATGGCGCACCTCCCGGTGCGGTCGCCGGGTCACGGCGCGGGGCGATTTCGGACGATGCGCGGTCATCTTCGCCGGTCGGTGTCGGGCCTTGGGCGGGGCCTTTCGATGGGTCTTCGGACGGGGCGGCGGAGCCCGCGACCCCGCAGGGCGAGCGAACGGCGGTCGAGCAGGAAGCGCGACCACGGGTTTCGGCGGGGTCCGCGGAGCCGGAGGCGCGTGCAGCTTCGACCAGCGTCGCGTGAGCGACCGTTCGTAGAGGAGCTTCATGTACATCGCGTCGTGTTCGAGCAGCGGAGAGCTCGAGATCACGGTGACGTCGTAGTCCCGTTCGGCGAGGATCTCCGAGAGCGGGTCGAACCGGACGAGGCCGCGCTTGATCGGCGTGAGGCGGAACTCTCCCGGCCCGTAGAATTCGACCCCTGAGAAGTTGAGGTAGACCGGCCCGTCGGTGGCCCGGACGAACTCCTTCATCACGGGCTCGAGCTGTTCCGCCTCCTCGAAGCTCGTCCGCTCCCGGGCCGCGATGTGAGGGAGGTTGAGGACCGGCACGGTCCCCTTCACGCGGCGCACGAGCTCGAGGACCTCCTCGCGCGAGCCGAAGACGTCCGGGTGGCCGCTCGGCTCGATCGCGAGGCGGACCGTTCCCTTCGAGTACTTCGAGAGCCAATCGGCCAGGTCCGAAACGATCTCGGTGAGCTGCTGAATGGAATCGGCGCGGTCGCCCGGACCGTAGAACCCGAGGTGCGTCACCGCGAGGCGCGCGCCGAGTCCTTGGGCGAGCACGCCCGCCCACTGGATCTGCCGCGTCGACTGCTCCCGTGCGTCCGACGACCCGAAGAAGTCCACGTAGTACGGGGCGTGGAGCGTGAGGTCGGTGTCGAGCGCTTTCGCGAGCGCGCTCGTCTGCTGGAGGTCCGCGTGATCCTTCGCGAGACTCCAGGTGAGCGTCGTGAGCGCGTCGCGCCGCTTGAGAGGGGACAACATCGCAGGAAGCGTCGGTGGGCCGGGCGAATGGTCGGGGGTCCCCACGCTCATCACGAGCTGCAGCGGAAGATCCCGGGGGACCTTCCCGACCTCCTCATCGAAGACGGGTCGTGTCAGGTGGTTCACCTTGATGAACTGGACCTCCATCGCGGTGAGGCCCAGGTGATGGACGTCGGCAATCCCATCCCGGAGCGTCCGTCCTTTGCAGGAAAGGGGGATCCCCGCGGGTCCGAACCGGATCACGAGTAACCAGGCCTCAAAATCGGGAAACCGCGCTAATCGACGGTCCTATATATCGAAATCCGGCAAACTCGTCGTGGGCGGAATCGGGCCCTTCTCGGGCGGACGCACTCTACGGAAGCCGAGCGCGACCACGTACAGCTCGGAGGACGGGGCGCGCGAGGCGGGGGGTTTCGTACGGACGACCCGTGCGAAATGAGGACGGATCTCGTCGACGAGTTCGTCGATCATGTCGCCGGCGAAGACCTTGGCTGCGAATGCGCCGTGCGGTGCGAGCACGCGAACGGCGAGCGCGTGCGCCGCTCGCACGAGCTCGACCGATCGTGCGTGGTCGGTCGAGTATGCCCCGCTGATCGACGGCGACATGTCGGAGAGGACGACGTCAAACCGCTCGTCCCCGATCCGAGCGACGAGCGTGGGGTCGCCCACGCGGCCGCGAATCGCACGGAGTCCCTCGGCCGGCGCCACCGGCCGCGGGTCGACGGCCACGACGCGCCCCGACCGGCCGACACGCTCGAGGGCAATCACCGACCAGCCTCCGGGGGCCGCACCCAGGTCGAGGACGCGCGCGCCCGGGCGGAACAGGTGAAAGCGGTCGTCGAGGTACGCCAGTTTGAAGGCGGCCCGGGAACGCAGTCCTTCGCGTTGGGCGGCCTGGTAGTACGGGTCCGCCCGTCGTTGGTCTACGAACCGTCGACCCATCGCATGAGCCCGAGCTTCTGAGTCTACATGAAGGCACGGCGCGGGGCCGTCCCGGTATCCTTTATGACAGGGGTCATAGTGCGGGGATGGGCGACATCTCCCCGATGCGCTTCCTCACCTACGTAAAGATCACGGTGATTGTGGACGCGGTCGTAGCTGTGGCGTTCGGCGCGCTGTTCTACTCGGTCCTTCCATCGCTCCTCGGCATCTGGATCGCGCTCGTTCTCCTGATCGTGATCCCGGCGACCGCTCTCCACCTTTGGCTCCTCGCGCAGCGGCTCGACGATTACGGGGGAACGTTCCCGTTCCCCGGTCTCTTGGGACTCCTGGGAGTCGACCTCGTAGACGACGATGGCCCCTCCTCCGAAGACTCCTCGAACAGCTCGGACGGAGAAACCAAGTCGGTCGGAACCGCTATCGATAATGAGGACGAACTCGATGCGTACGGGAATCCTATCTCGTTCCGTCCCCACTGCGCGTACTGCCACGCCCTTCTTCCGAATCCGAATGCCAAGTTCTGTGACGAGTGCGGAAAGCCTGTGGTCCGCCCTCCGTCGCTCCCGTCGACGGGACCGCCCTGGGCGTGACCCGAACCGGGGCAATGGGGCCGTCCGAATTTGAATCGGAGTCTCTTGCACCCCAAGCAAGAAGGATGGACCAAGCTACCCCACGGCCCCACGCCGCGCTGGCGGCGCATCGACCCGACCGACTTAGATAATGGTTTGCCCGGCAGGGAAGGCTACGCCGAGAACCAGGGGAGGCGAGCCGCCGGCCCGCTCGGCTTCAGCACGAGCATGTGGAGGTTGGCGCCCGAGTCGCCCGGGACGAACGAGTCCCGGCAGGCGAGCTGGTAGAGGATGTAGAGCGCGTCCTCGTCCGTGCGAACGTTGAGCGAGCGGTGGACGTCGATGCCGAACCGCCCGGTGAGAGTCGTGAGAAGATCGTCGAAGTCGACCTGGTTCCCCTCGTCGTTCTCCGCGGCGCGGCGGAACAATCCCGCCACGATCCCCGTCGAGATCGCGAGGACCTCCCGAGGGTCGGCGACCCTCAGGTGGAAATGCGGGACGTCCTCCGGGTGCTCCGGGGGAGGGAGAACGAGAATCGACACCTCGTGGTCGATCGCCGAGCCGCCAGCCGATCGCAGGAACCTTCGCCACGCATCCTCGGCGGTCTCGTCCGTCGGGACGACAAAGATCGCCCTCCTCTGGGAGGGACGGGCGCTCTGGACCCCTGTGACCCACCGTTCGATCCCCGCCTCGACCGCGGAGCGCTCGTCCGACGGCACGAAGACCGGGAAGGTCCGGCGGGGTACGCCGGCCTCCTGGACCCAGAACGACGGCTCGACCGTCGGTGCGCGTCGGGGGTTCGAGACCCGGGCGTAGCCGAGTCGCTTGAGGACGCTCTCGGCGTCGCGCTGCCGCGCGGGATTCGCCGAGGCGTTCGGGGAGTCGGACATCTTCGATAAGGAGAAAGGTACCCGAGATAAGGTCCACCAACGACGTGACGCCGAGGTAAGCTCGGAACCTTCGCGCGAGCTCCTGTTCGAAACGGCCCCGGGAGCCGACGGCCACGGGGCAACGGGACCCCACGGGGGTCTAGGGAAGCACGGACGAGCCGGGGGAGCTCCCGCCTTCGAACCGGCGGATGAGCTGCGTCGTGACCTCGATGAGCGGGTGATGGCTCGACCGGTCGATCTGGATGTCCGCGACGGTCGTCAAGTGGTGCTCGCGGGCCAACCGCTCGAACCCTGTCTCCTTCGTCGCGAACTCCTCCGGCCGGTCGCAGGTGAGGATGAACGCCTGGAGTTGGGTGAGGCCCATCTCGCGCGCCGCGAGCGCCCGGTGGTGTCCGTCCACGAGGATCCACTTGTCGCCCTTCTGGACGACGAGCACGGGTTCCGCGAACCCGCGCTCGAGCTCGTACCGGCGGCCCTCGAGCTCGTCCTCGAAGACCTTCCACTGGGTCGGGGTGAGATGGGAGATCGGGACCAGTCCGCGCCGCGAGGAGAACGGAAGCCCGTAGCGGTCCGCGAGCAGGCGCTTCAGAGTGTCGGCCTTGAGCGGCGACGCTCGTTCGAAGTGGGACCGCACCACGTCGAGGTTCGAAAGGACCCCTCGAAGGTGGCCCTGTTCGTCGATGATCGGAAGGTCTCGGAGGCCGAACCGGAACATGATCCGGGCCGCGTCGTCGAGGCCCGTGTCGGGGTAGGCAGTGTACGTTCCGGGGCGGATGATCTTCGAGATCGGAGTGTTGCCCTCGCCCGCATGGCGGAGAAGCTCCTTCGCGCTCACGAACCCGACGAGGCGGCCCGACGGGTCGGTCACGGGGAGCCCGTGGTGACGGCTCCGTGTCACCTTGTCGATCGCTTCTTGGATCGTTGTGGTCGAGGTGATATGCTCGACCTCCAGGATCATGTAGTCCCGGACGCGGACGATCATCGGTCGCGAACGGCCTGCTCGTCCCGGAGATAGGCGGTCAGAAGGTGGAGGGTGACGAGGTGAGTGTCCTCCACGTGCTGCATGCTGTTCGAGGGTACGACGAGCGCGACATCGACGAGGTCCTTGAGCTTCCCCCCGCCGATTCCCGTGAGGCCGACCGTCGTGAGGCCCATCGCGCGCGCTTTGGTCACGGCCTCGAGGACGTTCGGCGAGTTCCCGCTCCCCGAGATCGCCACCGCGACGTCGCCCTTCTCGGCGAGCGAGGAGAGCTGGCCCGCGAAGATCGAGGAATAGCCCACATCGTTCGCCCACGCGGTGACGCCGGGGACGTTGTCGTTCAGGCAGACGCACCGGAACCGCTTTCCGGGGCCCTTCGACTCGACGCCGCCCGCCACCTTCGCGATGTCGGTCACGAAATGCGAGGCGGTCGATGCGCTCCCCCCGTTCCCGAAGAAGAAGATCGTCCGGTCCTCGGCGCGGGCCCTCAAGAAGATCGGCACGATCTTCTCGACCGCGGAAAGGAAGTACGGGGCATCCAAGGCCGCATGGGCATCGCGCACGTATGCCCGGGCGTACTCGGGCAGGGTCGATAGGTCGGTCATCGTCCCACGAACAGGATCCGCGAACCCTCCGGCGTGATCCGGATCGGGAGTCGCGTCATCGGCGACAGGGCGGCCGCTATTTGATGGCTCCGCTCGGGAGGGTGGAGAAGCAGGAGGAAACCGCCCCCTCCGGCGCCCGTAATCTTGCCGCCGTACGCTCCCTGCTCCTTCGCGATCGCGTACTGGCGGTCGATCTCGTCGCTCGAGATGCCTTTGGTGAGGCCGCGTTTCAACCTCCAGCCCTCGTCGAGGACCGCGCCGAGGCCGACCCAATCTCGTCGGACAATCGCATTGCGGGCCGTGCCCGCGAGGTCGCGCAGGCGGAGGAGCGAGTCCTTGTTCTCCTCTGTACGTGAGTTCTGCTGGACGAGGATCCCCTGAGCCTTCCGCGTGATCCCCGTGTAGAACAGAGAGAGGTGGTCGCTGAGCGCGAGACGGTCCGGCGTGGAGAGCGGAATCGGGGAGGTGCGGACCGTGTCGTCCGCGCGGAAATCGAAGTACTCGACGCCGCCGAACGCGGCGATGTATTGGTCCTGCTTCCCGAGGGTACCGCCGAGGATATTGATCTCGATCCGACAGGCTTCCTCCGCGAGCTCGGCGGGGTCCTTGAGAACGCCCCGGAAGGCGTAGAGAGCGTTCAGAAGGCCGACGGTGAGGGTCGAGGACGAACCAAGCCCGGTTCCTTCGGCGGGGATGTCGGCGATCGTATGGACCTCGAGGGCCTCGTGCACGCCGGCGAGACGCATCGCCTCGCGCACGAGGCCGTGCTGGAGGTCGTCGAGACGGTCGACGTTCTCCGTGCGCGTGTAGGCGACCCGGATCGACCGGTCGAACTTTTCGTTCACGAGGACGTGGACGTACTTGTCGATCGCCGCGCTCGTGACCGCGCCGCCTCCGTAGGAGCGGTAGAAGTCGGGAAGGTCGGTTCCTCCTCCGGCGAAGCTGATGCGAAGCGGCGTCCGTGTGATGATCACGGCGGTCCCCCTAAGCCGTAGGGTGGGCACTTATTGGTTTTGGGGGTCGCCGGACCCCCCTACCTGCGCTGCGGTCGGAGGGGTCGACAGGGTCGCGTTCTTCGACCACCTCGCCCGGCGCCCATAGAACTCCCGCGTGGTCGCCGCCAGGTTCTCTACGGGAGCGAGCCCCGGCAGCACCTTCGAGAAAGTGGGGGCCCGGCGGTCGAGAATGATCGCGATCCCTCGGTCGTTCTCGGAGCGGATCATCCGTCCGCACGCCTGGAGGATCGCCCGTTGCGCGGGAGCCTGCATCGCGTACTCCCACCCCTTTCCCGTAGTGGCATCGAGATAGGCCCGCAGCGCTTCCCGTCGCGCGGTGGGCCGCGGGTAGGGGATGCCGACGATCACGACCGCTTCGAGCTCCTCGTCCGGGTAGTCGATCCCCTCGGACAGGCGCCCGCCCGCGACACCGAGCAGGACGGACCCCTCCGGGTCCTTCTTCCACCCCTCGATCGACCGCCAGAGGTCTCCCATCGGGATGCGGCTGTACTCGATGAAGACGTTCCCGGGGAGGTGGGCCTGGAGCCCGGCCTCGAGGACCTTCTGGAGCAGGTCGAAGCTCGGGAAGAAGACGGCCGTCTTCACGGGGAGCGTCTCGAGAACCTCCGCAAGCCGGTCCGAAAGGCGGGCGATCGCGCGAGGGTCGTTGCGGATCTCCTCGAACCGAGTGGTGACGCTCGGGTCGTAGAGGAACTTCCGGTTCTCCGCGGGGAAGTAGGACGGCACGTCGAGAAGACGCGTCTTATCGCTGAGACCGAGCGCATCCCGGTACTCCGAAAGCGGCGCGAGGGTGCCCGAGAGGTGCACGGAGAGGTGGCAATCGAGGATCGGGCGGGCCGGAGCGGCCGCGTCCAGTGCGAACGCTTCGAGCGCCGGACGGGGGGACCGCGCGGCGACCTTGACGTAGGAGGGAGAATCGAGCTGGGGCCAGGAGAGCAGCGTGAGCGCCACCGTCTGGACCCACGACCGGGGGAGATGGCGCTCGCGGCGCCGCTCGTCCCGGAGGTTCTCGCCCCACGTCGCGAGGGCACCGAGCCAGGTGTCGAGGCGGTGCGAAGTGCCCCCGAGCGCCGTGAGGAGCGCGTCCTCGAAGAGGCTCGGCGGAAGGACCGCGTCCTCCTCCCGGACCAGGGTGTGAATCAGCTCCTCCACGGCGGCGACCACGATGTCGAAGAACCGGCTCGCGCTCGGTCCGTCGGGGAGCTGGAAATCCCCTCGTTCGGAGATCTCGGCCCGCGCCCGCCGAACGGACTCGAGCGGAAGCGTGACTGTGGTGAGTTCGCGGAGGTGGTTCGGTAAGTTGTGGGCCTCATCGACGACGAGGTCGACCCGGTCCGGCCCGACCCCCATCCACCCGAGGAGCTGGCGCCGTACGTGGGGATGGAAGAAGAACGCGTACGGGGCGGTGACGAGCCGCGCGTGCGGCACGAACCGCTTCGAGAGCTCGTACGAGCAGAGGTTCTCGTCTCGGCAGTACTTCTCGAACTCATGGGGAAGCGGAAGCTTCGTACGGAACCGCTCGGTCAGGGTATCGAGGTCGGTCTGGAGGACGCGGGCGTAGTACGGGCACCCGTCGAGGTCGGTGAGGTCGATCTCCCCGCCTTCGGGAAGTTCGGGCGGCGGGGTGAGCGGCGCCTCTCCCTTGATCATCTGCTCCGTCGCCCGCTTCCGGTCGGCGCAGAGCTTGCCGTGCTCCTCGGCCGTGGCCCCTTTCAGCTCCGCGACGTTCTCGAGGAGGTAGCACCGTCGGGCGCGCCCTTGGAGACCGACCGCGAGGATCGGCTGGTCGAGACGAAGAGCAATCGTCCGGGTCTCGTGCAGGACCTGGACCTCCTGGGAATGGGTGCGGACGAGGTAGAGGACCCGGTGGTCGGCGCGGATCGCGTGCTCGAGGAGGGGGGCGAGCGTAGCGACCGTCTTCCCGCTCCCGGTCGGGGCGTTCACGAGGAGCGGGCCGCCGCGCAAACCCAGCTCGGCGACCTCGCGGAGGATCGCTTCCTGCCCCGGTCGCGGGCGGTACGGGAATAGGAGCGGGACTTCGGGCGCGGGGGCGGCGGCGGTCGTGGTCGGTTCTCCGGAACCGCCGAGCGGGCGGCAGGGGTTTTAAGGTGCGCCTTGACTCGCACCGGGGGTGGCTTCCGGCACCCTCCGGGACCGTCCGTCCCGAGGGTCAACGCCCCACCGGACGGTGGCTCGTCCGGAGGGTCGGTCACCCGTACGTATAACGGACTCCGTACGGACCGCGGGGCAACGTCCAGGTCACCGAGCCCTGGTCGCAGGCGATGTCGCACGCTCCGCACTCGACGCAGTCCTCGTATCGGAAGACGAGTCGCCCCTCGATCCGCTCGTAGCACGCGGCGGGGCAGACGAACGTGCAGCGCGAGTGCGGGCACCGGGCACAGATCTCGGGTTTCACGGTGATGTGAGCGTGGTCGGCCGAATCCGTGGTCGTCCGCAGCGTGCCGAGCCTCCGCTTCACCTCGATGAATTCGACCGTGCCACTCGCCGCCACCGGCTCCGCCATCGCCATGTTGGTTCCCTCCGTCCTGCGTCTCCCTCGCTCCGCACACTACTTCGGCAGCTTCGCGAGGATCGCGAGGTCCGCGCGGACCGCGGCGACGCTCGCTCGGAACGCTTCCCGTTCCGCGGGAAGCAGGTCGACCTCAACGATCCGCTCGACACCGTGTCGGCCCAACACCACCGGGACGCCGACGCAGACGTCCTTCTCGCCGAACTCGCCGGAGAGGTGGGCCGCCACGGGGAGGAGGCGATGCTCGTCGTCCGCGATCGCCCGGACGAGCTCCGCCTGACTCGCCGTCGGCGCGTAGAACGCGCTCCCGGTCTTGAGGAGGTTCACGATCTCCGCGCCCCCCTGCTTCGTCCGCTGTACGATCGCGTTCAACTGGTCCGGCGGGAGGAGCTTCGTGAGGGGTACCCCGGAGACGCTCGTCAGGGAGAGCAGGGGCACCATCGTGTCTCCGTGCGTGCCGAGGACGAACCCCGTGACGTCCCGCGGAGCGACGTGGAGGGCTTCGGCGACGAACGTGCGGAACCGGGCCGTGTCGAGCGTCCCGGACTCCCCGAAGACCCGGGCGGGAGGAAGACCGCTCAGCTCGCGGAAGTAGTATGTCATCACGTCCACCGGGTTGGTGACGACAATCGCCAGCGAGCTCGGGGCGTACCGTCGGACCGCCTCCGCGTGTCCCTTCACGATCCCGGCGTTCTTCTCGAGGAGGTCGGAGCGGCTCATTCCGGGCTTGCGCGCGAACCCCGCCGTCTCGATGACGAGCTCCGCTCCGGCGAGGGCATCGAGGGACGTCGTCCCCGTGACCCGAGAGGAGAATCCGAGGATCGGCGCGGATTGCTGGATGTCGAGGGCCTTCCCCTGAGGGAGGCCGTCGACGATGTCGATCAGCACGACCTCGCTCGCGACGTCCATCTCGGCGAGCCGCTGCGCGAGCGACCCTCCGATGTTCCCGGCCCCGAGCACCACGACCTTGCCGAGCGCGCTCATGTGGCTCCCTTCGCCTCCCGCAGGGGACGGCGGGCTTAAACCTGCGCGTTCGGGGCGTTCCCCCTCCGCCGAAAGGTTGATTCGGGGCGTCTCCCGTTCGCTCCCGAATGGTCGACGTGGACTCCATCCTGCTCAGCGTGCAGGAGCGGGACAAGTGGCGCAACCGCGCGGAGGTCCTCGAACGCACCCTCCACGACGTGCGCGACCGCCGACGTCGGCTCGAGTCCCGATCGCGACGCGTCAAGAAGGAGCTCGCGCGCTTGCGCGCCACTTTGGACGCCGTGCTCGACCTCACTCGCACTTCCTCCCGAACGAGCGTGACCAAGAATGCCCCGGTCGCTCCCCCCTACCGATAGGATCGAATCGCTCGCCGCGGTCCAGCGGTCGCTGCTGGCCGAGATCGGGCAACTCCGCCGCGAGGAGGAGTACCTCTCCCTCAAGGTCCGCCAAGCTCGGGAGCAGGTGCGCTACTACGAGGAGCTCCTCAGCCTGTTGCGCCGGGACCTGGGCACGGTGGCCGGCCTCACCGACATCATGCGACGGCTCGGGTGACGCGGTAGCGACCGTGAGGATCCTGGTCGTCGGCGCGGGAGCCGTGGGAAGTCTTCTCGGGGCGCATCTCCAAGAGGGGGGCCATTCGGTGCTCCTGGTCGGGCGCGCGGACCACGTGAACGCCCTCCGGAACGGTGGCCTCTTCCTCTCGGGACCGCGTCCCCGGCGCGTCCTCGTCGAGGCGGCCGAGACGATCCCTCCGCACGCCGAGGCAGAGGTCGTGCTCGTCACCACCAAGACGTTCGACCTCACGGAGGCCACGACCTCCCTCGCGCGTGCGATCCCGCCCCGGCCGACCCTGTTCCTTCAGAACGGTCTCGGGATCCTCCCTCGCGCACGGGACGCGCTCCTCCAAGGAGGATGGTCGGACCCGACCGCCTACGCGGTTCGGGGAGTGAACTCGATCCCGGCGACCTGGGTCGGCCCCGGGGAGGTCCGGGAGACCGGGATGGGCGAGATCCTCCTTCCGGTGCCGAGCGAGACGGGCCCCGCCGCCGGGGCCGCCCGCCTCTTTCGGATGCTGTTTGACGGGGCGCAGATCCCCGTGGAAGCCGTCCCCGAGTTCGAGCGCGAGGTCTGGAGGAAAGCGCTCGTGAACGCCGCGATCAACCCGGTGACCGCCGCCCGGGGGATCCCCAACGGCAAGCTCCTCGACGAGCCGATGCGCACCGAGGCCCTTCGACTCCTCGGGGAAGCGCTCGCGGTCGCGCGCGCCGCCGGCTTCGGGTTCACGAGCGAGGAGGTGACGCGCGACTTCGACCGGGTCGTGCGGGCGACCGCTCAGAACCGCTCGAGCATGCTCCAGGACCTCGACCACGGGCGTCCCACGGAGATCGACGCGATCTCGGGGGAGATCCTTCGGGAAGCGGGGAAGTATGACCTCGAGCTGCCGGCCACGCGGGCGATGGTCGCGGAGATCCTCTCCCGATCGTCCCGGCCGGCCCCCGGGCCACAACCCTCATAGTGGCCAGGCCCTCGCGTCCGGCAGATGGCGGAGAAGCTCGGGATCGCCTCGGCGCCGGTGCACGGTCGGCGGGTCCTCGTCCGTGTCGACTTCAACGTCCCCCTGGACCCGAGCGGCCGGATCGCGGACGACCACCGGATCCAGGAGGCCCTTCCCACCTTGAACCACCTGCGGGCCGCGGGGGCCCGGACGATCCTCATGTCCCACCTCGGCCGTCCGGACGGCCAGCGGAACCCGAAGTTCTCCCTGCGGCCCGTGGCGCATCGCGTGAGCGAGCTTCTCGGACAGCCGATCGCCTTCGCGGAAGATATCGTTGGTTCGCGGGCTCTCGAGGTCGCGAGCCGCCTCGAGAACGGCCAGTTCATGATGCTCGAGAACCTTCGGTTCCACCCCGGGGAGGAGGCGAACGACGCCGGCTTTGCGGCCCAGCTCGCGGGCCTCGGCCAGCTCTTCATCGAGGACGCCTTCGGGACGGTCCACCGAGCGCACGCTTCGACCGTGGGGGTGCCGAAGCGCCTCCCGTCCTTCGCGGGACTCCTCGTCGAACGGGAGGTCCGGGAGCTCTCGAAGCTCCTCGAGTCGCCGGCCCGGCCGTACGTGGTGGTGGTCGGGGGGGCCAAGGTCGCGGACAAGCTGCCCCTCCTCACGAGCTTCCTCGGGCGCGCCGACGCGCTCCTCATCGGCGGGGCGCTCGCATTCCCGTTCCTCCACGCGCGGAACGCCCGTCTCGGGGCCACGGTCGTCGAGCCGGGGCTCAAGGCCACGGTCGACGCGTTCTTCCAGAACGCGAGCTCGACCGGGACGGAAGTGGTCCTGCCGTCGGACCTCGTGATCGAGAAGCCCGGCGCTCACGAGGTCGAGGCCCACTCGGTGGGCCACGTTCCTCCCGGCGGCGTCGCCCGGGACATCGGTCCCGAGACCCGGACCCGGTTCGCGGAGGTGCTCGGGCGCTCCCGCACGGTCTTCTGGAACGGGCCCCTCGGCCTTGCGGAGGACCGACGGTTCGCCGAAGGGACTCGGGAGGTGCTCGCCCGCTTGGGCGAGGTCGCGGGCTACCACGTAGCGGCCGGCGGCGACAGCGCTCGGATCGCTCAGGACCTTGGCGTCGCGGGGAGCTTCCAGTTCATCTCGACCGGTGGCGGCGCGGCGCTCGAGTTCGTGCAGGGGCTCGAGCTTCCCGGCCTCGCCGTGCTCCCCGACGCCTAGAGGGTCGGTGCGCCCTCGGAAGAGATGCGCCCGGTTCGACGGTGTCCAGAAGGTATCGGAGGTACGCGTTCCCCACCCTCGGCACGTCGAGTTCGACGATCTCGGGAACGTCGTACGGGTGCGTCGTCTCGATGTGCCGGAAGAGCGCGCCGACCCGCTTGGGCGCCGTCTTGTACAGGACGAGCGCCTCGTTCGCCGACTCGACCTTCCCGTTCCACCAGTACCGAGAGCGAACGAGGACGACGTTCGCGCACGCCGCGAGCTTCGCCGTTAGGGCCGAATCAACCGCCGCGTCCGCGCTCTCGGGGGAAGGGTACGTCGTGACGACGATGCGCATCGGCCCCGCCGAGCGGGCCGGCTCGACCGGGTAGGGGCTCACGAGTCCGCTCCTCCCACCGTCGGACGGCCGGCCGAGAAATCGAGCGTCGCGAGCGCGAGGGTCGCGAGGTCGACCACGGCGGCGCGGGCGGGGACGGGGGAGATGTTCCGCATCCGTTGGTACTCGGTCTCGGTCTGCCAGGTCGAGGCGTTGAGGAGGAGCACCCCTCGGTACCGATCGGTGCCGTAGGTGTGCGCGTGGCCGGTGACGAGGATGTCCGGCGCGGGGTCGATCACGAGGCCGTCCCGGGGAAGCGGGGCGAGCGGCGTGCGGTTCCCGTAGATCGGCGCGAGGTGGCGCATCTGGAGCATCCGCTTCATGACCTCCGTCGGGCGGGCGTACGACGACCCGGGGATCGCTGGGATGAGGTCGTCGAAGCTCTTCCCGTGGTACGCCTGGACGACCACCCCCGAGAGGGCGAACGTGGAGGGGTTCGCGAGGGTCCGTACGTTCGGCGGAAGCAAGAAGGCGAGGTTCGCGGGGAGCGCCGGCTGAGGCTCCGCCGGCGAGACCGCGTCGTGGTTCCCGGGGATCGCCACGATCATGAGTCGGTCGGGAAACTCCGCGAGGCGACGACCGACCTCCGCGTACTGTTCGACCACGTCCGAGATCGCGAGGTCCCTCTCCTGCCGGGGATAGACGCCGATCCCGTCGACCAGGTCCCCTGCGATGACCACGTAGTCGATTGATTGGGCGAGCTCGGGGTGCGGCCCGCGACCGCGCAGGAACTCCACGAGGTGGGCCCAGCTCTCGCTCATGAACGAGCGGCTCCCCACGTGGAGGTCGGAGAGGAAGATCGCCCTCCGCGCGTCCGTCGCGCGTCCCAACGGCCGCGTGGAAGGGACGTCCGGCCGCTCCACATGGGCCACGCGGGGGATGCGCTTCGCCTCCTTCCCGAAGGTGAGCCGGACCCCGACCACCTCATCGGGGAGGAACGGGAGGCGGGACCCGGGAGAATCGTTCGGAACGAGGACGTCGAGCGAACCAGTCTCGTCGTCGAGAGTGACGATGAGATGGTGGCGCTGGGCGGTCTCCCGGACGCTGCTCACCATTCCGATAACGGAGCTCGTGCCCTCCGCGGCCCGGAGCTCCCGGATGGGGCGAAGATTGGGGAGGTCCGGTCGCCCGCGAAGCATGCGGGAGAGCGCTCGGTAGCGGGACTGGAAGAGGGCTCCGTAGGCCGCGATCGGCTGCGTCGCGACCGGGGGCCCGGTGAACCCCTCGTTCAGGAGCTCGAACGGGACCGACGGGCGACGCGCGTTCGCGTTCGCCGCGAGTCCCGGGACCGACGCCTCCGCGCGGGGCGCCGGAACCTGGCGGCGGGCGACGGCCGCCTCGACCATCTCGCGGCTGATGAACGGAGAGTCCTCGCCCGCACGGGCCAAGAGCTCTCGCGAGAGTGCGAGCGGTTGTCGGTCGGAGAGGAGGAGCTGGAGCGCACCCGCCTCGAGGAGCTTGTGGTGCTCCTCGAAGTAGGCGACCAAGTGCTCGCGCAGCCCGCCTGCCACAGGACACCCCGAACAACCTCTCTCGGCCGGTGGACCAAGAGAGGATGAGCTCGACCGCGGACGAGCCCCGGCTTATTTCAAGGCTGGGGCGAGCGCCCGGTGCCCGGGCGGTGCGGTCCCTCTGTACGGGGAACTACCGGTACGATTCCTTCGCGTAGGAGGCCCCTTTCGGGTACTTCTCCTTGAGGTGCGCGACGAGCGCCTCGGGCGTGCGCGCGAGGTGCGCCGAGTACCACTGGACGACGACGTCCTTCAGCATGCGGTGGAGCTCGCCGATGTGGACCTCGTCCTCGGCGCTGTCGTAGAGGACCGCCTGGCTCATCATCCGCATCCAGCCGGAATAGCGGTGGTAGCTTTCGCCGTCGCACCACTCGAAGATGCCGCGCAGGCGCGATTTGCCCTCCGGGTTGCGATAGTACCAGAAACGGAGCGTGAACCCGACCCAGCCGGTCGCCCGGTCCCCGAGCTCGATCGTCTTGACGGCGCCGAAGTCGAAGTTGTCCTTGAACGTCCAGGTAGTGGGGTACTCGGTGAACGTCGCGAAGAGGGTCTGGGACGGGTCGATCGTCAGATGGACGGAGACCTCCTCGAACTGGTTGTGGACTTCCCAGAGGTCCTGCAGGAGTCGTCGGTTGATCTCGGCCCGGTGGGAGAGGTCCTCGCCGGTCTGGGCGCTCGCCGCCTCCTGGGTCTTGCTGAGCTCGCTCTTCAGCGACGAAACGAAGTCGTCTTCCGCGAGGGGAGGCTCGGGAGTGGGAGTCCCGGGTTCCGGGACCGAGGGCACTTTTCGCGCAGCTTTCCGGGGCATGAGTGGTAGCTCCGAGGTCGCGTAGAGGGGGCCGATATAAAGACTGTTAGCATGCTTCGGCAACCGGCCGCGCCGGTGGGCTTTCGGGAGGGTGGACGGCCCGGGTCGGGTTACGGCCCCCTTAAATATGCCACCCGGCTCCATACGGTTGGAAAGCACCCTCCGGGGACGGCAGGAGGAACCCTCCCGACGTCGCCAGGAGATCCGGAATCACGACTCATGTTCCGCCCACGGTCTTGTCGTAATCTCCGCGCATCGTCCGGCGACCCGGGTCCCACCTAGATCGTCCTCGGAAGGAACCTCCGCGCGAAGCGCGCGGATGCTCTCCGACCTGAGGAGAAGCCAACATGACAAACGACCCAAACGCCGCGAAATACCAGATCCGAGCCCGCATTGCCGCCGAGGGCGTCATCGACAAGCCCGACGTCGTCGGGGCGGTCTTCGGACAGACGGAAGGCCTGCTCGGCGACGAGCTCGACCTCCGCGACCTCCAGAAGTCCGGCCGAATCGGACGGATCGAGGTCGAGATCGATAGCCGCAAGGGAAAGAGCGAAGGGGAGATCCTGATCCCCTCGTCCCTCGACCAGGTCGAGACCGCCATCCTGGCCTCGGGGCTCGAGACCGTCGACCGCATCGGCCCGTGTCGGGCGAAGATCGAGGTCATCAGCGTCGAGGACATCCGGATCTCGAAGCGCCAGAAGGTGGTCGAGCGCGCGAAGGAGATCCTCGCCCACCTCCAAGAAGAGTCGAAGGGAGTAGGCCTCGACCTCACCGAGGCCGTCCGCAAGGCGGTCCAGGTCGAGGAAATCACGACCTACGGTCCCGAGCACCTTCCGAGCGGGCCGAACATCGACCAGGCCGACGCCCTCATCGTCGTGGAGGGCCGCTCCGACGTGCTGAACCTCCTGCGCTGCGGCATCAAGAACGTCATCGCGGTCGAAGGGACGAGCGTTCCCCAGACCGTGAAGGACCTCTCGCGAGGGAAGACCGTGACCGTCTTCACGGACGGGGACCGCGCGGGCGAGCTGATCCTACGAGAGATGCTCCAGACGATGGACATCGACTTCGTCGCCCGCGCCCCGCGTGGAAGCGAGGTCGAGGAGCTCACGCAGAAGCAGCTCCTGAAGTGCCTACGGAACAAGATCCCGATTAACCAGTACCTCGAGATGAGCGGGTTCGAGTCGACCGGCTCCACCCGGGAACCTCGGGAAGAGCGCGGAGAGGATTCGGGAGGCCGGACCGAACGCCGCGACGAGCGACGGGACGACCGGCGCGAGGAGCGCGGGGGAGGCGGCGGACGACGGGAGGAGCGCGAGCGTGCCCCGCCCCAGCGCCTCCCTGCCCCACCGCCTCCGCCGCCCCCGCCGCCTCCGCCGCCCGCCGTACCGCTCCCTCCGGAGCTGCAGCACTACTTCGACCTCCTCGCGAGCGTCGAGAACGCTTCGAAGACCCTCTTCGTGGGGGAAGGGGATGCGATCGTCGGGGAATCCCCCGTGAAGGACATGTTCGAGGCGCTCGCGAACCTCGGGACCCCCGCGAAGGCGGTCGTCTTTGACGGGATCGTGAGCCAGCGGCTCCTCGATGTCGCCCAGGAAAAGGGGATCGAAACGGTCGTCGCGAGCCGACTCGGACCGGTCGGGAAGATGCCCGAGAAGGTCCGGGTCTTCACGAAGGCCGACCTCAACGCCTCCGGCGGCAGCCGGTAGAACCACTGTTCCACGTCGCGGGGCCTTTCCTTCGGGAAACTCCCCGCGACGAACCTATTACCCCTCCGGGCGCTTCCCTCACCGTCGTGACGAAGACCCCATCGAACGAGGGGACGCACCACCCTCCGGCGGCTCTGGACGAGGTCGAGACCACCGACGACATCCACATCCCGACCGACCCGCTCGAGCGGGTCATCGGACAGGAGAAGGCGGTCGAGATCGCGCGCATCGCCGCCTACCAGCGGCGCCACCTCCTCTTGGTGGGCCCCCCTGGGATCGGCAAGTCGATGACGGCCCAGGCGCTCGCGCTCCATCTCGAGCGGCCCCGGACCGAGCTTCGGGTCGTGCACAACCCCGAGAACCCCGAGCGGCCGAGCATCGAGGTCGTCACAAGGGAAGAGGTGTACCGCGAACGGGAGGCGGCCCGGTCGGTGGAGGGGGAACTCATCCTCCCGACCGACGCCCCGAGCGCCGTCGCCGAGCGCCTCGGCTACCGGTGTCCCCGGTGCAGCTTCTATTCGACGCCGGCCGAACGGTACTGCCCGAGCTGCGGCAACATCAAGCAGCTGACCCCCGGCGTCTCTCAGAGCGGCAACCCGTTCCGCGACCTCGTGGGCGGGATCCTCGAGCTCACCGTGAGCCCGGGCGGCAACCCCCAGGAGTCCGTGCGGACCACGCGACTACGGTCCGGCGTCGAGGAGGTCGTCGCGTACGAGCGGGCCGGCGACCACATCAAGGTCCTCGACCAACGAGCGCTCGAGCGGCGGCGCACCCTCCAGCACGAGAGCCCGCGCAAGGTCCTCATCCGGCTCGACCGGAACACGTTCCTCATGGCGACCGGTGCCACCGAGACGGAGCTTCTGGGGGACGTCCGCCACGACCCGTACGGTGGCCACCCCCAGCTCGGGACGCTTCCCTACGAGCGGGTGATCCCCGGGGTGATCCACGAGGCCCACGAGGGCGTGCTGTTCATCGACGAGCTCCCGCACATGGGGTTCCTCCAGCGGCACATCTTGACCGCGATGCAGGAGAAACGGTTCCCGATCACCGGCCGCAACCCGCAGAGCGGGGGCGCGGCGGTCCGGGTCGATGGCGTCCCCTGCGACTTCATCCTGGTCGCGGCCGCGAACATCCAGGACATTCACCGGATCCTCTCCCCCCTCCGCTCGCGGATCGCGGGCTCGGGCTACGAGGTGCTGCTCGAGACCGTCATGCCCGACACCGAGGGGAACCGCCTCAAGATCGCCCAGTTCTGCGCCCAGGAGATCGCCGTCGACGGTCGGATCCGTCCCGCGACCCGCGCCGCGGTCCTCGAGCTCATCGCGGAGGCGCGTCGGCGGGCCGAGGTGCTCGACGGTCGCCGGAACGCGCTCACCCTCCGCCTCCGCGAGCTCGGGGGTCTCATCCGGACCGCGGGCGACCTCGCCGCGGTGTCCGGGTCCGAGTTCCTGGACGCGAAGCACATCAAGGAGGCCCTCCAGCGGGCCCGCTCGATCGAAGAGCAGGTCCGGGAGGTGTACGGCTCGTTCCAGGGCGGACTCCGGCAGGAGTCGACCGAGTCGCAACGCCAGTCGATGGGGTACTACGGGTACAACGACCGCCCGGACGCGGGCCAGTACCCCGGCGGCTACGGCTGACCGTTCCCCCGAAGGGGCTAAGTGCCGGTCGTCGGTGGCCGCTCCTCGCGGGCGCGTAGTCTAGCGGTTATGACGTCACCCTGACACGGTGAAGGCCGCCAGTTCGAATCTGGCCGCGCCCACTTTCCCGTCGGACCGGGGGACGTGCCTTATCCCGAAAGGATCCTCGGGTCCTCGCCACCGTGAACGACCGAGAGATCCTTGCGCTGTTCGACCGGGAGATGCGGGAACACCCTCCCCCGCCCCCGGGAAGCCGCATCGAACGGGCCGGCCCCGTCGTGCGCCTCTTGGGCCCCTACTGTTCCCTCCTCTACTCCCAGTTGAACGAAGAGAACGCCCGCACGGTCATCGCGCAGGAGAGCGAGTTCTTTCGGTCCCTAGGGAAGGAAGTGGAGTGGAAGGTGTACGACCACGACCTCCCACCGAACCTGGGAGCGCTCCTTCGCGAGGCGGGGTACGTGGCCGACCCGCCCGAGACCCTCCTAGTCTTCGACCTCGTCCAACCGCTCCCACCGGGGGCACGCCCGGGACCGGTCGAGGTCCGCCGAGTGACGGACGAGCGAACGTTCCGGGACGCGGTCCGAGCGAGCCAGGATGCGTTCGGTCGGGGGAAGGGTTGGCACGAGGAGGAGTATCGAAAACGCCTCGACGACCCGACCCTCGCTCTCTTCGTGGCCTATCAGGGGGGCGAGCCAATCGCGTCGGCGCGTCTCGAACTGCCTCCGGGGGGCTCGTTCGCCGGCCTTTGGGGCGGCGGAACGTCCCCCCGGTTCCGCGGGAGGGGCGTCTACCGGCTCCTCGTCGAAACCCGCGCGGAACTGGCCCGCCGCCGGGGGTACCGATTCCTCACCGTGGAGGCGCTCGAGACCAGTCGACCTATCCTTGCGCGGTGGGGGTTCCGCCGGCTCGACACCGTCACCGGCTGGGTCCGATCTCCCTAGCTTCGCAGAGGAGCTCGCGCGAGGGCGTTCCGAGGCCCTCGTCCCCGCGGAACGGAAGAGAGGCTCACGCGCCGGGGTCGTGCGAAGCGCTCAACACCTTTTCGAGCGCCTCGATCCGCGGGGCGAAGTCCGGGCGATGCCCAAGGATTCCCAGGGCGAGCGCCTCGGCGAGGCGCTTGCGGGCCTCCGGGTCGTCGCCCCGGTCGTGGGAGAGCTGCGCCGAGCGGAACAGGACCTCCGAGGTCTCGGACGGAAGGCGAAGCTCGCGGGCCTGGCGCAGCGACTCCTGGTAGGATGCCTCGGCGGCGTCGTACAATCGGTCTGCATGCGCGATCATCGCGCGCGTGAGCTCGAGCTGGAGCTCCCCGAACCGATCTCCGATGGGGGTGATGGCATGAACCGCTCGGTCGAGCGAGACCCGGGCCGAGGCCGTGTCGCCGAGTTCGGACTGCATCTGGGCGAGGTTGAAGCAGCACCAGCCGATCCATCGCGGGGACCGGGCCCGCTCGGCGGCCGCGATGGCGAGCGGGAAATCCTTGAGCGCGTCCGAGGTTCGTCCCGCCTCCCAGTCGAGCACGGCTCGGTTCATGAAGGCTCGGGCCTGCCCGAGGAGGTCTCCCCCTTCTTCGAAGATCGCCGCGGCGCGGGCGTACAGGTCGAGCGCTGCCTGGTACCGCCCGCCGACCTGGGGCGTGAAGACCAGCAGGTTCGCGACGTCGATGAGAGCGTGGCCTTGTTCGAGGGGAGTCCCCTCGTCCTCGGCGATCTCGAGGACGGCCCGTTGATGGGCCTCGGCCTGGTCGAGGTCGCCCCTCCGCCACGCGATCAGACCGAGGATCCTCTCCGCGGCCATCAGGTCCCGCCGAGCTTCTCCCTTCGGGATGAGGTAGAGCGCCTCGCGCACGAGCGCCTCCGCCTTCGGGTAATCGGCCTGGAGATACCGGGACTGAGCGAGACCCAGAAGCGCGCGGGCGAGGTCACTGCCGTGGCCGGGGTTGGCTCGGGCGACCGCGACGGCGTCGCTCAGCACTTCGTCGGAGCGGTGCGGGTCCCCGATCTCGTTGAGGAGCCGACCTTCCTCCGTGAGGAGTCGGATCTCGAGCGCGACGTCGTGGTTCGGTTTCTGCCGCTCCGCCTCGACCGCCCGCGCGAGGTGAGCGACGGCCGTTTCGAACGCGAAGGCCCGGGTGGCGCTCTGGGCGGCCGCGACGCTGTACTGGACGGCTCGGTCGCTCTCATGACCTAGGAAGAACTGCCGCGCGAGCTCGGAGTCGCTGGTCTTCCCCTTGGCCTCGAGGGACCGGGCCGCCTTCTGGTGGAGGATTCTTCGTCGGGTCTCCGTAAGGCTCGCGTAGACGTGAGCCCGCAGGGCCTCGGTCACGAACTCGTACACCTCGTGACCTTTCTCGCGCAGGAGGCCGGCCTGGACCAATCGGTCGAGGCTCTCGGTCACGCGCTCCTCTTCGAGCCCGGCGACGGCCGCGAGGTCCGAGAACTCGAACTCCTTGCTGAGGACCGCGGCGTACGTGAGCACTCGCTGGTCGTTCGGGGCGAGCGCCTCCACGCGCGCCGAGAGGATCTCCATCACGTCACGGCTCTCGGCCGACACCGGTTGACCGACCGTCCCGTCGAACCCCGTCGCGATACGGACCAGTTGTTCGATCAGGAGGGGATTCCCCTCGGATTGGGCATGCCAACGGAGCACGTCGTGGGGGTCCGGCTCGCGACCTCCGTAGATCCAGCGCACGAACTCCGTCGCCTCGGCGACGGTGAGCGGCCGAAGGGGTACCGAACGGAACGCCGGAGACCGTCCCAGGGCTTCGAGAGCCGATCGCGTTCGGACGGGAATCTCGGTCCCTGAGCCCACGGTCGCGATGAGGGCGACCGGGGTCTCGGGAAGGTCGATCGCGAACCTCGACAGGAACTCGAGGGAGGAACCATCGGTGAGATGCAGGTCGTCGATTGCGATCAGGAGCGGGTGGGTCCGGGCCACGTTGAGGAAGTACTCCTCGACCCGCCCGACGAGACCTTCTCGGCTCGCCCCGATCCGGGTGAACGCCTGGCTGGGCCCGACAGGAGCGAGGATCCGCTCCAGGTCGTCGAGCGCGGCCCTCGTCCGCGGCATGGAGTTCGGGGTCGGTGTCGGGGGAGCGACGGAGTCTTCCCCGAACGGGACGAGGGCGAGCGGAAGCGAGGAGCCTTTTGGCACGTCCGCGGAGGCCGGGACCTCTTCCGCGCCGATCGCCTCCAGGAGCTCGCGGACCAACGAGAAAGGGGAGGGAAGCTCCTCCGGGAGCGCATGGCCGAAGGCGACACGGAACCCGCGTTCGGACGCGCGGGCGACGAGGGCCCGGAGAACGTGGGTCTTCCCTCCGCCGTTCGACCCGACGAGGAGCAGGCCGTGTCCGTGGCCCGCCTTGGCCTCGCCGAGGAGGCGGTCCACTTCTTCGACGATCTCCTCCCGGCCGAACAACGGTACGGAAGAACTGGGAGAACGGGCGTACGGGGCAGCCATTACTGAGGGAGGGAGCTCGAACCCGCCATATAATCCTGGTCCGAACGGCGGTCGCGGCGGAGCCCGGGGGAGTCCGGGCCGTGCGCTCTCACCGGCCTCTCCCTCTCCGCGGGGGAGATCGGGGCGCGGGGGGAGGGTTCAGAAGAAGCCGCAGGGGCTCATGGAGAATGCCGTTCGACGCCACGTAGTTCGCGGAGCGAATCGTGGTGGTTCCGGCCCAGTCGGTGACCCTTCCCCCCGCCTCCTCGAAGATCGGGATCATCGGTGCGATGTCCCAGGGGTGGAGATAGGTATCGACGATCGCGTCCGCCCGTCCCGTGGCCACCAACGCGAATCCGTAGCCGTCCCCCCATCCGCGCTGGGTCCGGGTCGCCTTCGCGAGACGATGGAACGGTACGCCTTCCGCCTCGAGCGCTCGCACCGAGGTCGTCAGGAGGGTCGCGTCCCGGAGTCGCTTCGTCGACGAAACGTGGGCGGGCACCCCGTTCCATCGGCATCCGAGACCCACGGCGGCTTCCACGGTCTCGTCGAGCGCCGGGAGATGGACAACCCCGACCGAAGGGCGGTCTTCGACCTCCACCGCAACGAGGACCGCGTACAGCGGAACCCCGTGGATGAACGACTTGGTGCCGTCGATCGGGTCGAGGATCCACCGGACGCGAGGGTCCCCCTCCGTTTCCCCGCCTTCTTCCCCGACGATCGTGTGGTCGGGGAACGACCGTTGGATCGTTCGGCGGAGCTCCTGTTCCGACGCGCGGTCGAAGTTCGTCACCGGAGACCCGTCCGGCTTGATCTCGGGGTCAAGACGAGGTCCGAACGCCTCCAGGGTCACGCGGCCGGCCGAACGCGCCGCGTCCGTCGCCACCCGGAGCAGCTCCTCGAGCGGGGGAAGAGGGGATTTGGCCGACCGGAGCGGGGCCGGCATGGGCACCGGCGGGAGGGGCCTTCCGGCGTATGAGGATTCGCCCGCGGCCGAGGTCCGAACGTCCTACACCCCGAGCCGAAGAGGGTACGGAGACCGTTCGTCTCCGTCCGCCCCTGGGGCTCGCGCTCGTTCAGGGCCTTCCGTAGGTCCCCATGAACTCGGCCGATCCGATCGACTTGGACCGCGCCGCCGCCTCGACCTCCTTCGCGCCGAGGCCGGGCGCCATCCCGAGAGGCTCCTTGAGCGCATAGAGTCGGAAGAAGTACCGGTGCGGCTTTCCCGGCGGCGGAGAGGGTCCGCCATAGCCCGACTTCTTCCAGCTGTTCTTGCCCTGGCGGCTGCCGTCGGAGAGAGAGGCGTCCGTCGGAACCCCCTCGGGCAGGCCCTTCGCCGTTCCCGGGATGTCGTATATCACCCAATGCACCCAGGTACCGACGGGGGCGTCCGGGTCGTCGCAGATCAGGACGAATGCCTTCGTCCCGTTCGGAACCCCATCGAACACGAGAGGGGGAGAAACGTCCGCCCCGTCCCCCGTGTGCTTCGTCGGAATGGTCGCCCCGGACCTCCATTGTGGCGAACTCAGCTTCAGCGGCATCGTCCCTCTCGTCCTCTCCGGCCGCTCGGCCGGCCTGGACACCGGCAAAAGGACGAACGAGACACATCAAGCGTTCGGTCCGAGGCGCCACGAACCGACGGGGCGATGGCCGCCGGGAGGAGGGAAGAATCCCCATATTTTGGGTTGGCCTAATAATTAGGGTGCCCAATATATACGGCCCCGGGGTAGGCGCGGTCGTGGAGACCCTCCAACAGTTGACCCATCGCCAGGTCGAAGCGCTTCGAGTGATCGCGGCCCGACAGGACGACGCCCGCGGTGCGAGACTCAAGGACGTCGCGTCCGGCCTTCGAGTGAGACCCCCTTCCGCCTTGGCCCACCTCGGTCCGCTCGAGGAGTTGGGTCTCATCTCCCGGTTCCGCGGGAAGAGCCGTCTGACCGACAAGGGCAGCCGAACGCTGCTCGAGTACCAACGACATCACCGGGTGGCCGAGAACCTGTTCGGGAATCTGGGACTCGGCCCCGAGGCGACGTGTTCGGCGGCCCACGAGATTGACCTTGCGATCTCCCATCGAACGGTCGATCAGATTTGCCGCGCCCAGCAGCATCCCTCATCCTGCCCGCACGGAGCTCCCATCGCACCTTGCCGCTCCTCGAATACCCGCCCCACCGCCGGTCGCTCTCGCAACCAGTGACGAGGTAACATGCAGAAGCGGACGAAGGTGATTGTCGCCCTCGTCGCAATCATCGCGGTGGTCGGTGCCACCACCGTGGAGATTCTCACGAGCCAGGCGCCGGGAGACCCGTGCACCGGGATTACCACCGCTGCGGCTTCCCGCACGGCCTCGTCCTTAGCCCCCGTGAAGCTCGTCGTGACCCTCTCGTCGACCTCGAAATCGGTCGCTTCGGCCCGTGTCGCGGCGACCTCGCACCCGTCGTCCACCCCTCCCATTGCGGTGGTGGCGGCGGAGAACTTCTGGGGAAGCCTCGTGGCGCAACTCGGCGGAAACCAGACCAGCGTGGTGAGCATCGTGACCGATCCGAACACCGACCCGCACGAGTACGAGGTCAACGCCAGCGTCGCCCGTGACATTTCGAACGCCCAGTACGTGATCGTGAACGGGGTCGGGTACGACCAATGGGCGATCTCCATCATCCAGGCGGATGGGAACTCCGGCCAGGTCGTGCTCAATGTGGGCGATCTGAACGGTGTAACTGTCGGTGGGGGCATCCAGTCCGGGAATCCCCATATGTGGTACAACCCCGTGTACGTCAACGCGACCGTCGCGGCGATGTACTCGGACCTCGTTTCTATCCGACCTTCCGCGACGGCGTACTTCCAGGCACAATACGCGGCCCTCAACGTATCTCTCGGCCAGCTCTACGGGGAGGCCACCGCCATCCGGGACAACTTCGCGGGAACGGAAGTCGCCTCGACGGAGAGCATCTTCGTGTACCTTGCGAACTTCACGCATCTCGACCTGGTCTCTCCCCCGGCATTCATGGAAGCCGTCGCGGATGGGAATGACCCGCCGCCTCAGTCGGTGGTGGAATTCCAGTGTCAGCTCGAGAGCGGGCATGTCAAAGTCCTGGTGTTCAACGAACAGACCGTGACCCCGGTCACGGACAGCATGAAGTCGATCGCGGCCTCCAACAACGTGACGGTCGTCGGAATCACCGAGACAATCCAGCCTCCGACCTACACGTTCCAGCAGTGGATGGGCGCAGAGTATCTTCTGCTCTACGATGCTTTGAACGGGAACGCACTGGGACGGTAGGCGGTCGTGAGCGCGACAGAGTTCCGTCGGATGCCTGGGGCTCCCGGCGAGCCGGCGATCCGGGCCCGGGGCGTCGAGGTCGGATACCGAGGAACGGTGGTGTGGCACGACGCGACGTTCGAAGTGGAGAAAGGGGAGTTCGTCGCGGTGATCGGCCCGAATGGCGCCGGTAAGACCACGCTCTTCCGGCTTTTGCTCGGACTTCAGCGGCCGCTGCGCGGGTCGCTCGAGGTGTTCGGCGCGCCTCCCCGTCGCGGCAGCCCGAGAATCGGATACGTTCCCCAGCGCCACACGATCGATAACGACACGCATGTCGCCGCGGACGTCCTCGTTCGGCTGGGCATTTCCGGTACCCACCTGGGTCCCGAGATCGCGTTCCGGGCGGCGCGAAAGGCCACGCTGGAAGCTCTCGCGGCGGTGGGCGCCACGGAGCTCGGGTCGAAGCCCCTCGGGTCCATGTCCGGCGGCGAACTTCAGAGGGTCTTCCTCGCGGAGGCGATCGGTGGGCGCCCGGAGATGCTGCTCCTGGATGAGCCGCTCTCGAACCTCGACATGCGCCGGACGCGGGAGCTGGTCGAGCTCGTTCATGGCTTGGTCCAGTCCCGTCACGTCACCACGCTCCTCGTCGCGCACGACATCAACCCGCTCATCGAATGCCTTGACCGCGTCATCTACATCGCCAACGGCCGTGTCGCGAACGGTCCGCCGGAGGAGGTCCTCACCTCGGCGTCGCTCTCGGAGCTCTACGGGGTCCCGGTCGAGGTACTCCACGATTCCCGTGGGAACATCGTCATCGTCGGTGGGGAGAATCCTCACGAGAGGGCCGACGCATGACCGGGGGTCTCAGCTGGAACATCGTGACCGATTTCCGCGAGATCTGGCAGTACGCGTTCATGCGTCAGGCCTACGAAGCGGGCACGATCGTCGCGGTCCTCGCCGGGATCATCGGCTACTTCGTGGTCCTGCGACGCACGGCGTTCGCGGCGCATGCCCTCGGTCACGTCGGCTTCTCCGGAGCCGCCGCGGCCGTCGTATTCAGCGTGAACCCGGTCTACGGGCTCCTCGTCTTCACCATGGCCGGGGGAGGGGGCATGGCCCTCTTGGGCCGAAAGGCCGCGACCCGGGACATCGAGATCGGGACCGTCCTCGCGTTCATGATGGGCCTCGGGCTCATCTTCCTCAGCCTCTACAAAGGGTACGCGACCGAGGCGTACTCGATCCTCTTCGGCGACATCGAGGGAGTGACCGTCTCGGGCGTCTATTTGACGCTCGAGGGCGCGATCGTGGTCCTCGTCGTTTTGGCCATGATCTACCGTCCGCTCCTCTTCTCCTCGCTGGACGAGGACGTCGCGGAGGCGAAAGGGCTCCCGCTCCTCGCCCTGAACGTCGTCTTCATGCTGCTCCTCGCGGTCGCGATCTCCTTCGCGGTCCAGGTGGTTGGGGTCCTCCTGGTCTTCGCGCTGACCGTCACGCCCGCCGCTACGGCGGTGCGGATCACGAAGCGTCCGCTCTACGCGATCCCTGCCTCGGTCGCGATCGCCCTGGTCGCGATCTGGGCCGGACTGTTCATCGCGTGGTGGCCGCCCTACTCGCAGTACCCTCCGAGCTTCTTCATCGTCACCATCTCGTTCGGGGCCTACATGCTCGTGCGGGTTGGCTCGTCTCTCGCCGACCGGTTCGGCCACCGAGCCGCCCCGTCGGTCGACGCGAACCCCGGCCCCATGTCCGTCCCAAAGTCCTCTCCGTGAGGGGGGCCTCGGACGGGGTCGGAGGCCGGCCCCGATGGGCCGGGCGTCTCACTTCAGAGCTTCCTTCTTGCCCTTGTAGAGGTCCCGCGCGGGACTCAGCAGGTCGAAGACCTCGCGGTCGACCACCGGCGTTCCGCGGGCGACGAGGGAGGCGAGGTTCCGTCCGACGCCGGGTCCGAGCATGAACCCCTGACCGCACATGCCGATCCCCAGGACGAACCCCTCGACGTTCGGCGCCGTCCCCACCACGGGGCTCCCGTCCGGGGTCATCGGGTAGAGGCCGCGCCAGACGCGCCGGATCGTGAGGTTCTTGAGTCGTGGGATCACCTCGACCAGTCGCGCGGCGATGATCGGCATGAACTCGTAGGTCGAGTTGCGGTTCGTTCCTGAGATCGGGACGATCGGCGTGTAGCAGAAGATGATCTGGCCGTTCGCGTCCTGGCCGAAGTAGAAGTTGATGGTCTTCCCCTCGGGGCCGGGTCGTAGGTCGACGATCAGCGGGTCGAGGAACGGCTCGACGGGGGCCGAGATCCCGCCCTCGTGGCTGTCGGGAAGGATCGGGATGTCGAGGCCGGCCATCTTGCAGATGCCGGTCGCGTTCACTCCCGAGGCATTGATGACCGTGCGAGCCCGGTACTCCCCCTTCTCCGTCCGGACCCCGACAATGGAGTTCCCCTGCCGGAGGAGGGCCTTCACCGGCTCCCGGTACCGGTACACCGCGCCGAGGCGGACCGCTTCGTTCGTGAACGATTCGGCCGCGAGGAGCGGGCTCACCTGGCCGTCGTCGGGGGAATAGGTCCCTCCCCGCAGGCCGTTCGGGTTGATGCCGGGGACCACCTTGCGGATCCCGTCCGCGTCCAGCCAGTCGATGTGGAGCTGGTAGCGCTTCTGAATGGGAAGCAACCCCTGGATCGTCTGCTCGACCTTCTCGGTGAACGCCGGGAAGCAGTACCCCCCCTTCTTCCAACCGATGTCCGTCCCGGTCGTTTCCTTCCACTGGGAGAAGACCTCGATGCTCTGCTGGCACAGCTTGATCTTCGCCGGATCGGAGTGCGTTGCCCGGACCCCTCCGATCGCTGCCTTGTTCTGTCCCTGGCCCGAGGCCGAGAGCTCCTCGAGGACGAGAGTGCGCAGCCCCTCGCGGGCGAGGAAGTAGGCAGTCGGGTTCCCGACGGACCCCGCGCCGATGACGATCGTGTCGAACTCAGTGGCTGCCGTCACCTTCCACCAGGAACGCCTTCATGGGGACCTCCTGAGTGAACGGCCGGTGCACGGGCGGCGTGACGGTCTTCGGGTCCACTCCGAGCTCGCGGAAGAGACGGAGCGTGAGCTCCGCGCACGTCTTTCCTCCGCACGGTCCCATCCCCGTTCGCAGGGCGGCCTTGATGGCGTTGAAATCTCGGCTGCCCGAGTTCTGAAGATACTCTACGATCATCTCCTTCGTTACGCGCTCGCACCGACAGACGATCACCTCGTCGTTCGTCACGGGTGCGGTCGAAATCGGTACGGAGGGGGTCTCGGGGGCTCGAATCCGGACCCCGGCCACCTTCTCCGCGTCCGCGAACGGAACCTCGAGGACCAAGAGACGGCGACGGTTGAGCGACTTCCCCGACAGGATCCGGAGCACTTTTCCCGTGCCGACCGGCTCGCCTTCGTTCCCCGTCGTGCGGACGTCGTCCCCGATGTGAACGCGCTCTTCGGGCATCTCCCATGGGATCGTGACCCGGGCCACCTTCGCCGTCGGGTCGTGGCGCTTATCGACGAGGCTGATGGCGAGCCCCGGGCAGATCGCGACGCACTTCAAGCAGCCCACGCAATCCCCGACGAGCTTCGGTCGACCCAGGAGATTCCCCTCGGGGATCGCGATCCCGTCGGTGATGCAGACGTCGGTGCACGGGTTGCACGGGATGTCCTGTGCGCAGCGGAGGATGGGGTAGACGCTCAACCCGGTCGGCGGGGAGTAGTACCCGAGGACCGGCCCCGGGTGGGAGCGGAGCATCCCCTGGATCGTGATCCAATCGGGTGGGATCTCGACCGGCAATCCCATCTCCTTGAGGATGGTCCGGGCGACGATCTTCCCCGAGAACATCGCTGCGGAAGCCTCGGCAATCTCGTTCGCGTCCCCGGCGGCGTAGACCTTGAGGCCGAGGCGCTTACCTTCGCTGTAGAGCTCGTTGACGGACGAGAGGCCCACGGCGACGAGCACCGTGTCGACCTCGAACGCGAGCTCGGTTCCGGGAATCGGCTGGAACTTATCGTCGACGCGGGCGATGATCACCCGCTCGACGCCGTCCTTCCCTTCGGCCCGGAGGACCGTGTGCGACGTGTAGACCGGGACGCCGAGCCGGAGGATCTTGTCCCGGTGGACCTTGTAGCCACCGCACTCGGGCAGGACCTCGGCGAGGCCGACCACGTCGATCCCTGCCTGAAGGGCCTGGTACGCGACGATCAGCCCGACGTTCCCACCACCGATGATGAAGAGGCGTCGGGACGGTTTCACGAGATCCCGGTTGACGAGCGTCTGGAACGCTCCGGCGCCGTAGACCCCGGGGAGGTCCGCGCCCGCGAAGGCGAGCGCCTTTTCTCGCGCGCCGGCGGCGACGAGCATCGACTTCGGCCGAACGATCGTGAACTGGCCCTGCTTCAGCACCCCGACGATGCCATCCTGGAAGACGCCGACCACGGGAGAATCGGTCCAGAGCTCGACCGTCTTTTGGGCCCGTGCGTGCTGCTCGAGGATCCGACCGATGTCGTTCCCCCGGACGCCGGCATAGCAGTCGTCAACCGAACCGAAGAAGTTGTGGGTCTGCAGGCTCAGCTTCCCCCCGAGCTCCTGTTTGTCGTCGCAGAGGACACAAGGCACGCCGTTCTCTCCGAGCTCGACCGCGGCGGTGAGACCCGCCGGACCGCCCCCGACGATCAGAACGTCCGTCTCGACCGAAGGGATCTCGCGTTTGAGGTGGAGAGGGGAGTCGTCCGCCAGAAGTTCGGGAAGGCCCTCGAGCGGGCGAACGTCCATGCCGTCGTGTACCGGCGTGATGCACGCCTTCACGGGGAGCCCGTCGGCAATCACGAGGCATTGGGCGCACTGGCCGTTCGCGCAGAAGATCCCCTGCGGCGAGCCGTCCCGCTTGTGACGACCGAATACTCGGATCCCGTTCGCGAACAGAGCCGAGGAAATCATCTCGGCCTTCCGGGCTTCGATGGTCTTCCCGTCGAACGTGAACGGGACCATCTCAGGGTGCTCCGGCACGTCCAGGATGGGGTGGCGCTCGACCCGGTCAGAAGGCATGATTCTATTCTCGCATCAATTCAGGTCGAGGGACGGACAAAAACTCCGTATCAACGGAATTTCACGAAACCGATAGGGACCTTTGGAGATTGGCCGCCATCATGATCTGGAATGTCGAACGGCCGGTCAACGACGTGAACACCATCCGATCCTACGTTTCGAACTCCGCCGAGCGCCGAAAGCTGGAGGACGAGCTCTCCGCGATGCACAAGACCACCGTGGAAATCCCTCTCATCATCGACGGGAAGGAGGTACGGACCGGGAACCTCGTCGAAGTGCGATGCCCCGACGACCACTCGGTCGTGCTCGCTCGGGCGCACATCGCCGGGGAGGCCGAGCTCCGAAAGGCGGTCGAGAGCGCGCTCGCCGCCCATCGCCGCTGGGCGCAGATGGACTGGTACCACCGCATCGCGGTCTTCCAGAAGGCCGCCACGATGCTCTCGGGACCGCGACGCACGCGCAACATCGCCGCGATCATGCTCAACCACTCGAAGAATCCGTACGAGGCGGAGATCGACCTGGCCGAGCTCGTCGACTTCTGGAACTTCAACGCGTACTTCACCCGCCAGATCTACGAGATGCAGCCCGGCCAGTTCCCGGGAGAGACGAACCGGTTCGACTGGCGTCCTCTTGAGGGGTTCGTGCTGGCGATCCCTCCGTTCAACTTCTACTCGATCGCCGGGAACCTTCCGACGGCGCCGGCGATGGTCGGCAACGTGGCGCTCTGGAAGCCGGCCCGTTCGGTGATCTTCTCGAACTACGAGATCTTCAAGGTCCTCGTCGAGGCGGGCCTCCCGGCCGGCGTCATCAACTTCGTGCCCTTCTCGAGCAAGGAGGCGCCCGTCCTTCTCGACCACCCCGCGCTCGCCGGGGTCCACTTCACGGGGAGCTACGACACCCTGGTCTCGATCTGGAAGAGGGTCGGCAGCAACCTCGAGAAGTACCGCAACTTCCCACGGATCGTCGGCGAGACCGGAGGCAAGGACTTCATCTTCATGCACCCGAGCGCGGACGTCCGCGGGACGGCGATGAACTTGATCCGCGGCGCGTTCGAGTACCAGGGGCAGAAGTGCTCCGCCTGCTCGCGCGCCTACATCCCCGAGAGCCGCTGGCCCGAGGTCGAACGGATCCTCAAGGAGGAGGTCCCGAAGGTGACGATGGGCCGGACGAACGAGCTCGGGAACCTGATGGGCGCCATCATCGACCAGCCGGCGTTCGAGAACATCGTCCGCTACATCGAGTTCGCGAAGAGCCACCCGCGCGACTACAGCTTCGTGGTCGGAGGGGAGACGGACGGCTCGAAGGGCTGGTTCGTCCGCCCGACGGTCATCCGGACGACGGACCCGCAGGGGAAGCTCATCTCCGAGGAGATCTTCGGACCCGTGCTCACCGTCTACGTCTATCCGGACGCGAAGTACGAGCAGACGCTCGAACTGTGCGACGCGACCTCCCCCTACGCCCTCACGGGAGCCGTCTTCGCGCGCGACGCGAAGGCGGTTACCCTCGCGGAAGAGGCCCTCCGCTGGAGCGCCGGGAACTTCTACATCAACGACAAGCCGACGGGAGCCATCGTGGCCCGGCAGCCGTTCGGCGGAGCCCGCCGCTCGGGGACCAACGACAAGGCGGGGTCGATCCTGAACATGCTGCGCTGGCTCTCCCCGAGGAACATCAAGGAAACCGCCGTGCTGCCCGACGACTGGCGCCGGCCGTTCATGGGCTGAACCGAACCGTTCGCAACCACTCCCTTCGGGGGCGGGTCGCCCTGCCCCCGTTCCCCGCTCGGGGGGCCGAGCTCAGTGCGGTGGTGGGGAGCGCCCGAGGTCGCGGAGGATCTGCTCGTACTGCTCGCGGGTGATCTCTCCGCGGGCGTAGCGCATCCGGGCGATCTGCACAGGACGGTTTGCTCCCATGCCGCCGGGCATGCCGGAGCGGTACTGACCTCGTACGTACCGGCTCGACCTCGAGCTCCAGAACGCGACGCGCAGGATGAAGAACACCACGATCAGAACGAAGAATCCGACGAAGACGCCGCCGAAAGGAAAACGGTACTGTGGGGCGGGAGCAGCGAATCCGAACCACGAGGGGTAGAGGAGGATCAGGAGAAGGACCGTCGCCGCGCCCGCGAGGATGACGCCGAGAACGATCGGGACCCACCGGAATCGGCGGGGTCGGGGGGCGTAGCCGTACTCATAGCCCGTCCCGGTGGGGGGGTAGTATGGGCCGGGGTCGCTCATCTGTCCTCCAAAAGGACCCGCGGTCCCGGGATAAGAAGAATCGTCCCGATTCCGGACCTCCCTACACCCCCGGACGGAGGGGCCCCCTCTCGCGAACGGGGCGGGCACTCCTCCCGTCCGTCGCGGGACCCCGCGTTCGTGCCCCTAGGGGGACGTCGGGGTCGCCCCCGAGGGGGCGCTGCGAAACTCGTCCGCTTTCACGACCTCGGAGTAGAGGAACTCGAGCGGGTTGCGCTCCTTCTTCTTTCGGGTCTCCGTCTCCGTCGAGCGGAGCTCGGTCCTGCGGATCTTGCCGCTGATCGTCTTCGGGAGCTCCGTGGTGAACTCGAGGATTCGGGGGATCTTATAGTGCGCAAGGCGTGTCCGACAGAACAGGAAGATGTCCTGGGCGAGCTGCGGGGAAGGGACCTCGCCCGGCTTCAGAATGATGAACGCCTTCACGAGAGCCCCCCGGACCGGGTCCGGGCTTCCGATGACCGCGGCCTCCGCCACGGCCGGATGCTCCGCGAGCGCGCTCTCCACCTCGAACGGTCCGATCCGGTAGTCGGACGACTTGATCACGTCGTCCGCGCGCCCGACGAACCAGAACCGGCCGTCCGTGTCCCGGTAGGCTCGGTCCCCGGTGAAGTACCACTCGCCGCGGAACGCCTTGGCGGTCACCTCGGGAGAGGCGCCCAAGTACCCGGCGAAGAGGCCGGGCGGGTGCGTCGTCACGCGCACGGCGATGTTCCCCTCCTTGTCCGGCTTCTGCTCCACGCCGTGCTCGTCGACGACCCTCACGTCATAGAGGAAGGAAGGCCAGCCCACCGACCCCGCCTTGATCTCGCGTCCCGGTAGGTTTCCGACCATCAGGGTCGACTCCGTCTGTCCGTATCCGTCCCGGAGCGTGACCCCCGTGCCCTTCCGCCAAGTGTCGATGACCTCGGGGTTCAGCGGTTCGCCCGCGCTCACGCACTCGCGGAACCGGAACCGGTACTTCGACAGGTCCTCGAGGATGAACATCCGCCAGACGGTCGGGGGCGCGCAGAACGTAGTGACTCCATGATCCTGGAGGGCCTGCAGATGGTGCTTCGGGTCGAAGCGACCGGAATAGTGGAACGAGAAGCTCGTCGCCCCGACGTTCCACGGTGCGAAGAACGAGCTCCACGCGAACTTCGCCCAGCCGGCCTGGCTGATGTTCGAGTGGACGTCCCCGGACCGGACCCCGACCCATGCGGACGTGGTGAGGTGGCCGATCGGGTAGCTCGTGTGGGTGTGGGTGACGATCTTCGGAAGCCCCGTCGTGCCCGAGGTAAAGAACAGGAACAACGGGTCGCTCGAGCGCGTGGCCGCCGCACTCGCCTCGTGGGGCTCGTTGCGGCTCTCGTCGACCGACGTCCAGCCGGGCCGCACGCCCCCGGTGATGAGCTTGATCGGGACCGGGTGACCGGTCGACATCTCGGCCCAGTCGATCTTCTTCGCGCTCACCGGGTCGGCGAGGACGGCGCCTGGGTGGAGCTGCCGGAACCGGTACTCGATGTCCGAGGGAGAGAGGATCGTGGCCGCGGGAATCAGGACGAAACCGCCCTTGATCGCCGCGTAGTAGCTCAGCCAGACCTCGGGATAGACGGGCAGCATCACGAAGAGCGGCTGATGCTCCTTGAGGCCGAGGCGGTGCAGGAGGTTCAAGAGGCGGTTCCCCGCTTCCACGAACTCCCGGTAGGTGAGGCGGAGCTCGTGGTCGCGGTCGTCGGCCCAGATGAGGGCGGGACGGTCGGGCGCGCGGCTCAGATGTCGCCCCTCGAACACCTCTCGGGCCCAGTTGAACTGCTCCGGGACCTCCACTCGGTCGTGGGTGAGAGGTTCGATCTCTCCCTGCTCCACGAGGTCGAATGCTTTCTGCAACGGGATCATGAGGAATCCCCCAGTGCGAACGAGCCGGCCATTCTACTTACGAGTTACGTGATGGAAAGATGAGCCTATCACCGTCGACGGTGACTTGGCGGTTCTCCGGGTCGGGAATCCGACCGACCCGAACGAGCCGGCCGGGCGTAGCTCTCGTCGGCCCCCGGGGGGTCGCTACGGCTGGACGAGCCCGAGCTGGACCAGGTCGCGGCGCATCTCGTCGCGCTCGTCCGGAGTGAGAGGGAGGAGGGGGGGTCGGACCGGCCCGTGGGCCAACCCCATGAGCTCTCCCCAGTACTTCGCCATCTGGACCGGAAGGGCCCCTCCGGTCCGCCCGACGAGCCGCCCCCACCACTTGCGGGAGACCGCCTTGATCGGTCGGATCTTCGCGTAGAGGGCGAGCGCTTCCTCCATCTTCCCCTGCGTCGCGAGGTCGATGAAGCGGACGTAGTGGTGCGAGCTCAGGGTGTCGAACCTCCAGTCGCTCGTGTTGGCGAACATCACCTGCTGGTGGATGCCGTACGGTTCGCCGACGAAGAAGATCTCCTCGTCCGGCATGCTCACGACGGCCTTCCCGCCCGCGGCGAGGTGGGTGTCGATCGAGAGCCCCATGTTGAAGCTCGCCTCCTTGATCGCGATAAGGGTCTCGAGGTCCGCCATCCGCGCGAGGGACTTCGCGGAGAGCACGATCCCGAACTGCGGGGAGTTGTAGAAGGCGATCCCGATATCGACCTTCGCCGCCACGCGGGAGACCCAATCGACGACCTGGTCGTCGGTCTTGGTCACCATGTACGGAGCGGCGAGGATCACGAAGTCGTACCCGAGCTCCTGGGCCCGACGGGCCATCGCCACGACGTCCTTGAGGCAGGTGTCCGTGACCTGGAACGCGGTGAGCGCGCGGCCCCGAACCAGCTGCGGGACGAGCTCCATGAGACGATAGCGCTCCTCCCGGGTCAGGCTCCAGAACTCCCCCATGTTCCAGGAGAACCCGAGGCCGCGGGTTCCGAGCTTCAGAACGTGCTCCACGTTGGACGCCAGCCCCTTCTCGTCGAGCTCATCCGCGGCCGTGAACGGCGTCATCATCGTCGTCCATTGGCCCACGAGCTTCTCCCGGGCCCAGGCCTTCGCTTCCGAACGGGTGTACTGCATGGTCGGTTCCTTGCACTCTCTTTCCTATCGGTGCGTTCCCAGCGACAACCCGAGGTGCATATCACGGCTCCCGGCGCGGGCGGAGGGTCTCGTTCCCGCCCTTCGCGATGAGAAGCTCGAACCGTTCGCCCTGGCGAGCGTCCTCGAGGATGCGGTGGCCCTTCCGGTCGGCCCACGCCCGCACATCGATGCGGCTCGGCACGTCGCCCAGGACGACCCGGGCCACGGTCCCCGGAGGCAGGTGGGCGAACTCCGTCTCGAGTTTGGCGATCGCTCCCTTACAGGTGAGCGCGGTTCCGTCGACCGTGAGGGAAGCGTTCGCGGACGTCACGAGGGGACCCGAGCACCGACCGGCTCGGTCTTGGCGAACACGTCGATCTTCCCGGTGAGGCGCTGCTGCAGCTCGTCCCGCAGCGCCGCGACGGCGGTGGAGTCGACCGCGCCCTTCTCCCGGTCGCCCCGAGTGCAGACGGCTCCGCGCACTCCGACGATGTCGGGATTGATCCGAACGAGCGTGTCCAAGTTGGCCACCTTGAGGGCCCCCGAGAGTGCCGCGCTCATGCCGGCCTCCTTCGCCTCGAGAACGAGCTCCTTGAGCGCCCGTTCCCCGATGAAATCGAACAGGTTCCGTCCGTCCTTCACGAGGGTGTCGATCAGGATGCCGTCGCTCTTGCTCTCCTTCCCGAGCTTCACGACGAGCTTCGGGTCGATTCCCTGGTAGAGGTGGCTGTCCGCGAACGTTGCGGCGATGAGCTTGGTGTCGAACCCGTCGAGGGCGCGCCGGCTCTCCTTGAGGATGCGGAGCGCGGTCTCGTAGTCGCTGCCCACGAACCCGACCTTCACCGAGGTCGCTCCGAGCGCCCCCGCCCCGTAGACCGCCATCGCGACGGTCCCGGCCTGGTTCGGTACCACGCCGAGAGTGACGCTGACGTGGATGTGCTTCGGGAAGGCGTTGCGGACCTCCCGAACGACCGGCGGGAAGTTCGACCCCACCATCATCTCCTTGAGGTTCTTCACGTCCACGATGTCGGCCCCACCGGCGACAGCCTCGAGCGCTTCGTCGAGATTCTGGACACTGACCATCAACATCATGGCATACTCTCCGCGAGGGGTCCTACCGTTCCGGTCTGTGACTCGGCCGTACTTCCCCCGGTCCTTCCATCGGACCTCGCACTTTAACCTTGCCCACGGACAGTTTTTCAGGAGGAGGGGGTGGAAACCCCCCTTCCGGAGCTCGATGGACCTGCTTTTTCTGAGGGGGCGAGCGGCATCGAACCCCTCTCGCCCGTGGGCACTAGGGCGACCTTGGGAGCCTCATGGAGCGACGGCCCAGACCTCGGCGCAGTCGTACCTTCGAAAGGCCGCCACAATATTTTAACGGCACGACGCGGTTCCCGGAAAAGATGTCCGAGGAGATCCCTCCCTCGGGGTCCCTGGGCCCCGCGAGCTGTGTGGTCTGGGGAACCGCGCGAGCGGACTTGGACCGGCTCGCGATGGGCGTGGCCCGCATGCTAGGGAAGGAGGTGTACTGGGTCGAGATCCAGGGCGAGCCTTCCCTTCCGTCGGAGGAGGCCGCGGTTCTCCAAGAGCTGGACCCGACACACTCCCTCCGAGTGGCTCCGCCCGAGGTCGCGATCAACGAGGAACTCGGCAAGCTGGCCCTCTGGGCGGTCGTGCGAGAGCCCTCGACCTCCCTGGAGGACCTGGAGCTCTCCGACTATCTTCGGATCCCAGGGCCGTTCCGCTCCTTGATCGACCACGCCGGACCGGTTCCGGGCGGTGTGACGATCGTGGTCGCGAACGTGGACCGGGCCACCCACTTCTACGGGGGAGAGCCGGGGGAGTTCACCCCGTTCTTGCTCGAACTGAAGCGGCTCGGCGTGTCGATCATCTTCACGAACGGAGGGATGCCGCGGGGCAACACCTCGGACTTCGACATCGTGATCCGAGTCCTGTCTCCGCCGGCGGAGCCGGGGGCGCGAGTGTGCTGCTCTCGGGCGGATTCGCGGTTCGGGAACCGGCTCTCGGTCGGCGTGTCGGTTCCGCTCACCGATTTCCTCGCGGCCCTACGGAACCCCTGACCGACAACGACCCCCCAGCCGGCGTTTCGGCACCCGAGCCGCGTCGGCCAGTGTATTAATGAGGGCGGCCGTGCCCCGGACCATGAGCGGACCCCCACCCAGGCCACCCGGTTCGGGCGCGGTCGGGGACCAACGCCAAGCCCCTGGAAGGCCTCACGCTCCCTTCTCCCGGTCCCCGGCGATCCTGGAGATCGAGCTCAAGGACCTGGACGCGCTCTTCGACCGGTCTTCCCCTCCCACCTACCCGCACACCGCAACGATGGTGAATCGGAACGTGGCGACCTTCTTGGTCGATTCCGCGCGCGAACGGCGTCGCCGCTCGGCGCTCGAGGTGGTCGTTGCGTTCCAGTGCCCCCCGCTCTCTTCTGAGGAAGAGGCGAAAGCGAAAGAGCAGATGAGACGCCACTTCGCGCAAGAGGCCGAGCTGGCCGACCTTGCACGGAAGGTGAACCGTGTCGAAGCTCTCGGGTCGGCCCAATACGCAGTCCCCTTGGTGATTCTCGCCGGGCTCTTCGCCGGAGTCCTGTACTCCTGGCTCTTTTCGAACCCCGTCGAAGCCAGTCCGAGGGAGTTCGCGGCGATGCTCGCCTACCTCGTGTTCATCACGATCGTCTGGGTGATGCTCTGGGACCCCCTCGAGAAGCTGTTCTTCGAGTCGTATATGATCCGTCAGCGGGTCCGCGCGTTCCGGAAACTGGCCGCGGCCCGCGTCACGTTCGTGTACGGCACCGCTCTGGGAGGCAACCCCGCGAGCGGGAATCGCTGAGAAGTTTCCGGGAGCCTCCCCCCAACCCGCGGCGCTCTCGGCGCGATGTGCGGAACCTGAGGGCACCCGGGTTTAATCCCAGCGGCCGGTGAACTTGAGCCCGAAGGAGACCCACGCACTGAGGAGGATCCCTCCGAGGAGGAGGAGAGAGACAATCACGATGACGATGTCCTGGAAGAGGGTGAAGCCCGTTGCCCAGAACGCGAAATAGAGCAGGACCAACGAGAGCCATCCGACTATCGCGGCGATAGAGAACAGAATCCGACGCCGGATGCTACCGAAGAAGTGGGAAGTGTAGGATTCCTCGCACGACATTCCGAAGGACGTGTTCGCGCTCATCGAGGAGAGACCCCGGTCCCGAGATAAGAACGTAACACACATCGGGTGTCCACTTCCGGGGTGCGGGCCTCGTTCTTCGCCGGCCGCACGGACCTCTCCGACCCATGGGGCCCGAGGGACGTCCGGCGCGTTCTGTCCCGACCCGGTCGCGCGCGGCGAAGGGAACGTGGTGCGCTCGCGGCATACAAACAATTATTCGACCAGAAAGCGAATCGAAACTGGAGGCGCTTGCCGATGGCTCCGCTTTTCAAGGATGGGTCCGCGACGATGGAGCAGGCCCTCGACTTCGCCCGGCGTCGTGAGTTCGACCGCGCGCGGCTCAAGTTCATGGATGCCTCGATTAAGTTCTCCAAGGAAGGGAGCATCCTCTGGGTCAACGTGGCAAAGGCGTACGCCGACCTCCTTTCCCCCGAGGTCCTCGCGGGCCAGCCGCAGGCGATGCTGACCCTTGCGTCATTCCTTCGGTCCGGCCTCGGTGCGACCGAACTACGCCCCGGTCCCCGTGGGATCCTAGCCTCGGACCTTGCGACGCAGCTCGAGCTCACCGCCCGCGACGCCAACCTTTGGGCGGCGTTCCAGTCCGGAGCGGCGGACGAGCACCTGGCCCGAGCGTTCCAGCAACTCGCGAACGACTACGGCCAGTTGGGGACCCAGGTGCTGTTCTTGCCGGAGCTCGCGCAGCAGCAGGCCCGCTCCGCGAATCTTCGGGTCCCGATCCTGATGGCCCTCTCGTTCGAGACGTTGGGGAAGGCGGTCCAGGCGACGGACCCGCTCGCCGCCGCGGACCACTACCAGACGGCCCAGCAGTACTGGACGCAGGCGGGCGAGGACGTGCGTGCGCAGGAGGCAGCGAACCGGGTCGGACACCTCTCGATCCAGGCGAAGTGCTGGTTCTGCGGTCGAGAGGGGAGGGGGCACGGCATCCAGTTCGTCTCGCTCCCGATCAATCAGGATGTCATGGGCCTCAAGGGGACCGATGCGTCCCCGTTGCCGTCCCTGGACCCTTCGGGTCGGAACGTCTACGTCTGCAAGGGCTGTCTCTCCGCACTACAAGGGCTCGCGGACAAGATCGCGGTCGAGAGGGCCGGCGAGGTCGAGGAGCGACTGAACACCAAGATCGAGGCGGTGCAGCGGCAGATCCAGTCGTTGAGGAACCGACCCTAGCTCGTGGGAGCCCGGGAACGACGGAGGCAGGATTCAGGAACCGTGAGCCCTTCGACCCCTCCCGGGAATCCGCTCTCGATGCTCCAGCTCCGGTGCGGCGCCTGCGGCGCGCCGTACGCGGGACCGGCGAACGGGGAGCTCCTCACGTGCGGCTACTGCGGAACCACGCAGCGGATGGTCGACGCACGCCAGTTCCTCGACCACTTCATGGCGCAGGTGGCCGCCTTCGTCCAGCAGGCGGTGCCGGCCGGTCTCGACATCTCCCATTCCGAGACGATCGACCCGGTGGCCCGCCTCGCGGCGTTCAACATGGGGGTCCGGCCCCGGCTCTCGACCGAGAGCGAACAGTACCGGTTCAGCTGCTTCAACCTCCTCTCGTCGCCGCTGGCCGTGCTTCCTTTCTCTCCGAACCCGGCGCCGGCGCGCGTCGCGGACCCCACGACCGTCTCCATGTTCGCAGCCAAGGTCCACTACGTTTCCGGTCTCGCGGTCGACGAGCCGAGCCGGGAGCTCATCCGTCGGTCCGGCGGTCTCGCCACATGTTACCAGTCGCTCCTCGTTGCCGGTCGCCTTTCGAGCGGGAACCAGCCCGAGCGATTCCATCTGATTTCCCAGAACTACTCATCAGCCGCGAAGTCGATCGAGAGCACGGGGCGCTGGGCCCCGATCGCCGCGCGGCTCGAGGCCCTGGCCGAGGAGTGCCGCGCCGTCGACCTCTACCTCACGGGGCAGGGCCTGGGCGAAGTGCGTCGCTTGCTGGGCGGGGCCGGAGAGCAGTTGAACCGGGTCCGCCAGGAGCTCGCCGCGACGCCCGACATCGGCTACATGACCACGGCCGTGGACCAGGAGCTCGCCGCGATCCGGGTCGTCGGCTCGATGGTCGTGGTCTCGGAGACCTCCCCGACGGTGGCCCCCCACCCCCTCTCCTTCTCGCAGCGGTTGAGCGGGGTCCTCGACTGGCTCGGCCAGTCGACGCCCAGCGACTGGGCTCCTTCGTACCGCACCATGCGTCTTCGGGAGGAGGTCTTCCGCAGGGCGGCCGAGCTCCGGGCCGCCCAAGCCGGCGGCGGCTCGATCCGGGTGGCCGGAGGGAGCCAGGGATGCCTTGTTCCATTCTGGGTCGTGGAACTCCCCTACACGTTCGAAACCGGCGTGGCATGGTCACGGCACGGGAAGGAGGTCTCCGAGTTCCTGCTGACTGTGGCCACCTTCCCTACCGACCCGTCGTCCCTGAACGGATCCGGCACGGCCCAGTTCCTGACGCACGTCTTCGGGGCCGCCGGGGGAGGTGGATCGTTCGGGCGGTACATCGACCATGTTCGGGGGCGGGAGCAAAGGATCAGCGAGGGCGGGGGGCTGATGCCGATCCTTCAGAACGTGGTCCCGACCGCGGTCCCGGGGGCGCAGGCGATCCCCCCGCTCACTACAGAGGCCGAGGCATTGAAGCTCGTGGGGATGTACGTCGACGAGGTCCGTTCCACGAACCCCAAGGTCGCCGCCCAGCTCCGAGGAAGCTCGCCCCGGATCCTGGACCTGATCTACCTTCCCTGCAACCTCGCAGCCTCCCCTCCCGTTCCGTGGCTGGGTACCCTCTCGCCCGAATCTCTCGGAGACCCTCGGGTGCTGTGGGGATTCCTCGCCTAGGAAGGACCGACCCGAAGGTCGCGATCGACGGGCGAACCCGTGCGGTCGGGCTCGCGCGTGCGACGGCTTTCGGCCGGTCCGCCTACCCTTCGAGAGCCGCCCCGCAGTTCCGGCAGACCTTCGGGTCCACGCCCTCGGTGACGGCACCGCACTTGGGGCATCCGCGCTTCACGATGGGCGGAGGGACCGTCGTCGGGTCCTGCACCGTGTCAGAGAACCCGGAAAGTTCGTTGTCGTCGTAGTCCGGTCCTGGGTTCAGCTGCGAGAGGTCGGTTCCGTCGGGCACGATGCTGTACCCCAAGAGCCCCCAGAACCCCGGGACCGCGGTTCCATCGAAGTCGTCCATCGCTTGGTTCACCCAGGCGATTCCGAAGTAACATGTGACCGCTCCCACGACGGCTGCAATCGGGATCACGATGATGGCGAATGGCCAGGCGACGAGGAGTACAAGAATCGAGACCAGAACGACCCACGCGAGCGTGATCCCGACGAGTATCCCCACATAGGTGCTATAGTACATGGCAACGCCTCCGAGGTCGTCGCCCGGTAAGAATCCCTCGTATTCATTCCTACCTCACTCGGCCCGCGCGAGATCCCTTGTTCCGATGGGCGCTCACTGGGCCGGCCCTCCGAGAGCTCTGGCCACGATGACCCGTGCCGATCGCGAAAGAGCTTCGCGCCCTCCTTCGCCTCCCGGTCCCCCTACTGTTTTATTCGCACATCTCAGGACGGATTCGCGGCGAACAGTCACCCATGACCGAGGGTCGCTCGAAGGTGGATGTCGAGGGTCCGCTCGTCCCCCCGGCGACGGCGCGACTCCCGACCGTCGCGATGTGGGTCGTCCCGTTCCTTCTCGTCCTTGTCTATGTCGTCATCGTCACCGTCTTCTTCCATTCCCAGGCGCCTTGGACGGGGGCGCGTCTTCTCGGCGTCCTTCTGCTTCTGTTCGCGGTCACGGCGATCTACTCCGTCCTGTGGTTCGCGGTCGCGTTCGTCGCGTCGATGTTCCTCGGAGAGTACGTCCCTCTCGCCATCCTCCACGGGATCGCGAGAGTTCCATGGATCAATCGTCACGTGGTCGTGACGCCCCCCGAGCGACCCGACACAGTTCACGATGTCTGGGGGCGATTCGGCATCTTGCTCCTGATCACCCTTGGGTTCGAGGCGATCTTCCTGATCCTGATCGTGCAACGGGGGGACTTGACACCGAGCTTCGCCATCGACCGGCCGTTCCGCTTCTTCCCGGACGAGGCGCTGGCGGGTCTCGGCCTCGCGCTCCTGATCGCCCCTGCGGCCCCGTTTCTGGGAAGTCGGGTCCGGACCCGCATCACGGATTCCCTCGAGTTCCCGCTGCTCTGGCTCGCCGCTCTGCTTCTCGTGGTTGGGGGGTCGAGCATCCTCCTTCTCGTGGTGCTCCCAGGGTTCGTGTTCAACCCGGCCCTCTTTTTCACCTCGATCCTCCTCTACGCGCCGGCGGCCTGGTACGTCAGCCTCGCCTTCTCGGCGACCGAGGTGCGAGCGCAACGACGGTTCCTCGAACGGGCCTGGAAGACACGGGGAGGGCGCTTCCATTTCGGACGGATCCGTGTCGTGGACGAGCCGGAACGGACGGAAACCGAGGTCTGAGAGGGGCGGCGCTCCCCAGAAACCGAGATAACCCTCCTCCACCCCACCTTCTCCGAGAGGTTCCCTAAGCGGGTCGATGCACGTCACCTTCCTCGGGACGGGAGCCGGCAACTACGAGGGAAGCCGCCGGCAGCCCTGCAGCGCCTTCGTGGAAGGGATCCTGCTCGATTGCGGGGCGGGCGCCACGGGTCGGCTCCAGGACGCGGGCCTGTTCGACCGTGTCGATGCCATCGTCATCACCCACCTCCACGCGGACCACATCGCAGGGCTCTTCGACTTCCTCATGCACACGATCATCGCGGGGCGAACGCGTCCCCTTTCGATCCTGAGCCCCCCCGGGCTAACGACCATCCTGAGGGCGGCGACCGCCGCACAGGTGATGGTGCTGGACCCCGCCCAACAGTTTCCCCTCTCCTTCGTGGAAGACCCCCTCCCTCGAGCTACGGTGGGTCCGTGGTCCATCCGGGCCGTGCCGCTCGACCACACCGTCTACAACGTGGGGTACCACCTCGCCTCCGATGGGGCCAGTCTCTTCTACACGGGCGACACCCGCGAGCCGTCCACGAAGGAGGAGCTCCGCGCGGAGATCCTCATCCACGAATCGACCTACGCCGACCGATACGCCGACCGAGCCCACGACTTCGGTCATTCCACAGCCTCCCAGGCCGCCCGCACGGCGGTGAAGATGCACGTTCGGAAACTGTTCCTCACGCACCTTGGGAGCCTCCCGGACACCGACACCGAAGTTCTTCGGGAGGTCCGCGCGACGTTCCGGGACTCTGAGGTCGTCGAGGACCGACGCCGGTACGAGCTCTAATCTCGGTTCGGGGCGACCGACGCCTTCATCTGCGAACGCGGGTGCAGGGGCCCATGGCCAAGATCCCTCCCATCGAGCAGACGTACTACTACGCTGCCTCCCCGAAGCGCATCTTCGCGGCACTGACGGAGCCGGACGAGCTCGCGAAGTGGTTCGTCGAGAAGGCGGTGTTCCCTCCGAAGAAAGGGGCGACGTTCCGGCTCAGTTGGAAGGGCGATTTCACGATGAAGGGGAAGGTGCTCTCCTACGAACCATCGAAGAGACTGCGCCTTCAGTGGGTCGACCGGTTCGAGCGGAAGAAGGTGTTCCTCACCGAGGCGGAGTTCGTGCTCAAGAAGAAGGGCGCGGGGACCTTGCTCTCCGTGACGCACCGGGGGTTCAAGTCGGGACGTCGGTGGATCGCCCTCTACGGGAGCATCCAATCGGGCTGGACGTTCTACCTGACGAACCTACGGTCCGTTCTCGAGCGCGGCATCGATCTGCGCCGCAAGTTCGACGTGCTCGGTTAGTCCGGCCATCACGATCATCCCTGGGTGGACAAGGATACCGGCACGGTCGTTTGCCTTTCAAAAGCTCCGAACGCCGAAGCGCCCGCGTTCGGGCTCGAGGGAGCCCAGGAGAGCTCGAGCGGCACCAAGTCAATTCAAATTGACTAATGGTCTAATCGTCGGATTTGCCATTCAGGCTTGGCCCGGAGTCGTAGATGGAGACTGCGACCTTCGTCGCGGCGCCCACCTATGTTCGCTAGGTGGAACAGGAAGTACCTGACCGTCGCGGTGATCGGGCTCGTCTTGTTCGGTCTCGGGACCATCGCTTGGGTCATCGGGGCGGTGGGGGAGAATAACTGCAGCAGCATCTATGTTTACTGCAGCTCCGCAGATCTTCTCGGTGACCTCCTGCTCGTGCTTTTCGGGGTAATGCTCGTTTTCACGGGCGTTGCAATCCTGACATGGGCCAGGAGAAAGAGTCTTCAAATCCGGGCCGCGCCGAGTGTCTTCTCTCCCCCCGTCCTGAGCCAACCCCCACCTTTGGCGTTCTATTCGGCCCAGCCAGCCGCTCTTTCTCCGTCACCCGGTCAACCCCCGTTGTCGTACCAGCCAGGGAGCCCACCGACCGTTGGATCCTGGCCGGTGCCCCCGCCGCCCCCGCCCCCATCCGTCACCCCGAGCGCGACACCGGGCTGCGCGATGTGCGGTCGACCTACGACCTACATCCCGCAGTACGCACGCTACTATTGCTACCCGTGCGGGCGCTACGCGTAGGAATCTCGCCAGAGCTCCGGAACCTCAACTTGGGAGTGGACCCTCCACGCCGGCGTTCGGTCCCCGAAGTGCTCGGTGCTCGTCGATGAATCAGGAAGAGCCTCACCGACGCCCCGGGAGGTTTGCCGAGGGATTCACCCCACTTCCACGAGGACGGAGGCCACCGCAGGGAAGTCCCTCAACGGGATCGTCTCTCCGGCACGAAGGGGTCCGTACGGGGGCGCGACCTCCACACGGAGGACCGCGTCCCTCCACGCCGAGAGTTCGCCTCCCTTGAGATGGAGGACGTTCTCGAAGAGGTGACGGGACTCTGTGGGGGCTTCCGCCCAGGTCGCGAGCAACGATGCGCCGGACTCTACGACGGAGCGGAGGGCCGGGCCCACCGTTTGCTTCGAGTAGAGCGCGGAAAGTCTCTGGCCGTTCGAAAGCACCAAGACCGGGGCCGGGCCGTCCGCCGAAAGCCGGGAGAGGAGAGCCTGGATGTGAGGGGGGAGGCGAAGGAAGTCGGTGAACCGACGGACGGTGTCGGGCGAATCATCCGTCGTGATGAGCCCACTCACGGCCACGTTCCCAGCGAAGTCGTCGAGCACGAGCTCGTCCGGTGGCACCTCGAAATAGCGGTCGGAGGGAATCCGTTGTTTCGTCAGCAGGTCGTCCTCCTCCCGAACCTCTCCGTCGAGTTTGATCTCGGTCCAGACGACACCGGCGGGATTCCCGACCGCGAGTGCGTAGGCAACCCAGTTCAGCAAGGGGCGACTGTTGCCGCAAAGAATGACGGATGTGGGCCGCTGGAACAATCCGACCGGCGGTTTGTCGGCCACTCGTTCCCTCCTTCGCGGTTGGATGGAAGTGGACGGGACGAAGGTAAGTATCTGTCGGCCCAGTCGCGCAAGGCAGCCGCCCCGAGGGCACCGTCCCCGCGACGACGTTCACGCCGGAGGCGGCGACAGTGGGTCGAGAACGAGATACAACCGCTTGTTCCGAGCTCCCTTGTTCTCGATCCGCTCGAGATGGGCGATGCCCACTTCCGACGTGTTGGCGACATGGGTCCCTCCGTCGGCCTGGACGTCAAACCCCTCGATGTCAATCAGTCGGACGACCTCGACCTCGGGCATCAGTTCCTGGGCCACGCGTACGAGCGTTGGGTCCTTCTCCGCCTGCGCCCGGGGGAGAGAACGCACCGTCACCGGTCGGCGCTCCCGAACCACTTCGTTCACTCCCTCGATCAGCGACTCGGCGAGCATTCGATCGAAGTTCGGGAGGGAGAAGTCCATGCGCGCCCGTTCCGCGGTGATCTGGTTGCCCGTGATACCGCTCCCGATCCGACGATACACTACGCCGCTCAGTATGTGGAGCGCGGTGTGGTAGCGCATGTGCGCGGACCGTCTCGGCCAATCGAGCGCTCCATGAACTCGATCCCTCGGGGAAAGGGCCCTACCGGGCTCGAGAGCATGGAGGATTCCCTGCGGGGTCTTTCGGACATCGACCACGCGGAGGGGGTCTCCTTCCGGAGCCGTGAGCTGCCCGCGGTCGGACGGTTGCCCGCCCCCGGTCGGATAGAACGCGGTGCGGTCGAGGTATACGCCCTCGGGCGTCACCGAAACAACCTCGGCGTCGAACTGCTGGAGATAGGCGTCCGAGAGGTAGAGGGCCTCGGTCACGTTCTCGCTTCCAAGAGGGCGATCCTCCGGTTCATGGGCAGATGGCCTACCTCACGTCTTGGATTCGGCCGACCTTGTATTCGATGGTCTCCGGCTTGTCGAGACGATGGTCGATCCGCAGTTGAATGGCCACCCGCTGAGCCCCCATCCGGAGGAGGCGGGCATGGGCTCTCTTCACCGCGCGGAAGATCGTGTCGATGTTGTCGGCCTCCATCGCGGTCGACATCGGACCCGGCACGAGCCGAATGCCGGGCTCGCTCGCGAGGGCCTCCGAGGCGGCTCTCACGTACTCGCCGAGACTGGTCCCCTTTCCGATAGGATAGATCGAGACGTCTCCGATGACGCGAGGTTTCGGACGGCCCGTGCGTGGCATGCGATACCGAGGTCCGCGTCGGTATTAATCGAATGGCCGGAGGGAAGCTTCCCATGTCGCAGCGGATCGCGACCCCTCCTGCTCCTGTGGCCTAGCGTAAACGGCTATCTGCCGCGCGGTTTTCCTATTTCCAGCTCCGCTCGCCGAGCGGACCCGGATTCCTCATGAAAGCCATCGTCCGCGCAAAGTACGGACGGCCGTCCGAAGCCCTTCGCCTCGAAGAGCAGGCGATGCCCGTTCCCAAGGACGATGAGGCGCTCGTGCGAGTGCATGCCTCTTCCGTGAACCCGATGGACTGGTACCTCACACGGGGTAAGCCGTTCATGGTGCGGCTCGTCGGCGCTGGAGTTCTGCGGCCGCGCTCGACTCTCGCGGGTGCCGATGTGGCCGGCGTGGTGACGGCCGTCGGGAAGAGCGTCTCCGAGCTCCGGCCGGGCGACGAAGTGTTCGGCATCGGCACGGGGGCCTTCGCCGAGTACATGACCGTCCCGGAGAGTACGCTCGTGACGAAGCCGGCGAGCCTTTCCTTCGAGGAAGCGGCCGGGGTTCCCCTGGCCGGACTGACCGCGTTGCAAGCTCTGCGAGCCAAAGGGAAGGTTCAGCCCGGACAGAAGGTTCTCGTCCACGGCGCTTCGGGCGGAGTGGGAACCTTCGCGGTCCAGATCGGGAAGGCGCTCGGAGCGGACGTCACCGCCGTATGCAGCACCAGCAAAGTGGACCAGATACGGTCCCTCGGTGCGGACCGGGTCATCGACTACACGAAGGAGGACTTCTCCCAAGGGGAACGCCAGTACGACGTCGTCCTGGTCGTCAACGGGTCCCGTCCGGTCGGCGACTACCGACGCGTCCTGAACTCCGGCGGTGCGTGCATCTTCATCGGAGGCTCGATCGGGCAGATCGTGCGCCTCGCGATGTTCGGTCGATTCTACTCGGGGTCCTCGAAGGGCCGGGTCTCCTCCTTCATGATGCAACCCAACAAGCCGGACCTCCTGTTCCTGAAGGGGCTCATCGAGGGGGGAAGGGTCAACCCCATCATGGACCGGAACTTCCCGTTGACCTCCGTGGCGGACGCTCTCGAATACCTCCACGCGGGCCACGCCCGAGGGAAGATCTCCATCACCGTCCCCTAGGCCCGGGAACGCGCTCGGCCGACCTTCGACCGGACGACCTCTTCGCAGGAAGGGTCGACGCGTAGGCGATCGACCGTTCCACCCACTTCTTTGACCGTGAGGGATCCTTGAGGAGCGAGGACGGCAGGACCACGTACTCCTTCATCGGCCGGCCGGGAATCGGTTCGAAGGAGCGAACCCCACGAACCTTGGAAGCACGACGATGGTCCGTCTCGCTCAATCGAACGAAGACGTCATCGCCGAAGGTGCCGACGCACATGTGGCCGTTCACGAACCCGCACGGATGGCCGAACATCTTCCGAATCTGGACCCGGAGATCTCCCGAGATGAGCGTCTCGAACCGGTGAACCGCTTCAGCCGTGGGTTGGGGCATCTTCATGGATCGCGACCTTGGCGAGTCGCGCGGCGGGATAATCCCTGTCCATCGTCTCGCCCAGGGTCACGATCCTCGGTAGGCCCTCTCGAGCCCGACGAGGTCGAGCTTGGACATCTTCATCAACGCGGCCATGACCCGCCGCGCCCTCTCGGGCTCCCGGTCGTTGGTGAGCTCCCGCAACTGGGAGGGAACGACCTGCCAAGAGAGGCCGTACTTGTCCTCGAGCCAGCCGCACCGCCCCTTCTTCCCACCCTCCGAGAGCCTCTCCCACAGCGTGTCGACCTCTCGTTGCGTCGCGCAGCTCACGAAGAGCGACACCGCCGGCGTGAACTCGAACTCGGGGCCGCCGTTCAACGCCAGGAACGGTTGCCCCGCGAGCTCGAACGCGACCGTGAGCACCTTCGGTCCGTGGCCCTTACGATGCTCATTGTAATGGAACACCTCCACGATCCGAGAGCCCTGAAAGACCGACACGTAGAACTTCGCCGCCTCCTCGGCCTCGTCGTGGAACCATAGGAACGGCGTGATCGACCGCACCGAGACCCTGCGCGCGCGAGCCATGGTCTCCCCGCGGAGACCCGGATCCTCATCAATCTGCCGATGAGGGAACCCCGGTCGCACTAGTTCGAGAACGCGAGGTTCGGGCCCCTACCCGCCCGGCTCCGGCGTCCGCCCATGAACCACCAGCCCACCACGAACGATACGGCCCCGAGGAGGGAGAGATACCATCCGATCGAGGGGCCCCAGGACCCGCTCGCGGTCTCGCCGACCTGAAGGGACGCCCCGCAACTCGACCCCGAACACGACCCGAAGAACGACGTGTCGGGGGAGGGGTTGGAGGTAGAGACGTTCTGCGCGGAACTCTGGGACTGGAGCAACGATGGTTGGGCGGCGAGCGGTACCATCGGCGCGATCGCCGCCATGAGGATCGCCAGAATCAGCACCACGGAGATCCAGCGGGAGTCCCGGCCTCGTCGTGTGAACGCGAGGAACGCCGCGATGGCCCCAAGGAAGATGCCCGCGAGGACCAGCGCGGTCACCGCGTCGTACAACGACCCCAGGTTGCTGTACGGTCCTTGCGAGTAGGACCCCGTGTTGGTGACCGAAGTGAAGAAGCAGTCGGACCCCGAGCAGGAGAACGAGAGGGAGTACTGGTCCAGCGGGTAGAACGTGGCGCTGGCACTCACCGTGTAGGGGTGCCCGTTCTCCACGGCGGAACCGGTGGCCGAGATCCCGTACCATCCCACGAACAGCGCAACGATCAAGAGTGCGATTCCGACCAACAACAGGATGGGGCCTACGATCCCGCCCCGAGAGCCCAGCAGCCTTCGTCGGGGGACGGTGGGGATCTCCTCTTGCTGGGCGTGGACGCCGGCAACGTGGACCCCGGTCCATTCGGGAGAGGATTCCGTTGGAGGTGGAGTGGGAACATGCGCCGGGATGAACGGTTCTCTCCCCGTCTTGAGGGGGACTCCGCATTTCCAACAAAAGGCACCGGTCGTGTCGACCGCCGCGCCACAGTTCCGGCACACGGGGGGAATCGAGGGAAGGGTCATGGTCGGTGAAAGCCGGGAACCGCAGTGCGTGCAGAACGGCCAGTCCGGCTGGACCTGGGCAAGGCACTGCGGACAGATGAGAGGCTCCGCCGACATTCGGGTCTACCGTGGAAACCGGTTCCCCATGCTATAAAACGACCGATAGCGCGGCAACGAACTCGCGCCCTCTCGAAAATGAGGAACGTCACACTCCACCCCGGATCTGAGGATCCTGCCGGGGCCCCCGGTTCCCGGTCCCTGCGCTTCTGGCCTGGCGGCGAGAGCGTCGACTTCTTCGGGATCGATCGTCCCGAATCCTCGGCCTTGTTATAGTACGAGAGTATCGAGAGCCAATGGCGACCCCCGGCTCGACCACGGTGATGTGCGCGACCTGCGGGACCGAGTTCTCATCGGACGACGCGGCAGAGATGCAGAACCACGATGGCCACACCCTGGTCTTCAAGGACCCGGGAGGCGTCGGCAAGAGCCGGTAGCAGGACCGGGCGGATGGGATCCCGCTCGGCCCCTCACGGCCCGGGAGAACTCGGAGGGCGACGGCTCGGCCGGGCCCATCAGCTCGTGAGTTCCCTGACGGAAAAGGAAGGATTATCGGCCCCGTCCTCCTAGCCCTCGAACGGTCGGACCGAAGATGGGAGCAGTGGAACGGCCTCCGTCGTCCCCGAGCACATCCTATTTCCCGAATTACTCCTCACCGCCCGCGAGTTCCGTCGGGCCTTCCACCGGACCGACACCTCCCTACATTCCGGCGCGCCCGATTTCGCGAGTCGGTTCCGCGGTGTTTCTCACGGGGGTCGTGATGATTGCCGTCAGTGTTCTCGTGACCGGCATTCAGGAGTACCTGCTCACGACCGGCTACTACAACTCAATCAACGGCTTCCAACAGTTTGACCTCGTCGCGGGGATTGCGGACCTCCTCCTAGGGTTCGGCGTAATCGTCGCCGGAATCGGTTGGATCCTCGACCGTCGGATGATCGATGGCGCGCGTGGGCTCTCGTCCTTGCCGGAGCTTCGGTTCCGGGCCATGCTCGGCCACTTCATCATCGCTCTCGGGGCGGTCGTGCTCGCGTTCGTAGCCCTCTTCTGGGCGTATCTCGAGCTGTGTGTCTACTACACCATCTCGATCACCTGGCTTCCGGACTGGACGCTCGCGGCCCTCGAACTGGTCGCGGGCGTTGGCATTCTCGTGCTGGCCATCGGATGGATGGTCCATCACTCCGCGGTGCTGACCTGGACCGAGCGCCATCCCGGCTGAGTCCGGACCGATCCTCGACCCGGGGAAGGTTCCCACCGGCGATGTCGGCACCCGTGACCGAATGGCAAGGTCGAGGAGAAGCCATTCTCCTCGCCATGGTCGCGGGAGGCCTGTTCCTGGGGGAGGGGTTCGACCTTGCGGTGGCAACGGTCTCGCTGCCGTTCGCTTCCGTGAGCGACCCGGCCGCCGGCGCGATTTCGGTGGCGGCCGGCCTGAGCCTGATCATCCTCGCGGCCCTCTACCGCAGCTACGGGTCCACCCGCTCATTCCTCGGTCCGATCGTCGTGTTGATCGCGGCGGGCGACCTGTGGTTCGGGGGAGGCTTTTGGGTCGGCTCGTTGGTCGGGACCGTGGCGGGGGTCCTGATCATCGTCCTTCCGCCGTACGCCCGCTCTCACCAACCGGAGGGAACGGTCGACGAGACGAATCCCATTCCCCCGGACTTCCCTCCCTAGGGACTGGTCGATAAGTAGTGGTCCATCTGGTACGGTTCGATCGGGGCGGAAGGTCATGCCGGAGGATTCATTGAAAGAGGCAATCAAGGCCACTCGGCAAGCAGCGAAGGAACTCACGCGGGCCACGAAAGAGCTCACGAAGGAGGCGCTCAAGAAGGCCCAGCACGCCGCACGGGACCCGGCCCGCGCCGCGAAGAAGGTGACCGAACGCGCGGCGAAGGAGATCGAAGAAGCGGTTCGGGAGATCGACCGGATCGCGAAGGAGCTCTAGCCGCGTTCTCGGGGAAAGGGACGGCGAACGGTGCCGTCCCCCGGCTCCGCGGCCGCGTGAGGTCTCGCGGAGGGTCCCTTCCGGATCAACGCGTTCCTAGGCCCGGGGGGTCTCGGGCGAGGGGCTCTCCCCGATGTTCAGGATGAGCGTCTTGATCTCCGTGAACGACTCGATCGTCCACTTTCCGGCGACCCGACCGATCCCGCTCCGACGGAATCCTCCCCACGGGTGATTGTAGTCCCAGTAGAGGACGGGGTCGTTGACCACCACCTGGCCGGTCTTGAGCTCCCGGGCGAGGGAGAACGCCCGGTGCAGGTTCGCCGTGTGGATCGCCATCGATAGGCCGTACCGGGGAAGGTTCGCGATCTCCGCCGCTTCCTCGAGGGTCCGGAAGGAGAGGATCGGGGCCACAGGACCGAACGTCTCGGCGTGGCCGAGCAGCATGTCGGGAGTGACGGAGTCGACCACCGTCGGGGGATAGTATAGGCGGGTCGGATGTCCCGAGGCCCGCTCGCCGCCCGAGCGCACCCGAGCACCCTTCGCGACGCCGTCGGCGATGTGATGTTCGACCTTCGCGACGGTAGGCTCGTTGTTCATCGCACCGATATCGGTCGCCTCCTCCCTCGGGTCACCGAGCCGCCACCGGCGGGTCTCTTCGAGGACGCGACGCACGAGCTCGTCATGCACTTTCTCCTGGACGAGGATCCGGCCGTTGGCGCAGCAGACCTGTCCGGCGTTATTGTAGCACCCGAAGGCGATGTCCCGCGCCGCCTTCCCGAGGTCGGCATCGTCGAGCACGATGAGCGGACCCGCCCCACCGAGCTCGAGGGCGATCTTCTTGAGACCGGCCCGGTGAGAGATCTCCTCGCCCGTCGTCGTCTCGCCCGTGAAGCAGATCCCGTCGACCTTCGGGTTCTCGACGAGCTCGGTCCCCGCGGTGGACCCGGGGCCGGTGATGAGGTTCATCGACCCCTTGGGGACCCCCGCGCGCTCGATCGCCTCGAGGAAGTGCACCGCGCTCACCGGCGTGGTCGAGGCGGGTTTATAGATCACCGAGTTCCCGCAGAGGAGGGCCTGCACCACGAACTCCCCGGGAAGGAGCCACGGGTAGTTCCACGGGGTGATGACCGCGACCGTGCCGAGGGGCTCGCGCCGGAGCACGTAGGTCATGTCGCTCTTCGAATACCCCTCGAGAACGGGTGCTTCCACCCGCTTGAGGTCCTCCGTGTTCCACTGAATGTTGGGAAGTACCTCGGAGACCTCGACCCGGGACTCGCGGATCGGCTTTCCCTGCTCCATCGTGAGGTCGTGCGCCCACGGTTCGATGTGAGGGCGGATCGCCTCGATGATGCGGTAGGCGAGCTCGGATCGCTCCTTGACCGAGAGATGAGAGACCTTTCGCTGCGCTCCCTCGGCTGCGTCGATGGCACGACGGACGTCCTCTCGTCCCGCTTGGGGGAGGGTCGCGATCACCTCGCCCGTGACCGGGCTTCGGACCTCGAATCGCTCGCCGCTCGTCGCGTCGCACCACTCCCCGTCGATGAACATCTTGTAGTCGCTGGAAGCCATGGGAATCCCTCTCCGGGTCTCCTATCGCCGCCCTATAGATAGTACGAGGCACGAAGCCGCGCTCCGCGCGGGCGGGAATGCCTTTCCCTCCGCGGACGCCCGAACGGTCCCGCGAGCTCCCTTCCCGCGGCGGTCCGGCCTACGATAGTTCGAGCTCGCCTTGGATCACCGGAGTGCAGTGGCCCCCCACGCGCACGTTGACGGGCTTGGTGTCGCGAAGGTCGGCCCGGCCGTAGAGGTAGCTCGGCCGACGGGCCTCGATCCCCTGTTCGATCAGCACGGACGCCCCCGGTGGCGCCCTTCCGTGAAGGACCATCCAGGCCACGGCCGGTCCAGCGGCGCTACCGGTGGCGGGGTCCTCGCCCCCGGAGAAGATCATTCGGGCGTGAAGGGAGGCCGAGGGGGCTACAGTCTCCGAGGAGACCAGGTAGAAGAACTTCGCGTCCGTGCGCCGGAGGTACTCTTCCATCGGGGCCCAGTCGGCACGGACATGGGTGAGTGCCGCGAGCGACCGGAACGGGACAATCGCGAACGGGACGCCCGTGGACACGGTCTGAATCGGATGCCGAAGGTCGAGGTCGTCCGGGGAGACCCGGAGCGCCCGGGCCACCGCCTCCGGGTCGTGGGTCTCGCCCACCGTCGGGTCGTTCTGGACCATCTCCCCGAAACGATGCCCGTCCTGGAGAGAGAACCGGACCGGAATCCGGCCGACCTTGAGCCTCAGGGCCACTTCGGAAAGCCCCTTCCGCTCCGCGAGGACGCTCGCGGTGCCCAGCGTGGGGTGACCCGCGAACGGCATCTCGCCGAGGACCGCAAAGATCCGGGTCGTGAAGCCTCGGTCGCGGTCCACCGCCTCGTTCTCGGGGAAGACGAACGTGGTCTCGGAGAGGTGCGTTTCCCGCGCGATCGATTGCATCTCCTCGTCCGAGAGACCGCGAGCGTCCGGAAAGACGGCGAGCTGGTTCCCCTCGAGCGGCGTCTGGGTGAACACGTCCAGCCAAACGAACCGATACTTCCGAGTCATCGACCATCGGCGAGAGCTCGTCGCCGGTTAAGAATTGCCCGTCCTCGACCGAGCCGCGCCGGGAGGCGGGGGATCTTCCCCGGAGTCTCGGCCCTTGGAACGACGTGCGGTCGTTGTCGCAGCGAGCAAGGAGTGATGTCGCGGGAGACAGAGTTCTTTCGACCCTCCATGTTTCTCGGGAGGCCCATTGAACGTCGTGGCGCAGTAAGCCGCGCTCCCTACGACGTCGTGAACCCGACGGTCGCCGCTTCGTCCCGGATCCGGTCGAGGTTGTCGACGGTCCGATTTCGGTAGATCAGAAGGCCGGCGAAGGTGTTCCCGCCGCCGGCGGCGAGCTGCGAAACGGTCCGAGCGGCGCTCCCGGGGTCCTCCACCTCGACCTCGGCGAGCCCGAGATGCACGTTCGGGAGCGCCAGCCGGGCGATGGCGAGCGCTCTCAGAGAACCCCCAAGGGAACCCGGTCTCTTCCGTACGAATGGTGTTCCGGGCACGGGACGGAACGTGGAGATGTAGAGGTACAAGAGACGCCGGAACCGGCGAAGGAACAGGATCGAGTCGAGCAGGTCCTCTTTCCTTCCGAGGCCGTTCATCACGACGTTCCCCATTCGCACCCGGTGACGGTTGAGCATCTCGTCGAAGCGGATCCGGGCCTCGAGATCGTCCCCCGGTTTCGCGATCCGAAAGACCTTCGGACGGATGGTCTCGATCGAGCAGTAGACGGTCGAAGCGTTCTCGCCTCGGAGCCAATCGACTGTCTCGGGAGAGATCGAGGGACCTACATCGACGGCGATCTCTGCGTCGGAGACCGAACGCACGGCGGCGACGACCTTCCGCACCGTCCGGTCGGACCCCTGAAGGTCGGTTCCTCCGACGAGCACGAGCGAGCGGACCCCTCGGTCCCGAGCGTATTTCACCGCGCGCAATAGGGCCCTTGTCGGGAGCCGGTCCCTCTCGTCTTGGACCCGACGGATCGTGCTCGAGAGGGAGCAGTAGCTGCAGGACGGGGAGAGCTCGCAGCGGGTGACCATATGGATGTGGGCGGTGAGGGTGAGCTTCCTTCCCAAGGACCGGTCCCGGACCCGCGACGCCGCGGCAAACAGGGCACGTGCCTGCTCCGGGCGGCGTGCTCCCTCGAACAACTCCGTCGCGGACTCGAGGTCCACTTCGCCGCGCTGGGCCCTCCCTAGAGCGGACCGGAACCGGGGGTCGAGGGCACGATGTCGCGTGCTCCGACCGGCGGTCACGCCCGGGAAAACCCTTCGCCCCTTCTTGGACCTTGCTCCCCCCGTCGTTGGAAAACCCTCTCGGCCGCTCGGGCAGGTTCTTCGAATGCAAGCTCATTAGCGGTTGGTCCCTCCGTCCGGCATGCGCGACCGCTCGGAGTCCCGATTCCTCCCCGTGGACGGCTACAAGATCTACATCCGCACCTTCGGTGCGCGGAACCGAGGGCCCACCCTCCTCTGCCTCCACGGTGGACCGGGGGGCACCCATGACTACCTTCTGCCGCTCGCCGACCTCGCTCGATTCGGCTACCGCGTGGTCTTCTACGACGCGCTCGGCTGCGGCCGCTCCGACCTCCCTTCGGGAACCGACCTCTACACGCTCGAACACGACCTTTTCGTCCTCGAGGAGGTCCGACGTTCGCTCGGAGAGGACCGGGTCCACCTGATGGGGTCGAGCTACGGCGGGATGCTGGCGCTCGCCTACGCTTGCCGCCGCTCGGAGAAGCTCCTGAGCCTCAACTCGACGGGCGGACTGTGCGACGTTCCGTTCGCGAACCGCGAGCAGAAGCGACTGATCCGCGGACTCCCGAAGAAGACCCAGGCGATCCTCCGAAAGTACGAAACCCGGGGCGAGTTCAATCATCCCGAGTACGAGACCGCGATGATGCAGTTCTACCGCAGGCACGTCTGCCGGCTCTGGCCGTGGCCCCCGGACCTAGAGTCCGCCCTCACTCGGATCAGTCGGCCCGTCTACTACACCATGAACGGTCCGAACGAGTTCACAATCCTCGGGAACATCAAGGACATCGACTTCTCGAGCGACCTCCACCGGATCTCCGTCCCGAGCCTCATCCTTCACGGCCGGTACGACGAGGTGACGCCCGCTGTCGGGGAGCGGATCCATCGCGAGATCCCGGGCTCTCTCTTCCACGTCTTTCCCCGGAGCTCCCACGTGAGCTTCTGGGAGGAACGGGCCGACTACCTGCGGCTCGTCCGCACGTTCATGAGGGACGCCGAGCGGGTCCCCCGCCCGTAGGCCCCTCGAGGTGGGAGAGTCCGAGCCGCCGCAACTCTTCGGCGACGCGCTCGGCCGCCGCGTCCGGCGGGAGGGTCACGACCTCCCGACGGCGTCCGGGTTTTCGGACCTCCCGAAGACCGGCCACGACCGTAGGGGAGCCCTTGAGGCCGATCGCGTTCGGGTCCGCGCCGAGGGTGGCCGCGTCGATCACACGGATCGTGGCGAGCTCGGCCATCGACCAACGGCTGTAGTCGATGAACCGCACGTCGTTCGCTCCGCCAAGGACCGAGACGACGGCGGGCAGCGGAAGGTCGACCGTCTCCGTGCCGTCTTCCAGGACTCGGCGGGCGCGGAGGGTTCCCGACGAGGGGACCTCCAGGCGGTCGACGTACGTCGCCTGGGCGTATCCGAGCCACTCGGCGACCCCCTGGGGGACCTGGCTCGTGCCGCCGTCGGACGATTCGTCCCCGCACACGACCATGTCCGCGCCACCGAGCGACCGGACCCCTTCGGCCAGGGTGTACGAGGTCGCGAGCGTGTCGGCTCCTCCGAACGAACGGTCGGACAGGAGGACGGCCTCGTCCGCGCCGACCGCCAGCGCGACGCGCAGGTACGGCTCGAAGTTCGGAGGGCCCATCGAGAGGACGGTGACGCGGCCCCCGTGAAGGTCGCGGAGCGCGAGCGCGGTCTCGAGCGCATTCAGGTCGGAGGGGTTGATCACCGAGCGTACACCGGACCGCTCGAGCACCTTCTTCTCGAGGTCGACGCGGACCTCCTCGGGACGAGGGACGACCTTGAGGCAGACGATGATGCGCATCTCCCCGCTCCCTAGGCCTCCCCGAGGTCCTTCACGAGGCGGTCGACGATCGGTCCCAGGTCCCCGACGATCCCGAGGTCCGCGGACTCAAAGATCGGCGCGTCCGGGTCCCGGTTGACCGCGATCACGAAGCCGGCCTTTTCGATCCCGACCGTGAACTGGACGGCGCCGCTCGCGCCCAGGACCACGACGACCTTCGGATGCGTGACGACCCCGGTCTGGCCGACGAGGTGTTCCCGCTCGATCCAGCCCGCGTCGGTCGCGACGCGCGTCGCCCCGACCTCCCCCCCCAGGCAGTGGGCCAGTCGCTGGACGCGGGCGAAATCGCCCCCCGTGCCGCGTCCGCCGACCACCAGGACCTCCGAGCGCGTGAGGTCGACTCCGAACCCCTTCGGTTCGAACTCGACCCGATGCGTTCCGAACGCGGTCTCATCCAATGCCGGGCGAACGACCCGAACGTCGCCGCGAGCCGCTCCGGGCTCGGGAAGAGGAAAGACACCCGGGCGCACTGTGACGATCGCGGGCCGACGCTCCGGACACACGATCCCCGCCTCGATCCCTCCTCCGAACCCCGGCACCCACCCGACGAGTCGATGCTCGCCGTCGACCTCGAGCGCGGTGACGTGGGCCGTGAGACCCGTGCGGAGACGGACCGCCAGGCGCCCCGCGAGGTCCTGGCCGTCCCGGGTGGCGCCGAGGAGGAGGACCGAGGGGTTCCCCGAGCGCATCTCCGTTTCGAGGAGGCGCGTGTAGGCGAGGGTATCGTACCGGCGCAGGAGGGGGTCCTCGATCGCGATCACGCGGTCGGCGCCGTACCGACCGAGCTCCCGGGCGGGAGCGTCCCCGGCGCCGGCGGTGATGGCCACGAGCTCTCCCCCGAGGGAGTCCGCCACCGCACGCGCCTTTCCGAGGATCTCGAGGCTCACCGGCCGGAACAGGTTCCCCCGGCGCTCCGCGTAGACCCAAACGCTCTCGGAGCCGCTCATCCGCTGGGGACCCCCGCCGCCCGGGCGACGACCTCGGCCACGTCGACGATATCGAGTCGGCCCTGGGTCGGGTCGTCACTTCCCGCAAAGCAGGTGACGCAGAACGGACAGGCGGTCGCGAGCACGCTCGCGCCCGTCTCCCGCGCCTCGGCGACCCTCTGGTCCGCGAGGCGGCCCTCGGGATTCGACTCCTCGCGCCACATGTTCCCGCCCCCGCCGCCGCAGCAGAGCGCCCATCGGCGGTTCCGGGGCATCTCCACGAGCTTCGCCCCCGCGCTCTCGAGGAGGCGCCGCGGTGGGTCGTAGATGCCGTGCTGGCGACCGAGGTAGCAAGGGTCATGGTAGGTGAGCAGGCCCGGGCGATACCCCTCGAGCTTGAGCTTCCCCGAGGAGACCAGCTCGTCCAAGAGCTGGCTATAGTGCACCACCTCGACCTCCTGGCCGAGGCCGGCCCGCAGGGCGTCGAAGCAGTGCGGGGAGACCGTGATCACGCGGGACGCCCCGACCGAGCGGAGCGCGTCCGCATTGCGGTGGGAAAGGTCCCGGAAGAGACCCTCCGCACCGAGCGCGCGCGGCGTCTCGCCGCAGCAGACCTCCTTCTCGCCGAGGAGGCGGAACTCGACGCCCGCGGCCCCGAGGAGCCGGGCGAGCGCGCGCGCCGTCCGCTGCGCCCGCGGGTCGTAGCTCGCCGTACATCCCACGTAGAGGACGGTCGCGGCATTCTCGGCCGTACCGGCGGCCGGACCGGAAAGCCCTCGCATCCAGGCGGCCCGCTGCGAGGGAGGGAGCCGGTAGGGGTTCCCGTCCTGGAACTCCGCCCAGAGGAGCGACCGTAGGCCGGCCGGCACCTCGTTTCGGCCCCAGCCGCGGGCCCGCAGATGGCGGACGACCTCGACGACGTCGACACCTCGGGGGCATCCCACGTTGCACTGGGCGCACGTCGTGCACGCCCACAGCCCCGGTGTCCCGGGGCCGATCTCGGGTCGGCCATCCCCGAAGGCGCCGAGGCGGATCAGCTGACGGACGTTGAGCTGCTCGCGTTCTGCGAGCGGGCAGGTCGCCGTGCAGGAGCCGCACTGGTAGCAGAGGGCCGCGTCCGTGTTCCGGCAGAGCTCCTCCCAGAGCTCGTCGTTCCAGTGGAGCGGCTTCACATCAGTCGTCGGCATGCACCGCCTCCGCCGGCGTCGGCGTCGCCGCCGCCGCGTGGTCGCGCAGGACCGTGGCCATCTCCTTCATCTTGGCCGCGAACTCCTTCCCTTCGGCCGCCGAGATCCACTCGAGCTGGAACCGCTCGGGAGCGATCCCCCGTCGCTCGAGGGTCTTCCGCCAGATCTCGAACCGCTTTTCCGTCCAGGAGTTCGCGTTGATGTAGTGGCAGTCTCCGGGGTGACACCCCGTCACGAGGACGGCGCCCGCCCCTTTCTCGAACGCTCGCTTGATGAACCGGTCGGAGACGCGGCCCGAGCACATCGTCCGGATGATGCGGCCGTTGCTCGGGTACTGGATCTTCTCGATCCCCGCCTGGTCCGCGCCGGCGTAGGAGCACCAGTTGCACGCAAAGACGAGGACCTTGGAAACGGGGTCGTCGGCGAGGGCGGCGTCGATCTGCGCCTCCACTTGCTCGTCGGTGAAGAACGGAGTGGTGATCGAATCGCGGAAGCAATCGGCGGCACAGGTGCCACATCCCATGCAGGCGGCCGTGATCACGCGCACCTTCTTGCTCTTCTTTCCGCCCTCCTCGAGGACGTACGGCTCGAGGGCGTTGAACGGACAGACCCGCACGCATCGACCGCAGCCGTTGCACGTCGCCTCGTCGATGATCGCGCAGAGCGGTTCCTTCTCGATCTTGTCCCGGGAGAGGAGCGCGGCGGCCTTCGCCGCCGTCGCGAGCCCCTGCTGGATCGATTCTCCGAGGTCCTTCGGGGCCTGCGCCGTCCCGGCGAGGTAGATCCCGGCGCTCCCCGCCTCGACCGGCCCGAGCTTCGGGTGACGCTCGAGCAGGAACCCGTCGGAGCTCCGCGGGACCTTGAGCATCTTCGCGATCGCGCTGTCGTCCGGCACGAGGCCGCAGACGAGGACCAAAAGGTCCGTGGGGAGCTCGACGTCCCGGTCGAGCAGGAGGTCGTGGAACCTCACGGCACCGGGGACGACCCGAACGGCCCGTTCCGCGGGCACGTCGGGGTACCGGAAGAACGCGACACCTTCCTCGGCCGCGGAGCGGTAGAGCTCCTCGGAGCCCCGGGAGTAGGCCCGGAGGTCCCGGTAGAGGACGCGGACCTTCTTCCCCATCCGGCGCAGGCGCAACGCCTGCCCGACCATCGAGCTGCAGCAGTATCGGGAACACCCTTTCTCGTCCGCCCGGGCCCCGATGCAGGAGACGAGGGTCACCGTGGTGCCCGGGACGCTCCCGCTCGCGATCATCTCCTCGAGGCGCTGATTGGTCACGGCCTCGATGTCGTAGCCGGAAAGCAGCGGGTAGTCCGGCGGTGGGCGGACCATGGTCGAGCCCATCGCGAGCACCACGACCCCCGCGTCGATCGTCTCGTCGTTTTCGAGGCGAGCCCGGAAGTTCCCGACGTGACCGTCGATTTGAGCGATCTCGGTCCCGAGGTGAAGGTGCGCTCCTGAGGCGAGGAGGTTCTTCGTCATCGCCTCGAGGAGCGCCTTCGCGTCGGCTCCCGAGGGCTCGATCCGCTCTAGGTGTCGGAGGTTCCCGCCCACCTCGAACTCCTTCTCGACGAGGTGAGTGGAGAAGCCCTGGCGCGCGAGGCTCGTGGCCGCGGCCATGCCCGCCGGGCCGCCTCCGACCACGAGGGCGGTCTGGACCATCGGTTGCTCGTACGCCTCGAGGGGACGCAGGCGGGAGGCCTTGTCCACGGCCATTCGGACCATGTCGCGGGCCTTCGAAGTGGCGGCCGAACGGTCGGCCTTGTGGACCCAGGAGTCCTGGTTGCGGACGTTCGACATCTCGAGGAGGTACGGGTTCAATCCCGCGCGCATGCAGACCCGCTTGAACGTCCCCTCGTGCGTCTTCGGGGAGCAGGCACCGACCACGAGGCGGGTGAGGTGCTGTTCCCGGATCCGCTTCGCCATGTCGGTCTGCGTGTTCCCGGCGCAGGCGAACCGGACCTCCTCGGCGTAGGCGACGCCGGGCACGGTGCGCGCGTACTCGACCACCGAAGGAACGTCCACGACCCCGGCGATGTTGCTGCCGCAGTCGCAGAGGAAGACGCCGACTCGGGGTTCGCCCGAGACGTCCAACGGCTCTCCGCGCTCCGGTTCGGGCCAGTTCTTCTCGGGGGCCCGTTCCATCGCGCGGGCGGCGGCCGCACCGGCCTCCGTGACGCTATCGGGAATGTCCTTCGGCCCGGAGGCCGAGCCCGCGACGTAGATCCCCTCCGGAGCGGCATCGCTCGCGAGGAACCCATCCGGCCCGAGCGGCACGCCGAGCGCTTGGGCGAGCTGAGAGAGGCCGGCCGGAGGCTTCGCGCCGGTCGCGAGGACCACGAGATCGGCCCCCACCTCCCCGGTCGCTCCTCGGAGCGTGTCCTCGAAGCGAACGTGCAGCCCGTCCGGTTCCGAACGGATTCGTCCTACGCGGCCCCGAAGGAACTCGACCCCCTCATCCTTCGCTCGCTGGTAGAACCCGTCGAACCCTTTGCCGTAGGCGCGGATGTCCATGTAGAGGATCTTCACGTCCTCCACGCCGTGGTCTCGGGCCTGGACGGCCTCCTTGATGGAGTACATGCAGCAGAATCGGGAGCACTGGCTCAGCCGGCGGGAGTCGCGGGAGCCGGCGCACAGGACGAACACGAGTCGCTTCGCGTGCCGCCCATCGGACGGGCAGAGTATCTCGCCCCCCGTGGGCCCCGCGGAGGAGAGCAGCCGCTCGAACTCCATCGCCGTGACGATGTCCGGGTGCGTCCCGTACCCGTACTCGTCGAGCGAGGCCGGGTCGTAGAGGTCGAATCCCGTCGTGGCGATCACCGCGGCGACGTCCCGCTCGATGTGGGATTCGAGCGCGCGGTCCCAGGAGATCGCCTTCGGAGGGCAGACGTCGAGGCAGCGCGAGCAGGGCAGGACGATCGGGGGCTCGTTCACGCAGTCGACGATGGAGAGGAAGTACGGCCCGGGCACCGCCTGCGGGAACGGTGTATACACCGCCTTGCGGCTCGCCATCCCCGAATCGAACTCGTTCGGGAGCACGACCGGGCAGGTCTCGGAGCAGAGGCCGCAGCGGGTGCACTCGTCGCTCACAAGGTTCCCCTGCCGGTGGAGCGCGACATGGAAGCTTCCGTCGGAGCGGCGCTCGACGGCGGTCACCTCGGCGTTCGAGAGGACCTCGATGTTCCGGTTCTCGGCGACCTCGGAGAGCTTCGGGGCCTCGATGCAGATGCTGCAGTCGAGCGTCGGGAAGTTCTTGTCGAGGGCGGCCATCTTCCCGCCGATCGACGGGGTGCGCTCGACAAGGACGACCCTCCGGCCGGCCTCCGCGAGGTCGAGCGCGGCCTGGACGCCGGCGATCCCCCCACCGATGACCATCACGGGAAGGCCGGTCACTTACCCCTCCTCCTTCGGAAGCGCGAGGCCGGCGCGGAACGCCTTGATGTTGAGGTCGATCGTCTTCGGTGGGACGGTGTGGCTGATCGCCTCCTCCATCGCGGCCGGTGGAACGAGGTTCGACCGCGCGGTGAGGGTGCCCAGCATCACGATGTTCGCCACGATCCGTCGGCCGAGCGTGTTCGCGGTCCGGGTGAACGGGGCCTTCTGGATCTTGGGGTCGTCCCCCTCGAGGTGGACCAGGTCCTCGTCGATGAGGACGAGCTTCGACCCGGGGATCCACTTCGCGTTCTTGTTGGCGGCCTCCTGCGAGAGGATCACCAGAAGATCGGGTTGGTCGAAGACGGGCATCGAGATCTCGCCCTCCTCCACGACGACGTCCGCGTTGCAGGCGCCTCCGCGCGACTCGGGGCCATAGTTCTGCGTCATCGCGGCGTTCTTGCCCGCGTGGAGGCAGGCCGCCCGTCCGAGGATGAATCCCGAGAGGACGACGCCCTGACCTCCGAACCCGGCGAACCGGACCCGCGTCATCGTTTCTTCCCCTTGGAGGCCGCCGCCTCCTGGATCGCGCGGTAGCTATCGAGGAAGGTCGGCCGCGCCCGGTCGATGAACTTCCCCACGATGATCGGACGGTGGAGGGAGATCTCGGTCCCCGAGAGGTCGCCGGTCTCGCGCACCTCGATCCGCGGGGGGAGTCCGGCCGGAGAGCCCCAGATCTGCTCGAGGCCTCGGTAGTAGTCCATCTCGTCGAGCCCGCTCCCGATGTCGTTGTTCTTCCCGAAGCTCACGGGGCACGGAGCGAGCACCTCGACGAACCGGAACCCTTGCTTTCCCGCGGCTTCCGTGAAGCAGTCCCTCAGGCGCCGCACGTCGAGCGTGGTCCAGCGGGCCACATACACCGCGCCCACCGCAGCGGCGAGCTGGGGGAGGTTGAACGGGATCTCGAAGTTGCCGTTCGGCGTGGTCGTGGTCTTCGCGTCGTGCGGGGTCGTGGGGCCGGATTGGCCCCCGGTCATGCCGTAGTTGAAGTTGTTGATGCAGACCACGAGGAGGTCCATGTTCCGGCGGGCCGCGTGGATGAAATGGTTCCCGCCGATGGCAAAGAGGTCCCCGTCCCCCGCGAAGACGGTGACGTGGAGGGACGGGTTCGCGAGCTTGATGCCGGTGGCGAACGGGATCGCACGACCGTGCGTCGTGTGGTAGGCGTCCGCCTTGGCATAGTAGACCACACGGGACGAGCAGCCGATCCCGCCAACGATCACGCGCTTCTCGATGGGAATGCCGGCCCGACCGAGACCCTGGAGGAAGGCGCCGAGCGCGACGCCGATCCCACAACCGGGGCACCAGATGTGAGGCAGCACGTCGGCGCGAAGGACCGGGTCGAGCGGATGGCCTCGGGGAGGCACATGCTCGGACTCGGGCGTCCGGGGTCGGGTCTCGTCGTCCTCGGCGCTCATCGCTTCCCCTTCTCCGGGTGTCCCCGGCCGCAGGCCTCGAGGATCTCCTCGGCCGACAGCACCTCGCCGCCGTAGCTTCCCACGCGAACGACCGGGCACTTGCCGGCGACCAGTCGCTCCACCTCGAGCGCGACCTGGCCCATGTTGATCTCCGCAACGACGACCCGTCGGACCGACTTCGCGGCCCGCAGGAACGCTTCGGACGGAAAGGGCCAGACGGTCCGGGGTCGGAAGAGCCCGGCCCGGATCCCGCGTGCCCGCGCGAGCTCGATCGCCCCGGTCGCGCTTCGTCCCGAGATCCCGTAGGCGACCACGAGCACCTCGGCGTCCTTCACGTGGCGGAGCTCGTACGACTCGAAGACGTCCCGGTGCTCGAGGATCTTCTGGTGGAGCCGGGGGAGGAGGACCGCTTGCGTGTCGCGGTCGGTGACCGCGCGGCCGGACTCGTCGTGCGTGAGACTGGTCATCCGCACGCTAAACCCGCCGCCCGCGAGCGCCATCTCCGGGACCAAGTCCTCGTCCACCCGATAGGGACGGTACTCGCTCGGGGGGACCGACGGGAGACGGCGGAACGCGACCTTCCTCTTCCCCTCCTCGGGAATGACCACGCGTTCTCGCATGTGGCCGACGACCTCGTCCATCATAACGAGGACCGGAGTGCGGAGCCGCTCGGCCGTGCTGAACGCCTCGATCGTGAGCTCGAACGCCTCTTGCGGGGACGACGGCGAGTACGCGATCGCCTGATAGTCGCCGTGCGAGCCGAAGCGGGCCTGCATCATGTCCTGCTGGCCCACCGAGGTCGGAAGGCCGGTGCTCGGCCCACCCCGTTGCACGTTGACAATGACGGCCGGCACTTCCATCATGAAGCCGAGCCCCAGGTTCTCCTGCATCAACGAGAACCCCGGCCCGCTCGTGGCTGTCATCGCCTTCACGCCCGCGACGCTCGCCCCGAGGACGGCCGCGATCGACCCGATCTCGTCCTCCATCTGGATGTACTGTCCGCCGATGGGGGGGAGGCGCTCGGCCATCCGTTCGGCGATCTCGGTCGCCGGAGTGATCGGGTACCCCGCGAAGAAACGGCATCCGGCGTAGATGGCCCCCTCGGCGCACGCCTGGTCGCCGAGCATGAAGTGGGAGCCGGTGAGCGCCGCTCCCTTCTCCGGGCTCACTTCCCCACCTCCTCCACGAAGATGGCGAACTCCGGACAGACATCCTGACAGAACCGGCACGCGATGCACTCGTCCTGGCGTCCCTCGACCACCCGCGCGGGTCGGTATCCCTTCGCGTTGTAGACGGGAGAGATCTCGAGGACGTCCTTCGGGCAGTAGTGCACGCAGAACTCGCACTCCTTGCACCGTTCCCCGATCACGGTGACGACCCCGTGGGGACGGGGGGGGTGGTCCATCGGGTGCCGCTGGGGAGCGACCCCCGTCGCCGCCGATGGAGTGCCCTGGCTCGCGAGGGCGGACTGGGCCACGACCGACCTAGCGGGGTCAGGAGTATTAATGGCGGGGTCAAGGCCCGCTCACGAAACGGGAGGGATTCGTCGTCCACTGCACCTTCGGCGCGCGTTCGTTGCCGGCCGAACGTGTCCATTTAATTGGGCGAGTGAGTACATCTCTATCGGAAGCGGGCGTCGCCCGGGCGCCCAGGAGAAGCGGCATGAGCTCGGAAGGAGTCGCACCCGACCGGTCCGCCGCGGTCCTCGCGAACGTGCGGACCTGGTGGTCGTACTCGACCTACGTCGTCTTCGGGCTCGGCGTCACGCTCCTTTTCGTGACGGCGTATGTGATCGTAACGGCCCCGGGACTGTTCAAGGTCGACCTCCCGGGAGCTCTCCTGGGCATCGCGGCGTTCCTGATCGGTCTCACGATCCTCGACCGGCTGCCCCGGAACGTGAAGGTGGGTCCGGACGCCCTCGAGTTCCACTACTTCCTGAGCGACGTCACGCTCCGGTGGGACCAATTGGCCGCTCCCACGATCGTCGGGAAGGGGTTCGTCGCGTTCCGGGCGACCCGGGGGTCGCGGGGGGTCTGGGGCCTGCTGACCGTGACGCTCGACCAGGCGCGCACGATTCTCTCCCATCCCGCGTGCCCGGCGTTCGACCTTCCCGAAGCGCTCGTGAGGGAACTCTCCCTGTCGGGGCGATGAACGGGCGAGCGGACCATCGGGTCCCCGCGGGAGCGGCGGCCGGCGCCGCGCCCCCTAATCCTCTCTCCAGTTGAACACGCGCGCCGCCAGTATGGCGAAGAGGACCGCCAGAACGAGGACCACCGCTAGGTCGAGGTAGACGGCCGACGGGTTCCCGAACACCATCGCCGCGTTCAGCCCGTCGATGACGTAGAACAGCGGCAGGGCGTGAGCGACCGGTACGAGCCACGACGGGAACAGGGAGACCGGGAAGAACGTCCCCGAGAGGAACATCATCGGGAACGTGATGATGTTCCCGACCACGGCGGCGCTCTCGGGCGTGTTCGACACCGAGCCCGCGAGCAGGCCGATCGAGACGAAGAGGATCGGGCCGACCACGAGGAACGGCAGAGCGAGCAGCGTGAGCGTCACGTGCGCGCCGTACACCAAACTCCCGGTGCCGAGGAGGAACAGGGTCGACAGGAACGCGAGCAGCACATACCACAGGAACGTGGCCGTGAGCCACTCGCCGCGCGTGAGGGGGGTGAGCGACAGCTGGCGGAACAGCTTGTCCCGCTTCCAGGTCGAGCTCACATTGACCATCGAGAACATCGGGCTCACGAGGACCGAGAATCCGATGAGCCCGGGCACGAGGTAGTCGATGTAGTGGTAGATCGGGTTCCCGACGTTCAGGTTCACCGACATCACGACCGCTTGGTGTCCGGCGATCCACAGGTTCTCGCCGTTCGCGACCCCCTGGATCGCTCCCTGAACGATGCCGGCTTCGGAGCCCGAGGACGGGTTCGTGAACACCAGGAGGTGGACGGGGCCGCACCCCGAGGTGTTCATCTTGCAGGCGAGCACGGTGGCGCCGAATCCTTGGGGGATCACGAGACCAGCGCTCAGGTCGTTGTGGGCGAGGTAGGTGGAGAGGTTTCCCACGGAAGGGGAGACCATGCTGATCGAGACCGCCCCCGTCTCGTTGAGCGCGGCCAGGAACGCGACGCTCTCGCTCGAGTTGTGGTCCAGGTTCTCCACCGTGAGAGGGACCTGGCTGCTCCCCGTGTTCGAGAAGACCGCTCCGAAGATCAGAATCAGGATCACGGGGAAGACCAACGACATGAACAGACCGACCGGGTTGCGGAGGTACCCTTTGGCGTAGGCCGGGAAGTACGCCGCCGTCCGACGAAGGTTCATGGCGTCGTCCCCGGTTCCGTTCCCAGAACCGAGTCCTCCTCAAGGCGGCCGACCAACTGGATGAAGACGTCCTCCAATGTGTCGGTCTGCGTCGAGAAGCTCTCCCAGCGAAGTCCGCTCGAGGAGATCGTCTCGAGGATGCGCAACGCATCCCCTTTCGACGTGAGCTCCACATCCACCCCGCCGTCCGACGGCGACACGCGGAACCCGAGCGCCCGGAGCCTTTCGGCGAGCGCCGGCTCCCCTTCGATCCGCAGGCGCTCCGGCCGGCCGTACCGGGCGATGATCTCCCGGGGAGATCCGGTGGCGATGATCTTCCCGCGGTTGATGATCGCGATCCGGTCCGCGAGCTGCTGGGCCTCGTCGAGGTAGTGGGTGGTCAGGAAGATCGTGCGGCCCTCGCTGCGGAGCTTACGGATGAGGTCCCAAATCGATCGACGGGCACGCGGGTCGAGCCCGGTGGTGGGTTCGTCGAGGAAGCAGAGCTCGGGATCGTTCACGAGCGCGAGAGCGACCCCCACCTTCTGGTGCTGCCCTCCCGAAAGAGTGTCGTACCGGTTGTCCGCCTTGTCGGAGAGCTCCACGCGTGCGAGAAGTTCGTCCACGTCGACCTTGACCGCGAACAGGCTCGCGTAGAGGCGGATCGCCTCGCGGGGGGTCAGCTTCGGGAAGAAGTGGAAATCCTGGGGGATGACCCCCATGCGGCGCCGCAATTGGCCGAGCTCGGTCCAAGGGTCGAGGCCGAGGACCCGAACCTCGCCGCTCGATCGCCGTCGGAGTCCTTCGAGGATCTCCACCGTGGTGGTCTTCCCGGCCCCGTTCGGACCGAGGAAAGAGAACACCTCCCCGGATTCCACTGTGCAATCGATCCCGTCGACGGCCTGGAGCGACCCGTAGGACTTGACCAGATTCGAGACCTCGATGCTCGCCGGCATGGGCTTCTTTCGTTCGCCGTCCCGCCGCTCCCGCGGGAGGGGAGATACTCCGCGTCCTACCATTTAGCTCCGGGCTGGGGGAAGATTCACGGCCCGCGCGCCCGCACGCCAGAACGGGGTGGCAACCCCGGTTCGCTCCGCCTTCGCTGGGAGGGTCGGCGGACCCATATCCTCGGCGTTCCTCTCCTCGTGGGATTCCCGGGCCCCATCCATGACCACGGTGAGAACCGTCGCCGCGCACGAGGTCGTCCAGGCGGCCTTTCCCCGGCCGGTGACCGAGAAGGACGAGGTCGGCATGGCCGTGGGAAAGGCGATCGACGAGACGCTGTCCCGGTACAGCCATGAGTTCGGGCAGGAGCGGCGCCCGACGGTCACCGCGATGCGACGGCTCGCGACCGAGGTCCTCGACCGGGAGCTCGCCGACGCGGACCTCTCTCTTCCCCCTCCGGACCGAGAACGCGAGCTTGTCGGGATCTTCGGGGTGCTCCAAGCGTTCCGAAAGAGCGAGGTGATGGGCCTTCCGCGTCCGCGCAGCCGGTTGGTCCTGATCAACGACCAGGTCGGGGTGTACGCTCAGCCCGATTACTGGAACGGGCGCGACCGGTTCTACGAGATGAAGAGCTACTATGCGAACCCGACCCCCCCGGACGTGCGGCTCCAGCTCGAGCTGTTCCAGTGCGCCTTCCCGGGGTTCCATGCGTTCCTCGCCTGCTTTGACCGCCACGCGAACCCGGTCACCACGGTGATCGAGAACCTCCCACCCCTGGGACCGGAGGCCACGGAGGAGGTCCTGAAGCTCGCGTACCGGACCGGCCTCGCGCGGGGCGTCGAGAAGGTCCTCGAGTACATCGATAACCCGATCGTGCGCTACGCCGTCCCGGCGGAGCGCGACGCTCGGAGCGGTACCTCCGACCGAAGGGAGGGGTTCGGCGATCGAGGATCTCCGATTACCTGAGGGCCCCGACCACTTTCTCGACGGCGCTCAGGATCTCTCCGGACCGCGCCACCTTCGTGAGGGTGTTGATGTCGTTGTAGAGAGGGCGGTCCTCGACGAGCGTGGGAACCTGCTTACGGATCACGTCGAATGCCGCCTGGCATCCCGGGGACGGCAATGTCGGCGCCCGGAAATCGAACGCCTGGGCCGCGGCCATCATCTCGATTGCCACGACCGTCCACGAGTTCTCTATGATCTGCCGGGACTTGATCGCCGAGGTCATGCCCATCGAGACAAAGTCCTCTTGATCCGCCGCGGCGGGGATGGACCCGATCGCCGCCGGGGTGGAGAGGACCCGGTTCTCCGCGACGAGCGCGCCCGCGGTGTATTGCGAGAGCATCAGCCCAGAGAACATCCCCGCGCCCTTCGTGAGGAAGGCCGGGAGCCCCATCGAGAGATGCGAGTTCAGGAGGCGGTTCGTCCGGCGCTCGGAGAGGACGCCCACGGTCGTGACGACCATGCCCATCAACTCGATGGCGAACGCCATCGGAGTTCCCTGGAAGTTGGCGGCGCTGATCACGAGCTCTTCGTCCGGGAAGAACGTCGGGTTGTCGGCCGCGTGGTTGAGCTCGATCTCGAGCATGTACCTCGTCCAGGCGAGGCTGTCCTTCGCGGCTCCGATCACCTGGGGGCTCGAGCGCAGAGAGTAGGCGTCCTGGACCTTCTTTCCCGGACGCTTCAGGAGGTCGGAACCTTCCGTGATCTTTCGGATGTTCTCGGCGCAGGCCTGGGCTCCCGGAAAGCCGCGCACGTCGTGGACCCGGTGGTCGTAGGCTGCCATGTTGGCGTTGAGCGCTTCGAGGGTCATCGCGAGCGCGACCTCCTGCGTCCGGAGCCATCGCTCGGCGTCCACGAGCTCGATGCAGCCCATTCCGGTCATGACGTTCGAGCCGTTGATCGTGGCGAGCCCGTCGCGCTCCTTGAACACGATCGGAGTGAGCGCGGCGGAGGAGAGCGCTTCCGCGGCCGGCACCCGCCGACCCTCGAAGAACGCCTCTCCCTCCCCCATGAGGACGAGCGCCATCTGGGCCATCGGGGAAAGGTCCCCGCACGCCCCGACGGAGCCGCGCTCGCACATCACCGGGTTGACGCCCCGGTTCAGCATGTCGATCATGAGCTCCACGACCTCGCGTCGGATGCCCGAGTGGCCCCAGCAATGGGTGTTCAGCCGAGAGACCATGGCGGCTCGGGCGTCCTCCTCGGCGATCGGATCCCCACAGCCGGCCGCGTGGGAGTAGACGAGGTACTTCTGGAACTTCTCCACCTGCTCGGGCGTGAGAACGACCTCGGAGAGCTCGCCGATCCCGGTGTTCACGCCGTACATGATCTCCCGCGCGGCGATCTTCCGCTCGAGGAGCCCTCGGCACTTGTCGATCCGTTCCTCGGCCTCCTTGCTGATCGAGATCCGCTCGTTGCTCCTCGCCACGCGCACGACGTCCTCGGCCTTCAGGGAGTGGCCGTCCAAAGTCACTGTCATACCTCTGATCCTTCTCCGTTCCAAGGTTCGGCGGCTATCGCAAGGTCGCCGTATCTACTTTCTCGGCACGGTTCCCCGGAGCGAGAAACCACTTCGTCAACCAGGTTCGACGGGCCAGGCACGGAAGCAACGGCCGTGGAACCGTCGGTTCTCCTCGAAGCGCGCCGTCGGGAAAGCATTCCTCCCACGCGCATCGTCGGGTGGAGGATGTAATGTGGGGTCGGGGCGTTCCATCGGCGAACGACCATGGCGAACTCTTGCCCGGCCTGCGGGGCGGCGATGGAACTTGAGGAACACGAGGTCCGCCTGAGGACCGGGACCTGCCCCACCTGCGCGAAGGAGTTCGCGTTCGTGGAGGGAACCGCGGTCGCCGCCCGCTTGGGAGCTCCCCCCTTGGCGGCCATCGCGGGGTCCGAAGAGGGTGAGGCGACCGGCGAAAAGATGGCCGGGGAGGGGCCGGAGTGCAAGGAATGCGGTTCGCCCCTCACGTTCCGCGAAGGACGGGGCGGGACGATCGAGGCGAGTTGCCCCGACTGCGAGACCACCACCGTCTTGGTACGGAAGCGGGAGGCGGCTCGGGAGGAGAGGGGGGAGCGACCCAGAGACCGTTTCGATGCCGGTGCGCCCCGCGCCCGGCCGTGCCGCCAATGTGGAGCACCTCTTCGGTTCTCGACGGACGAGGACGGGCAGGTCGTGGGCGAGTGCACCGCGTGCGGGAACCGCTTCACGCTGCCTCCGCGTTCCGAGTCCGGGGGAGGAAGGCGCGACTATCGCGGAAGACCCTCGTTCCAGCGCCGCGACTTCCGCGGAGGTCCCCCGAGACGGCCCTACTCCTCGGACCGACGGGAGCGGTTCGGCGGCACCGACGATGAACGACGGCGCCGACGTCGGCCGCGAGATGAGTAACGGCGTTGGGTCCCAGTCCGGCGATCGGCCGGAGGTCCCATTCCGAGAGCGCGGGTCATTGTGAGGATGATAGCGACCGCGAGGTGAAGCTTAGCTTACGCACCCGAGATGTAGGGGTGGGATTTCTTTCTCCCATCAATCGTTCGGGCCCGGCGCTATCGTGCGGTGAGTAGGCTCACACGGTCGGTCGGGGGAGGTGCGGATGGAGTACAAGTGGACCGTCCTTTCGAACACCACTCTCGGCGCCCTGGTGGCTTCCATCAACGGCACGATCATCCTGATCTCTCTCCCGGTGATCTTCACGGGTCTCGGTGTCGACCCGTTCCTCCCGAGCAACTTCACGCTCCTCATCTGGCTCCTCTTGGGCTACGGGGTCGTCACGGCGACCCTCCTCGTCACCTTCGGCCGGATCTCGGACATGTGGGGACGGGCCCGGATGTACAATCTCGGGTTCGCAATCTTCGCGGTCGGCTCCGTCATGCTGTTCCTGGTGCCGAACACCGGGACCACCGGCGCGTGGGAGCTGGTCGGGTTCCGGGTCGTCCAGGGAATCGGAGGGGCGTTCCTATTCGCCAACTCGGCCGCGCTGATCACCGACGCCTTCCCGGCGTCCGAGCGCGGGAAGGCCCTCGGGATCAATCAGGTCGCCGCGATGGCCGGGTCGGTCATTGGTCTCGTCCTCGGCGGGCTCCTCGCCGGGATCAGCGACATCCACATCGGGATGCTCGTGATCCCGACGTGGCGAGTGATCTTCCTCGCCAGCGTCCCGGTCGCGATCGGGGGCACCGTCTGGGCTTACTTCAAGCTCCATGACGTGGTGAAGGTTCGCAAGGGCCAGCGGATCGACTATCTCGGGAACATCACGTTCGGGGCGGGCCTCACGATCCTCCTCGTCGCGGTCACCTACGGTCTTCTCCCCTACGGGAACTCCTCGATGGGCTGGTCGAGTCCGTGGGTCTGGGGAGGGATCGCCGGTGGCCTCGCGCTCCTCATCGCGTTCCCGTTCGTGGAGACCCGCGTCAAGGACCCGATGTTCCGTCTCGAACTGTTCCGGATCCGCGCCTTCTCGGCCGGGAACCTCGCAGGGGTCCTGGGATCGATCGCCCGCGGCGGCGTGATGTTCATGATGATCATCTGGTTCCAGGGGATCTGGCTCCCTCTCCACGGATACTCGTTCGCCTCGACCCCGTTCTGGGCCGGCATCTACATGCTTCCGATGGTCGGGGGCTTCGTCGTCATGGGACCCCTCAGCGGGTGGCTCTCGGACCGGTTCGGGGCCCGGTACCTCGCGAGCGCCGGGATGGGGGTGAGCGCCGTCACGTTCGTGGTCCTGATGTTCCTTCCCTACAACTTCCTCTATTGGGAGATGGGAACCATCCTGTTCGTGCAGGGGTGCGGCATGGGGATGTTCGCCGCGCCGAACACGGCGGCGATCATGAACTCGGTCCCGAGCGAGCATCGGGGCGCCGCGTCCGGGATGCGGGCGACCCTCCAGAACGCGGGGCAGCAGCTGTCGATGGCCGTCTTCTTCACGATCGTCCTCGTGGGGCTCTCGAGCGGACTCGCGGGATCGGTCACGCACTCCCTCAACTCGGCAGGGGTGACCGGAGAGCCCGCCACGGTGCTCTCGAACGCGATCTCATCGAACCCCACCGGAGCGCTCTTCGGCGCCTTCCTCGGCCAGAACCCGATGAAGTTGCTGATCGACAACCTCCCGCCCGGGCTCTATAACCTGATCCCGAACGCATCGATTCCGGTCCTCGAATCCCGCTCGTTCTTCCCGAACGCGGTCGCGCCGGCGTTCCTCCAAGGGATCGACCTCGCCTTCGCGATCTCGGCCGGGCTCACCGCTCTTGCAGCGATCGCCTCGCTCATGCGGGGCGGGCGGTACATCCATGAGATCCATTCGGAGGCCGCCCGCCGCTCGGCCGCGACGGACCCGGCTCCTGCCGCGGCCGGGCCCTTGGAAGCACCCGCCGGTCCGCACAGCGGGGGAAGCCGGTAGGAGGGAGTGGAGATGAACGCGCCTTCGAGGACGGCCGGGACCTCGGTCGTGGACGATGTCGGGTGGATCGCGGGCGGGTTCGTGAACGCCTACACCTTCCGCGAAGGGAACGAAACGTTCCTCATCGACACCGGGTTCTCACGGAACGCACGACCGATCGTCCGTGCGTTCGAGGACTCCCGGGTGGCACTCTCGAGCGTCACCACGGTCCTCCTGACCCACCACCACTTCGACCACATGGGAGGCGCGGCGTACCTCCTCGGGAACACGTCGGCGCCTCTCGCGTGCCACCGCGACGACGTCCCCTACGTGACCGGCGCCACCCGACCGCGGATGCCGCTCCTCATGCGTCTCTTTGTTCGCTTTCACCCCGCCCCGGTGGCGCGTCCGCTCGCGGAGGGAGACCGGGTCGGACCCCTCGTGGTGGTCCACACTCCGGGCCATACTCCCGGCGAGGTGGCCTTCTACCACCCGGGTCGGAAGATCTTGTTCTCCGGCGATAGTGTCGTCGAGCGGAAGGGACGGCTCACGCTTCCCGGTGTGAAGTACGCGGCGAACATCGAGCAGGCCGTCCGTTCGCTCGACCTTCTCCGGAAGCTCGACGTCGACGTTCTTCTCCCGGGCCACGGGGTCCCCGTAAAGAAGGAGTTCGGCTCCCTGTTGGACGACCTCATCCGTCGGGCTCCGACCGAGTTCCTCCGAAGGCCCTCGGCCTAAGGACCGAGCACGGGTCCCGGTCTGCGAGCCGCGGGTCAGGGGATCGTGGCGAGGTCCTCGAGGAGCATGCGCCGGTCGTCCCGGTCCCTCACTCCGCCGCTCAGCCGTCGCGCCTCCCGGAGGAATCGGTTCCGGTCCGTGCGCCGACCGGCCACGGCGGACGCTCGGGCCATGGCCTCGTAGGCGTAGGCCAGATAGAAGCGGCCGAGGCGGTGCGTTCGCGCGATCTCGAGCGCTCGACGGGCATGGAAGAGGGCCGGTTCGGCGCGACCCAGAGCGGCGTAGACCCGGGAGAGCTGCCACTCGCCGATGCCGATGTTGAGCGCCGTCCCGGCGTGGCCCCAATGATACCGGGAGGCATGGGCAGCGTGCACGAGCTCGTCGTCCTCTTGGGGGCTCCGGGATCTCTGGTCGAGGAGGGCCCACGCGCGATTGAACAGGTCCGCGCCGATCGTTCGGTGCTGGGCCTTGGTGAGAGGGTCCGACGATCGCTTCCGCACGGCGACGCTCCTCGATTCGTTCTTCGGTTCCGGAGGTCTCATCGCGGGAAAGGTCGAGCGGTCGACTTACGGCTTCTCGAGGCGCCCGGTTCGACCCAACGAGACCTGCGGCCGTCCCTTGTACTCCTTCACCCAGCCCTCGACGATCCGTACGTGGTCGCCCTCGGCCACGAGCTCCACCTCGTCGCCCCACAGGACCAACGAGATCTCCCCCGTTCCATCCTTGAGGGTCCCGTTCCGAACCTTCCTCGTCCCCCCTTCCCGGGGTTCGAACTCGCGGGTCGGTTCCAGCTTCACGACCGTCGCCTCGAAGGTAGCGACACGGCCCGGTCGAAGGTCCGAGATGAACAACTTGGGGGGAGCTCCCGTCGACATCGCGAGTCCCACTCCTGTCGGGCGAATAGGTTCTTCGCCGGACCTGTTCGCACGCTCCCGGGGTACGGGAGGACCGAGCGCGAGAGCGAGCTCGCGGTCGATTCGGCGTCCTTACTGGGCGAGGAGGAGTGTCACCACGCGCAGCCGGCGATCGTCAAACCGTAGTACCCACCGCCTACGAGGGTCAACGTGACGATGGCGAACGGGATTGCGGTGGCCCACGCGCCGAGGCGGAACAGGATCGCGCCCAGAATCGCCACGGCCACGCCGAACAGGATCAGAGAGTTGCCCCCGTTGCAGTTTTGGTAGAGGACAGACCCGGCCGCGAGAAATGCGATGCATGCGGCCACGAGGACCGCGTTGATCAGCTTCCGATGGGGGCGGACGACGGGCGGACCGTGCTGCACGTACACCCCCCTACGAGACCCTCGACCGAATTCAGGACCCACGCCCTAGCGTCGGGACCGGTTTCCCCCCAGCGGCACCTGACGGCGCCGAGCGGCGATTCTCAAGTGGCGGGCCTTGCGATGGCGCTTCTTTCCGGCCGGCGAACGGCGCTTTCGTGGAGTGACCGACATCGTTTCCTACCGCCTCTCGGGACGAGGAGCGGGAACTCGCTCGGGGATATCAGTGCGTCGCGGGAAGCGTGGAACGGCCTCCCCGAGCTCTTATGGGCCATCGCGGTTCCGGGCCCGTGCGATGGACCCTGCGCCGAGTCCGTCCGCGAACGCTCCTTCCGAGCGCGTGGGCCTGAGCCTTCCCGGGATCTCGCGCCACCTTCGGGCGCCCCGACGATGGCGAGGAGGGCCGGCGTGGCTCGTCATGATCGCCGACGTCGACGCGGCGAGCATCCTCACCGCTCTCGCGACGGGGGCCAGCTACCGGTACGACCTCATCTGGTTCCTCGCGCTCCTCACGGTGCCCCTGTTCTTCATCCAGGAAGCCGCGGGCCGCCTCGGCGCGGTCGCGGGGAAGGGACTCGGGGAGCTCGCTCGGGAGCGCTACCCCCCTCGGCTCGCGTCGACGATCGCCGTCTCCATGGCCGTGGGGGACCTCGCGACGTATGTCGCCGAGTACGCCGGCATCGCCCTCGGCCTGAGCCTGTTCGGAATCCCCCCCATCATCTCCCTCCCCATCGCGTTCGTGGCCCACATCGGGCTCGTGGCCCGGGGACCGTACGCTTGGGTCGAGCGGATCCTGATCGGCATCTCGGCCGGGGTCGTCGTGTCGCTCGCGGTCGTCGTGTTCCATAGGGGCCTGCTCCCGTACTCCCCAATCGCGTTCTCCGCCTCGCCGGGGTTCTTCCTCCTCCTCGCCGCCAACGCGGGAGCCGTGGTGATGCCGTTCATGCTGTTCTTCCAATCCTCGGCCACGGCCGTGAAACGGACGTCGGTGAGCATCTCCCGGCAGTCGACCCTCTTCGGTGCGGTCGTGAGCGAGGCTCTCATGATCATCGTGGTCATGATCGGCGCCGGCGTCGGGAGCTCCTTCACCTTCTCGACCGCGTCCGGGTTCGCTTCGGCCCTCTCGTCGGGTCTCGGGCAGTATGCGTCGTACGTCCTTGGCGTGGGCCTCGTGGCCGCCGCCTTCCTTGCGCTCGTGGTGATCTCTCTCGGGAGCGCGTGGGGGGTCCAGGAAGCGCTGGGACTCTCCCGGAAGAGCGTCGTATGGATCTACGCGCTCGAGAGCATCCCCGCGGTCCTCATTCCGCTCTTCTTCCCCCAGCTCGTGACGCTCGTGCTCGCGTTGATGGTGGCCATGGTCTTCATCCTCATCGTCCCCGGGGTGTTCGTCGGGGCCCTCTCCTCGGACTCCCGCGTGATGGGCGCGAACGCCTCGAGAGGGTTCTGGCGGTGGGCCTTCTGGGCCAGCCTCTTCTTCGTGGTCTCGGTGGGGGTCGTCTCGGTCGTCGTTCTCGCGTGAGGTTTCGACTCACGGAAGACGCGCCGGTCCATCCCACCCTCTCTCGGCGCGCCCCGAACGGCCCCGCTTCGTGGAACGGGGCCCCACAGCGATTTATCGATGCGAACCTCGCCGTTGGGCCATGAGCGGAACCCTGCCTTGGTCCCGGGCCCCCTCGACCACGACGGTCACCGACCCTACCGAGAGCCTCCGGCGCATCGAGCAGAACACGGCGGGCGTCCTCCAGTGGATGAAGATCCTGGTTGGGGCGGTCATTGCACTGATCCTCGTCAACGTGCTGCTCTTCGTGTAGTCGGCATCGACCGGCGCCTCCTTTGCGCGGAGGAGTTGGCGGGAGCGGCCCGGCGACCGTCGAACCGAGGCGGAACGGGGAGGGAACGTAGGCCTCGGGGATGGGAGTTTCCTCTTCGTACGCTCGCCGGTGGGTCGCCTCCGAGCAAGCCCTGAAATAGCGCGAGCTTGCTCGCGACCGTCGGCCGTCAACGATGGCGGACTGGTTCAACGCGGTCACCTGGGGAGTCTTCGCCGCCCTCTCGGCCCTCAACCTCCTCGTCCTTCTCTACCGCACGCAGTGGGGGGCGCGGATCCGCCCGACGGTGCTGCGCGCGCTCCGTCGGATCTCGGGTCGGCCGGACCCCGGCTGGCTCGATTGGCAGCCGCTATTCGTCGCGGCCACGATCGCCTTCGCCTGCGTGAGCGCGTACGGGATCCTGAGCGGGCAGTACGGGTGCAACCCTCCCGGGGTCAGCGACCCGATCGGGGTCCTGAACTCCGGGAAGGCGTTCCTCTCGGGACAGGACCCGTTTCGGGTCGCGGACTGCGGCGGGCACATCAACATCCCCTACGGGCTCGCGGCGATCCTCCTGAACGCCCTCGGGAGCTTCGGCGGACTCACCGGGACCTACGTAGTCTGGGGGGCGGTGGCGCTCTCCCTCCTTCCTCTGCTCTGGTGGGCCGCGGAGGCGGACCGGCAGTACGTGACCGTGTTCGTCGCGACCTCCGTCCTGTTCGTCCCGCTCATCTCCTCGCAGATCGACGGCGCCACCAACGCGATCGTCCCCGTGACGGTGCTCCTCTCCCTCGTTCTCGCCCGGCGGAGCGAGATCCTCTCGGCGGCCGTGGGCGGGTTCCTCTCGACGGCGCGGTTCCCGAACCTCCTCCCGGTCCTCGGGGAGACGGGCACGTTTCCCCGCCGCAGGTACCTGTCGTTCGCCGTCGCGCTCCTCGTCTTCGGGGGAGTGACGGGGATCTCCTTCGCACTCTGGGGGCACGACTTCCTCGACCCGGTGTTCCTCCAGCAGATCGGTCGTCGCTCCTTCTCCCTGAACTTCTACGGGATCCTCCTGATCCAGAACTGGCTCCCGAGCGGGACCGCGGTCGAGGCGGTGCAGGTCGCTCTCACGGTCGCCCTCGTGCTCGCCGTCTTCTTCTTCGCCCGGACGCCGGTCGGAGCGGTGTCGATCGTCCTCGTGGGGTTCACGCTCTTGACCCCGTTCCTCTCGTTCAACATCCTCGTCTGGCTCCTCCCGGTCGCGCTCGTCGGGGTCCGGGCCCGCTGGTGGGTCTGGTCGGTCGCCTTCGTCGGGTCGTTGAACTACGACCTGGCCCTCAACGTCTGGGCGTGGGACGACGGGGTGAGCTGGCCATCGATGGTCTTCGACGTCGTCCTCACCGCCCTCCTGATCGGGCTCTTCGTCGACCTGTGGCGGCAGGAGCTCGCCGCCCGGCGGGGGGCCGAGCCCCCCGCCCCCGTTGCGGCGTCTCCGACCGTGCCTACTTCTTGAGAGCGCTGACGAGCTCCCCGACCGCCTTCTGGGCGTCGCCGTAGAGCATGCGGCAGTTGTCGCGGTAGAAGAGGTCGTTCTCGATGCCGGCGAACCCCTTCCCCTTCCCGCGCTTGATGACGATGACGTTCTTCGCGTTCTCGACGTCCAGGATCGGCATCCCGTAGATCGGGCTCCCCTGCCGGTGGGCCGCGGGGTTGACGACATCGTTCGCGCCGATGACCAGCACCACGTCCGTGTTCGGGAACTCGGCGTTGATCTCGTCCCGGTCGAACAGCTTGTCGTAGGAGATCCCCGCCTCGGCGAGCAGCACGTTCATGTGCCCGGGCATGCGGCCCGCGACCGGGTGGATCGCGAACTTCACCGCGACGCCCTGTGCCTCCAGGAGGTCGGCGAGCTCCCGGACCTTCCCCTGGGCCTGGGCGACCGCCATCCCGTAGCCGGGCGCGATGATCACCTGGTTCGCGTACTGCATCATCACCGCGACATCGGACGCCTCGATCGGTTTCAGCGACCCCTTCATCGTGACGCCGGTCTCCTCGACCGCGCCGAAGGCGCTGAAGAAGACGTTCGAGACCGACCGGTTCATCGCCTTCGCCATGAGGAAGGTGAGCAGCGAACCCGAGGCGCCGACGAGCGTCCCTGCGATCACCATGCCGTAGCCGGCGTCCCCGAGGGACCCGTTGACGAGAGCGAACCCGTCGATCGCGACCGCGATGCCCGTGAGGGCGTTGAACAGGGCGATGACGACCGGCATGTCCGCGCCGCCGATCGGGATCGTGAGCAGGATCCCGTAGGCGAGCATGAAGACGAAGAACGGCAGAAGCCAGAAGATACTCCAGGTGTAGAGCGCGAGCCCGCCCGAGACGACGCCAATGACCAGCACCGCCATGTTCGTGACCTGGCGGGCCGGGAAGACGATCGCCTTCGACGGCATCCATTCCTGGAGCTTCAGGAACGCGATCATGCTGCCCGCGATCGAGATCGAACCGATGATGGCCCCCGCGATGCTCAGGCTGGCCGTGATCATCAGCGTCTGGCTGGCGGCCTGCGGCAGTACGATGTACAGCTCGACCGCGGCGATCGCCGCGGCCGCGCCACCTCCCATCCCGTTGAACATCGCGACCATCTGGGGCATCGCCGTCATCTTGACGACCTTCGCCCAGTAGTAGCCGCCGAACCCTCCGACCGCGATGCCGAGGAGGATGAGGCCGAGGTTGACGGGGAGCGAGATCCCGAAGACCCAGCTCGAATTGTCCGAGTTGAAGAAGGTGAGGAACGTCACGCCGACCGCGACCAACATCGCGATGCCCGCATAGACGATCCCGCGACGAGCGGTCTCGGGCGAGCTCATCGCCTTGAGACCGAGGATGAAGATCAGGACCGCGACGAGGTAGACGGCGTCGACGACGTCCGAGACCGGGAAGCTCATGGGCTACCTCCCTTCTTCTTCGCGGACCGGTCAAACATCGTCAGGATCCGTTCCGTCACGACGTAGCCGCCCGTGACGTTCATCGCGCCCATCACGGTCGCAATGAATCCGATGATCAGCTCGGGCGTGTTGTTCGCGATGCCGAGGGCGACGATCCCTCCGACCAGCACGATCCCGTGGATGAAGTTCGACCCGCTCATGAGCGGGGTGTGGAGGAGCACGGGGACGCGGCTGATGACCTCGTACCCCGTGAAGACGGCGAGCAGCGCGATGAACAGCGCCGTCCAGAGGTCGGCCGACATCTACGACCCCCCCTTCGCGAGCAGGTCGGCGGTCGGCTTGTGGGTCACCGACCCGTCCTTGCACAACAGGCTGGCCGCGAGGATCTCGTCCGAGTAATCGGTGGTAAGTCCCTTCTCCTTCGAGACGAGCAATGTCAGGAACGATTCAAGGTTCTTCGCGTACATCTGGCTCGCGTGGAACGGGAGCTGGCTCGGAAGGTTGAGCGGGCCCGCGATCGTGACCTCACCGGCCATGACGTTCTCGCCGGGCTTCGTGAGCTCGCAGTTCCCGCCGCTCTCGGCGGCGAGGTCGACGACGACGGCGCCCGGCCGCATCGCGGCGACGTTCTCCTTCCGGACGAGGATCGGTGCCTTGCGTCCGGGAATCGCGGCCGTGGTGACAATGATGTCCGCCTCCGACAGTGCCTTCGCGAGCATCTCTTGCTCCTGCTTCTTCTCCTCGTCCGTGAGCTCTCGGGCGTAGCCGCCACCACCCTCCGCGTTGATCTGGAGCTCGAGGAACTTCGCCCCGAGGCTGCGGACCTGCTCCCCGGCCGCGCGGCGCACATCGTACGCCTCGACGATCGCCCCGAGTCGCTTCGCCGTGGCGATGGCCATGAGACCGGCCACCCCGGCCCCGAGGACCAGAACCTTGGACGGTCGGATCGTCCCGGCCGCGGTCGTCAGCATCGGGAGGAACTTCGGACAGAGGCTCGCGCCGATCAGGACGCAGCGGTACCCCGCCACGGTCGCTTGGGAGGAGAGGACGTCCATGCTCTGGGCGCGGGTGATCCGCGGAAGGAGCTCGAGCGCGAAGGTGGTCACCTTCGCGTCCCGCATCTTCGCGACCGAGTCCAGGTTCCGGCTCGCGTTCACGAGCGCCACGACGACCGTCCCGGGCTTCATCCAGCCGCATTCCTGGGGGGTCGGTGGCTGCACCTTGAGCACGATCGCCGACGTGCCGAAGATGGACGACCGGTCCGTGGAGATCTGGGCCCCGACCGCCGTGTACGCGGCGTCCGGGTATCGGGAGCCGGCACCGGCCCCTGCCTCCACCACGACCTCGACCCCCGCCTTCGTCAGGCCCTTCACTACGTCGGGGGTGAGGGCAACGCGCTTCTCGCCCGGAGTGACCTCCGTAGGCACCGCTATGCGGACTGCCATAAGAATCGGGGCTGGGTCTGCCGACCGAGATTATACATTTGTTGTGTTCGTGGGTTGACCGAAAATGGGGGACCGTTTCGACGTTGGGGTCATCGGAGCCGGCATGGTGGGGCTCGCGACCGCCTTGGCCGTTCACGAACGGCATCCTGAGCTCTCGGTGGTCGTCCTCGAGAAGGAGAGGGCGGTCGCCGCCCACCAATCGGGGCACAATAGTGGGGTCGTCCACTCCGGGGTCTACTACCGCCCGGGCTCTCTCAAGGCCCGGCTCTGCCTCGAGGGGCGGGCTCGCCTGATCGCGTTCGCTGCCCGGGAGGGGCTCCGCTACCAGCGGATCGGCAAGGTGATCGTGGCCTCCCGCCCGGAGGAGGTCCCCGGTCTCGACGGAATCCAGGAGAAGGCACGGGCGAACGGAGTCGCGGACGTTCGCCGTCTCTCTCCGGGCGAGCTCGAAACACGGCTCCCGGGGATCGTCGGGGTGGCGGCGGTGGAGGTCCCCTCGGCCTCCATCGTAGACTATCGGGAGGTCGCTCAGCGGCTCGTCGAACGGCTGGCCCACGGCGGAGTCGTGACCCGGCTCGAGAGTGGGGTCCTGTCCGCGGGTCGGTCCGACGACGGGTGGCGCCTCGACATCCCCACTGGGGAGGTTTCCCTACGATTCGTGATCAACTGCGGCGGCCTCGAGTCCGACCTGCTCGCGGAACAGATGGGGGTTCATCCCCCCGTCACCATCGTCCCGTTCCGGGGGGACTTCTACCACTTGAGCGAGCGGCTGCGGCCTCGCATCCCCTGCCTCGTCTACCCCGTCCCGGACCCGGACGTGCCGTTCCTGGGGGTGCACCTGACCCCCACGGTCGACGGGGAGCTGCTCGCGGGCCCGAACGCCGCGCTGGCCCTCTCCCGGGAGGGATACCGAGGGGGGAATTGGACGCTCGCGCAGCTCGCCCGGATGGCCCTGTTCCCCGGGACGGTGGGCCTCGCCCGACGCTACGGGATCTACGCGGCCCGGGAGTGGCTCAAGTCGTGGAGCCGGTCGGAGTTCCTCGCGGCCGTCCAGCGGCTCTGGCCGACGGTCGAGGAGAGCGACCTGGTCGGACGGTCGTCGGGGGTACGGGCGCAAGCGGTCCGACCGGACGGTTCGCTCGAGGACGACTTCGTGCTCGTTCCTGGCCCCCGGTCGCTGCACGTCCTGAACGCTCCCTCCCCGGCCGCGACCGCGGCGTTCGCGATCGGAGAACGGGTCGCGGACGAAGCCGGCTTCCGGGCCACGGGCGCCGTGACCGCGACGGCCCGTTCGGGCGAACCCTCATAGACCGAGAGCTTGTCCTTGGGACCGATGGCGGGACGCTCCCGGAGAACGGCTGCGAACCGCTGGGTCGACCGGGTCGTCGAGGGGGATGCGCGGGAGACCCTCGACCAGCTGCCGGCCGAGCTCGTAGAGCTCGCGATCACCTCGCCTCCGTACAACGTTCGGATCCCGTATCGCGGGTACACGGACGACCTCCCTCCGGAGGAGTATCTGCGCTGGCTCAAGGGGGTCTGGAAGTCGCTCTATCGGGTCCTCGTGCCGGGCGGGCGGTTCGTCCTGAACGTCGCGCCGACCTCGATCAAGAACTTCCGCCCGATCCATCATGACCTCTCCCGCGACCTCCGCGACCTCGGCTACATCATGCGGACCGAGATCATCTGGTACAAGCAGACGATGGGCCGCCGGACCGCGTGGGGAAGCTGGCGAAGCCCCTCCAACCCGCACATCGTCCCATCGTGGGAGTACGTCCTCGTCTTCTCGAAGGGCCAGTGGCGCCTTCCCGGCGACCCGGCGGCGGTCGACATCAGCGCGCGCGAGTTCGAGCGGTTCTCCGACGGGTTCTGGCAGATCCCTCCCGAGCGCCGACGGAACGGCCATCCCGCGCCGTTCCCGGAGGAGCTCATCGAGCGGCTCGTGAAGTTCTATAGCTACCGTGGGAACGTCGTCCTCGACATGTTCGGCGGTACGGGGACCGTCGCGGCCGTGGCCCGTCGGCTCGGACGCCATTACCTGCACATCGACTCCTCGAGCGAGTACTGCCGTATCGCAGCCGACCGGGTCCGGCACGCGAGCCCCCCGGCGGACGTGCCGATCCCTCCCCCGATCCTCGGCGCCCTACCGGGCCGGCCGAAGACACGGTCCGCCGCTCGCAGCGGCTGAAGCACGGTTGTTCACGAAACGCCGCGCGCATCCAGTCGCGCTCGGGCCACGCGACGAGCGAGCGGCGGGACAGCAAGGTGGGCAACGCCGTACATCATCGCGGCCCACGTGTCGAGGGTCCAGGCCCGTTCCTCGGGGTGTTGGCCGAGGAACCGCAAGTACTCGGCCGTTCGCGACGCGGTTTCCCGACGGCCCGCCCCCTGGGCCACCCGGGAAACGAGGAGTCCGCCGCGATAGAGGCGTTCGTGGTTGACCGCACGCGCGGTGAGCCAACGAGCATAGTCCTCTCGCCCATACTGTCGCGCGAGCACGGCCATGTCCCGCTCGGAATCCATCGCATGGTCGAGCCATTTGACCGAGGCCGTCACGTTGCCGGCGTAGAACCGGTACCGCGTGAGCCGTCGATCGTCCAAGTACATCCCGCACGGCGAGAGCACGCCGGCGAGGAACAGGAAGAGGTCCTCGAGCTGGGTCCGTTCGAACGCATCGCCGAGCGCCCCGTCGAGAAGTTCCCGTCGCAGGGCCATCGAGCTGGTCGCGAACGTGGCGGAGGTGCGGGCCGTGGTGAGCTCGAGGAGGTCCGCCTTTTGGTCACGCGAGCGATAGACCGGGCCGAGCCGGTCGAACCCTCGGTCGACCTCGTGAGGTCGCCATCGATCCTTCGGTACCGCGTTCCCCGCGCCGTCGATCACACGGACCCGGTTGCGATAGTATCCGAGGTCCGGGTGGTCCCGGAAGACGGCAAGGATCTCTTCGAGCCGGTTCGGCTCGAGCTCGTCATCGTCGTCGCAGAAGGTGACGATCGGGCCGTGGGACGCGCGGACCGCATGACGGAGCCAGCGTCCGATTCTTGGCTCTTCGTCGAAGAGGAGGAACGCACCGGAGCGCTCGAGCTCGGCATCCCCCTCGGCCGACCGGAAGTTCTTGATGACGACGATCTCGAACTTCTCCCGAGCAAGCGTCTGGGCGAGCAGGGAGCGGACCGCGGACGGAAGGTACTTCTCGCGGGAGTAGGCGCCGACGATGACGGAGATCTCCGGACCATCGGCCATGCGAACCACCTACCGCCCCGCTCCGGAAGAGCCCGGGGGAGGGAGAGAGGTCCTACGGTCGGTCGGGTTCCCGTTCGCGGAGGACGCTCCGAGAAGACGGCGAGAGAGCTCGGTCGTCGTGAAATGCAGGAGCGGCTCGAGGTTCACGGTGTCGGCTCGGTTGTAGCGGACGAGTCGGTCGAGCGCGGAGGCGCTCCCGCGCCGGTACTCCTGCCAGAGGCGGACCGCCTCGAGCCCGTCGATCCCCTCCACGCCCGAGCGGTCCCCGATCCCGAGCCGCTGCTCGATCCGCTTGAGACCGCCGGCGTGGCCGATCCGGTAGAGGAGGAACCTCAGATCGATGTGCGCGGGCGGGACGAGCATCTGGGGGAACGAGGCGAGAAGGAACGGGACGTCGAAGCGGCTCCCGTTGAACGTGACGAGGACCTGGAATCGGCCGAGATAGGCGGGGAGCTCCTCGAGATCGTCCCCCGCCACGAACGTTCGGGTGGACCCGCCCCCATGGACGCTGACGACGGTGACGATCCCCCCGTACGGCGAGAGCCCGGTCGTCTCGATGTCGAGGTAGGCGGTCTCGGCCGCGAACGCCGGATAGAGACGCCAGTGCTCGCGATTCGGAAGGCGTCGGGCGAACCAGCCGGCGTCCCGGTCGCGGAGCGCTCGCTCGCTCGCCGCGAGCTCCCTCGCAATCCGGGACCGGGTGGTCGCGGAGACGCCGAGCGACGCCGGTCGCTCGAGAAGGTCCTGCCAATCGCGGAACCCCGACTGCCAGAGATCGGCCTCGGTGACGGGCCCGACCCCGGGAAGGTGCAGGAACGTCGCCCGCAGCACGGACAGTTCCACGGCCCAACGGGCCCTTAGTCTCTGCGGGCCGGCTCCGGCCGGGGGTCGGCCGCCACGACGGGGAGGGGGCCGAGCGGGGCCACGATCTCCTTGACCGCGGCCCAGAACCTCGGGACCTCCGCCTTCGGGAGGCGCTCTCCGTAGAGGGGGGCACGGCATTCCGCCTCGAGGAGCTCCGGGTCGTCCGCGTCCCAGACCAACCGCACGACCCACTCCTTGCGGTCGACCTCGTAGGCGTACACGCGTTTGCTCGGGTCGGTGGGGACGGGGTTCGGGGCGAGGACGTCGAGCGGTGGGTCGGGCGGTGGCTCGATCCCCGGCATCAGCGTCATCGGTGGCGGTCGGTACGGGAGCTTCAAACGGATCCACGCCACGACGGGCCACTGGCTTTTCGACGCCCCGAGCGACGGCACGATCGGCGGGAGAGCGCCCGGCGCTTTACGTACGCTCTCCCGAGCCGGTCGGCTCGTCGAGAAAGGGTCCGGGGTCTTTCCTTTCGGAAAAATAGTACCACACGCGTTCTGTTTAACTGCCAAGCGTATCCAGTTAACGTAGCTGCGGACGTTAGTGGCCGCGGGCTGAACAGATCGCCCGAAGGCTTTCTGCGTACACCCCGGCTCTATCGAACTCGTCTTCTACGAATGTCCTCAGAGGTCTCTCTTTTTCGAGGGGGTTTCGGGCTTAGATGCTTTCAGCCCTTATCCCGGAGCGCGTGGCTGCTCAGCGATGCCCTGCCGGACAACTGATGGACTAGAGGCGCCGATTCCCCGTTCCTC
>Ga0326728_10000371_pt1 | contig 178865 bp, 132 predicted proteins | sample MB3enrmetagenome_FD_207602 | JGI IMG/M metagenome (GOLD analysis project Ga0326728, IMG submission 207602) | Lab enriched peat soil microbial communities from McLean, Ithaca, NY, United States - MB31MN | ecosystem: Environmental > Terrestrial > Soil > Wetlands > Peat | place: USA: New York... | reverse complement strand
GGGTTTCGTCAAGATCTTGAACGCTGCGCGGTATTATCACGAAATCTGGCTAATCACCGAGAAGAAAGGGTGAACACCAAAAGAGTTAGGAAAAATCGGAGGCGATTTTAGTCAGTCAAATAGTGCCAATATTTTACGAAAAGGTATCTTGTTAAACTCACGGCTCGTAGTAAACTACTAACGGTGGATCTTTGAACTCGCACTGGTGTGGTGAAGATCATGGTCGACCAGGAACAGATCAAGCGTGCGGACTTGGAAAAACTCGACAAGAACCAGCTCATCGCATTCATCTTGAAAAACTTCGCACCTAGCGAGGACACGGAGGCGAAAATCATTGTTGTTGAGCCGCCAACGGATTTCAACACTATCAAGCTTCCATCGGGGCCGGTGAAGGCTGCCAGGGGTCATCCCGCCAAGATGGACAAGAGAGCATCCCTTGCTTGCCCACCCCTTCCGGCGGCTCCTCCAGTGCCCAGCAGTGGTTACATCGATGAACCGAAAAAGAAATCGTCGAAGATCCCTCCCGAGAAGATGGTGGGCACGCATAAGATCATCGTGAAATGCGAGAAGTGCGACCATACATTCATCATCGACATGCCCCGCAAGCTCGTTCTCGCGAACCCGCTGGAGGTCGTTCCCGTCACGATTATGCATGCCAGGGACCACGCGCTCACCGTGTACTTGGACCAAAACTTCGAGTCCCGGCGGGATTACGTGTCGGAGCTATTCTACCTCGACCAAGCGCCTGTTGAAAGCTCAGAAACAAGCCAGGAAGAATAAATTCATGTTGTCACGCTTCCTTCCTTTTTCCCGATCATCTGCTTTCTAATGTATTACGTGAAGCAGGCGTGCTGGCTCATTCGGATTGCGCCGGCTGGGTTGCATCTGCCTTTTTCAGGAAGTGCAGAATCTCTTCCAATATGGCAATATTCCTGCGGCAGATGGTTTCGTTAAACTTGAAGAAGTAGAAGATGTAGGTGTGGTCGAGTTTCTCCACAGGCATGAGGGTCGAGCCACCGAGAGGGTCGTTGATCTCCAGCACGTATTTTTCATTGCCGTTCTCATAAAGCGTGTGGGGGACCATCCAGTGCAGCTGGCCGTGGCCGAGCAGCACGGCGTGCTGGCCGTCGGCGAATCTCTGGCGTATGAAATCGATCTTGTCCGCACGGTCCATGTCGTCATGATTTTCGAAATACAGGTTCCCCATCGTCTCTGTGGCGTATGGGACGAACTTGAACCCGAACAGGGCAGCCAGCATCTTGAGTTCCAGTTGCGTCTTGAAGCGGCTGAGGTAGAAACGGAGAAATTTCTTCCGGATAATGCCGCCTTGGTACAGCTTGAACAGGGTCTGGAGCTCTGGATTTTTCTTTAATTCTCTTTCTGCTTCGGTCGTCCCGAGCATGAGCTGTATCGAGATGCGGAAATCGTCATAGTCGAAGGGGTTCGTAGCCTTGGATAGCAGGAAGCGTAGCCTGCGTGAATTGGCAGCCTTGAGGAGAAGGTAGCCCAGGGCCGAGATGATGGCTTCGTCCTCCTCCCGTCGTGGCACAGGTTCTAAAACAGCCGACTTGCCAGTTCCGGGTCTTTGGAGGATGCGCTCGTCGACCTTCAAGAGAAACTCCTTGATAAATGGTGCGTGATGCAGGAAGATCATGGCCATCGATGCCAATCCGCAGGTATTCAGCGTTTGTTTGACGGACGGATACGACTCGCCCGCGATGCGTTTCATGCCTTCATCTGCCACGAGATCCACCCGCGTTCTCAGAGTTTCAATTCTTCTCGCAATTCACCGAGGAACCGGTCCTGCAGGGCAATGTCCAGCTCGAAGGTGAAAAAAATATACTTCTCCAAGAGATCCGGATTGCTTACCTGCAAGATTGTGTTGGAAAGGGGATTATTGAATTTGAATACATGAGGTGTCATTTTGATCTCACCTTCGGCAGGTTCAAGTGCCTCCCGGTCGGTTTCCTTGAGCGGATCATTGTTCGAGACGATCTCTCGCAATGCGAGCCAATGGTATTCAAAACTCGCGAGCACGGCACCGTTTTGGACTGCATTCACCAGAATGTCCAGCTTTTTTATGTATTCTTCTAACCGCCTCGGCGTTAGATTCGAGATCGCGCCGGGGGTTTTACCGCCATCAAAACGCAGGCAATGCCACAGCTGTTGCGATACTGCCGGATGTTCGGCATCTCGGATTTAACCAAACTGGCTCTGATCACGATAAATTAAAACTAACCTTGCGTGTTTAAAATCATGCGCCGGCACGTCGTGTGTTTGGGCTTAGAAATAGAGGTTCCTCAGGAGAATGTTGCGAAGGTCGTCAATTTCGACGTCGCCGCAGACCTGTTCGTTGTTCTTGATGCGCAGGATCGGCGTTGCTCTGACACCGCCTATGCCGGCCTTCTCTGCATCCTCGACGTCAATCGTGGTCAACGTGAAAGGGAATTCGTCTTTCATTTGCTCGAGTTTTCGTTCCATCATCTTGCACGGTGCACAATGCTTCGAGACGAAGAGGATGACGTCGGCAGGTGTTCCGTCCATGCCATCATCTTGCAAAGTGCAATTTCTATTTGTGGGGATGATGCAGGGGTCATCATGGTACTACCGGAAGCTATCGAGAACCGATGGAGACCTTGCTACCCGGGTATTTCAACGGCGCCACTGCCGCGCGTATTTAAACAGCTTGAACGGGTGTGCAGTTCACCTTTAAAGAACTGGACTGGAAAACGAACCTGAATTGGCTGGTGCTATAAGGATTGTGCAACATGTTCCTATTTAAAGCCAATATAAGGCAAGCCTTGTAACGGTGCGGTAAAGGCATTTATACCGTGGCGACACAAATAGACCTGCACTTGAAAAATTGTTGGTTTCGTGATTTTGCTATGCAAATTGTTACAGTTAACCTGCCATCCATCTATATCGATGCTATCGCGAAGCTCACCGACCAGGGACTTTATCCTTCTCGAAGCGAGGCCATTCGAGTTGCACTCAAGGATTTCTTATCGAATGAGCTCAAGATGGTGGAGTCCCTGCTCGAAATTTCCGACAAGGATGTCAAAGTAAGTCAAAAGCAAGATTCCCCTGGCAAGAAAAAGATCGACATGAGGTCGATCCGTGCGGGCTGGAATTAAGAACTCAAGTCGTTTCAAAGGAGAGGGATAGAACTTTCCTATTTGTATTTTTTTTCGAACGGCATGCCATTCATCCCCTGCCGGGTCCATCCGTGCGCGGCGGGAATACTATGATGAGCCCTGCATGCTTGATCTCCAGCTGGTGCTTGATTTCCACCACGCCCTCGTCGGCGCTGGATGTATGCACTCCTTTACCTTGGTATAACCTGCAATTGGTCTGGAAAATAACCGCTGGGAGGGAAAAGAAGGATACTACGCGTTTTCGTGTGTGTTCAAGTACCGGATTCGTTCAGGTCCGCTTGGCCTTGCGCTGAGGAAGGTCAGAAGGTTCGGAGCGCTCGGTCTTCTTTTCCTTCGGTAAGAAGTTCTGAGCAAGTTGGTACGCAAACAACGCGCCGAACACCTCGACGATGAGGCCAGGGATGACAATCGTGCCATAATCTAGGCCCAAGGACCGGAGAAACATCGACACCCAGATTCCAGCTCCCATTAAGATCGTTATCAAGAGCCCCCAGATCATCAAGCCGAGCTTGGTCCTGATGAAATCAGCGATGAAACTGCTTAATCTCTGGAATTGATTCTTCAGGGTCTGCATAGTATTCAGGTCAAAGACTTTAGTTATATTAAAAATGAAGCCGTGCAAGGCATTAAAAATGATTGGTCCAGTCCTTACTAGTTCGAAAGGAACGTCATCCAGTGCCGCGGCACGTTATAGTGCGCCAGTTTATCGTCAAGTTGCTGGAGGATGTCCGGCTTAAATTTCCAGACGATCTTCTTATCGAAGATGTAGCAAGATAGGTCACAGTGCTCGTCGGGGCTCAGCTTTTCCCGCATCATGAAGCCATATAGGGCAATTTGTGGCAGGGCGAACAGGAACTTGTCCTCGCCTTCCGGTTTATAGTCCAAAATCTTGATCTCGTACCTGCCCTCGTCCTGCTTCTCCACTTGCAGGAGATCGATATGACCCGTAAGGCTGTCCTTCTTGAGCCCCGTCACCCGCCAGATCGGGAGCTCGATCGCGACAGACCGCTTATCTCGGAGAAGAATGTTCTTGAGCACGGGTTCGTGGTTGGGCTTCGTAGCAGGCGCAATCTCCTTGTAGCTGCGGAATACATCTTGTACGTATGAGGGAATGGGCGTTTGGTCGGGTGTGATCCTCTCGACCAAGTGTGCTTCGAAGAGATAGTGTTGCAAGTAAGTTTTTTGCACGTGTTCCAAGTTGGCAATGCGCATGCGGCTGGCCCGGGGAATCGACGGGTTGTTGAACAGCGCGACCGGGAAATCCTCGTTCTGGATCATCTCGATGTACCGGTTGAGCTTGCGTATCGTGGGATTATCCAAGAACGCGGGATCTATCTCCCGGTGGTGGAAGTCGTAGATGATCGACCCGTGATGGAATCTACGATTTGATATTGCCTGTAGATCATCGATCATGAAAATGGTCTCCGCGAGCTAACTGCACGTGTATGTTTCCGCGGGCTGGATAAATAACCCCCGTTATCACGAGCTTAATACCGGATGACGACTCTTAACGCATTGCACGGGGCCTGATCTCGTCGCTGGTCGAGGAACACCACCGGATCGTTTATCTGCAGATACTTTACTGATGACGAAAAAGAGAGAAGGATGGGGGCACTTTACAGGTTCCCCGAGATGTTGATTCCCTTGACCCGGATCGAAGGAACGATGATGCCCCCGATATCTTCCACCTCAGCGCTGCAGAGCTCGATCGCGTCCAGCAGCGCGAGGAGGTTGATGCCGAAGGCGGCCTGCCGGATAGGGGTCGTGATCTCGCCATTCTCTATGCTGAATCCCGACGCGATCATGCCCGAGAAGTCACCCGTGGCCAAGCTGGCCGAGTCTCCGGTCTGGTCGAAATAGATGCCGTGCCCAATGTCGCCTACGAGCTCCCCCGCGCCTGCCACGTGATCCGGATCTGCGACGAGGAGGAGATTGCTCTGGGCGATTCTGGGAGGCGTGTCGTAGCCTGTCCTCCCCGCGTTGCCCGAGTTTTCCACGCCCGCCTTGTTGGCAGTGTAGGAATTGTGGAGGATCCCCGACAGGATGCCGTGGTCGATGATGGCGGTGCGCCCGCTCCTGAAACCCTCGTCATCGAAGCTGCGCGTGCCGGTTCTCGAGCCCGTTTCCATGCGTGCGTCGTCTACGACGGAAACGAACGCCGGGGCTATCTGATTCCCGATCTTGTCGTGGAGGAAGCTCATCTTCTGTTGGATAGTCTCGGCGTTGGCCGCGTGGGCGAGTGAGGCTCCGATCACGGATGCCACGGCCCTTGGGCTCATGACGACCTGGTAATAACCGGTCCCGATATCCTGCTTGCCGAGCGTCTTGAGCGCCCGGCGGGCCGCACCGGAGCCGACGCCGGTCCTGACCTGGTCCAGCGACCGCCCGTGGCAGAAGTCATAATCCGAGTTCATTTCGTCGCCATCCTTGACCGTCACCACGCAGGAGAGGCCAGCACTCGTCCCAGCCTCGGAGACATCGACACCGTTTGAATTAACAATGAAGATCTGCTCGGAATCCGCGGAGAACGATATATTTATAGAATACATGCGCGGATCACTGGTCGACAAAGTATCATCGAGTGTCTCTGCCACGATGCGAACGCCATCGTCGATTTCGAGGCGTTCCACGGCGATGTCGAATAATAGTTCCTTCGGGAGATAGCTGATTTCAGATATATCCGCGAACGCCTTGAAATCCGCGTCCGGTGTTGAGGCGTTGGCTATATCAATCGCCCTATGAATCGTAGTTTCAATGCCATCCCGAGAAAATATGTTGTTGCATGAAAATCCGACTCTTCCGCCATCCAAGGCAACACGCACGCTGAACCCCGTCTCCCGTTTTACTTGCGCGTTCTTCAGGGAGCCCTTCTCCATCTCCACTTCCAGCGAGGCAGAACTGAGTAAATAAATTTCATAGTGTGCAACGCCCTGATCTGCCACGCCCGCTGCGATCAGGTCCAGTGTTGCCCGGGCATCGAGCTCGCCAAGGCGTAGCGGCTCATCAGAAGTTTCATTGCTCATCTTCCGGTTCCTCCTCCATTCCGCCGACGAGAACGTTTCTAATCCTGAAGTGTGGCGAGGCATCCGACACCCGCACGCTTTGTCCACCCTTCCCGCATTGGCCACCCGAATCACCAAAATCGTTCGCGATGGCGTCGATGTCGTTCAGCACTTGGAGGATCTGACCCGAGAGAGCTGCGTCCTTTAATAGGGTGGTCAGCTCGCCATTTTCGATCAGGATAGCCTCCTTGGCCTTGAACATGAAGTTGCCCTTCTCGGGCTCGACGTAACCATACTGCCAGTTCTTGCAATAGATACCTTGCTTGGTATCAGCAATCAATTCATCCTTGTCCCAGTCACTAGGCTCCAAGAACGTGTTCGTCATTCGTACCTGCGGGACCGTGTCGTAGGCTTCAGCCCGGCCATTGCCGGTCGCCGGCACGCCCATGCGGCTTGCCGTTTCGATGTCCTGAAGGTAACTCTTCAGGATGCCACCCTCGATAAGCACGGTCCGGCTCGAACGAACGCCCTCGCTGTCCGTCGGGATGTAGCCGAACATGTCCCTGCGGGAGCCGTCGTCGACGATCGTGACCGCCTCGTTGCCGATCCGCTCGCCGATGCGGTGCTCGAGAATCGAGTTCCCGGCGAGGATGGCATCCGCCTCGCAGGCGTGGCCCATGGCCTCGTGCGTGAACACTCCGCCGAGCTTGTTGTCCGCGACGATCGTGAAGGACCCGGGGGGGCACGGCTTCGCTTCCAGCAGGCGCAGGGCCTGGGACGTGGCATCGTGCACGGCCGCGGCGAACTTGTCTTGGTTGACCGTCTGCCACCCGCCGATGTGGCTGACCAGCTCCATGCCCGACTGGAGGTTTCCGGCGTCGAAGGCGATCACGTTGGCGAGCAAGTAGATGCTCCCGATCGCCTTGTCGACGCGGCCTCCTGCCGAGTTCGCGAATCGCGACTCGGCGATGCCGTCGGAGAGGTGGATCACGACGTTCTGCACGAGCGGCGATTCTTGGCGGGCTTGTGCATCCAAGCTAGACACGAGCCGCATCTTCTCGTCGTCGGAGAAGGCATCCATGTCATCCTGGGTCGTAATCTCGAATGAACCAGTTTCGAACCGGATGTCGTCTGAGATCTTGAAATTATCCTCGTCCTTGACGAGCCTTGCCCCGTTTCTCGCGAGCGCGATGGCATTCCTGGCACAGGCCTTGAGGGCCTCTTGATCCACTTCCGTCGTCGAGGCAAATCCCCACGCCCCGTCGAAGAATGCCCTGATGCCCGCACCTTGGCCGCACGAGGCCACGGCGTTGCGGGTCGTCGATTGCATGAGGTCCACGCTGAACCCGGTCCACGAATCGAGCCGGATGTCGCAGAACTCCGCGCCGAGGTCCATCGCGTGGTTCAGGACCAAGTCGAGATCGACATTACTAATTGGCATATGATGTCCTCCTATTCGATGAGCAATGTTCTTTTCCTTTGTAATTGAGTCTCATTAACCTGCCTGTCTCCGAGATGTTTAATCCACGGGCTCCGTGTTGTTTACCACGAGTCGGGCCCTTGATTGCGGGCATCAATTTTTAACCTCGATCTCTATCCCTGCACTTGAAAGCATTTTACTACCACGTCTTACCTTCACCAGTTCCACGGGAAGGATAATCCCCCCACGACGGGATCGAGAACAAAGAGCTCGATCGGGTTCGAGTCCGTGAGAATTTCCGCGTTGAACGGCACGAAAACCATGAAAAGGAGCAACGTGGGGATCGCAGAGGGAGATTTCACCGCGATTGACATGATCGATCCGCTCATTTAGTTAACAGGACGTTATGCAAATCTCGAGTATTGCATTAGATCGAGAAATTCAGAACCATTATCATCAAAACACTTTTTTATCACTTCCGCAAGGAAGACCACGGCCTTCAGGCCGTGGATGATAGGCGGAAACGGCGGTGAAATCAGAAATTCCGTGGCCTCCATTTCTTTAAATATTCATGGCGTGTTAGTAGTAACAGTTCACGGCGATAACCAAGCCGGGGGCGATAAGTACCGTGGGAACCACGGGAATTCACGCTCGTGGAGATCGTGCAAGACCACGCCGTTCAGGTGGCAACGGTCGATGAAGCAAGAATCCACGTCCTTCAGGACGTGGTAGTTCAAAGGCTCTCATTAATCTACCTATTCTTGTTCGATCGCATTATTTTTGCGAATCTAAATCTATTAGTGGTGTTATATTTGTCGTGGAGTTCAAGTCCGTTGCGAAACAAAATTATTATTGCCCTGATCAAGCGTGGTGGAGAGATTATCGACGATGATCTCGCTCGATTGGTAAAAAGTGAAGAATATGTGAGCGATGAAGTGTTCCAGAAGGAACTCATGGCCTTGGAAATCCAAGGCATCGTGCACATCTCGCAGATCACGAAAACGCGGAAGCGCGTTAAGCTCATCAATAAAGATAGACTAAATCCCCAACTTTTCCGCTAATTGCTTAGAAGATCGAGTGGATCCCTGCTTAATTTCCATAACGCAGATCGTCATTTCGTACGCTGGGAACGCTTCGACCACGGCCTCGGCCACGCGCTCGAAAGTGGATTTGGGCAATATCCACAGCTCTTAAAAGCAAATTTGGCATTCTCTTTTTCTCATGCAAGGACATAAACGTACTCCGTTTTATGCGAAGGAAGCCGCGCTCGGGGCCAAGTTCGTCGATTTTGGCGGCTGGGACATGCCCGTGCTTTTCACCAGCATCATCGAGGAACACCTGAACACGCGGCATAACGTGAGCCTGTTCGATATCAGCCACATGGGCGAGTTCGTGCTCGAAGGGGAGCACGCCCTCAATTTTCTACAATACATGTCGGTCAATGATGCTTCAATTCTTACGCCGGGCAGGGCGCAATACTCGAACCTCTGTTACGAGAATGGCACGGTCGTGGATGACCTGTTCTACTACATGTGCTCATCCGAGAAATTCAAACTCATCGTGAACGCGTCGAACCGGGAGAAGGACTTCGACTGGCTGGCGCAGCATGCCGAATCGTTCGAGGGCGTGTCGGTGACCGACCAGTCCATGGCCAGGTGCCGGTTTGCCCTGCAGGGCCCGAAAGCGCAGGACGTGTTGCAGCTGCTGGTTGCCGAGGATCTAGACACATTGGCACGGTTCAGGTACATCGATTCGGAGATTGCCGGCGTTCCGGTTTTCGTTGCACGCACGGGCTACACGGGCGAGGATGGCTTCGAGATCTCGTTTCCCGTGGACTGCGCCGAGGACGTGTGGACGGCCGTGCTCGACGCCGGCTCCAAGTTCGGGTTGAAGCTTGCCGGACTCGGTGCCCGGGATAGCCTCCGCCTCGAAGCAGGTTACTCTCTCTACGGAAATGAACTCTCCGATCAGATCACGCCGGTGGAAGCTGGGATCGAGTTTATCATCAAGAAGGACAAGGAACCCGACTATATCGGGAAGGAGGCCCTGTTGAAGCAGCTCGAGGAAGGCCCGAGCCGAAAGATCGTGGCCTTGATAGCGACGGACAAGGGCATCCTGCGCCACGGGCAGGAGATCTTCAATCTGGACGGTGACAAGATCGGCTACGTGACGAGCGGGACCTACGGCCCGACCGTGAAAGCATCGATTGCGATGGCAATGCTGGATATCGGCAATACCGAAGTAGACACCGAGGTGGTCGTTCCCATTCGTGACCGGCCAGTGCATGCCAAGGTCGTGGTCAAGCCTATCTACCCGTACCATCCCCGGTCGTGAGATCCAGTTCACGCAATTTAATCTACCCGATTAGCCAAGTCAAGTAGTTTTTCATGGGATCTTTCTTGACCGATGGCACGTGCCTTTTTTCTTTTGATTGGTTGTCCCTGTCCCATTTTTTTCACACGTCCTTGGCGTGCACGTTTCCTAGCTGTCCCAAAAACAAGCACGCTTTAATAATACTCAGTCAAGCATTGACGCAAAATTCACTCAACTCCAAGCGTGATTACCATGAGCGTTCCAGACCAACTGAAATATACCAAAACCCATGAGTGGGCCAATGTCGAGGATGATCTCGTGACGATGGGAATCACGGATCATGCGCAGCACGAGCTCACTGATATCGTCTACATCGACGACTTTCCCGACGTGGGATCAGAAGTCACCAAGGGCCAAGTCATCGCAGTCGTGGAATCCGTCAAGGCCGTGTCCGACGTCTACGCCGTGGTCTCGGGCACGCTGGAAGCCATCAACGAGGACCTTTCCACGGCCCCCGAGTCCCTGAACAGCGCCCCGTACGACGCGTGGATCGCGAAGATCCGGTGCACGCACCCGGATGACATCGACAGCCTGCTCTCCGCCGAGGACTACTCCGCCTCGATCGCGGAGTAAATATTTTTTTCATTTTTCTTGAAACACGTGAAACAGGGGATAGAAATGGACTACATCCCGCATACAGCTGAAGATATCGATTACATGATGCAAGAAACAGGCGTGCATATCCTGCTCGACCTGTTCGACACGGTCCCGCCCGAGATCCTGATCGACGATGCGGCGGCCGCCACCATCCTCACGTCCGGCACGTTGCCCGCGCAGGGTATGACCGAGCCAGAGCTGCGATCGCACTTGGCACGGCTGGCCGGCAAAAACAAGGTATACCGGAGCATCTTTCGAGGCGCGGGCTCCTACTGGCACTACATCCCCGCCGTCGTCGATTATCTCGCGTCCCGAGGCGAGTTCTGGACGTCCTACACGCCCTACCAGGCCGAGCGATCGCAGGGCTACCTGCAGGCCATCTTCGAGTACCAGTCGCTCATCGCTGGCCTCACAGGCATGAAGTTCTCGAACGCGTCGCTCCACGACGGTGCCACCGCCCTCGTCGACGCGATCGTCATGGCGCAGTCCCAGGTCAGGAACCGCTCCACGGTCGTCTTCGCGGGTGTGGTCAACCCGATGTACATGACTGCGGTCGCAACGGCGCTCCGGCCTCGCGACCTCGCCTTCAAGCAGGTCGAGGCTTCGGACGTCGAGGCGCAGCTGGACGGCGGGGATGTCCTGGCCGTCGTGGTGTGCAGCCCAGATTTCTTCGGGATCGTCCACGACGTCGCGGCCATCGTCCAAGCCGTGAAGAACAAGGACCCCAACGTCCTCGTCATCCAGTGTATCACCGAGGCGTTGTCCCTCGCCCTGCTCAAGTCTCCCGGCGCGGCGGGTGTCGACATCGTGGTTGGGGAGGCACAATCCTTCGGGATCCCTATGTTCTTCGGCGGCCCTGCCCTCGGGTTCATGGCCGTGGCCGATCCCAAGCTCCTGCACAAGTTGCCCGGCCGAATCGTCGGGGCAACGAAGGAGCTCCACGGCGATCGCATCGGTTTCACGCTCACGCTCACGGCCCGCGAGCAGCACATCCGGCGGGAAAAAGCCCTGTCCAACATCTGCTCCAACGAAGCACTTAACATGTTGCGGGCGGCCATTCACATCGTCGCGCTGGGTGCCACCGGCCTGAAGCAAGCGGCCACGCTCTCGGTCCGCCGGGCTCATTATCTCAAGCAACGCCTTGCGACCATCGGGGGATTTTCAGTGGCATCGGACAACCCCACGTTCAACGAGTTTGTCGTGACCACGACCCCGGCCACCGCGCGCCTCGTGCAACAGGCGTGCGAGGAGCATGACGTGCTTGGGCCCTTGGATCTCGGCATATTCAACCCCGGCTGGGCCGGGATGTTGCTATTCTGCGTGACGGAGATGAATACGATGGCGTCGATCGACGGGATCGTGGCGATTTGCTCGGAGGCGGCCCAAGCATGATACACACGATATTCGACAAGGCCGCGCCAGGCAGGAATGCCATCAGCTTCCCGGTCGGCATGCCAGACGAGCCCGTGGACATGGACATCCCCGAAGCCTTGTTACGGGACAGGAGCGACGAGCTCGGGGTTCCCGACGTGCCAGAGATCGAGATTGTCCGCCATTATATGAGCCTGTCCTGCGAGAATTACGGCATCGACAACGGGATCTATCCCCTTGGCTCCTGCACCATGAAATACAACCCCAAGATCAACGAGGCGCTGGCCGCACTCCCCGGGTTCAGGGACATCCACCCACTCCAAGGGCTGCAGGACGAGCAGTCCTGCCAGGGCATCCTGCAGGTCCTGCACGAGATGGGCCTCATGCTTGCCGACCTGACGGGTATGGACGCCTTCACCCTGCAACCCGCGGCGGGCGCCCATGGCGAATTTACCGGTCAACTCATCATCAAGAATTACATGGTGCAGAACGGGTTGGACAAGCAAAAAAACAAGATTATCGTCCCCGACACGTCGCACGGCACCAATCCGGCATCCGCTGCCCAAGCCAAGTTCGAGGTCATCGAGATCAAGTCGGATAAATCGACCGGCCTGGTGGATCTCGAGCAGCTGCGGCAGGCCCTCGCCCCCGGCGACGTGGCCGGCATCATGCTCACGAATCCCAACACGCTCGGCTTGTTCGAAGAGGAGATCCTCGAAATCACGCGCCTCGTGCACGAGTCGGGTGGCCTCTGTTATTACGACGGGGCGAACCTGAACGGCCTCTGCGGCATATGCCTCCCCGGGGACATGGGCTTCGACATCGTGCACGTCAACCTTCACAAGACCTTCTCCACGCCCCATGGCGGGGGCGGGCCGGGGTCGGGACCCGTCGGGGTCAAGGATTTCTTGAAGAACCTGCTTCCGGGACCGCGAATCGAGGAGTCAGATGGCATGTACACGATGGTCCTCCCCGAGCAGGGCGGGTTCGGAAGCATCAAGGCATTCCACGGAAACGTGGGCGTGATCCTACGTGCGTATTGTTACATGAAGGCGCTCGGGCTCGAAGGGCTCCGGCAGAGCACGAAAAGTGCGGTCCTAAACGCAAACTACCTGAAGGCCGAGCTGAAGGACACGATCTGCGTCCCGTACGCGAGCCGGTGCTACCACGAGTTCGTCGGCAGCGATGATTGCTTCCCGAACGGCGTCAACACCGAGGACATTGCCAAGCGGCTGCTCGATCTCGGCGTGCACGCCCCGACGATCTACTTCCCGATACTGGTTCACGGTGCCATCATGATCGAGCCGACGGAGACCGAGAGCCGTGCGCGGCTGGACGGCTTGGTCGACGCATTCAAGCAGGTCCGGGCCGAGGCCGAGGCCGATCCCGACGTCGTGAAAAATGCCCCGAGCACTATGTCCGTCCACCGCCTCGACCAAGTCATGGCCGCACGCGCGCCCGTGCTGAACGCCAAGGATCTCGAATCGCTTCTTGGATCCGCTGCAAAGCCTGGAAATCCGGTTGAAAATGAAGAATAATTAATAAATGCTTTTTCTTTCCACGTTCACGTGAACAAGCCCTTGTCCTCGCCGGCCAACTTGCGTGGCTTGCGTGACAAAAGCTGGTCCTTGATGGATTCATAATATTTCTCCATTTCAGGTGTTATGCTCGCGCGGATGTCGTTGAACACGGACAGGAAGTGGGACATGTTCACGACATCGGCATGGATGTCATCCCGCAGAGCACGAATGGCGGCTTCCCTGCAGAAGTTTTCGATGTCCGCTCCCGAGAATCCCTCCATCTTTTCGGCGATCTCGTCGAGATCCAAGTCATCGGCAAGGGGCATGGTCCTCGTGAAGATGTCTAACATTTGACGCCGCTCGGCCTTCGATGGCTTTGGCACATACGTGAGGCGGTCGAACCTGCCGGGCCGGATGATGGCCGGGTCCAAGATGTCTGGCCGGTTTGTCGCGGCCATGACCACGATGTCACCGGCGGACTCGATGCCGTCGATCTCCGTGAGGAATTGCGAGATGACGCGCTCGGTGACACCGGAATCGCCGGTTCGCGTGCCCCGCTGGGGGACGATCGAGTCGAACTCGTCGAAGAATATGATGCACGGGGATGCACTTCGCGCTTTACGGAAGATTTCCCGGATTGCCTTCTCCGACTCGCCAACCCATTTCGAGAGCAGCTCGGGGCCTTTCACTGAAATGAAATTGGCCTCGCTTTCCGTGGCCACGGCCCTCGCCAGTAGCGTCTTGCCGCAGCCTGGCGGACCGAATAACAAAATACCTTTCGGCGGCGTGATCCCCATTCTGGTGAAAGCTTCTGGGTTCTTGAGCGGCCATTCCACGGCTTCCTTCAGCTCCTCCTTGGTCTTCTCCAAGCCACCGACCTGGTCCCAATGCACCTTGGGAATCTCGATGAGCACCTCCCGGATCGCGCTGGGCTGGATGCTCTTGTTTGCTTCCTTGAAGTCGTCCATGGTGACCGTGATCGTGTCGAGCATCTCGGGATCGATCTGGTCCTCATCGAGGTTGAGATGGGGGAGATGCCGCCGCAGGCATCGCATGGCTGCTTCCCTGCACAAGGCCATGAGGTCCGCGCCGACGTACCCGTGCGTGATGGAAGCGATTTGTTCTAAATCTACCCTGGACGCTTCGAACGTGCTGAGTGGCATCCCGCGCGTGTGGATCTGGAGAATTTCCATGCGTCCCTCGAACGACGGGATCTTGATCTCCACCTCGCGGTCAAACCGGCCTGGTCGACGCAGCGCAGGATCGAGGGCATTGGGGCGATTGGTGGCCCCGATCACGACCACGCGGCCGCGACCGTGCAAGCCATCCATGAGCGCGAGCATCTGTGCAACGACGCGTCGTTCCACCTCGCCCGTCACTTCCTCTCGTTTCGGGGCGATGGCATCGAGTTCGTCAATGAACAGGATGCTCGGGGCATTATCCTCGGCATCCTTGAACAGCTGGCGGAGGCGCTTTTCCGACTCGCCATAGAACTTGCTCATGACCTCAGGCCCGTTGATCGAGATGAAGTGGGCTTCTGACTCGTTTGCAACCGCCTTTGCGAGCAGCGTCTTCCCGCAGCCGGGTGCACCCCTGAGGAGCACCCCTTTTGGTGGGTCGATGCCGAGCTTCTTGAACAGTTCCGGATGTTTCAGGGGCAACTCGACCATCTCGCGAATGGACTGTATTTCATCTTCGAGGCCGCCGATATCCTCGTAGGTGATGATGGGGATGCCTGCCTGGCCCGTTTCCTCCTCGACGGGATTCTCGGACACGTGGAGGGTCGTGTTCTGGCGGATGAGCACGATGTCGGTGGGCTTCGTGTTCTTGACCATGAAACTGATCTCGCGGCTGAGCCCGATCTGGATGAAGATCGTGTCTCCCTTGCAAAACGGAAGGTTCAACATTTTTCGCTTCACGAAGGATTCGAACCGGGAATCAGCATGAAATTTCGTGTTCGTCGGGGCAAGGATCACGCTCTTTGCCGAGACTTTCCTCGCACGCGTTATCACGACATCCTCCCCCAAGCTCGAGCCTGCATTCTTCCGGATACGCCCGTCAATGCGGGTGATGCCGAGGCCAACGTCCTGTGGGTAAGCAAGCCACGCGATCGCGGCCGTTTTCTTTTTCCCCGCGATCTCGACGATGTCGCCGGTCTTCACGTCAAGTGCCATCATGGTCTCTGGATCGATGCGGATGATCGACCGTCCGACGTCACGCTGGCGGGCTTCGGAGACCTTGAGGACGCTGGACTTTTTCTCCCCCGTTTCCTCTGGTTCGTCATCCTCGTCTGGTTTAGTATCGTTCTCGTTCTCGCCCGGCTTCTCGTCATCACCGATCGGCTCGAAATCGTCATCATTCGGTTTTTTTTCGGGCTCATCGTCCGGGATGCTGGGTCGTCTGGGAGGTGACATGATGTTCTCTCAAGTCGTTATACTTCATAAAAAGTACTTTTTTCCTAAATACTGAACGCGTTAGGAAAAAAAGCCACGCGCGTGCCAGAGTCTTGCAGGGAATGAATACAAGGACACGGCATGAAAAAACGTCACGTGCGCGGCAGTTTTATTTCGCAATGAATGAATCCAAGGAAAATTGCTTTTCTTTCTCCGATAGCTTTTGTAAACGGGCACGGATGCGATCTTCGCTAAATTGGTGCTCGTTGCAAAGGAATGCGATGACCTCCTTGGTCTTGACATTACCAAATTCGATCGCGTAGTCCTCGGTGATCTCGGGGTTCAAGAATATCTCCCGCACTTGATCCACGAGGTCCAAGGGAAGCATATCCGCGTACTCCGGCTTCGATTCATAGATTGCATCGATCGAGCCGTGGGTCTGGATCATCTTCAAGGCCGTCTTTTGCCCGACACCCCTGATCCCGCCATTAAAATCCGTGCCGGTGAGGATTCCGATATCTACAAGCTGTTCTCTTGTCACTTTCAGCTCCGCGAGCACGTCGTCCAAGATATATGACTCCATCTCAACGTGGATAACCTTGCCGCGGATCTGGCGCTTGGTCTGCTGCGTGAGGTTCCGCAGGAGGCTTTGCGCGCCGTACAGGAAGCAATCATAGTCTTGGGAAGCGATCGTGGACACGTCGCCTTTATTCACCATGAACGCGGCTTGGGCCTCGCCGTCGCTCGCAGCGTCGACGCACGGCACGCCCATGTGCGAAAGCATTTCCTTGATCTCCGGGACCATGTAGGGCTCGATGCGGGACGATGCTTGGGCGAACTTCTTTGCCTCCCCCGCCGCGCCCTCATCCCGGGCGTCCTCGGCCTTGTTCTTTGCGGCTTCCCGGACCTCCTTCCGCTTCTTGATGGTGCCGGTCTTCAACTCGTGCGGCTTGCCATCGAACACGTAGACCGGCTTGATCTTGTTCTCGAGCAGGAAGGCCGTTCGGTAGAAAAATCCGGACAGGTGCGATGTTGTCCGGCCGGACTGGTCCATGAGCGGGATCCCTTCTTCCTGGCGGATCGAGCTGAGAAATTGGTAGAGCATATTATATGCGTCGATGGCGATTCGTTTCCCTGCGAATTGGCCGATTTGCGGGAGTTTTCTTGACTCCCCGACGATCTCGCTGATCTTCACTCCCAAGATTGTTCACCGTGGTTGTTTTGGAGCAGTGGCTTTAAATTGTTGAATGTTAATTTGGCTGGATTATTTTTTGAACCAATCCCGCGGCCTATAAAACAAGGGCGAGAGTTGCTGGCGTTTGGTCCAGCTCGTTCTATAACGAGATAGAGGAAAAATCACGATAGAGTGCGACAGCCTACTTCGACGGAATACGCTTGATCATGCCCACCGTGCCACAATCGGGGCATGTATTTCCTTCGGGTTGCTTTTTAAATTTAGATTCGCAAGCCTCACATTTGAAGACCCATTTGATGGTTTGCTTGATGCCGTCGTTGGCAATTGACTTGAATTTCACGCCTTGGGACTTCAGGACGTTCTGGATCGAATAATCGCCGGTATAGACGATCGGTTCGATGCCCAGCTTTTTCTGCTCGCAGGCGAGCGCGATGACGCCTATATCGGCACTCGAGAGGTTCTGCAGGTCGCCAGTCTCCTCCGCGAACTGCTTCGCTTCTTCGATGCCAGTTTTGGTGGCGCCGCGGATCTGCAACGAACCTTGCGCGATCAGCTGTTCAAGTCGTAATTTCGGAACCCTCGATTTGACCTCGGTAATGACCTCCTCGGGTACTGCCACGTCGATGTCTTTTCGTGAAAAAGAAGCGCCTTGGAGAAATACTGCTGTGTCTAGAATTATTAGGCGAAAATCAGCGCTCATGATGCTCAATCATGCTCAGGATATGGTCTCTAGCTCTAGGGGAGATAAAAAGCCTATTCTCTCATTCTTCGGGCTGGTCGTGCTTTGGCAGGGGAAATTTGGCCCCCGGGAGCAATTTACGATTCAATCGGCTGAAGAACGATGCCTCCCCCGCCTGCGTCCTCAAAAACTTAACGATGCTTCCAGATCGCTTGATGCTGATCCGAGTCGCGGCAGAAGCCACGACCGGGGTCTCGAACTGGCCATCGATAGCGATAATGGCGTTGAGTTTTGGGCGAAGCAGTTCGATCTCCACGGCTGATTCCGGGTTCACGATGAGCGGTTTCAAGCCACTACGTGCGAACGGGCACACGGGAACGACTTGGATAGCATCGATGGTCGGGGCGACGATCGCACCCCCTGCCGACATGGCATAAGCCGTTGACCCTGTAGGAGTTGAAACGATGACACCGTCCACGTATCCGGAGGAGTACACTTGGCCATCGACGCGGATCGTGATGCTGAGCGCCTTAGAGGGGCGGGACGTGATGATCAGCACCTCGTTAAGCGCCAGCGGCAAATGATTCTGTCCTTGGGTATCGACGTGGCAGGAAAGCCGCATGCATTTCTCCTCGATGAGATTTGCACTTACCAGCTGTGGGAATGAATCTTTAGAAGGAATATCGAATTCGGCCATAAAACCCACGGCGCCGACGTTGATTCCGAGAATTGCCGGCATATTTTTGAACGGTAACTTCTGTGCAACTCTAAGAATAGTTCCGTCCCCCCCGATACAAAGCACGACCGGAACTTGGTCCTCTGTCATTTCATAGAGAGCACGTCCGAGACATCCCAAGATGCTCGCGATCCGGGCTTCGGCGTAAACCTTTATCTTTCGTTCTTGCAGGAAAGTGACCAATTCCTTTGATATAGCTATCGCCTTTTGCGAGTCGAGTCGAGACGCGATTGCGACCGCCCGCTGGCTTCCTGCAAGGTCGATGAGTTTCATGGTGTGAAATACCACATTTTGAAGGTATTAAGTATAAAGAGATATTGAAATTTTATCTGCTATTTTCTTATGGCCGCTTCCAGCCTTACCTTGGCCTTTGCGACCATTTCCCTGATCGCGGCATAGGGGTCGTTGATCGCAGGCGATGGCTTCATTCGGTCCTCGACGCCTTTCTCGTCACGCATCTCTGCAATGGCTCTGGCTAATTTGGCCCGCATAGCTGGATCCGGGTTGTCATCTTCTGGAAAGTTGTCGAGGACCTGTTTCAGGTCCGCCGTGATGAACCGGATATCATCCCACGCGGGAATAGCGCTTCTTTCTTGGGTGCTCGGGCTTGTAAACAAGATAGTCCACCTTGCGAGCACCCTCCCGCGGGCGATATTACAGGCCGAAGATGATCGGTAGATTATCGCGGAATGATCACGGGATTACTCATGGGTTCACGTAAAGGAATGCAAGGGGGCTCTGGACCCACGGCAGCAGGAAGAAGAACACGGCGATGATGACCAACGGGATAAGGATGTTGTCCGAAATCTTGATGCGTGGCGTGACGATGTCCACGAACAGGTAGATGCCTGCCATCAGGAGCGAGAAGGGCCATGTAAGGAAGAAACTCACCACGATGAAGGAGACCACCGTTCCCGTGATGGCTCCTTCCCACGTCTTCTTCCCGCCGTGGTAAAGTTTGTGCCGGCCCATTGATTTGCCAACGATGACCGCCGACGTGTCGCCGAAGCACAGGACCCCGATGCATGCCATCGACACGTAATATGCTTGGATCTTGTAAGCAGGATTGTAGCTCAACACCACGAGGAGGAGAAACACGGCGACCAGCATCACCGTCGAATCTGCGATGCTTGATTTTTCCTTTTTCCTGAAGCTGAATCTCAGGTAGTCTTTCAGGAAAAAGTACTTGTTGGGCGTGAGAACCATGTGCAGGTCGAGCACCCACAGGAATATGACACCAGAGGCGCAAAAGAGCTTCACGGCATAGCTCGCGATTTCGAGATTGTTTAGCCGGAGCACGTAATCGATGATGATGCCGCCTTCATTGTAGAAATTGAACTGGGAGTACTTCCAGAACCCGACAAAGCGCATCAGGTCCGACCCGACGGGATAGAATCCCACGATCAGGAGGGCCAAGCCCATGTGGGGTATCTTCCTCACCACTTCTTGCTTCCACGAGAACGGTTTTGTTTCCTCTACGATCATAGACCGGTCTTGTTGCGCCCGTGCACCGCGCCGCCAGAACCGGTCGATCAGGGGTGTGCTCACGAAAAAGAATGCGAACACGAAGCCTATGACGATGAAGGTCCCATTGCTGATCGGGGCGGGAAGGAGGAATTCACCGACGGTCGACTTGCCCAAGCTCTCGCCTTGGAATCCGGTATAGGGGAGGGCTATGAGAGCACCTAACACGATGAATGCTACGGTAACGAACAAATTGTTTGCCGGTTCGCTTTCTTCGTCGAAATCATTTCGCCGCTTGAGATAGAAGTAGACCTGAAGGTTGAAAAGGCCACATGCTATGAAAATATATGAAACAAGCGCGCTGTAGAAGGCAGAATTGCGGTCGTTCATGTTGAAATCGGTGATGGTGAACCACGTCGTTGTCACGGCAGGCTCGATCCAGACCGAAAGCACTTGGTAATTGGAGAAGATCGCGTGGAGCACGCTGGCATTCCCGGATGCGATGATAGCCGATTGCTTCGTGGGCAGGCCTTGGATGGTGGGAATAGAGATCGCCACGGAACCGTTTACCTGCTGCAGCGACGCGACGATGCCATCTTCTGCATCCAGCGTGAAGCAAGTTGCCTGAAAGCTTTCGTCACTCGTTGAATTTCTGTAGATAATTGTCTCAGCACTCGTGTTCCAGCCCGGCGAGATCGATCTTGTCGCGATCGCCTGCATCGTGCTGTTTTGGAACTGGTACACGAGATTGAACCCGCCTGTTGCATTCATCAGGACTGTCGGGAGTGACAGCGTCGCCGTGCCCTGCGTCACGTTGGCAAATGGCGTCCAGGTGTTCAGGTCGGTGCTCCGTTGCAGATGGATAAATTGCGTTCCATTGTTCTTCACGAGCGATGCCATCACGTAACCTCTCGTGCTGTTCCCGTCGATGGACGGACATGCTTCTTGGAAATTGTCGCTGTCTTTCGAGAACAACGAAGGAGCCTGACAGACAGTCAGGTTTGCCGCGTCGATCACTATGAACAACGCCCTTCGGAGGGTCCCGCTCCCCACGGGTACATTTGCATCCCAAGCCACCAACACTTCCAGGCCGTTTGCACCCATGACGGTCTTCGCGAAGAGATCGGCAGCCCCCGAGGTATACGTGTTGGTGAGAAAGACGGGGCTTTGCCAAGCTGCTCCCCTCGGGCTGCTCTCGATGGAATAAATTTCGCCCTGCTGCACGTAACAGAGCAAGACGTGGTCATCGGAAAGCATGGTTGTCGTGATCGAGTTCGGCGGGGACTTAAATTGAAACGAAAATTGATCTGGAGATGTCTGGCCTATGAATTCCTTCGACGGGGTGTTCCAGATTGTAAATATCCCGACGACGCACAGGATACAGAAGCCGACAGCGAACAGGGCCACCGTCTTCTTCAGATTCCAAGACATGCCAAGACATTTTAGTTAATGAATCATTTGATTTAACGATTATCTTTCCCCGATCGAGGCAGACCACCATATTAAAACACTCTAATTGATATATCTCTGTCCTGCACCAGAGATGTCAGAACAGCACCAGCGGCTTCCAACTCCGGCCTAGAAAGCGGCAACACCCACCCCTCTGCTGACTGCCTTGCCACCGTGTATACCTGTACCATGTTTGGCTTCACAAAATCGTAGGCCGAGGCCAAAGCTTGAAGATTCTCCTCGCTCGCATTGGAATATCCATACGAACCGGTGCTCTTGAACAGGAGCGTCTGGATTGCCAGCGAATGGCCAGGAAACGCCTCCATATCCTGCCTGAGCGCCGCGATGCCCCCGATGATCTCCTCGACGCTTGGGACCGCATCGCCTGGCCTGTTCGCACTCAGGAGCTCCGGTTGCAGGCCACAGTCGAGCTTGGCCATGACGAAATCGAATTGCGCCACCGTAGCCCTCGTCGTGGCATTGCTAAGGGTCGTGGCATTCGTGAACAGCGAGAGCATCGGGCCCCCGTCCGCACGGGCGATCTCTTCCTTGATGCGTCGTGCAACGGCCAAGCATTCGCCGAGTTGCGGGCAGAGTGTCGGCTCGCCATTATAGCCGAAGGTGACGCTATCGAGCTCGCGCAGGTCCTGCATTGGTGGCCGGAGCTCCTCTTCCAACCTCGAAAGATCGATTAAAGGGATATCAATATCCCCTTCCAACAAGCCGACCGTGGGCCCGCGACCGACCTCGCAATACACGCAATCGAAAGTGCAGGTCTTTCTCGGGCCAAGAAGGTTGACCCCGGAGCTCATACCAAGCCGCCTCGAGTGGATTGGCCCGAAAACGTAGTCGCGGTCCATGATCTCGCCCCTCATATTTTCAAGTAATGGCTTGGAGGCTGGCCCTTTTCTTTTTAGCCCTCGCGCGGTTGCGGGCCACGAAGATCACGATGATCGCCGAGTCGACGAGGATGTTTACGACGAAGAGCAGGAGCGATAACATCTCGTGGTTGTGCAGGATCAGGTAGCCAAATAGGATCGTGTCCTGCAACTTGTAGGCAGCCAAAGCCGCCAAGAAGATGGCGATCACGTCCTTCAGGGTATTGTTCGTGGTCCCCTTGGCGATCTTGGCCCCCAGTTGTGCTCCGAAGATCGAACCCAGGGCAAACAACAGGCCGATGACCAGGTCGACGCTGTTGATGATCAGCTTCGTCGTGGCCCCCACGACCGAATTGAACAGGAGCATGAACGCCGACGTGGCGACGACCACGTGCATCGGCATCGCGCACAGCACGGTGAACACCGGCACCATGACCATGCCGCCGCCGATGCCAAGGAAGCCCGCGAGGAAGCCAGCAATGCAGGCCCACGGGATGACCTTGGAGAAGTTGTAATTGTACAGGAATTCCTTCCCGTCTCTGTCGACCACGCGCCGTTCGAAATACCACCTGCTGGCCTTCTCCGCTTCCGTGCACACGTGCGGCTTGTCATTGCGCTTGAATAGCATAAATAAACCAGAGAATAACACGAATCCGTAGAAGATTAGCTTCATGATGTTCGTGCCCGAGGCGAAATTAGAGATGACGACGGTCAGGATGCTCCCGAGCACCGCGAATGGCGTGGAAAAGATGATAAGGTAAAAACTCGTGCGGTAGTCGATGCGCTTCTGGCGCATGTACGCGACAGTCGTGGAGATGCTGTTGAGAAACACGATGAACAAGGATGTTCCAATCGCCAGCGCCACGGGCAGGCCAAGGAATGATTCGAGGATCGGGCCGTATAATGTCCCTCCTCCAGTCCCGCTAAGAGCGGCGTAGATGCCAACCGCGAATCCCAGCACCACGCTCATGACCACGATGATGGTCGGGTACTCCATGATCCGCGAGAAGGTTGGTCAGCCATTAACATCATCGTGGAACCCTTCATAATTATTACTAATTAAACTCGCCGATGCGTTTCGATGGTAAGTAAAAGTCATTGATTCACGAAGTTCATTTTTGGGATGGTTGTATAACCATACCCGCCCCGTATGGTTCATTCGGCGGTTTTCTGATATCCGTCTTTTCTCTACACTTCTGGCAATTCCGATTCGGGAATCCCGTACTTCTGGCCTACAAGCTTGATGGCTTGGGTCACGAATTCATGATAATCTGCCCATTTGTCTGAAGATCCATAATTCACGTGGCCCTCTTGCTCAAACGCGCAGAGAAAATGCGATCCCCCTGTGCCCATTTCGTTAATTTCGCTCGACACGTAGTAAATGGGCAGATCAGAATCCGAATACAAGAAGAGAAGGTAAAGGTATTGAACCGAACCAATACTTTGAACATCGGTTACAATAGAGGCAGAATATGGTCCGATTTGAAAACGTTTTTTAACGGTGAGATTTCTGATGTCTGGCCGGTACATGCCAGAAATTTTATAGTCTGGAGATGTCCATGCCCAAGGTTCGAGACCATCCGGTTGTTTTTTTTCCCCTTTGCCATGCGTGTTCTATTGCTAGGACCGTGTAAAAGAGTTTTGATACGCATCATCAAACCCAGATAGCGTGGCCGCCAACCTTCCGAGTCGGGTGTTTCATATACTCTTACTATAATGGTGGACAAACTTGAACATTCGTCCAAGATTGCCCAGCGGGTCGTAAGAGGAAACCCGCAGGCATCGTCTTGCCAAGAAGATCGTTGCCGTGGAGATTGGACGGCATTAACCTATTTAAGGACCCCGAATTTTCTTCCCGACTTACCCGTTCTGACCCTGATACAAGGCATCCCTGAATCGTCAGGTGGTGTTTTACGATGATATCCAACTTTGGCCACATTCCTGTCGATTAGTTGCGACTGAGAAAAAGTAAGACTAGAAAGAAAGAGAATCAGCAACTATTTTATTAGAAGAGAACGCCCCACTGGGGGTTCTCCAATGCCCATTTAAGGTATTCCTTTCCCTGTTGACTCGTGAGTTCATCGAGGTATGCTCGTTTCTCTTCATCGGTTTCGAGAGCTTGGAATTCTTCCGATTCAGAGATTTCCGACATTTCCCGGAATGCCTTGGCACCGCCCCGGGTGCCGTCGATGTGGCCGTGGATGCCGCCGCCAGCATTGACTCCGATCTTGTAGGAATTTCCAATCGCGCCGTTGAATCGGCGGATGCGGGGCATCGCTCCAGGGAAAAGGCCGCCCGATGCCATCGGAAGGGTCGGCTTGAGGTATTCCCACGGTTTCGTGAGCCAGTGGTTCAGGAACATCGTGGAGTCGAGCCAATCGACGGGCATCTCGTCGGGCTCGTCCTCGGGGCTGGTTAGCTCGGGATGGAACTCCTCCCGCTCGCCCATCTTGCCGCTGCCATACGTGCCGGTATGCAAGTAGTCGGCGCCGGCCATGCGGAACATCTTGGCCCAAACGAGGAACGTCATGCCGAATTGCTGGCCACGGGTCATGGCGCCGTGCATCGCTCGGTGGATGTAGATGGGATGGTGGAGGTCCTCCTGCTCGCGGAGCACGTGTACAGAGTTGACCCCGGCGATCACACCGTCGACCATGAACGAGAACCCTGGCGTCCCGAGCTCCTCGCCGAGGGCTTGCGCCTCGTGCGCCCGGCCGATGATGTCCTTGCCGGTGATGTTGTGGGCATACATTTTCTTCTGGCCCGTCTCATCCGTGATGCGTTGCTGGCGGGTCATGGTCTCCGTGAAGCGCTCGTTCCACGGGCAGAAGGTCTGCCCGAGCAGGTTCTCGTCGTCCTTCACGAAGTCCGCTTCCAGGAACACGTTCTCGGCGACCGTGGCCCAGTCGACGGGTGACAGGCCCATCTTTGGCTTCACGATCGAGCCTGCAATCATGCGCTTGAAGCCGAAATAATCGTAGATGCCATCCGCACCATAGCGCGGGCCTGGAAACTGGCGCACGACCGCGGGCGGGAAGTAAATGTCGAGCAGGCGCGCCTTTTTCAGCACGTACAGGCCGAAATAGTTGCCGCCAAGGTTGGGCCACGCGTTATTGAAGCCACCGTACTCGATGTCCCAGTTATGAACAGGGATGCCAATGTAGCCAATGTTGCCCTTTTCTTCGATAATCCACGCGTCAGCTTGTGTACTCTCCTCGTTCGCGGTGGTAATGTCTACCCATGTACCTGAGCTCGTTTCCTTCGCGAGCTCGATGCATCCGTCGTGGATGGCCTCGGGACTGTCATCCTTGTAGCTTATTTCCACGGCGATAATGAGTACATCTTTGTTTTCACTGAACTTTTCGAGCTTTTCAATGGGTGTATATAACGTCTCTGACACTTGTGAACTCACCGTTCGTGCATTTAGTTGGCAAAAGTTACGGCTAGCGCTATTTGTTATTAGTGATAGGTTGTATATGTGGCAGTAGAACTGAGAAAAGAACAGAAGGCACGAAGCATAATGTACGAAGTCACAATCATCCTCGCCGTCGTTAATAATCGTCAGAAATCATTAAAGTGTCGAAAAAATCGTTAAAACGATGATATTATCATGTATGAAGTCACGATTATCCTGTTCGTCGTTATCATCTTGGCCATCTTCGTCATCCTCTTGCTCAATGAACAAACCCGAAGGATCATCGCCGAGATACTTACCACCAAGGAAAAATGAGGAGTAATATCCACCATGCCCGAAACAGACATCAAGGGTCTCATCCAGCAAATTCACGACCTTGACCTGGAAAAAAATCGCATCGACAAGGACAATAATAGCAGGCATTTCCTGCCCCGGCGGTTTGTCTATCTCAGGCGGTTGTATCTCCTCTGGATCATCTTGTCCCTCGTCTCCGTGCCGCTCGCCTTCACCATAACTTCCCCGGATAACAACCTTAAAGCCGTGGTCTATAATTTGTTGCTCTTCGTGCTGCTCTACGCGGTGTTCATCGCCGTGCTCAGCACCGTCCTCTATCTTTCCGGCTTCACGATCCCCATTTCCATCATGAACGACGTGAAGACTAAGCAGATCGCGGCTATCATCAAGCGCGTGGCAACGATCAAGGAGATGCTCAAGACAGAAATGGTCAAGTCGTACGTTGCCCACTATCTTTACGCCGGAAAGCACGATTTTGCATCCCCTGGGAAAAGCGTTGATCAATATCTCAAGACCAATTTCCCGGATGCGAAGTTCATCAAGACGCTGCTCGAAGAAGAGATCATCGGCCCCGTCGAGGCGGGCGTGGTGAAGACGATCGCCGACCTGGAGGGGACCGTGCGGAAGAGCATCAAGAATAATGAACCGGTAAAAATTCATGATTTAGCGAACACGTTAAATATCCCAGAACATTTTCTTGCCCAGCTGCTCAAGCAAATGCTCGGGGCGGGTATGATCGCCGGTCACATGACCGAGTTGGATCAGGATTTCATTCCGGAGGGCTTCATGGCACCGGGGCCGGTCGAGCAGGTCCCGAAAGCAGTCATCGTGAACCAAGCCGCTACATCAGCAGGAGATAAGACTGAACTCAACGCGCCCGCATTCGTGGAATCCGAAGGCACCCCCAACGTACCCAACATCGGAAGAATCAAGAAGGCGATCGAGGCCAAGAATCGCGAGATCGAGGCGGCACGGAACGCCTACGAGTCGGGCGAGATGGGTGCCGATTATTACATGAACAAGTCCGAAGAACTAGAAACTGAACTCGAATTCCTGAGTCACAGGCTTTTGATCGCCGAAAAACTCCCGGATCCAACCCAATACTGTATGGTCTGCTTGCGGCCAATACTCGACGCGCCGAGCATCTCCTGTCCCAACGGCCATATGATCCACGTCGATTGCGCCCACGATTTCCTCGTGAAATTCGACAGCTGCCCCTGGTGCCTCGAACGGATCAAGATTTAGAAAATCGTGTCATTTGCGCTGGAAAAATAATGTCTTTCCGCGGCCTTTCCTCCCATTTTTCCCTTCCCGTGCATTCATTTTTCATCATATGACCCCGAAAATCCTCGTGACCCGGCATGGCGAAACGAACTGGAACCTCAATGGCCTGGTGCAGGGACAGCGCGATATTCCACTCAATAAAACGGGTCGTTTGCAAGCTGAACGACTCGGTATCGCACTCGTCGACACTCCCCTTCGAACCATTTACTCGTCTCCCTTGTCCCGAGCCAAGGAGACTGCAGAAATCGTCCAGACTATGGTGGCCGACGCTCGTGGGGAAGAGATCCCCATCGAGATCGAGCCTGCCCTGGCCGAGCGCGCGTTCGGCCCCCTGGAAGGCAAGGTGCTCAAGTCGCTAGCCCCCGACGAGATCGCATTCCTGCAACAGGTTGACGGGGGTGGGCCAGACGGAATAGAACCGCTAGGCACGTTCACGGCCCGCGTACTGGCTTTTTTCAACAGATTGAAGGAAGAGCTTGCTAACAACCATCCCGACGGAGATATGGTTCTCGTGGTCACGCACATGGGCGTGCTCCGCTCCCTGTACAAGGACATTCTCGGCATGCCTATGCGAGAAAAAGCCCGCAATTGCGCCCTGCACGAGATCGAGGTCTCGGCGGACGGGCTCTCGCTACTGGGTACGCGAGAGACGTGATAATGCAAGAAAAAAAAGATGTAATGGGATTACGCTTATTCTGCTTCGACGACGCCGGCTATGCCCATACCCAGCCCAACGCACAGCGTGCCCAGGCCTTTCTTGCCAGTGCCGGCAGCACCCTTTACCTTCAGCTGGTGGAGGAGCGTGCCGATGAGGCGGCATCCCGTGGAACCGGTTGGATGTCCAATTGCAATGGCGCCGCCCCACGGGTTGATGCGCTCGTCGAAATAGTCGATTCCTGTTTCCGTACAAAATGCGCTTACAACGGTGCTGAAGGCCTCGTTCACCTCGATGATGTCGAAGTCGTCCATCGTGTAGCCTTGGCGCTTCATCATGAGCTTCGTCGCGATCTGGGGGCCCGTGAGCATGAGCACGCAATCACTGCCCACGATCGTGATGGCATCGATGTGGCCCATGATGTTGAGCCCGAGCTGCTCGGCGGTCTCGCGCCGGGCGATGATCATGCTGCTGGCGCCATCGTTCTCGGGGCAGCTGTTTGCTGCCGTGAGCAGGCCATGCTTGGAGAGCGTAGGCATGGCGGCCATGGTCTCGGCCGTTCCCTTGGTCCGGTAGGATTCGTCGATCATGTAGTCAAAGTACTTCAGGTTCTCGTCGAAGTTGCCGGTCAGGCCGAGCCGGTCCTTGTTCTCACCGAACGCCCGGTAGTCGTTGTCCGCCTTGACGAGCACGCACTTGCCGGCCTTGGCCGACGCGCGGACGCCGGTCTTGGACTCGACGGATTGGTTGGGCTCGCCATCGATCTCGCCGATGTAGGGGACCTTGATGGGCGCGATTTCCTCGTGGCGGATGTCCGCAAACTTCGCCGCCTTTTCGTGCGACCACAGGCTGAATTGATCGATGGTCTGGCGGTCTTGGTTGTAGAGCTTGCCGATCTTTTCGGCACCGGGGATCTGGCCCTCCATCATGCCCTGCTTGGAGGGATCGAAGGGGTCGCGGATGTAGGGGTTCTTGGCTATGTCGGGGTGGGGGAAATCCCGCCGGGGCTTGCCCGACCGGTCGACCCAATCCATGTCGGCACCGATGGGATAGACGGTCTGCTGTTCAAGGCCTCCGCAGAACACGATGTCGAATATGCCACTCTTGATCTCGCCAATTGCGAGAGCCAGCGAGGTCATTCCCGAAGCGCATTGTCTGTTAATGGAGCACCCGGGAATTTCGATGGGGAGCTGCGCCGCCAAGATCGCGGACCGGCCAACAGTCAGGGCCGATGTGCCGATCTGGCTGTTGCATCCAATGATGGAATCGATGCGGAATTCCTTCGCCAAGTCTTCTATGTTGTCCTTGAGGGACGCGTTCCGCTCGACCATGGCCTTGATGTTATTGATGATCATGGAATCAGACCGTATGCCAGAGAGGGAACCGTCCTTGTATCCGATGCCCGTGCGTACATAATCGACAATTACCACGTCGCTCATGTCCATTGCTGCCATAAATTTTCGCCGAATGTGTATATTTGCGGGTGGTTCTTGCGAAAATCAACCCTAACCTCCCGTTGGTTCGGTCACAAAAGAATGTTGCGTTGTTCACGACGAGCCGTAACTCGTCGAGAAAAGTGTCGGGTCACGTGCAGGAACCCGCACGTTCTTGCCTCGACCCGATCATCCGGTGCATGTTCTATTTCCCCCTTCCAAAGAAATTCGAGATGTTCTCTATGTTCCATGCATGCACCGTGCAGCGCTTGAAAGGCTGGAAAGCCTTCTAAATGAAACTATGTTGGGATGAAGCTATGGTCAATTTCCACGGCCATGGCCGAAAAATCCTCCGTTGTCGCCAATGGCAGAACCAGCTCAATCCCGGACATTCGGCCGCCGCCATTGCCATGTTCTTAGAAAAAATCTGGAGCGACAAGGTTGCTCGCGGGCAAGATGGATTTATTCAAAATATCAATCGATTTCTGGCGGCCTTCTGCCAAAGAAATTAGATTTTCAATGGGATCCATTGCAATCCTGAACATTGCTTTAAATATTCACAGATTGAATCGTTGCTTCGAGGTCATTAAGATATGTCCCCCCAACCAAAACCAGCAGCAAAACCGATGCCGAAACCGGCCCCAAGACCCATGGCGAAACCGGCCCCTAAGCCGATGGCAAAACCGATGCCGAAACCGGCCCCAAGGCCCATGGCAAAGCCGGCCCCTAAACCGATGGCAAAACCGATGCCGAAACCGGCCATAAGGCCCATGGCAAAATCGGCCCCTAAACCGATGGCAAAACCGATGCCGAAACCGGCCCCAAGGCCCATGGCAAAATCGGCCCCTAAACCGATGGCAAAACCGATGCCGAAACCAGCCCCAAGGCCCATGGCGAAACCAATGGGCAAGCCGATGGGGCGGCCTGGCGAGCGGCGTGAAGAAGCGATCAGGCACGAGGAGCACGAAATCCGGCGCGAAGAATTCGCACTGGCACGTGCCGAGCCTCCTTTCGGCGCGTTCATGCCCCCGTATCCCAACCCGTTCGCCGTGCGAGCATTCAATGTGCCCATGATGGAACGCCAGCAGTGGATACTCGACAATATGCTCATGGGTGAGTTCCAATGGAACATGCTGAATGTTGACGAGCTCATGTGGCTCAATCGAATGCACTACGAAGGCATGCTCACAACCCAGGAAGCAGAGATGTACCAACAGATGCAGGTCGACCAGATGCTGATGGAGCAGGCACCGCCGGTCATGCAGCAGCCTGTCGTTCAGCAACCTGTGTACCGGCAACCCGTAGTCGCGCCACCGGCACCTGCTCCAATAGTCCCTGGCACCGATCTTCACAGCATGAGCACGGACCAGCTCATGGCGCTTGAAGCACAAGGCGACAAGCTCGCGAAAAAGATCATCAAGGAGCGAGAGAAGGAAGCAAAGAAGGAAGCAAAACACAGGCACTAGAACATCGGCATTTTTCAATAAGTTCTTCTTTTTATCTTGCACCTGTATCACGTGAATGCACTGCCCTTGGCAGGTTCCAGCACAAGATCCCGGCTATCGGTCACTCACCACCAGCAGATGTGGTTTATTAATCAAAAAAGCGGGAAATGACTTCCCGTTCTAGCCATTCGTTGAAATGGTGCAAAAAAATACCTTTATTTGACGGTCACCGACTTGGCGAGGTTCCTAGGCTTGTCAGGGTCGAGCCCGTTGAAATCCGACGCAAAATAGGCCATGATCTGCAGCGGGAACACGAACGGCACGGGCGACATTGATACCGCGTACTTGTTATCCTCGATCGGGACCCGGATGGTGTAGTCGGACATCTCCGTGATCTTGGTGTCGTAATCCGCCACGACGGAGATGATCATGCCGCCACGGGCCTTCATCTCCTGCACGTTGCCGATGAGCCGGTCGTAGGTCTCGTCCGGCGGGGCAACGAACACGACGGGGAAGCCGGGTTGGATCAACGCGATGGGGCCATGCTTCGACTCGCCGGCGGCATACGCCTCGGCGTGGTTGTAGGAGATTTCCTTGAGCTTCAAGGCACCTTCGCTGGCCGCCGCGAGGGACACACCACGTGCGAGGAAGAAGAAGTTGGGCTTCCGGGCAAGGATTTCAGCCAATTGCTTGATGTCATCTTCGCGATCGAGGATGGCGTTCGTGACGTCAACAGTCTTTTCCAGCGCCTCGTGGTACAATGCGAGTTCGTCTTCAGGGATTTCACCCTTGAGCTCGGCGATGCGGAGCGCGACGACGGTCAGCGCGGTGACCTGCGTGCAATATGCCTTCTGCGAGGCCACGGCCATCTCGGGGCCGGCGGCCGTGATGATCACGTGATCCGAGTACCGAGTGAGCGACGAACCCATCACGTTCACGAGTAAGCAGATTTTTGCCCCAAACTGCTCGCGTGCGTAACGGACGGCCTCGATCGTGTCGGCGGTCTCGCCCGATTGGGAAACGGCGATTAAACATGAATTCGGGGGGATCGTCTTCAAGGCGTCCTTGAATTCCGAGCAGAGGATGGCCTCGATGTGCGGACCGCCGAATCTCGTGATCTGGAACTTGCCTGCCAAGCACGCGTGGAACGCGGTGCCGGCGGCAGTGATGAAGACGTGGTCAGCGTTCATGATGGTCTCGGCGAATGCATCGAGCTGTTCCTGGGGCACGCGCAATTGGTCCTTGATCTTGCGGGGGACCTCGTGGAGCTCCTTGTGCATGAACCACTTGTATTCCATGCCGTCCAGGCTTTTTTCCGCGGCGTCGATGGACCACTCGACCTCGAACGGAACGGCCTCGCGCGGCTCACCCGTGATAACGTTGTAAATTTCGACGTAACCATCCCGGTACAAGAGCGCCATCTCGTCGTCGTCGAGGATGAGGGCCTGCTTGGTGAGGGGCAGGAACGCGGGAATATCAGACGCGGCGAAACACGTCTCGCCGGGGATGATGCCGATCGTGAGGGGTGATTCCTTGCGGGCCACGATCATGAAATCGGGCGTGTCCGCGTGGAGGACCACGATGCCATAGGCGCCGGTCAGGTATTTGATGGCGTCACGTACCGCGTCCTTGAAGGACATACCCGCGGCGAGTGATTCCTCGATGAGGTGGGGAATGACTTCGGTATCCGTGTCCGATCTGAACTTGTGTCCGCGCTCGGTCAGTTCCTTTCGCAATTGCTGATAATTTTCGATGATGCCGTTGTGCACGACGGCGACCTTGTTGTTGCAGTCCAAGTGAGGGTGCGAGTTCTTGTCGATCGGGGGACCGTGCGTGGCCCATCGCGTGTGGCCCACACCAAATGTTCCTTCCATCGAATCGAACACGCCGTCCTTGTTGATGTCGGCGATCTTTCCTGCCTTCTTGCGGACCTCCACGGTCCCATCCGATTTGGCCATGGCCAGACCGCAAGAATCGTAGCCCCGGTATTCGAGGCGTTGTAGACCTTCACGGATGAGTTGCGCGATTGGAAGATCGGTCCGATTCGTGATGATGCCGAAAATTCCACACATTGGTTGGTTCCTCTATTGGAAATGTTCTAGTATGCAGAAACTCGCCCTCCACGCGAGAAAAATGGTCGCCACATAAAAGGCGATGGTGGAAAATCGAGCGACTTCACGGTCGATAAACGCGTGGCGTGGGATAAAAATTGGGGATGGATGGGAAATAACAAGAGTTATTAGCCTACTTCCTGCCCTTTTTCTTTTTCTTGTCTAGGATTTGATCGTGAGCCACGAAACCCAAACCTCCACCGCCTGCTGGTGGTGCCATCGATGGCGCGGGTGGCGGGATGGCTGCACCGGGCCCTTTACCGGCCAGCTTTGGCGGTCCTATGCCAGGAGGACGTGGCACGACCGACGGTGCTGGAGGAAAACCCGCGCCCGGGGGAGGTGGTAGGCCCGCGCCTGGCGAGGGCACGTCATCCATGGGGGGAAGTGGCACCGGTGGCGCGAAGCCTCCGGCTTTCACCGGCCTACCTCCCTTCGGGGGCACCGGGACGCTCGGGACCGCGCGTGGCGGCCCAGCCATCGGAGGCGGTGGCGGCGAGGGTGCAGGCTTGGATATCGGGATTCGTGCGGGCTTTGCGCTCGGCGGGGGGGACACCGGCTTGACCGGCTTTGCACCCTTGGCCGCCTTTTTTGCGGGCTTGACAGGACGAATTTTTTCCTGCTTCTTGGCATCCTCGAGCTGCCTCTTTGCCTCCAAGCGTGCCTTCTTGGATTCTTCCTCCGCGGCCTTGGCCTTCAGGAGTGCCTCATCTTTCTTCTTTTTCTCGCCCGTGGCCATCTTGGCGAATTGGTCGAGTGCCTTCTGTGCGATTTCCAATTCTTGCGTTGCTTTTTTCTCGAGCTTCGTGATCTCTTTCCTCTTTCCGGCGAGCTCCTCTTCAAGAGCTTGGCGCTTCTCGGCGAGTTCCTGCTCCATCTGTTGCTGGAGCTGGGCTTTCTCCTCCTCGAACGCGGTTTTCTGGGCCTCGAGCTGATGCTTGAGCTCTTTCGTTTCCTGCTGCGAGCCCTCGAGTTGCTGGACGAGTTGCTCCTTTTCCGCCTGCTCCTCCTTGATCTTCTCTTCCATCTCTGCACGGACGGACGATTCTACCTCTGCACGGAGTTGCTCCTCGCGATCCATCTGTTCTTGCGCTGCCTTGGCGGCTTGATCGGCGAGCTCGGCCCGTTTCTGGCGTTCTTCTTCCAACCGCGACTCGATCGAGGCCTGTTGATCCTGGATCTGGGTCTCGAGGGCTTCTTTCTCCTGCATGTATCGTTCCCGGATTGATTCCTTCTCGCTTTCGGATGCCGCGGCAAGTTCGTCCTTCTCCTGCTGCATTTGGTCGGCGAGTTGCTTTGCCCGGTCTTCTCCCAAGGCTTCGAGCTCCTGTCTGGTGCTTTCGATCTCGTCTTCCTTTGCTTTAAGCGCCGCTTCCTTCTCTTGCTTCACTCGTTCGAGTTCTTCCTCGAGTTGCTGGGTTCTTTCGCGCTCGGCGGTGAGTCTCGATTCGATCTCTTCTTGGATCTTAGCATCATATTCCTGCCTGACTTGCTCCACTTTTTCCTCGGTATTCTCCTTTTCCTGCTCGATCTGCTTCTGGAGCTTGTGCTTTTCGAGGGCTTCCTGCCTGAGCCGTTCCTCTAACTCGGCCTCGCGCTCGCCTTCTTCCTCGACCTTTCTCTTGTACTGTTCGACCTCGGCTTCGACCTTTTTCGCCTGTTCCCTGGTCTTGCGTTCACGGTCCTCGGTGATCTTGGCTTTCTCTTCCAAGCGCCGTCGTTCCTCGGTTTCGGCCATGCGCTTCTCGGTTTCAACTCGCGCCGGGATCGGGGTCTTGGACGCAGCGGCGACGCGAGACGGACGAACGGGTTTGGCTTCCTCGACCATTTCTTCTTCGCTAGGCGGCTCGGCCTCTATCTCGAAATGTTTCTGCTCCGTGCGGGGTGTTTTTAGAGCAACAGTTGTTTGCGTGGCTTTCTTGATGGGTTTTGGTGCCTCCGGGGTGAGGGCAGCTTCGGCAAGCTCCCCCTCGCCCGCGAGCAGTTTCTCGATCACACTAGCGAGTTCAGGGCTTTCACCGCCCTCCTTCACGATTTGGGTGGCAAAGCCATACAACTGCTTCCTACTTTTTAATTTCGTTGCGAGCGTGCCTGCTCGATATTGTAACATTTTAGATGATTTTGCCCCGTGCCATGCGTAGATGACTTTTTGACTGGTATCCACGATGAAAGCTATCTGATCTTCTTCAAGATTTGTGGTTTCGACAAAATCATCCTCGCCGGCTGCGATATAAGCGATAAACGTCATTTTTCTATCACGGTTCAAGGCTCAAAAGTTCTCAAATTTCTTAAGCTAAGGTTTTGCCAGTACCATTTATAAAATGTGCGTCGGTGCCGGAAGAAATAAGAAAATGAAGGTGCGCGGCCCGGACGCCAAACGGTGAACGCTGGCTCAATCGATCACGAGAATATCTTCTTCTTCCTCCTCTTCCGAGGGCGGGTTATCGGTGAAGTATTGCGCCGCCTCGAGGCAAGTTGGATAGTTGAGCGGGTCTGTGGGGTTCGGGTGCGACACAAGCATTTCAAGCGCCTTGATGGTCGTGCTCAAGTCGCTCAATTGCGACCATTTCTTGAGCACGTTAAGGCAGATGTAGCCTGTCTCGTACGGGTCGATGTTCGGGTGGAAGATCGGGGAAAGCCAGATGAATTTAATACCGCCCGGGTACGGGAACTCGCGGTTGATCTCGATCTGGACGCGGTGGTCAAGTTGCGGAACCAAACCGCCGTTCTCCTCTTTCACGAGTCCTTTCGACTTGAAACGCAGCACGGCTTGCACCCGGTCGCCCATGTCGATGATTGAATCTTCTTCTAAAGCATTTAATTCGCGCAGGACGTTCAACTCGTTCTTAACCCGTTCCTGCCAGATTGATTCTGGTAGACTTGGCATGAGGAGTCACTTTGCTCGTCAATCGTTGAATAATATAAAAATGCGTTTCGTGGATAAAAATGCACTTCCTTACCGGGCATCGCACGGTATCCTTCCTTCTCCCCCCTGCCATAAGTTCGTGTGCGATCGGAAGAGTGGCGAATCCAAAGATCAAAATGCTGAGCGGTGATCGACAGTGGATATTCCTGCAGTGATCAATGCCGGAATGATGCGTTTGCAAAAGATGATACAAGAAGCAGGGAACGTGCAGGTAAAAATGGAAAGCGGAATGATAACGTGAAGAAAAAAAGAAATCTCTCCGGTCGAAAGCGGCCGAGTTTAACCTTCCTGCAGGATCCGTATGATCTCGGCTAGGAACCCGATCAGGAAGGGCACGAAGGCGATCAATTCCAGGACCAGCACCAGCGTCTGGAAGAGGGAGAATGTCGTGGCAATAGACATCAAGCTCGGGTTGTTCAGACCCGGCCGCAGGAAGTCGACATACAAGATCAAGAAGACCCCGAATGCAACCCCGATGATCTCGGTGATAACAAGGAACCAGCGCTTCGACAGCAGCGAGAAGACGAAACTCACGCCGAAGGCTATCATCGAGAAACCTGTCACCCACATCATGACCTCGAGGTACCCGACGTTATAGTCTGCGGTGTTAGTGAGCCATGCAACCGTTGGAGGTGTGGTTAGAGGCCCCGTGTAGAGTATGTAAATCACGGCGATGCACAAGCTGACTGCCGCTAGTCCGGCGATCATGCCTATGATCGCGAACACCCGTGTCCTTCCTTGACCGAGCGGGCTTCCCAACAACCGCTTGATTTCCTGCTGCAGTTCTGGAGGGGGGTTTCTGGATACTTTTTGGAACTGGAAGGATGAGTATCGGTCCCGGAGGCTTAAGAGTAATTTTTTGGCCTCGTTCTGGTCCTTGATCTTCGATTTTGGCCCATGCCAGATGTAGATTGTTCGGCCTTCGGTATCGACCAAGAGAGCGACATCCCTAACCGATAGCCTCGGGGTTTCGACCCACTTTCCTGCTTTGAAAGCATAAGCGAATACTCGCATGGTTTATACCTCTTTTTGCACACTTCAGGCATAATCATCGACAATGCTCGTCCGGCTCGGGGCCAGCCTTCACGGATTTCAAGGATATTATAGGCCATTCCGTCCGCATGAACCGCACGAATATAACGTACTTTCCCTTGCGCTTTAAATATTTTTTTCGTATGCTCCCCGGCCTTTTTTTTGGGAAAGCACTCTCGCCAGATCCACTTGAACAGCTTCTAGCTCTTCCATTGGCGTGACCTGCTCCTCGATCCACCTTCAGCCATGCTCATCACCCGACATCGATTCGAATTCAAGGTGTCACAGCGAATACCAATTCTTGAGAAGGTGGCTCTTGCAAGATCGGTAGCTCGAGTTCAAGGGCGAAAAAAATGACATAGGAGAGTTATCAAGAAGGTTATGGCTGTAAGTCTTCGATCTTCATTTCCAAGAGAGTGCCATTTCGGGTATGGGGACCAGGAATTGCCATCCTAGGCCTCCCTGTCTTGGTTTAATAGGATGAAAAACTTGGTTTAATAGTATGAAAATCCGCCTCGTGCTCTCAACGACCTCTCCCAAGAAGCGATCACCGATCGAGCTGAAGTTGAATGTTCCACAGAGCAAACAAAAGGGATTCAACAACTTTGTGAAGGCCGCGAAGGATGGCAAGGTGATCGTGAGTTTTGAGTCGGAAACGACCGATCCCACCGAGGGAAAGCCCGTGGTCACCAAGGGAAAGGTTCAAGGCGAATTCTACTTCACGCCCGTGGACACGCTAAAGAAGCACGAGCAAAAGGCGACCAAGTCGGAATAAAACCGTTCCCTGGCTCCATATTTTGACTTGATTTTCCCGTTTTTCCAAGATACCGGCAGGGGCAATCGAAAGCTACCTCGCGCGGCGAAGAGCACGCGGTTACTCCTCGTGAATAGTTTTACGCACCCTTATTAGCCGGAAAATGGCCGTGGCATTCACCAGCACCGCGAGTACAACGATGATCAATGGGATCACGTTGCATGCTGATGCCACGACGAGCACGAACAACCGCTCCGATCGCCCGAGCAAACCCACGTCGGCATCGATCGCCGGGTCCGCCAGCGTCGCCCTAGCCCGGATGTAGGAGATCATGTACGTGCCGATGACCAGCAAGAAGGACCATGCCCAGAACGGGAGCACCCACAGCCACGGTAGAGGCAGCCACGAGACACGGAGCATCCCTCCCGAGATGACCTCGCGAAGGGCCGGTGCAAAGAAGATCGCGGCGTCCGAGAGCCGGTCGACCGACGAGTCGTAGATCCCGCCGAACTTGGTGCTCCGGCCCGTGAGGCGTGCAAGGGCCCCGTCGACCCCGTCCAATACGCCGACGACGAACACGATGGCGCCGAACACCACGATCGACCAATACCCGAGCGGCGCGAGCAGGAGCCACGCCAGCGCGCCGGCGGAAAGGATGATAACGAGACTCGTGACCGTGTTCGGCGACCAGCCGGCCCTCGCGAACCCCTTGGCAACGGCTTGGACAAGCGGCTTGAAGATGATGCGCAATCGGAACCTTGAAGGCATTTTTCCTTCGCCTCACCCGTCTACTCCGTCAAAGCCCTCGGAAAAAATGCCCATGTCGATGTCATCGAGGTCCTCGTGGAACTCCCCGTCCGCGGCGAGCTTGCGCGAGAGTTCTTTCCGGTTCTTCCTCGTCCATTCCATCGGCGGCTTGGTATTTACTCTGCGGGCGATGACCAGGTAGCCCGTGTGGCGGCCGTGCGACGCGGGGCGTGTCGCGTTCGGCCTCACCTGCCACGACCGGAGTTGCAGGTCGACCGCGTGGATGTCGTACCAAAAGCCTGCCGAAAGCGCTTCGACGGTCTTCTTGACCTGCTCGATGACCGGCGAGAACCCGACGAACACACCGCACGGTGCAAGCATGTCATGGGCAAAGGGTACTATGTCCCACGGGGATGGCAGGTCGAAGAAGCAGACGTCGAACGGCGGCTCTACCCGCAGCTGCGCCTGGACCTCGGGCTCGAACACGTTGCCCAGGCGCAGGTCAGCCATGTCCGAGAGGCCAGCCGTGGCAAGGTTGCGCTTGGCGGCGGTGTGGTGTTTTTCCTCGATCTCGTATGAGACCACGGTGCCCGGTGCCTTGGCCCCCGCGATGGCGCATAGGAGCATGGTCATAGCCCCGGAACCGGTGCCGGCTTCGAGCACGCGCGACCCCGGCAGGATGCCGGCGTCCACGATGACGAACCCGGCATCCTTTGGATAGACGATCTGCGTCTTGCGAGCAAAACGAGTTGCAAGCTCGTGCAGCAGGGGCTTGAGCAGCATGAACTCGAGCTTCGTGTCAGGTGCAATGTACACGTCGCCATACTCCTTCCCCGCGATGTCGTCGTGGCGCACTGCCCCGAAATTTGAATGGAATTGCTTGCCGGGTTCCAGCCGGACGAGCCAGCTTTGCTTTGGGCCGCGGGTGATGATCACGTGGTCGCCGTACTCTATGGGCATAATAAATAGAAGTAGGAGGCACCCATACTTATTTCGTGATCACATGGCCGACGACTTCGATCGGTTCGTGGAGGCGCTCCAAGCGGAGATCGACGCCGATGTGCGGTTGCACTATTCTCCAAACGCGCTGGATCTCATCAAGCACGAGCCGCACCACGGTTCCCTACCCGATTGCACGGCTGAGGGAACAGCCAAAGAGGCCAGCAGCGAGTCGATGACCTTTTTCGTGAAAATCGACGGAACCGGGCGGATCGATGCCATCGGGTACGAGACGACCGGGTGCAAGCCGGCACTGGCCTGCGCATCGCAACTAGCCCTACTAGCCAAGGGAAAGATGGTCGAGGTTGCACTATCCATCGATGGAAACGCGATCTTGAAGGCGATCGGCAGGTTTCCCGCCGAGCACCAGCACTACGCGGACCTCGCGGTCTCGGCTCTTCAAGAAGCCCTTAAAAGTAGACTAATGCAAGATCCCTAATGCAAGATCTCGATGAGATGTACGAACACCTCTCTTTTTCACGGCTCGTGAACCGCCTCTACGACCAGACGTCGCGCACGCTGTCCATGGACGCGCACGTGCACATCGCGGATGAAGTAAGGCCCTGGCAGCAGCGCCTCCGGGAAGACCCGATCTTCCCCGTCGAGGCGTTTCAAACCGCTCGTGCGACGGTGTCCGGCCTGTACGAGTCGCTCGGGGCAAGCAGGGAGTTCGATACTTACGTGCACCCGAGCGGCCACGAGCACGTCGGCGGCCCAGAACTCGAATTCATCAGGGATAAGTTTGGTGACTGCTGTGAGTGACGAGACCTTCTACGTGGACCTGGACGAGTTCGATGCATCATCGTGGGAGCATTTCGACGCGGCGACGTGGGAGGAACGGGCACCTGTTTACAGGAAACACCTTGAAATTTGCTGGGGCGTGGTCCCGGATCAAGTGCTCCCCAACGTGCAGCTCGCCGGCGAGAGCCGAGAAGACGGCTACACGCGTTACACGTATCACATGGACGTCGAGGCGTCTGGCTACGAGAAATGGGACCACATGTCGTTTTTCGTGCTGGTGCCCGACGAGCCGCTGGCAACGCCCGCGCCGGCCATGGTCATCCACCACCAGCACGCGGGAAAGTTCGACAAGGGCAAGGAAGAGCCCGCCGGGCTCATTTACGACCCCGAGCAAGCCTTTGCAGTCGACTTGGTGAGGAAAGGCTACATCACGGTCGCGCACGATGCCCTGTGTTTCAGCGAGCGCCGGGAATTCGACGAGATCTACACGTCCCTGAAACTGCTCCTGTACGGCAGGACGCTGAGCTACAAGTACGTCTGGGATGTCTCCCGGCTCATCGACTATCTAATGACCCGCGATGATATCGACCCGGAGCGCATTGGCATCATGGGCCACTCGCTCGGCGGTCAGGAAGCCATCTATTGCACGGTACACGACGCGAGAATCAAGGTCGCCATCTCATCGTGCGGCGTGGCCAAGATCGGCGGCACGGAGTCCGTGCTTTCCCACAACATCGTCCACAACAAGGCATTCTATTTACCGGGGCTCTTTAGCAGCCCGGTGCCTATGGACATGAAGGAGATCATCTCCCTCATCCACCCGCGGCCGCTGCTCCTATCACACGGCGCGATGGACCCCCTGTTCCCGATCGAGGGCGTGGCCGAGCTGGACAACTGGATCCAGGAACTCTACGCGAACTACGGCAACGAGGAGAAACTGGTCACGGTGAGGCACGCTGGTAGCCACATGATCCCGCGGGAGACTAAAGAGAAAGTGTACACGTTCTTGGCTAAATTCCTGTAAGAAAAGAAGGGCGGTTTCGATTTTTCTGTTCCTTTTTCCCCTGAAAAACAGGTCGGACAAGGGGCCTTGTCACTAATCGTTTGCGGGTAGGACCTCGAGCACGTGTTCCTTTTCGATATCCGCATTCAAGGAACCAGCCACCGGACACAATGATTTTATCTTTTCATGCACCTGGCCGACTTTCTCCTCCGGCTCGTTCGTGTACACCCGTGATATGATCTTCACGGATTGCAAGCGGGCCGGTATGCTTGGAACCGCAAAGTATCGCCGGTCGAGGCTCCCCTCCACGTTCACTTCTATTTTTTCCACGGCAAGCCCGGCTACGGTGCAGAACGTGATCCACGTGAGTTCCGTGCACCCGGCCACTGCTGACAAGAGCATTTCGACAGGGGTTGGTGCGGAACCATCGCCCCCGTTCTCGGAGGGCTCGTCGACCTCCAAGTCCTGATATCCGACATGGAGTCGCGCGTGCAGGCTTTGGACCTGCTCAGCAGTAACGGTGATGTTGTTCATGAATTCCTCATCTGGGGCACCTTGCTTGATGCGTGTCCTCATCGCCATTGCGTGTTCCCGCATTCGGGCTAAGTTTTCCTCTTCAATTAGCATGCAAACACCTACTGATTTTTACCGCAAGATTCGGGTGTTGGTGCAACCTCCTCCTACTGTTGGAAATGAGGGCGGCTGGAATTATATATTACATGGTTTCCACGCCATCCAACCCTTGACTGCTGGAGATAGAGGTCGGTTGAGATTTATAACCGGAGGGAGTAGTGGTCGTCACGATTTCACCTATCTACTTTTTAATGCCAAGCCTCTTCACAGAAGCGTTCACTTGGCATCGATTGGGCTAAGGAAATATGCAATCGCGACAAGATCGTTAAAATAATTATCAATAATGGCTCGAACACTTGAATACGATGATTTTAATATGGTAAAATTGGCCTTCGTCGGAGCGGGTTCGAAAGGCTTCGCCCATAACGTGATTACGGATATCCTTTCCTTCCCTGCCCTTCGCAAAAACACGATCGTCAGCCTGATGGACATCAACATGCCACGGCTGGAATATAACTACAAGTTGCTCCAGTCGTACAAGGAGGACCACCCCGAGGAGCTGAAGAACGTCGAATTCGAAATGACAACCGACCAGCGGGAATCGATCACCGGCGCCAAGTACGTCGTGGCGGCCTTCATGGTTGGCGGCTGGAAAGCGTATAAAAACGACGTTGACATTCCATTCAAGTACGGCGTAACCCAGAACGTGGGCGACACTCTCGGTCCCGGCGGCGTGTTTCGCTTCCTCCGGTCCGTTCCGGTCTATAAAGACATCATCACGAACCTGCGGGAGGTCGGCTACAACGCCGGCACCAAGAATGCCAAGCCTATCTTCATCAATTACACGAACCCGATGATCATGAACACGTTCTACTGCAACCGGCTCTGGCCCGATTCCACGGTCGGCCTCTGCCACGGTGTGCAGCACACGAGCGAATACTTGCGCATGATCCTCGGCGCGACGCCCGACGAATTCTCGTTCACCGGGGCGGGCATCAACCACATGTTCTGGTTCACCGAGATCTGGTTCAAGGACTACACGAAGAAGGACGCGATTTGGGAGGACGGCTACCCGCTCATCTGGGAACACATCAAAGAGGAGCCCGAGGTCATTGGCAGCGAGAAGCTGCGCTGGGATATGGCGAAGGCGACCGGCTACTTTATGACCGAATCGAGCGGCCACCTGTCAGAGTACCTTCCCTACTACCGCAAACGCCAGGACCTGCTGGACAAGTACAAGGGATTCGAGGAAGGCTTTTCGAGCCTGCGCCACGCAGTAGACATGGAAAACTTCACTCGCGACTCGCTCAAGCGCGAGGACCTCGTGCAGGAGGAGCCACCGCACTTGCCGTTCAAGAGCCAAGCCTCGCTCGAGTATGCCAGCAATATCATCAATGCCATAGAGACCGACGTGCCGTTCAAGTTCTTCGGCAACGTGATCAACAAGAAGGGCGGGCTCGTGACGAACCTGCCGGCCGACTTCTGCATCGAGGTGCCCATCTTCGCCGACGCCCACGGCCTGCACCCACAGGGCGGCATCGAGCTCCCGACCGTGTGCCAGGCCCTGTGCTCGAGCAACATGATGGTGCAGAAGGCCGCAGTGGAGGGTGCCCTCGCCAAGGACAAGGAGGAGATCTACCACGCGTTGCTCCTGGACCCGAACACGGCCTCGGTCTGTTCCCCCGAGGAAATCCGGGACATGACAGGCGAGATGTTCGAGGCCAACGCGCAATGGCTCTCGTATTTCGACGAATGAGCGTCGATACTTTCTTTTTTCAATGTTTCTTGTCAGTATAGAAAAATAGGAACAGGAAGCGTTCCGGCATAACTGAGAAGTAATAAAGACCGTGCCGATGAACAGCGATTATTCCTTCCTGAACAGGTTGTGGACCTCGTCGTCCCTGATAGCCCCATGTTTCTTCTTGTCGAGGTACCCGAGATCCAGCAGTTTGTCTATGCAATTCGAAACATCAATCACCAAGTTAGGCATCGAGAAAAGGTCTTGCTGCTTGATACTTTTCTGGACCTCGTACTCGTTTTGTTTCCCGAGGAACCAGTCCGTGACCGATTTCTCGAAGTCGGAGAAGCCCTTTGGCTCCTTGAAGGGGTTCTTGTGAAAAGCGGAAACCTCCTCGAGAATGACCGGTGCCATGACCGTGGTTTCCATCTTCCCCTTCCGCGAGAAGTTCAGCAGGAGGACGGGAATGCCGCAGGCCACGACCTTTTCGGTCTTGAACGAGATCGTCCGGTCCTCCAGGAACTTGCTCCGGATCGTGTGCTCCTGGTCCTCGAACCCACGCACCGCCCGCTGCATGCGTTCCTCGATCGCGCGGATGGTGGTGATGGAATCCTGCCAGCCTTTGCGTTTCTCGTCGATGCTGATCGTTTCCTCGCGGACTTTATCGTCCAAGTTGCGGAGGTTGCGCTTGTAATCGTCGAGCATGCGGTTGATGTCCGCGGACGTGTTAGACGCGAGATCCGCATCCATGATCGATTCCTTCACGTTTTCTTCCTCCCCCTTTGTCCTGAGGATCTTGAGCTGGTCCTGCAACTTGTCGATGGTCTGGTCAAGGGCATCTGAGGGTCTCGGCCAGAGCCAGTCCCCTTTCTTCTTGAGTGAATCGACGGCGTCCTGGATCTGGTCGCCCATAAAGTTCTCGATCTTGGCGATCCACTTGTCGCACAGGGATTCGAATTGCTCCTGCTGGGATTTCATCTGGTCGATCGGGCCGTCGTCGAAGAGTTTCAGCACCTCCTGGTGCGTGTAATTGACGGCATTTTCCGACACGGTCGGATCGAGGGAGAAGGAGCTGTCCATGTACGGTTGCCGAATGGTACGGAGCAGGGATTGGAAGTAGTTGCTGAACGAGGCCGCAGGAATGAAACCGTCGAGTTTCTTTTCATCCCGCTCGAAGTTGCTGAACCCCTCGACCTTGCCGACGTACTTGTCAATGCTCTTGACGAAACTGTCGATGCTGGCTTCGTCGACATCTTGCGTAACGTTCGGGAGCTTGACATTGTTGACACGGGTCTTAACCCTGTCGCTGTAGAGGCTCTTGGCCTCGATGAAATAGGCATTGTTCGTGTTGATCGGGACGAGATAAAACGGCCAGTAGCTGATGGCGATGTTGTTGAGATCGCCTTTTTTTCTCTCAATTCCGCCCTTGGTCTGGAAGTAGAGCTTCACGATAGCGATGGTCAGGTCCATGGCCAGCGGGTTTTGTTCCTCGATGACCGGCGAGAAAAAAGGCGTAACGAAATCCGGTGTGAACATGTGAATTTTCCTCCGTTTCTAACTTCTGTTTCTCCTTGAAGGTCATTCAGCTTTACATAAAAAAAATTTACCGATTCCTTCAACCCCGTTTCTGACAATGTCGATTTTAAATTCGCGAGTTTCTAAGTTATTGAAAAATTCTATTTTTATCTTCAAGAATCTGATTGGATCTCGCCCACCTTGCCTCCATTGCTTTCCCGTTCTTTTTCAAAGAAAACGGCCAAGGAGCTGCTCGGCACGCTTGCAAACGCATAAAAAATCGAAATAAAGCCCCTCTGCGTAACTATAAATCCTCATCGAGAGTTTTTGGGCTCTTTCAGATTTTTTTTATCATCATCGGGGCAGGATTTTAGACGAGTAAAACGCCCTTATACCTTTTGGCTACATGTACTTCCAGCGGATGACTGGCACTCTAATATCCACGTCTTGATGATAGAAGAGCTTGTCACAAGAATGAGAAAAATGCCAGCTGGCTGGCGCCAGCCGTCCCATAACGGGCTTTTTTGTTTTGCCGCCACGCTATGCATTATGCACATTCCCGCGTCGTAATTGGCCTGCCGAGTTGCATACCCGCACGTCTCATCTCGAGTTCGCCAGTTTCGGGTTCGCAATTGAGCGTGCGTTAGGAGAAAGGGAACGTGGTTTAGATGGAAGGCGTGGCCGGATCGAAAAAAGGTAGAAACGAGGTGCATTCCATCTCGTTGATTTGCTTAATCCTTTCTTAACCTCGCCAACCAGCTCAACAGCCGGGCGCTGATGCGTTGCAGGATACCGGATCCCGGCAGGCGGGGGATGGCCGGGCCCCTGATCGGCGATCCCGGTCGAGTGGAACCTGCCGCGGAACGGGCATTAAACGCTTGTTTCACGCCCGGCGGGAGCATGCTTTCCATGTTCTTCTTCGCGGCTTGGAACATCTCGGTGAATCCCTCGTTGTCGATTTTCTGCAGGATCTCACCGATTTCCTCCTCACTTAGGATGCCTTGGCCTAGCATCAAGAGGATGAAAAGCACTGCTTGCGGTCCCTGTTTCTCGCCGATCCGCTCCAAGAGCATCTCGATCGGCACCTTCTTCCTGTATAGGTTCCCGAGGATCTGGAGGTTCTTCATTATCTTAGCCATGAAATCCATGGATGGTGGCTTTGTGGGGTCGACCATGAAGGAGCCCTCTGGGAACACGATCTGCACCAGCGAGTCGGCAAACGTGTCCTGCAGGATGCCACCAGCGGTGCCAGCCCGCTTGAGCAGGATGGCAAGCAACGTGATGCCCTTGGGGTTCGTGCTCGATTTCGGCAGGATGGTTTCTAGATCGAGCGCGTTGATGGTGCCGGTGGCGAGCAACCGGGTGATCGCGTTCGCACCGATCGAGGCCTTGAAGTTCTGCGCGTGGAGCATCAGGTCCATGAAATCGACTTGCGGGTTGTTGCGCAGGAAATCCATAAACGGCCCGAACAGGTCGACGAAAAGTTTCTCGTCGGCGAGAAAAATCTTCGCAAAAAACTTGGCGAGCATGTCGAGTTTTTTCTGGCCATTTTTGGATAGATCCGTCACGAATTCGAGGATCGCCCGCTGAACAGTGCTTCGTTCCGTGCAACGCACCTTTTCCAAGGGAAGCCGCGCGATTCTCGGAAAGGGTTGATCATCATTTGCCATGGGAAAACCCGACTAATCGCCTAGTATGGTATATAACGAATCGGTGCTAATCTTTATGCCGTGTAAATTATTAACCCACTTTCGAGTAATGAAATAAAATAAATCCTATGCATTCAAGTAAGAAAATGTTGAATAAACAAAGAATTTTTTTACTCAAAATCGAGTGAAACAATTGCCCGAACAAAATCCCGATCCCGAACCAGAAACGGCGTCCATGACGCAGCCACCTTCACGAGCTCTCTTCAACCGGACCCATTCGCTGGACATTGCAGCAGCGGCCATTTTCATCGCGTTATCCGCGATCTTGTCGGCGTACTTGACACCCCTCCTCCCACGAGTTCCAAGCTTCGGGATCGCGATTATCGACCCGATCAGCACGATCTGGATGATTTGTTTCCTCGTCTTCGGGTGGCGCTCGGGCTTCCTGACCCTCGCCGTTGGGTCGCTACTCCTGTTCTTCTTCGACCCAACGGGCATCGGCCCCATATTCAAGTTCCTGGCAACCCTCCCCTTAATGGTTGTCCCGTTCCTCTGGTACGAGGCATCGAGGCGGAAGGGAAGATTCGAGGGCTCATTGCAGCAGTGGTGCATGCCTATGAAACACTTTGTGCCAAGCATGGTGATCGGTTGGCTCGGCCGAGTGGCGCTTATGATCTTGTGCAACGTCGTCGTGTTCCTGACTCTCTACGCCGGTTTCCTGAAATACGCGACGCTCGCCTTGATCGGTTTGCCAGACGTGACGGGCTGGGAAGCCGTGATTTGGGTGACCGTGCTGATCAACACGTGGCAGACTATCGTGGACACGGTGTTCCCATACGTGATCGCGTTCAAGATCGTGGAGAAGTACGGCCAGTCCGGGGCCCTCCATACCTGAAAAGGGTCTCTAATCTTCTATCCAGACTCTATTTCTTCATTTAAAGCAAGAAGGCCGCCGGTGCCCGTGTTGGAAGATAGATTTCAATTCATCTCTTACGAATTAGAAAAAAAAGCACGAAATTTTCCTATACATGTACAGGGCACTCGATCGTGGCTCCGGAAGCGTGAACAGGCCTCCTGTTGTCACCAGATCCTCGCCGGCCAGCTCTTGGACCTCGCCGGTGTCAACATTTTCCACGGCATATCGCTTGGCCGGATCGAGCCCGCGTAGCCTGAACCTTGCCTGCATGTACGGGCTGTCCTGCCGCCGGAACGCGAGCACGATGCCCTCGCCCAGGTCGGGCCGGTTGCACTGGATCGCGAGCCAGTCGTAGGTGGAGGCCGTGCAGTTGCTCAGCAGGTAGCAATCCCCCTCGAAAAACGGCCGCACGCGTCCGAATTCCTCGACCATCCTGCGATGCCAGTCGAATGGATACGTGTCGGGGTCAAAGCCCTTGGATTCGACCTCGCCACGCTCGTTAACGTGGGGCGGCGCGCCGTGGTGGAACACGAGGCCAGAGGAGTACGCGCTCCGGATGGCATAATCGTCGCCCGGGTGGTTCTGGGAGCCGGTGGAGCTCAACGGGGCCCATGCCATCAGGCCCGCGGTGGCCACCTGTGCCCCGATCGGGTCGGCGGTGACAACGCACTGGTAATCGGAGCGCCAAAGCGGTATGGCCCGCTGGATGGTCTCGAGATCGATGCGGCGGCCGCCGCTGGCGCAGTTGTCGATGACCAGGTCGGGAAACCGGGTCCGAAGCTCGTCCCAGAACTGGTAAAGGCCCAGGACGTGCATGATCTCGGTCATGCCTTGGCGGTCAGGGGCATCGTTTGCCCGCCAGAAGTCCAGCGGATCGATGTTGAAATCCTGCCGGAAGCAATCGATGCCCGACTCCTCGATGAACCCGCACACGAACTCGATGAGGAACTGGCGGGCTTCCGGATTGCCGAGGTTGAACAGCACGTTGTCTTGGGCGACGAACTTGGCTGATCCAGGCTGAGGATGTCGTTCGAGAAAGAATTCGGGGAATGCCTGGGGCCATTCAGATCCACCCCTGGCCCGCTCCGGTTCCATCCACAACAGGAATTTCAAGCCGGCTGCGTGGGCAGCATCCGAGATCGGTCGCAGGCCGTTAGGGTAGAGCAGTTGATTCGGCCGCCACCGGCCCACGTGCCTCGCCCACGACCCGGTGAGCTCGTCGAATTTGGTCTCGCTCTCGTCGATGAACCACGCGGCGTCGATCCAATAATATTCATGGGCCAGCCCTTTCTCGGTAATCATTTTGATGCGGTCGAGATGCTCCCGCACGGGCACGCCTCCCCAGTTCGGGTAGCACAGGGGCACGGTCGCCCGGTGGCGCCCGCTGGGCGAGTCGGGGGTGCCGACGTGGGGGGAATAGTAGGCCAGCATGAGCCGCCGCCACTCGTTTTGCCCGGTGTCCCGGTTAACGTCGGTAAAGAGCACTAGAATGCGCGGCGTGCGGATTTTTTCCCCGGGATGGAGCAGGAGGTGCGTGCGCTCCATGCCGGCCACGATCGAGACCTCGGCAAGGCTCTGGAGTTCTGGCTTGTGCAGCGAGATCTCGCAGGACCACTGCCCCGTCCAGCCGATGCCGACGAACACGCCCCCTCCGGCAGGCTGCTGGAGGCAAAAGAATGGAAGGGACGTCACCGACGGCCGCCCGTTTACGCCGGAAAGGGTGACGGTCTGCCAATGCTTCAGCAACTGCGATCGGGGGATGAAATCGTCGATCTCGCAGTTCGACCCCTTCGCGGTGTGCAGGACCGGCACGTCCGCGGACCCAGTTTCCCAAACCCAGTCGATCACGTGGACGTCTTCCAAGATCGGGGTGTCGGCCGGGCCCTCGTTTTCGAACTCGATAATCCAGTCGATCGCGGGGAAGCCCGGGAACTCGCGGGCGCAAATCGAGCATGCTATGCCGGTGGCTTGATCCCGCCAGGTCATCGAGTGTTCCGTTACGGGATTTCCTTCGACCAATGTATCTTTGGTTTCGTCCACTCGCTCCCATCGCGCCAGGAACGCTTCCGAATCCCGCCCGTCGTAGCGAAACGAGCAAGGGAATTGATAGTCAATCCATTCCTTGATGATGTCGCCTGTCGGCATGATCATGACCTATTTCACTTTTTGCCGGTAGAAGATAAGATCGATTCCCAGATACATTTTGGGCGAGCAATTTTGACCGCTTTCGTGCAATCCATATTTATTCATTCCTTTTTCATTTTCAGGTTAGAGTAATATTAGATGCGCGTGATCCCGATGCTACAAAAAACTTTCGTCAAGTTGCAAATCGCGCTCAAGCAGAACGTTCACCTGCTGGTGCTCATCGCGGCGTGGTTCGTCATCAATTTCATCGTCTTGGTAACCGTTGTCCCCGATTTGCAACAAGATCTCCTCTACTTGTTCTTCATCAGCACGCTTGGCACGCCTTACGGGCACTTTTACTTCCAGTACGGCCAGTTCGTGATTTTCGGCCTTCTCATCGGTTTGGTGACCGTTGATGCATTCAGGAATTACGATCCCAAGCAAACCTGCAAGATCCTTGCCAAGAAGCTCAAGAACCACGCCATCGTGTTCGGCTACGATCACCTCGGCATCAGGCTGGCGGATTACCTCAAGAAAAAGCACGTCCCGCACGTCATCGTCTCGCGATCCCACGCTGACCTCTCCGAGCTCTACGAGAAAGAGATGCCGGCGATCGTGTACAATGAACTGGATGAAGACTTCGTCGCCAAGGTGCAGATGAAGCGGGCGAAGTTCGTGTTCCTGCTTGAGGACGACAACGTGCTGAACCTCAAGCTGGCGATGCTCACGAAAAAATCGAACCCGAAGGCTATCCTGGCCGTCCGGTGCTTCGACGATGCATTTTCGAAGATCTTCCACGTCGACTTCGGGGCATCCGTGATCAGCTCGTCGTTCAGTTCAGCCAAGGACATCATGGCGAACTACATTCCTGCAGGAACCACTGGCGTTGCCATCATCGGCTTCAACCACCTGGCCGAGCGCGTCGCCAACGGGACGCTCGGCCTTGGCATCCAAACGACGATCATCGAACACGAGCCGGCGGCGGTTCAATCCATGCAGGAATTTGCCAGCAGGCTCGATAGCGATCGCGTCATGTGGCTTTCCGTCATCGAGGGAAAACCCCTCGACTTTAATGTACTTCAAGATGCAGGCGTTCTCAACGCGTCAGTAATATTAATTACCATGGAAACGAACGACGTGCTTCTCTTGGCAAAATATATCAGGGAGATGAATCCGGATGCCACGGTCATCGCAAGAACGTTCTCTGACGAGATGGGAAAGGTCCTTGAAGGCTTCAAGTGCGTTGCGCTCTCCACATCTGCAAATGCCCTGCACTCGCAGTTGATCCCGCTTCTGGACGGCGACCGGAAGTCGTGAACGAGCCATGAACGATTAGAGTTAACAAAAATTCAAGCGGGGAAGTTCGTCGAAGCCGACGAATGTCAAATAGGCATGTAGACTTTCAGTAGGTCCTAATGAAGCCCTCCTCCTGTCGTGCCAAGCCTTATGGAGCCCGGAGGCTTTTTTCCCTCAGATCTGCATGTCCAGCACCCAGAACGCCGCCCTCGACCTGGGCTCGACCCCTGCTGCCGCACGGCGGTTCAGGTGCTGGCCCGTTTACGGCGCGGCCTTTTCGCGAACCTTTGCATATGCGATTTATGGCATTGCCCTGCCCAACTTCTTAATCTACTTTCACCACATTGAACCGGCCACCTTAGGCGTCATCATCGCGGCCTTCAACATTGCGTTCATTTTCGGCCCGCTCGTCGCCCTGCCGGTCGCGCGGCGCATCGGGAACAGGAATTCGGCCTTGCTCGCCGCTTCTAGCTCCGTCATTCTCGTGGCCTTGCAGATCCTGATCTTTTCGCCCATGGCGTTGATACTATTGCGCGCGATGGACGGCTTTTTCCACGGGTTCTTCTGGCCGCAATTGCAGTGCGAAGTCAGCTATTGGCAACGGGATGCGCCGCCGTCAATGATGGGGAAGTTTTTCCAAAAATATGCAATGAGCTGGAATATAGGCATTATGACAGGCGATCTGCTGGGCTACGTGATTGTTTTCACAGGCCATGGCAACGAGTTCATGGCGCTCGTGTTTGCGTGGGCGTGCATCTTTGCGATTGTCTTTAGCACGTTCATGATGGAAGGCCCCAAGGTCCGCATCGATTTCTCCACGGGCAGGGGCTTGGCAGTCCCGGTCGTCTTGGAAAGCAAAGATGTTTGCCAAGCACGGGAACAGACCAATGCGCCCCCGGTGGCCGAGGAGAAGCCAGTCCCCAGCCAACAACGGATGTACCTGCTCTCCTTCCCGGTCATCTTCTACTTGATCGGCACAGCAATATACCAGTACTTGAAGAATTTCTACCCGTTCCTGTACCCTTACGCGCTAAATTACCAAGGGATCGGTTCATATTGGGTCTATCTTGTCACGTTCGTGGGCCAAGCCGTTCAACTCGTATTCATCATCGCGTGGACGCGGTTCAGCAACCGGTCGGGGTATAACACATTCTTTTTTAGTATGTTCGCGAATGTGGCTTTCTTGGCTTGGTTGTGGGACTATCCAAACGTTCCGGTCCTCACGATCGCCTACATCGTGAACGGAGCCTTGTCAGGATGGCTTTATAACTTCACCTCGCGCATAATGTTGGAATACGGTGCAGCTAAGAAATCGCTCAAGTACGCCTCCCTCTACGAGTTTTTCAACGGGATGGGCTCCAGCGCGGGATCCCTGTTTCCCGGGCTGATCGCATCGGCGACCACACTTGACACGAACTACCCGGTGACCTTGGTGATCGTCAGTGGCATATTGATGGTTTTGATCGTCCTTGCCATGCTCGCGAGCAAACATCGTGCGCCATAAATGGCTTGAGCCTGGAAGAGGGTCAGTCGCCTCCCGATTCGTTCCACAAGTGAAGGAAGATGGCGATGTACAATGCTCGATGGGCGACGTGCCGAATCAGCAACAGAAGGAGTATAAACTGATAATATTACATCACAGCGCGATGGCTCGGCCGGTTGATAGGCGTCGGTCGTGAAGACACGCGGATCACCGCCTCATCTAAGATACCTTTCCGTTGAAGGCCAATCAGGTCTCGCTCGAGCATCTTGGCGAGGTTGTCATTCACGAAGACGGACCGGTCGTTGAAGGTCGTTGAAGGCCAATTAAAAAGAAAAAGAAGGACCAGAAAAGTCTCAGGATACCGTGGAAGAACTCCACGCGGCCCACGCGGCATGGATGCTGGTATAGGTGCAGGGGGGAACGACCGACAGGTCTGGTGTCTGGCCCTGCTCGAGGATCCCGGGCTTGGCGATATTCCCGTTCGAGAGGTCGATCCAGAAGAACGCGGATTGGCCGTCCCCGAGGCCGGAGAGCCCGGAAAGCACGATCACGGCGTAGGCCTTCTCACCAACCCACGCGGTGTAGCAGTCTTCGTAATACATAGTGAGCGTATTATAACTATATTTGCTAGGATACTCGGAAGCAAGGATCTCGCCGAACACCTCGGCGGTGCCGATCGGTTTTGCAAGGACCCCCATGCCGGCTTCTTGGAGACTCGGATCCGTGCACGCGCTTGGTGTGTGCACGAGGTAGGCCATCCCGCTCGACTGGTCGATGTAGACTTGCGCCGGATCACCGGAATCGCACTGCGCGTAGGGGACGGTGAACGCAAGCCCGTCGCCGGCCTCGAACGCGTCGGTGGGCTTCACGTTCCCGAGATACATGCCATCAATGGTCATTCCCCCTCCCAATGATGCTCCATTCACGAGGAAGTTCAAGGTCTTGGCGTCAATGTGGATCGGGCCCGTCGCATCGCCGACCGCGGTGCCCCAGTCGAAATTGTAATACTTTTTCGCATACGTCCTGGGGGATGCGTAGGTCGCCTCGCCCACGAGGTCGTGGTACAGCCAATGGGGCCCGTTCACCGGATCATCTGTCTTGGTGACGAACTCGGTCCACGCCGTGACCTCGCAGGTCTCGGGATGATCCAGGTCGTACGACAGCGCCACCATCGACGTTATAGTGGACAATGCCCCTGTCGCGTATGAGATGCGGCCTGCAGCTGCACCTACATTACCGGTTGCAGGCGACCATACCGTGCAGGTCTTTTCCGACGCGTCTCCAGGCGGGACTTGTGACAACGGGAGCACCGTGCCATCCGAGAGGATGCCGTCGATCTCAACGTAGCTGACCCCCAAGGGGGAAGCCTTGACGACGGCGGCCGCCGCTTGGACCTCGGAAAGGGAAAGGGAAGAGCCGTGCTGTGAGCTCCAGCCGCCCGCCGCGGTCACGTCCGATTCCCAGTCATTCCAACTGGTTTCCGTGAGGTATGAATTGGCAGTGAAGTCGGTCCAGAACAACGTAGCCGCGTCCATACCGCCGGTCGGGGAGATCGCCTTGGACAGGTCGAGGCTGCCCCGGATGCAGGTCGGAAGTGACTTTCCATCACCTGTCCTGAACTGTAGCATGAAGTGGATGTCGCCGGTAGCGGAGTCGACATCCCAGCGCTCGATGGACAGGCCGGTCGGATAACGGACGGGCGTCACCAGCCCGTTGAACGCGTCCTTGACCCGCGCCACTGCCGCGCAGAACTGGGCAACCGAGTCGAAACTGCCGAGGCTCGCGCCCGTCACATACGTAGGGCCAATATTCCGCAACATAATGTTTTGCCCGTTCGCGTCGGTGCCCAACACGTACTCGGGGTCCGTTGCGTAGACGTCGATGGACCCGTCCGAGTGCACGTCGATGATGAGCGGGAGGGCCACCGAGCCCTCCGCGTCCTCCATGATTGATGGGTACCCGTGAGGGCTACGCACGTCCACGGGCACCTCGACGAGGAACCGGCGGGCATCGGCGGGGATCGGGCGGTCGCCCGGCATTGCTTCCAAGATGCGAATGATGTGGGCGCCCGCAACGGCGCCGGTGGACGGGTCGTTGCCGACCTTGAGGTTGTCGAGCAACTCGGGGAACACGCCAGTCTTGCTGTTGTAAAGGACGTCGGGCATGAGATTGAGCGTCTTGAAGGCCTCGGTGAGGGAATCGCAGCCGGATACTTGAGACCCTTTAACGAGGTTCCAATCGCCCGTGATGGGATCTAAATTGTATTCACTCGTGATCGCGAGATTCAGGCCATGGCCATTCCCCATGTCGATGAGGTCGAACGTGCCCTCGACGCAGGTGGTGGGATCGGTGTAGATCATGAATTCCACCTTGCCAGTGCCCCAGTTGATCGAGAACCCGTTTTCCCCGAACTGGGCTGCGCCGAGTTGCTCCACGAACTGGTTGGTATGCGCGAGCAGCGCGTTGATGTCCGGCACCCAGTACGAGGCGCCCTTGAATCCGGTAATCTCTACATAGCACGCCCCTTCCGTTCCAGGAGGACACGAACCGGCGGTCCCCCCAGGGATGCTATGAAGCACGATGTTATTGATGGTCTGCGTGGTGCCGTCGACCGGGACGGTCTGCGCACCGATCGAGAGAGTGAGCTGGGCTCCCTGATCTGGAAGCTGCCCGTAGTTAGCATCCGCCACCGGGTCGAGCACGGGCGAGTTGGCGCCCCGTGCCGTGTTCAAGTAGGTCACGTCGAGCAACTTGCAGACCGGCGAGTCAGCAGTATCGAGACCTTCTATAGCTTGGGCGATGAGATTGCCTTCCTTGTTAATGTCTGGGAACACTGGCGTCAATTTGTTGACAGTGATCACCTTTTGTTCGGCAGCGAGAGCCCGGAACGCTTGGATCGTGGCTATCGCTTGGGTGCCAAAGGCGTTCTGCATGTTGTCCAATGCTGCCTGCATTGCTAGCTGGGCCTCGTCGGTCGGATTCGGCGTGACGAAATCGTCATAGGTTTGCTGGCTGGGTATGCCGAGGCGTTCCCGCAGGCCGTCCTGGATACTCGTGCAGTAGTCGTGCATGGTCGCGGAATCCTGCCCCATGTCGAGCACGAAGGCATCGAGCACGATCGATCCGCCGACACTCGTGCCTGAACTGCCCATATCCATGTAGGTTCCACCGGCCTCAATTTCGCCCTGCCCATTGAGCACGACCGAGGCCGCGCCTCGGTCGGAGGTCGGGTCGGACCCGCCCGTCACGGCTTCGAGGATCGCATTGTACGTGTCCTCGGGCGTGGAGGAAAATGCACCGTGTTTCCAGAACGTGATGCGTTCCTTCGGGGCGCCAGTCTCGGGATCAGCGAAATAATCGACCTGCAGGTCCAAGCGCGTGGTGCCGCCTGCCGTGTTGTGGACGAAGATTCCATGTTCGTCGAATAACTGGTACGAATCCATGCCACCGGCCAAGTCCACGAGGTCGGTCGGGACCGCGATGCCTGCCGCAGATACCGGGCCCATGCACAAGAGATTCAGCACCTCGTGCGCGCTGCCACGGGCGGTATCCCTTGCATCCCAACTTCCCGGCGCCTCATCCTTGGCTTGGATGGTGATGCGATCGACGATCGACCCGCCCGACGTCACGACGACGACATCATCGTCCGACACCATGCCGTGCGCGTTCACGGTCGGGTAATCCGGAACGACTTTCATCTGGGCATCCGGATAGGCTGCAAAGTCGTTCTGGATCGGAGCCGGAAGGGCTTGCAGAGCAGCGAGGGCGGGACCCGGGAGCGTGTCCATGGTCGCGCCCCCGGCCAAGGCATCGGTCACGATCTGGATGTTGCCGGCCAAAACGGATCGCACCTGGGCTTGTCCCTCGCCGCCGAGCAGGAAATTGAGCTGTCTGGCAGCTTGGTCATACCACGCGCTGATGGTCCCGAGTTGGGGGTTCTCGATGCTTTCGAGGGAGTAGCCTTCCCTCATGATCACATTATAGATGTTCCGGAGGAACTGCACAGCATGGTTCAAGTCCATCCCCTCCAGCACGAATTGGAGGCGATCGGCGAGGTTGCCTTCGGTCGCCGTGCCACCGGGCAAGGCATCTTCACCCGTCGACTGCGGGAGGACTTGGGTGGCCTGCAGAGCATCGATGTAAAACTGGGCCGCATTCAACTTGAACTTGGTTTGCATGTAGCCTTCCATGGAGCTCGATATCGCCCTCTCCTCCGAGAGACCGGCCTGGATGGCATCCGAGATGGTATCGTATGGCTTGACCGTGCCATCGAGGATGCACTTGTAACAGATCCTGCCATCCTGCTGTATCTCGTCGACCAGCGAGTTCGGATAATCTTCGGAATTCACGTTGCGATACTGCCTAGGCTCGTAGTGCGGCCGCACGATGCCCATATTCATCTCCATCTGGTCCATGAGCATAGTCATGGCCTGATCCGTCGTGAGGTCATAATCTTCCTTCAAGGTGACGGGGTCTAAGTTCACCCGGTTGCTCATTATACTCCGGAGCTCATCTTTCACGCTTTGGTCTTCGATGATGCCGTTTGCTCCGACCCCGTACGCGGTTTTGATGGCATCTCGGGCCGCGTCCACGTCCTGCTGGGTGGCGGGCTTAACGGGGTCGAACAGGAGGACTTCCTCGCCGCACGCCGCGATGGCGAGGAACTGCGCGGGAGTCATCTGGTCGACCACGTCGGAATCGATAACAAGGCCGTTGCCAAGGTCGATCTGGAACTGGATGGTGCGGCCCGATTTGTCGCTGGCCGCGTCGGGAACCAGTCCGAAGGCGGCTCGAATCTGGGGCATATTCAGGATGTCTTTGATGGTCACGCCTTCGCCGTGGAGATTGCTAAGGATGAAGAGCCTGAGCAACTGCTCGTGCTGCTCGACGTTGGACGGGTCGGGGAAGGATTCAGGGTCAAGCTTGAGCACGTCGTTGACGTTCCCGATCAAGCTCCCGATGTGGTCCGAGACACCGGTCAGGGCCATGTAATTGTCGAACAACGTCATGCTAGCGGTGCGCACGCCGGCGCTCTCCGAGAGCTCGTACAGCGCGGCCGCTTGTATGAAATGGCCAAAGTCGAGTTCCTGCAACTTGGCCATTGTATCGTCGTGCACGTAGCCGTCCTCAACGATCTCCGTGCAGCCTTTGCCAACGAGCCGCATGGCGGCTTGAGCCCTGTAACCCTTGACGATACCATAGGCCGAGCACACAGCTTGGAGGATAATGCTCACCACGTTCGGATCGAGGCCGAGCTTAGCGGCCAAGGTAATGATGAGGTTCTGCGCATAACAGGTGACTATGCCCTTCACCATTTCCGTGAGAAAGTCCGTGAACGTGGGCTTGCCCGCGAGAGCGTTCAGTACCTGATCCGGGAGGAGGGGCGTGGCCTCGACCGCGGCAGTTTCTCCCGAGGCGGCAACAGTCCCGCTCTCATCCGTGATGGCTTCGGCCAAGTCTGCATCGAGGACACTGCTCGTGGTCGTGGCAAGACCGGCCAAAAGGCTATTGATGCCGAAAGATGCCGCGGTCACGATGGCGATCTGGGCGAATTGCTCGATGCCTTGGTAAAATGACATCCAATTGTTGTATGTAGGCACGTACGTGCTCTGGTAAGTTGCAGCGATGGCCGTGATCGCGTAATCAATCATGAAGCCTGGGCTGGGCTCGAACGCGCTGGCATTAAACAACCACGGGGAATCGTGATAGACCGGGCCGGAGCCCGTGTTGTCATCCCAGTAACAGATCTCGGGGGACGTGCCATCGGGATTGACCAAGGAGGACCCGTAGAAACTGACCCCGCTGGTTTGATAGCTCGACAGGAAGAACGAGATGCGGCCCGAATCGTCGATGGAGGGCATGAAGCAGTTGAAAAACCCGCCCGTCTTGGTGCTCAGCTGGTTCGCGGTCGCATTGCAATCCTGCAGGAAGTTCCACATGTATTGGTAGCGCAGGTCCCGCACGGTCATGGTATCGAAGCCGTAGTTTGTCGTGACAAAAGCGCCGCCCCCGACAGATAGCTCCCCGCTGTACCCTTGCATGGGATTGGTCGTCAGGAAGGAGGGCACCTCGAGCTGGCACGAGTAGTCTGACCTGCCGGTCTGGTCGAACGCGTCGATGGTGCCGCTGGCTATGGCCGAGGTCCAATTGTAACTGGTCGCCCAATTCCACGATCCCATGTCCCAGAATTGCCCTGACCACTGGGTGTCCAATCCGTTATTGGCGTTCGGGTTGGTCCCGATCAGGTTCGTCGCCCGCTCGGGGGTATCGCCGGTGAGCTGCTGCGCCAGTGCCTCGATCGGGTGGTACGTGGATTCCACATAACTGTAAATGGCGAACAAAGCGATGGAAACGACGGCACCAACCGCCGCGCCGATGGGACCACCGACGATCAGGCCGACGGCAGTACCGGTGAGGACGATGCCAACCATCGTTGTCGTGCTCAACGCGAAATCGGTCCACGCATAGGCGGAATCGGCCTGCTGCCACGCGTTGGCCATGGCATCGCTCCACGCCAAGCCCTCGATATACTGGAAGTCAGCGTAGTTGCAGCACCAAAACGTGGGGAAGAATTTATCCGTCGTCATCCACGGCTCCCAATCGAACTCGTGGTTCCCGTTGTAATCAAACGCCACGCCGATTGCCGTGGGGCAGGTCACCTCTTGGCTGACAGTCGATCCAGTCGGTACGTCCGCCACCGGGACGACCGTGCCATCCGACAGCACAGCATAGGTCGTCGGTTGCTTGGTCACGTGCGTGAACACGAACATGGTCTCGTAACGGCCGGTGTTGTTCGAGTCCCAGAACCAGACCTGGCCATTGAAATCGATCATCGAATCGCCTGGCATGCTTGGATTATTCGCGCGCGGATCGACTACCACGGGCTGATTGATGACCACGACGGTCATGTTCGTGAACAGCTGGTCATCCATGCCGAGCAGGACGAAGCTCATGTTGGTCTGCTCGTACAGATTGGTCGTGCTAGTTTCCACGTCCAAGAAGGAACTTCCGGATGTATAGTTGTACTCCTCGTTCCGGGTGGTCACGGTGCGCGTGTCGTAGATGGGACTCCCCGTGGCGTTGACTTGGTGGAAGTTGTCCACGTCATACTGCTCGTACGCGGCTATGCCATCTTGGTTGGGGTCGAGTTGCACGTCCTGGGTGAGCGTCCAAGTGGAGCCGCTGTAGTCCCACGGCTGGACCGCGAACCCGGAGCCGTCCCAGTAAACGTGCGTCGATTCGTTCTGAGCTTGGCTCACCATGTAATCCTCCGTGGTGAACGTGTACGCGTAGTTCCCGCTCGTTCCGGGATCCTCCATGATCGACTGCTCCTTCACCGTCGTCTGCGTGCACATGGATTGCGTCGTGCTCAAGTTGTAATAATCTACCTGAGTGTACGCTGTCGTGTACACGGCCGTGCTGAATCCACCACCGGAAGCTGCTTGGCTTATCGCCCCGCCGGAATCGGTGCTCATCTGCACGTAGGTGTTGTTGTCGCCAGGCGTGAGATCTGCCTCGCCAGCCATGTTCGTGATGGCCTCGACGATGTCGTAGGTCCCGTCATAGTTCATATCCCATGATTCCAGCTTGGTGAACGGGTCCCGCGCGGTCTGGTTGACACTGCTGCCTGGCACGACGTCCCATGTTTTTGCATCGGGAAGCGTGTAGCCGCATGCAGCGGAAGTATTGTCCCGCGCGTGGGCTTGGTAATCGAATTGTTCGGTGTAATACGTCAAGTTACTCGTCCCGGTGGTCGTATCCACATCCTGCAAGACAAGTTTCTGCACGTCGAGCTCGGTGCCGGGCATGGTCCCGTGCGGTGCCGACGTGATGGCGAGAGAAGTGATAGTGCCAGCAAGGTCGGACGTGGTCCAATTGTAGGACGTCCATCCCGTGCTCGTGAACGGGGTTATCGGGATATAAGTCGAATATGTCCCACCCGTGCTCGTGGTGGTGAGTTTGTCCCAATGGGCCGTATTCTCGAAATAGATGCCCGTAAGCGTGAGCGTGAAATTATCGTTCGAAAGATCGCTCACGTGGATCGGCACGATCTCGAACTCGACGGTCTGCACCACGTCGGTGGAGGGCAGAGAGATCGGGTGGGACGCGTCAAGAATGTTCGCATACGAGAAGTTGTCGTCGAACGTGTCAAGGACTAAGCCATAGGGGTTGACCAGCGTGGTGATGATCTCTTTGATGTTCGAGAAGTTCGCGGCTTCCATTTCGAAGCCAAACGTGCGGTAATTGCTCCAATCCGTGCCACTCGGCGGCTGGAAGTAGTCGCCGAGGTTCATCGACACGGGAATCTCCGTGGGGAAGGCCGACACGTATGCTTGGTAATCGAACGGATCGGAGGTACTGTCATCAAGTAAGTGGATCGAGGTCTTGGCAATACTCTCCTTGTACTCGGTCTGGGTGAGCATGTTCGTCTGGATGACCATCTCGTTGTTCCCGATCACCGTGTCGCAAGCCGTGAGGGCAGTATCGTTCGAGATCGTCGCGATGGTCGTCCCATTGGCGTACAAAGCAGAATACGTGAATGGCTGGCCACCAAACTGCGTGTAACTGTAGACCGGCTTCAGTGCGCGGGCTGCGAACGTGTAGGGATCGTTGTCGAGCTGGACGGTCGGGTCTTGGATAAGTGCGGTCCACGGGAACTGGTCGCCACCGATGACGATGTCAGACGTCGCGTTCTGGGCGAGGACCGCCGGCTTGCGATAGGTGAGCAGGGCCTCGTTGCTCGAGCCCGCGCCTTCGGTGTTCAGGGGAATCGACGTGGAAGCGGGGGTTTGGATCGTCGAGCCAGAGCCCAGCTGCCAATAGTTCGAGTATTCCGTGTAGTCCCACGGCGTAACAATGGCGATGATCTGCGTGTCGACCAATAGCTTTCCAGACGCGTCCCTGACCTCCAAGTAGCCGGTGAGGTTCGCGGGGTCGGACCAGCCATTGTAGACGTTGTCGTTGAACGCGAGCGGGATCGTGAGGCTCTGCTGGCCAGCCGCGATCGTGAACATGGTCTCTTGGTTCCCGACCGTGTATTGGGTCAACCCGTGGTTGCCCGACGAGTCAGTTTCGTGGAACGCTGCTTGGACCTCTGTCCAGTCCGGCATGGCTGGCAGCCCAATATTAGTGTCAACGACGCTCAAGATGGACGCGATTCCGCCGGTTATATCGACCGTGATCGTCCCGGGGGTGATGCCGAGGTTCTTGAGCGGGTCGTTTACGTAGTACCAGATGAACGTGTTGCTAAAGAGCCGGGCCCGCACGAATTCGGGCATGCCCGTGCTCAGCTGCACGATATCCGTGTGGCCGCTCAGGGTCATGTTTGCCCAGTAGATGTGCGGCGGCGCGGACGTAGAGATTGCCTCTGCAGCGTCGCAGGTGACGGAGAGCCAGATGTTGACGAACATCCCTTCCATGCTGGCAAGGTTGCTATCCGTGCTCGAGTTGATGTCGACGGCCAAGACTTGCGAGGCTGACGTGTCGTCGAAGGTGACCCTCCACGTGTTGCTCAAGCGCGGGTCGAGCATGCTCGAGACGGTGATGATCCCTTGAATCTGCCCGCCGAGCGGCATGGACGAGGGGTCGAAGGGCACCGCAACGTATCCTTGTATCGTCGCGTGGTAGGGGATGTAGAGATTGCTCAGCTCGTACTGCAGGGGATCGATCCCGCCGTCGACCCCGCCGTCGCTGACGGCAGGTTTCATGTAGATGCCGTAGAAGCTCGAGCCGTTCGTGAACGTGAAGGAGCCCTGGCGAACGCTGTTGTCCACGGTCGTGCCATTCATCTGCAAGCCCGTTGAAAGGACCTCGTTGGGCAGCAAGCTCGATTGCGGGTAGGCCGCCGCGGTGTAGTTCTCCTGTACGGCCGGGGCCATAAGGTTCACGAACGTCACGTTCGCGTACGAGCAGCCACCATCATCATCCATCTCACCGGACGCGTTCACTTCGATATTCGGCTGATAGATCTGGATGGCAGGGTAATCGGTGCCGTCGATGTTCACGATCGTGGTGCTAGCGGCATCGGGGAAGCAATCCTGCGCAAGATTGATGAACGAGGACGTGGCGTCGGAGTCGTTGGCATCGTAGTGGACAACATATTTGCCCGATGCGTTTTCGCAGGCACCGTAGATTCCATCTGGCAGGGCGCCCGATGCAGGCAACTCATCCATCAAGTTCCAATCTTGGCCATCCGTGCGCTGCGCGGTCGGGGAATCCACGATGTGAAGGTCGTAGAAATAGACATAATCATCTGTGTGGCCGCCGGAAGACGATGCCGTGAGCGAGACAGACACGGATTGACCAACGAACATGCTCATGGGTATGGAGAAGTTGTACCCCATGTTTTCAGCATCGATATCGGAAAGTGAGTACTGGCCATCGCTCCTGTAGGGAACGTATCCGTTGGGTATGATGTCGATCTCTTGGTCGCCAATCTGCTGGCCGTTGAACCACACGCCAATGTCGATGGTATCCTGCATCGTGGTCGTGTTGTCGTTCGATTGGATGTCACTCAGGTCGATCTGGCTCGCGTCCAGCGTGCCGTTGTCGTTCGTGTAATACGCGGGCGTGTTTTCGTAATCTGATATGTCGTCAAACACGCTGTCGACCTGGCTGGTCACGACGAACACCATGCCCTCGAGCACTGGCGCGCCGTCCTCGGTCGTCCCGACCGAGCACTCGGACGGGTTGGTGTAGAACGACGCGTAGTGCGCCTGCGCGTACGGGAACAAGTCGTTCAGGTTCTCGAGGTACGGGGTGTCGGTCAAGTTGTACATGCTCTCGCCTTGGAGCGTCACCGTGTACGAGCCCTTCGCCGAACTGATATACCACGACGCATTCGTGACGATCGAGATATTATACTGCCCCGGATACAGGGCGAGTCCTTGGTAATCGGAAGGCTGGACCTGAACGGCGACGTAACCTTCAGAATCGGTCATTCCACCTTTCGAAACGTATGTCGTCCCAGAGCTCTCCGACGTCATCGTGAACACCGCCTCGACGCCAGGAACGGGAATTTCATTCCCATTCGAATCCTCGGCCGGAACGAACTTGCCCGAGATCTCGGTGCCTTGGATCAGGAACGCCTTGAGGTAGAAATTATCGTTGATGATATCCTCGGCGGACACTTGGGAACCGCCATAGATGAGGAGAGGGGTCATAGGACTGATTTTAAGCCAGCCTTCAGCATAAGCACTCGTGTACTGGTTGTTGACGTAAGAACCGGTCTTGGTACCGTCTTGGGTCGTGTAGCTCAAGGCGTTGTTGTAGAACAGGGCCTGCTCGCCGAGCCCGTACTGGTCGAGCCGCATGGCATCCCATGTAAAACTCGAGCAGTAGGTCGCTCTTATGTAGAGACGGATGTCGGACATATTGGTGATGACTTGGTGGAACACCTGAAACAGGTCAGATTGAAGCTGCTGGACGGGGAGCTGATTAATCGTGAAGGTTGCGATACCCTGTGCGTTCGTCATTTCGTAGTTCCAATACGATGCGGTCCACGTGGCCCACTGACCGCTCGTCGCGGTAACCCCGTCGTAGTTGAAGTAAAGGTACTGCTCCGGTGCGCCATACTTGTCCTGCAATAGCATTGTTTGGAACTGCGCGGGCAGGTCGGTCGGGATCGTGATCTGCTGGCCATCGCTGGTAAGCACCGGCGGCAAGTACGACCAATCATAATCAGCGTAGACCTCCGAGGTCGATGGAGTCATTGTATTCGGGACGATCGCGATCTCGAGAAACACAGGCAAATCTGCACCGGCTGGCGTGTTCGTGACCGAGTTCAGCACTTGGAACGAGAAGGTGTTCGTGCCGGAGTAGTTCGCGGTCATATCGAGCTGCGTCCACGGCTGGTCCGCGTCGACTGCTTGGGTCGTAACATCGGCAGCGTACTCTCGAGCGGGGATATACGCGGATTGCGCAGTCAACTGCGTGCCTTGGTTGTCGACGGGAATCAACTCGGTTGGAACCTTGTCCACGACGATGGTGAAGAGCAGGGTATTTCCCGAGTAATAGGCAGAATCGTTGTAGGTGATACGGGCCGAATACACGCCTGGGGGCAAGTAGCTCGGGTCGCACGCGACGGTCGAGGAACCGTTCGCGAAATGCTGGATCACCGTCGAGTTCACCTCGAGCCCGAACAACCCGGAAGAATCCACCGGCAGCACTTGCCACGTGAACCAAGTGCTCGTGGCGGGATCGAGGAGCTCGAGGTAGGCCGAGCTCGTCGGGTTGAACGTCACGGTCCGCCTGGTGAGGCCGGTCGCGGGTTCGAACAGCGATCCATCTTGGGTCGAGTATTGGTAGACCGCGGTGGTTCCCGTGGCCGTCGTGTCATACATGTTGAGCAGGGGCTGCGAATTGGGATCTATTATCGCAAAGTCGGCGAACTGGTAGGAATTGTAGGGGACTTCCATCAAGCAATCGCCCGAAGCATCCTTGTCGATGAGCTCGCCATTCACGGTCACGGCTTGTTTCTCCAAGTCCAAGTTTGATGCAAGCGTGGCTGACGAGGACGAGAAGAACACGTTGCCGCTGAACAGGACCTTGACGCCGTAATGAATTCCGATACTCCCGAACCATTGAAAGTCAACATTCTTATTCGGAGTGCCCGGCACGGCCAAGAACACGACCCGGTTGCCCGCGGCATCGACCACGTATAGGTAATCGAACGGAACCGCCGACACGGGCGAGATCGTGTTGATATCCGTGCCATCCGGCAGGGTGACCTCCAAGTTCCCGATCGTGAGGTGCTCGCCCGTGTAGACCGTGCCCGGCACGTTATAGTTATCGATGGTCGTGGTAGTCGCCAAGGGCACGATGCTCAGTGTCCCGCTCGCCGTGGAACCACCTGCCGAGATCGCCAAGGTCATGGGCGATGATGTACCGGTGAGCTGGTTGTTTGCCCACGTGGCCCCGCCGATCCACCCCACGAGAGTCGCGCCGATAATCCCCAAGGCCTGCTCGCTGGTCCCGAGGTAGGCCCCCGTGAAGTCCTGCGTCGCGATCCAGATCTTGGAGATCGAACCGGCGTCGAACGTGGCAGCGGGGTTGGCGAGCACGATCCGCTCGTAGGGGATGGTGAGCAGGATGCGACGGTAGGAAGCGCCATCAATCGGGGGGACCTCCTGCCCCTCCGGGTGCAGGCCAGGCTGGAAGCAATCATATAGCTCGAGCTGGGATACCGCAACCGGGAAGGACGTGCCGTCGTTGCATATAAAATCGATGGTCATGTTGGCGATCGTGCAGGTTGGCGGTGCGACCACGGCCCCGTCCACCGAGTATCCCGCGCTGTAATAGTTCGGGACGAGTAATTCAAACTGGAAGGCTTGGTACCACATCGGGTTGGCGATGGCCTGCATGGCCGCCCCGACATCGATGGACGCTGCCATCTGCTGATATTGTATGTTTTCCATCTGGATCTGCTTGGTGCCAAGCGCCACCGTGACCGTTCGCCAGATTCCCGCTTGGTTGTCGTAGAACTGGAATCCATGCAGCGAGGTCACCTGATCGGCGCCCGTAAAGGCGATCGAATCCGGCACGATGTTTGGGGAATGCACGTCCATCGACGTGAACGGGATTGCAACGTGGCCCGTCCCGTCGCTGGTGACCGATTCGTAGTACAGCCCGTCGAGGGACACGCTCACGACCTGATTCGCAACGGGCTGGCCGAAGCTATCCGTCACCGAGCCAGTTACGGTGCCGCCATAAGAAACACTGCTGGTCGAAGGCACTGAAAGCTGGATCGAGGTGTCGAGGACGAGCGAGATCGACTGTGGATCGCTCGGACCATTCGAATTGCCCGCGAGGTCGGTCGCCGTGGCTTGGATCGTGATCGACGTGGAGCCTAGAGTCCACAGGGTCGAATGTGAAATTGTGTAAGTCGCTGTCGGGTTGGTCACGGGGATGGTATCCAGCACGTGGTTCGTGAGCGTGTCGCTAATAACGACCTGCAAGGACGCAATCGTGTTTGCTTCGGCGATGGAAACCGTCACGTCGGCATCCCGCGAGATCAGGCTCGTTCCTGAATCGTACATCGACGCGGGTACGGAAAGCGTGACTTGGGGCGCCGTGTTATCGATAATGACCGTGAGATTAGTGGCCGTCGTGGCGATGTCGTTTGCGGCATTCGTGGCTACCGCCTGCACGACATATGTTCCATCGTAAGGTCCACCTCCCGGAATCGTGGCCGCAAAATTCCACGGGATCGTGAAGATACCGCTCGAGTCCGACGTAGTTGCCGTACCAATGGGATTCCACGTGCCCGATCCCTCGAGCTCGTACGAGCACGTGACCGAAGTCACGTACGGTTGCGCCACCTGGACCAAGAGCTGCGTACTCGAACCACTGACCTCCTCGGCCCCGGCCGCGTCGACCGTTCCGGACAAGGGCAGGAAGACCGGCACCGGCGTCGGCGTGCTCACGATGATATCGTGCATCTCGTAACACTTGACACCAGCGTCGCCCGTATCGAAGTATCCATTGCCGTCCGTGTCGGCGAGCGGGATGGTGGGGTCGTGCACGACGATCTCCACACGGTAGGCACGATCATTTCCCAAGTTCTCCGCATATTCACCGGCACCCAGCACGACATCGGGCGGGGTCGGCGTTCCAAGGTTCTGCATGTTTGCCAACTGGGCGTTTCCCACGTTTGGCTGGTCGGACACGAACGTGCTGGACCACTGGCTCGTGTAAACCGCAAGCGCCGCATTGCCCGGCGTCCATTGAACCGTGGCCTGCGTGGGCTGCTCGTTCTCGACCAAGACGCTCGTGCAGTACAGGATGGTTAGGTAGAGCGTTTGCGTGGCAGGGTCGTACGTTGCGTACTGGCTCGGCAGGCTCGGCGGCATCCCGTTCAGCGCGAGCTGGTAATCAAGCAGGCTGTTGCTGGCAAGGGGCGTGTAAGCGAGCGTGTTCACGTTCTGGACCTCGATCGATCGCGCGACGCTAAGTATGGACACGCCCGGGGCGATGAACTGGTCGGCCGCTCCGAACGTGAACTGGAAGGCATCGATATCGTTCACGGAGGCGATCGGCGAGTTCAACTGGATGGCCACGTTGCACTGCTTGGAGAACTTGAGCGTCTGCATGTAAGTGGAGCTGCTCTGCAGGTAGAACAGGGTGGCATCCATTTCCGACGTGTCGAAATATAGGAGCGTGTTATCGGAGCTCGGCAACGAAGCTATCGCGGACGTGTAATCCATGATGAGCCTGCCCGTGAACGTCCCGTCGGGCTTGACAATGTCCGCGATCGATGGATCGACGCCTCCATATGTGTTCGGATCTGGGTTACCTGGCACGTAGTAGAACTGGCCAGGCTGGATGAATGCGGTGGCAGTGCCCGCGTAGATCGGGACGGGTATCCAATAGGACACCGTGGCTGTTGAATGCACGTAGTCATAGAGCTCGAACAGCGTGTTCGGGCACGCTAGGTTTTGCGAGAGGAACATTGTCGGGTTCTGTAATTTCAACGACGTCGGCGGGTTTGGGGCATATTGGAGGCTGTACCAGAGATCGTCGGTCGGAAACGCGATGGCAGTCGCCCAAGGGCCGCTATTACCGCTGTCGAAATATGATTCTATGGCTCCAATGGCTCCAATGGAAGCTTGGGCAGATGAGTTCAGTGCAAGGATCGTGAAATCTAGTGAATTGACTGCTGGAATGACTATCTGGATGAGGTAATTCGAATATCCGTTCGCAATGTCATTATCGATTGTCTGCTGGGAAACGTCTCCGGTCATCGTGAGTGCCACTGTACATGACGTATCCGTGTAGGATGGAAGGCCTGCCATGTTACTACTTCCCGTGGCGACGACCGTCCAGCTCATGTCCGGCGCGGTATACCCAATACTGGGATTATACCCCATCCATCCCCATGAATGCGACGGATCGTAACGAATGATGTTCACGGTGATATCGGCTGGAGAGATAAAACCGAGTTCGAGCGTGATGCTGCTGAACGTGTCCCTGGTCGGCGCGAATCTTTCTCCAATCCATCTCACCGAGCCAACACCCCAATCACCTGCTACTTTACTGGATAGGGCGTGCGTGGACAGGGGTGGTGGGGTCGTGAAAGGGTCCAATCCTTGGCTCCAGTATTGAACGTCGTAGGACGTGCCCGCCGTTATCGCGAGGGAGGTGGCAGCAGCGAGATTCGAAGCTGTCAATCCCGACGTGAATTGCATCGAGACTGATTGTTGCACCTTCGTGGGAGCAAGACCCACGTTCGTGGGAGACGGGGTTGACATGTCGCCCATGCGATACGTGATGCTGGCCGAACTGAGAATAGGAACGACCTGGATTGAACCTGCAACATTTTGTGTACTTTTCCACGTGCCTGTCAACGACACGCCGATGGAGAACGATCGCGGCAATGCCTCGTTCGGGGTGCATTGGACCCAGTCCGCGGGGTAGAAGGGAATGGAGACTGGAACGATGCCAGATGGCATGCTATCAAACGTCCTCAAGCTATATGATTCAGTGGTGTAGGCACCTCCGTAGCCATATCCGGTGACCGAGATATACGTGGAATCCTCGTCGAAATCAGAGGTCAACACCCCAGTGGGGAACAAGATCTGGGCGTTTACTTGGAGGGATTCATCGCCATAGAGAGAATATGACGTCTTTTGCAACAACGCGGAATCCGGCAGGACCGACTTGGGCAGGGTGTAGGAGATCGAGGCCTGCGTCGCCGATCCGGCCTGGACAGGGGTGTCAACTCCCGAGGGCATCGAGCACCACGCGCTCCCGCCCGCGTTCGAGATGGTGACTTGGAGTTGCTTGGCCACGTCTATGCCATTCCCTCCGTCGAATGCAGGGTACATATCGAGCGCAGGGTACGCACCCACGACACTTTGATCCATGGATGGATCGGCCCAATACACGTTGACAGTTGCACGGGCAGGTATCGAGGACCCGAACGTATCGCCCGCAGGCACGATCCACGTGTTGGTATGCCATGCAGTTGGGGCGACCCAGTATGCTGATCCTTCCAAGTACACATTCAAGTACGAATGCCCTTTCGAGTCCGTGCACACGGTCGGATCGATATAATAATATGGCAGTTTCAAGCAAGAAGGTCCCGTTCCCGTGCCGGGATCATATGGGTTCGGCGCATTCTGAATCGAAACCCAACCCGACGATGTCTGTACTTGCCATGCAACTTGGTATCCCACGCCCCACATGATGGGTTGTTGCGAAAACACGGCCTCAGGGTCTTGCAAGTAGCCGCCATTAAGGATAGTCAACGCGCCGAGCAATGGTGTACCACCAGACAACGAGAATGGAACCGCATATTGATATTGATTCGACGCCGAATACCCGTTAGCAGAATTGAACGTCCCCGTGTACCACGACGGGACGATCGTGGCGGCAGACCCGAGCGAGGCGTAATCGAACGCGTCGACGGCAGGGCTGGCATCGAGGGAGAGAATGAGTGAGCTCAACTGGCTGTAGGTCGCCGTGCACGGGTTGGCGAACTGGTACTGCGCTTGGAAGCTGGAAACGCCCCCGTAGGGCGCCACGGCCGAATCGAAATTCCCGTCAGAACCGATCTCCTGGATGTTGCTATTCGTCGTGTTTCCTGTCTCCAGCATCTCCTGCACGTTCATGGTCTGCGTCACTTGAAATACCTCGTGGTTATTCCACTGCGGGCCTTTCAAGCCAGATGATGTGAACGTGGTTGAAAAGAGGTGTCTTGTTTCCGTTATCGTCTGGGACGCGATTTGAAACCCCGTTCCTCCGCTGGGAGATTGCATGGTCACGGCAAACTGGGAGTTGACCTGCAGTTTCAAGGCCATGTGTTCCGAAGAATCCACGAAGTTTGCAAAGAAACCATTTGTGGTCGCTGTCAAGATACCATATTGGTGCAGCAGTTTGACGTTTAATCCGATGCTCACGCTCCACGAGTCAACGCCCCCACTCCAAGTGGGGGTGCCTGACACGCAGTATAGATTGTTGAAATTATTCTGGGCACTTGCTGGGAGGCCGCTAATGGTCCACGCGTAGGTCTTCAGCCACGTCCCCAAGTCAATCCACGAACCGGTGGTAAGCTGGTAGACTTCCACCCCGAACGTCGTTACCCCGGTATTCGCCACGATGTTCGTATATGGGACGTCAAAGGACATACTTGCCGTGGTAGGTGGGAAGGCCCCGTTTCCGTTCCAATGCGTGATAGCCGGATTGAATGGCATGGCGTCACCGTCTATCCCTGCTCCGATTGCAAATTCGCCCGGTTGCGTGATGCTGACAGCCGATTGGCTGTAGGACCCGGGGTTCGCAGGTACATTGAAAATATAACCATCGTAGGTCATCGTTACAGAGGAACTCAAAGGCCCTGGTGGTCCATACGAGACGCCCGTGGCCACGGTCGCCTTTGCATCGATGTTCAACGACGACAGGTCCGCGAGAGATGTATCGAGCTGGTTCTGCCACGTGCCAGATGCGTCCGAATATCCCCGGACGCCCCCGAGATTGACCTGCATGGACGGCGAGCAGATGGACGCATATTCCACGTCGTTGGCCGTGCCGGTGGCATAATTATTCTGATTGGTATCGACGTGGTAGGTCTCGGTATTCGGCAGGTTACCTTTTGGAATAATCTGCAGGTACGCCGACGGGATGGTCAAGATGGTCTCTTGGGGGTTCGCCCTGGTCCCGGCTTGCCAAGCCCATTCCTTGTAATAGCTGGTTATGTGCGAGCCCGGCCCATTCTCTTCCCAAACAGGCATCAATTGATTATTGTATACATCACAACCAGATGCATACAAGGGCGATGTGAAGATCTTGAGCCACGAGGAATCGTGTGCCACCGCATAAGCCATTTCGTCGGGGGTTAGCGTGAACTGGAAATTATTGCCGGCGTTATTGACGACGTTATAATAAGAAGTTTGCCATAGAAGGTATGGCAGGTAATTTCCGTGGCCGAGGCCTATATTATTAAACGTATAAAGATCGTCAAAGGCTTCCATCCAATTATTATCATACCACAGCAGTGGGAGGTAGTTGCCGCTAGTCCAGCAGTTCGTGGAATAAGCCTCGTCATCGTACCAATATGGTTGCGTCCATGTGCCGGGGTAATCCCCGGAGACGGCAGTGGCGTAGTCGAAGTTACTGTCAAGGAGGCAATGGGGCATTCCTTGTGGCTCTTGCCAGCCACCAGCTCCGCTATTAGCGTCGGGATTCCAGATGTTCAAGTCAACGGGCATTTCATAGTAACCGGTATAATACCCCAGCGAGTGGGAGGATTGGACCTCCAGAAAGGCCACCGCGTTGATCGTGACCTGGTAAGCGTATGCTGAGGTGTCTATTCCGTTCAAATTGATGCGATTGCCCAAATCGAGGTCAAGATAGGACATGCACGCTTGGTGACCCGCGGCGGTGTCGGTGTCGATGATCGTGGTGGGATTTGGATAGGTTTCCGTGTCTGTATGGCCGTAACTGACGCCATCAAAACTAGACCCTGCGTCGAACAGGCCCGTGCCGATCGAAGGGGTCGGTTGAACATTTCCAGTGGCATTGACAGGTGGGATGCCACCTCCCGACGGATTTAAGCATGGAACGGTATCAATTCCTTGAATATTCATAGCGCCGCCGCTCTGATCGAAGCCATATAAAGTGCTGGTACCTGTCCATTGGCTTGCCGACCCGTACCCGCTCACCGTTGACCCATAACCGACATTCGGGTTGCCCGTGTAGATGGGCAGCAGGTTGTAATAGCTGGAATTTGTCGAGGTGGCAACCGTGCTGGTTAAGCCACCCGTCGAGCCGCTCGGCACGACGCCACTGCCGGGATACATGTTCTCGCCGAGCGTCACCGTGCCACTACCCAGCGAGCCACTGAGCTGGGTTTGCGAGTACCCTAGGGGATTGGTGGACAGGCTGGCGTCGTCGTCCACACCGCTGACGGACACGGCTGAATTCGCTTCTGTTCCTGACGCGCTGAACGCCGTGGAACCGGATGTCGTGGAAACGCCAGTAGCGGTCTCTTGATCCGTGGCAGAGGCGGACACGACATCCGGATTGTTCACGTCCTGAACGGACGCGGATCCGTACTCGCCGGGGACCGTGGCAGATGCTGGGCTGTGGTCAGAGACCATGTTGCCCAACACGGTGGGGTTCAACGTGCCGAGCAGCGAGTTATCAATGACGCCTTGGTCCGAGGCAATTATCAGGTCGGGGTTCACGTCGGTCGCGATTCCCAGCCCGCACGTCATCGACGCTACCTTGCACTCGGTGCTCCACGATTGCACGAAATGCGCGAGCCAATCCGGACTAGCAACGGTCCCGACATTCTGGAAGGCCACGACCGTGCAACTTGATCCGCCGATATTGAGCGCCGCGAGCACTTGGTTGCTCGTGTCCCCGGCGTCGATCATGCCGACCGCGATATCCGGCACGCCCTCGAGTTGCGATGCTATGGTGGTGATCGTGCCAATGGCCGGATTGAAATAGCCGATCATGTCGTTGGTGGCGAAGAAGCATTGCTCTGTCATGTCCGAGACCTGCAGTTTCCCGGCCGCAAGGGACGAGACCTGCCCGTCGGCCGTCGCGGATTGGCATCCCGATAAGCTCGCCGTCGCGCCCGACACGGCATAGACGAATATCGTGGATCCGGATGCGATGAATAATTCCTGATCCGCGCTATCGTATGCGATGTCGTTAATGAGGACCGAGAGAACATGCGTCAAGGTCCACGAACCGCCCGCGTAATCGAGCAGGTAGAGGTCCGAAGACGTGGCGATGTACAGTTGATCGAGACCATCATTATCGACTTTACACAAGGCGATCTTGATGGCCTGATTCACGTCGTAACTGCTCGTGATCTGGGCACGCACCCAGCTATCGGGCTGGCCGGGCGTTTGTTGCGAGTAAATGTCTATGTAATGGTCTCCCGGGCCTGTCCCGACGAGCACGTAATCGTTATAGGATTCGGAGGTGAAATGGCCCGCGCAGGCAAGGTTCGGGAGATCAACCCCGGTGTAGGCTTGGTACAAGTTCATGTTGATGGGGAGGAACGATGCCTGGTCTTTGGTAAAGGCGGTGCTCTGCCAATTGACGGAAAACTCCCCGCCCTGCTCATCGGGCGTCACGGCGTCGCTGCCTACTTGCACCCACGAAACGCCGCTCGTCGCCGCGTTGTAGGTGTCGTAGTAAACATCCGCGACCAAGTTCGCGGTTGGGGCCATGCCGTACACGGTGCCCGTCACGGTCGAGCTGCCGGAATAGACGTTTCCGTCCTTCATGTCGGTGGTCATCGTGATCGGAACGTTCAGGTTAATGTTGCCCACCGAGATGTCTTGGAAATTGCCGGCCTGATCGGTCAACCGAGCATAAAACGTAACGTAATTCTCTTGATATGGCACTTGGAACGTTGCCGTCCACGTGCTGCCATCGGTCGTTAACCCACTGCCGATGTAGACGGAGCCCGTGGATCCGGGAGCACCCAAGTAGAAATCGACGGAGGCCATTGCGAAGTTATCCGATGCGGAAACGGTTAGCGTCACGATCGAGGACGTGATCATGGTCCCGCTGGTTGGCGAGATGAACGTGCCGGTCGGGGCCACGTTGTCAAACTCGAATACCACGTCATCCGTGACGGATCCTCCTGGACTCGTGGCCGAGACGACGATGGTGTGCTGGCCGGCGTCAAGGCCCAAGGCAACAGGATCGATCGTCACCGACAGGCTGGCCTCTTTCGTCGTGCCGGGCACCGCCGGGCAGGAAATGGACGTACCATCCACCGTGATCGAGATACTCTCGATGGGGGTATAATCTTCGGTGGCCGTTACCGCCACTGAAAAAGCGCCATTCACGAGGAGCGTCGAGCCTAGCGCGCTCGCAGGTGTCGTTGAAACGCTCAACGATGGTATTGTAATATCACAATTGACATAATAATTCACGCTGCCCGACATCCCGGTTGCAGATATAGCCTGCAGGGTTAATTTATGGATCCCGTTGTAGGTGAAACTGTTCTGCGGGAGGAAGTTCATGTATGGCGTGTTGACCGTGTCCGTCCACGTCCCATCGGCAGTCAACGTGAAACTCGTGATGGGTACATCGCAAACAGCGTTAAACGTGAGCGGGATCATGGTATTGGTGATCAGCGAATTGTTCGTGATGCCACCAATCGTGATATCGTGGGGGATGTCATTGCTGATGGTGAACGTGAATGCCGGCACGCCTGCTGGTGTCACGAACCACGAGGACCACGATCCCCCGTTCCACGGGCTCAACCGGGTCGCAATGACGATCGCATAGGTTCCGGAGACGAGCCCCGCGAACTGGATGAGGCTCGAACCGAACGCGGATGGTGCGATGACGGAGGAGCTCCAGTTCGCCCACGATGATCCGGTCTCTTGGAGCAACGTGAATACCGCCCGATCGTCATCGGTCTCAGCAAGCGTGTAATTGATTGCAAATTTCTGGCTGGCCCCGTTGGTCACGTAATAGTTCCCGCTCGTGACGTTGTTGATGCTGGCACTCCCCACGGAGAAATAGTGGAAAACCACGGTCCCCAAGCCACACACGTCGACCGCGCGGACGTAGGCCACGTGGTCTCCGGCCGTGAAGGTCATGCCTGCTGCCTGCGAATCGAGCTGGTACTGGTTGGTCCCGCTGGCCGGGAGCGTGCCGACGAGATGCGAAGCACCCAGCCCGTCGACGTAGAATGACACGGAAGCGATGCCCACCGCCGATGTCACGGTTGCCGAAAACGCGACATCCGGGCCCCAGATAGTGGAAGGCGAAGGTTGATCGAACGCGGTTACAACCGGCGGCGTGGTATCAGGCACGTTGGACAGCGTGAACTGGCTGTCCTCGGTCGTCGACCTGCCGGCCAAGTCCTGAACCGTCAACCAGTAGTTCACGCGTCCGTCCGCTGGCATTCCAGCAGTATTAATCGGGATAGAGAAGCTGTAATTGCCAGACCCAGATGAACCTAAAACGGCAACTCCGGGGGTAAATGCATTCCACGTCCCGGTAGAGTTCCATTCCCATGCTCCCGTGAAGGATGAGAGTACCATGTCGAACGACCTGGACGAGATGGTTCCCGGCACGGTGATCGTGGGCGACAAGGTATATGGAAGGATGGCGTTGAATACGGGCTTCACGATCGTGAATGCTGGTGGCAATCCGGATGTGATATAAATACCGGTAATGCTGGATTGGACCACGTTCTGTTCGGAGTCTATGGCTCTCACGGTGAACGTATAGATGCCATCTGCAAGCCAACGAGCATCCACCGACAACGGCGAGCCAATGCTCGCATTTGCGGCATTGCCAAACGATCCGAGTAACATGTTCGACGCACCACCATTGATCGATGCGTAGAGGGAGAACGACGGCACCATTTCCGTGTGCGTTCCTTGAACGGTGAAATTAAGGGCGCGAGGGCTGGTGAACGTATTGTCAACCTGCGGAGATGCAAAGGACAGGGACAATTGAGCAACAATCGTGTCCACGTGGAAGTATGCATATTCGGGCTCGCTGAACCACCCATTATGATCGAACACGACCTTGAAATACACCCACGCGTTGAGGTTTGAACCGAAATCTGATGGAACGAACGGGAACGTCGATCCCGCAGCCACGCTGGAGAATGTCTTCAATAATGTAAAATGCTTGCTGCTAAAGGAGCTCAAGTCGAGTGTCGTGGACGTGCACGAATAGACCGTGATGCTCGTGACCGATGTCGAGTAACTAAACGAACCATCAAACGTTCCATTGGTATAGGAATCGTTTTCAGGAAGGGAGATCGCCGCAGGCGAGACTTCGACGTGGATTCCTTCCACCTTGCAATTGCCGAAGTTGCCAGCCAAGTCCGCGGCAAGGGCTTCCAGATCGAAGGTACCGGTGCCGATAGTTTCTGCCGATATGGTAAACGTCCACGGCTTAGAGGTGAGGTTGTAACTATATACAGGAGATGCCCAGCCAGATCCAGAAGTGAAAACCTTCAGCAACACCGACGCGGTGTCCCAATCGCTCTTGATGCTTGCCACGAGCTGTTCCTCGAAAACTTGCCCTGGCACCACGTTTATGAACGTTGGACTTGGTGCGGTATTATCCAGATTGATGGTAACTGAAGCTGCGCCTGATTTTCCTGTCGAATCTTGGACCTCCACCCGTATGACGGTGCCGTTCGTGTCGGGGATTGCTGTCGTGTTCCAGTTCGTCGACCACTGGGTTTCCTGCGCCTGCCCGGTCCTGACCGGCTGGTTCATGGCATTAATGGTGATGAAGGCGCCGCCTAGCGAATATTGGAAGAGCGCGGCAACCACGTTGGGAGCCGACACGGCAACGATTACCACGACGCCCCGGACATACTTATTGGCCGCGGGTGACGTGATGGTAACGCTCGGCGAGAGGGCCTTCATGATCAAGCAGAAGTCGCGGCAGATCGATTGAACTGAGACGACGGACGACGAATTCGTGATCACCCAAGTCGAAAGGACGATCTCGAAATTCGAAATTGTCATAGCCAAAGGCTGGTAGCCGAGATATGCAGATAGGTCGTACGTGACAGCGATATCCGAGCCATTCTGGAACGACGCGCCATTCACGGTCGCGATAGTGTACTGATGCAGGGAAGACCAGATCCCGTCACTCAAGCCGTATAGGCTCGCCAACACGCTCACGCTTAACGAATTTGACGCAAGAGCACCGGACGCGCGAACCACGACTGCCATATCGATATCGAGCAAGGCCTGCATTTGTGCTTGGACAAGGATGCCCGTCATATCAATCGTGCTCATGACTTGAGCACCATAGCGCTGGGGATTGCCAGAAATGAACCCACTAGGATCGGCTTCCGAGATGAGGATCTGGTTCAATCCCGCGCTGGCGGTCGTGATGCTCCCGCCCGAAGTAACCGGGATGAATGCCAACGTGGACGAGAGCAGGTTCGTGGATGCAACCCCTGTCACGTTGATGGCCAAGAATTGAGCTTGGAAGACGTCTCCCGAATAGCATCCGAATCCCGCAGGTACGGCAGGAAGCGTCACCGTGACGTTCATGCATACCGTGATTGCCGAAGCTGGAACGGGCTCGCTCCACGCCATCGCTTGATCCAAGGGCACGACGCCATCGGCCAACACGTCAGTCGAGATCATGCCGTTCGTGTTCATGAACGAGATGCTCACGTACAACGATGCAGATGCATCGATCATGCTGCCAGCCATGACCTGATCGAGAAGGGCGGATGCGTGGAACGTGCTCGTCGCATCGATCGATCCGAGGTTAAAGGTCGTGTATCCGCTTGCCACGGCCGACAAGGTGGAACTGCTCTGGGGCGTCCGTGTAGTTACGGAGAACATCTGCGCGGTGTTTGCGTACATCGCACCGATGCGCATGCTTGTTAAATAGCCAATAACGCCATTATCACCGCAGCCGTCATTATCGCCGCATCCATTTCCCGTGATGAGCAGGAATTTCAAGTAGTAATGCGTTCCTGTCGAAATAGTAGTAATCGAGCTAACATCAATCCACGGCGTGAGGGTCGACCCGTTAGATGAGCCGGTCTTGGAGTAGATCGTCGTGCTCGAACTTGGGGTCTGCAGCAGGACCACGAACGTCCAGGTCGCCGATCCGCCGTCGTCTCCACAACCGCTACCACATTCACTCCAGCCGCCGTGGTCATTATCATCGTCACCACCGCACGAACCGGGAACGGTGAAGTTAAACCCGAGCCATAGTAGGGACAAAGTGTACTCGGCTCGAGCAGGGGCTTGGAAATCGGCCATGAGCCCTGACCACCCGGGTTGCCCACGAGAGGTAGTCTGGGCATCGAGACTTGCAGCTTGTCGCGACGCGGACCAAGTGACCGACCCCGAGGATTGGCCGGCGGTATCGCACGTCGAAAAAGTCCCGCTATTTCCGCTTCCCGTGGCCCAGTCGTAGCCGCCGGTACTCGCCGAGCTTAAACACCACGAGTTTTGATTTTGGGTGAAATCGGCAGTCATGTCAGCATCATTCAGCAAACCTTGGTTGTTACTCGACGTCGCCGCCGTTTGCGGGGAGCCGAGCGTTCCTGGTAATTGCTGGCCGGAAATACCAGAGATCGGCACGTTCACGAGCCACGACGAGCTGCCAACGGGGAGGGTCCCGCCCGAGATCCCGGCGGTCTGCTGGTTGAAGAGGAATCCCGTAAACGGGTTACCGCTTTTCCCTGCGTCGAAGACAGATGTCCATGAATAGACTAATCGAACTTGGAAGTAATCAAAGCAGAATGCCCAGAAGTCCCGGTCGTCCTGCCATGTTCTACGCGTGCCGGGCAGGACATCGATATACAACCGGATGAAATACGTTCCATACTGCGTGAAATTCGCGCCCACGTTGCACGTGCAGTTCTGCCAGTCCGTGATCCCGCCGGAGTATACCGGCTTGGAGAAGATGGTATTGCCATCGCCGTCCACGATCTGGAGGGAACATTTGAAGGCCGTGCTGACCGGGAATTTGTCGAGATCCCCTGCTTGGAACTGCCACGTCCTGTAGTAAAATTCGACCTGCCCGTAGACGCAGGAAGTTGCTGCGAACGTAATCGGGGGACTAACGAGATATCCTTTCATCTCTGGATAATCACTAAAGCTGCCGCAAGCAAGAGAAGACTCGAGAAGATCCGTGACCGGATAGCCGTTTATAGACTCGAATGTCCAGCCATTCAAGTCCTGCACGCCAGAATCCCACTCCCAGAGTTTGTAATATTCCGTTTGATTATCGACCGACGAGCAATTGAGCGAGGACAGGAATGTAGCTTGGTTCGTGTACGTGTTGGTAAAACTGAACGAATCGAGAATCGCGTTGTTGCTATAGGTATAGCTGCCAGATCCAGCAGAATACACGTCATCTCCAGGGGTCGTGGTGGTCAAGAGCATGTTCGAGGCAAATAATTGCTGGAGCTCGAAGGAGAACCAAAACGATCCGTCAACGCCTGCCGTCGCCCTTCCGAGATATTGCAGGGAATCCGTCGTGTCGTTGGTCATGAAGATGGACACGACCTTGCCCGGCACGAGTTGGTTTGCTTGGTCAACCACGTGTCCCGTGACGGTAAAGAGATAATAGCCGGTATCACCTACGTAGGCATACATGTGCTGCCCGGTCACGTTCATCGGGATGGTGACCAAGGCCTGTTGGAGATCGAACGTCGTGGAAAAGATATTGGTGTAGAACGAATAGCCCAAGCACTGATCAGTATACATGCAGACTTCTGCAAAGGCGGGTCCAACTTGAAAACCCGTATACATGGAGCCATTCCCCTGAAGCGGCGAGGGATCAAACTGAACCGTTGCTTGATTCGTTCCTGCAGTCACGTCGATATGCTGGGTACAATACACGCTGTTCCCTTGGCCCGTTTCTATGATTGCGGGTCCTGCACTTGTACTCGTGAAATTCAATGTTGCATTCGAGCAAAGGCGTATCGGTTGTCCCGCGCTACCAGTGGTCTTTCCACCGGAAGAGGGAACGATGGTCATCGGATAGAATTGTTCAGCAGGCTTCACGCTCGAGAATACAGTATCAGAGAATACCAACTGGCACAAAAATATGGCGAGAAGCCCGACACATATTACTGCACTTATCTTCTTCTTGTGGGAAGAATACCAATATTGCACGGGCCTGGCATTGCGTGTCCTTGGTTTTTTCGCGGGCTTGTCCTTCTTTGAATTCCTCACGTGAATGACTAGGGTGTTCTTCCCTGTTTCGAGAAAACCTGGCGACCGTTGCACGCCATTAGCACGCCAGAACCAAATGACGGCAACGATCATCAACGGGATTAAGACGAAGTAAAAATCATTGCTCGCGGACGAGATTCCCGAGGAGCTTTTAACGTGAATGGTCTGGGACTTTGTGACCACGTTGCCACAGGTGTCGGTAATCGAAAGGAAGATCGTGTAAGTTCCAGGCATTGTGTATTCATGGGTCATATTTACGGAGCCAACCAAGCTCGAACCATCACCAAAATTCCATTGCAACTTCGCGATGCCATCAGGGCACGCGCCGCCGTATCCGAATGCAATGCTCTCGTCCGTGTAAGGGGTCGTCGCGTTCATGCTGATATCGTGTATGTAAGGAAGTGATTGAGGCACGAACGCCTTCATGAGAGGATGGTTGTCAGCGAGTGTCGAGTTAATCGCGAACGGTGTCCCCCAGATGATGCCGTTGCCAGTTGCACTTGGATACACGGTTTGGTAGTTTGTCCAAAAATTGCCCGACAGGCCATTATCGAAATGCACGGCCGAGCAAGAAGCATCGCATATGACCTGTTCAAAACCGGCTTGGGCAGTGAAATTAGAAAATGAATTGAGATATGCAAGGATGTTTGTAGACTTGTTACCAATGGCAATATTGGAAATGTAACAAGCTAGGTCATTTCCTTTCAAGGTGCAATTGCGGCAATCATTTACTTCAATGCCGATGGAAGCGTTAGTGATTGTGCACCCTATGATCTGGACATTGCTATCATTTTGAAGCACGATCGCTGGATGGTTCTTCGCAAGCGGCGTATCCGCGCTGAGATCACAATTTTCAAAGGTGATAAACTTGGTAGAGTTGACAATCACGATGGAAGAACAAGTAGGACGCACCGTGAGAAAAGTCGTGTTCGACAATCCATACCCAGTTGCCAAAGTCAAGCCATCGCCACTCGAACCGTTGTCATGGAACCACGCATCAACCTGCGCGTTGCCATTCAAGGTAATGTTCATTGATTGGTTAAAGGAGATGAACTTAGGGGCGATCGGCACGGGAGGCTGGATACCTGGAGTAGTTACCGGATATTGGGGCCTCGAGTGCGAGATCCCGATTCCGATCACGACAACCAAGCCAACAACGAGAAGGATTTGAATTCCGTGTTCACGCAAAGATGCTGATGATAAGGAACGTTTCAGAAGTTTCTTCACAATTAGACACCCTCAAAATGGTTTTGAAGCCCGCGAACTGCTGCTTCAAGCGAGACTTGCACGGTGCCCGAACTCCTTGGGAAATATCGACCCCTTTTCCCACCAGGCCCGGTCAAGTGTCGATATGCTCCGCTATTTCTAGCTCTGAGATGCAGGATAACTAGAGCATTCATGATTGCACACGACCCCGATGCTCCGGAATAATCCTGTAACATCATATATAGCTTCTTTCGAGGATGCCGAGCTTCAATCGCATCACGAGCAGTCCCGGGAATCATTCCCAGAGCTTGATATTGAAGTATTTAAGGAAAACTAATTCCAAAGCGATAGAATTATGGAATTGTGACGGTCATCAGTCAAGGCTATATGCCTTAAATCAAACCCACATGCCCGTTTTTCCTTTTCATTTAAATTCCTTAATGATATTGATATTCCGGTCAAGGATCTATTCTTCTCAAAAATGTCCCATAAATCTCAAGTATCATAAAAGGAGACGAGATCGCATGCGACAGATTCGGAACGTCGTCATTTTAGCAGGAATTATCGTTGGATTGTCCATTTGCACGTGCACGCTCATGTGCACCTCGAGCTTGCCTTCACAACACTTCGGAACTGCGTGCACCACGCAGGAGTTCTTCCCAAGCTCGATTGCCACGATGCAACAAGCATTCAATCGAACCACGGAATTCATGGGGCCAAGTTATCTAACTGCAATAACCGTTGATGGAAATGGTAATGTCTACGCGGTGGGGGAAGTTATCAGCAATTCGAGCATCTTTCTCGTGAAATACACCAGCACTGGCGTCCGTTCGTGGTGCTCTCGATCATGGTCGTGGGCCACCTCTGAATCGCCAACTGGCGTTGCCGTGGATTCGAACGGGAACACATACATATCAGGATTTGCTTCCCGCACTTCCCAAGACGATGCGTTCGTCGCCAAGTTCAACAGCAGCGGAGGGTCCGTCTGGAACCGAACGTTCAGCCGTAATACGATCGACGAGATCTTGTTCGGCATCACGATTGATCCGGCTGGCAGCGTATATGCTATTGGCACCACGAACGCGACAAGCCATGGCCAGTACAGCATGATAGTCGCAAAATTCGCCCCCAATGGCACCGAGCTATGGAATACAACCGCTGGAAAAGTGGGTTGCACCTCGTATGGATGGGGAATCGCCTCGGACAGCTCCGGGAACATCATTGCAGCTGGCCAAACCAATACAGCAGGAGCCGGCGGACTAGACGCCTTCATCGTGAAATTCTCGCCATCCGGCACCCAGATCTGGAATCGCACGTGGGGTGGACCCAATACCGATGGCGCTAATGGCGTCACGACAGATTCGAGCAAAAATATCTACTTTACCGGCACGACGAACAGTTTCGGGACCGGTTCGGACGATGCTTTCTTGGCTAAATATTCGTCCGACGGGACACAGCTCTGGAATCGTACCTGGGGAGGACCCGATTATGCAGGTGGGGGTCAAGTTGCCCTTGACAAATCAGGAAATCCGGTCATCTGTGGATCAACGACCAATATGGGCGCTGGTGGCGAAGATGCATTTCTCTCGAAATATTCCAGCACGGGAGATTGCATCTGGAATGCAACGTGGGGATACAGCAGCTATGATTCTGGTGGCGGGATCGCCAACGATTCCAACGGGGACATCTACCTTTGCGGTTATTACACGAACGTGACGGGCTATAGTAACCAGTATGGATTTATCGCGAAATACACGCCCCTGCCCGTGCCTGCCGCACCGGTGCTCGGACCCATCACGCCTGCAACGAGCACGAACGGCACGTTTTTCCTGTCTTGGACCGCCAGCCCCGGGGCCACGTCATACGACGTGTATCGCTACACGCACCCGATCACGACGGTGAACGAATCGGTAAGCCTCGTGAACACGGTCTTGGGCACCAGCGGGAGCGACACGGTCCATGCTTCTGGCACGTGGTATTACGTGGTCTCGGCAACCAACTCCAGCGGCGAGTCGGACATCTCCAACTGCCGCTCGGGTATCGCCTCAATTACTCTCCTTCCTCCCACGATCACGTCCGTGTCACCTTCGGTTAGTTCGATTGGCGCGTGTACCGTCAATTGGACCGCGATCCAAGGAACGGCATCGTACGCGCTCTATTACTATGGCCATCCCATCACGGGACTAAACGGCACGGTCAACCTGCTGGCCAATTACACGAAGACATCCGCACGGGTCACCAACTTGGCGAACGGGACATGGTACTTCGCTGTCACTGCCACCAATGCCAGCGGCACCACCGGCCTGTCCAATAGCATGGCGGTCACCGTGTCGATCCCGGCGCCCGAGCTGTCGGGTTGGTCCGTGAGTCCCCAAGCAGGGAAGGCCGGCACGACGTTCACGTTCTCCGTCGTGTACACCGACAGCAACGACATTTTTCCAGTGAACCTGTCCTTGATACTGGACGGCAAACCTTACAGCCTGAATTCCTTCACCGGATCGATTCTCACCGGCGCCAATTACAGCTCGAGCGCCATGGTCTTGTCGCCCGGCAACCACACCTACCAGTTCTACGCTTGGGACGGTTTGGCGTCAAGAACGTCGCCGCTGGTCTCGGGCCCGGCCGTGGATAACACGCCTCCGACGAACCCGACAAGTTGCACGCAGACGACGGGCAGCACCACGAGCGGGACTTGGCAAAACATAGTGACGACACCCACGTTCATATGGAGTGGCGCTTCGGATAACGAATCGGGCATAGCTGGCTATTACGTCTACTGGGGCAACTCGTCCACCGGCACTTCGAGCACGTTCGTGACCGCGGCGGCATACGATCCATCTCATGTTGCGTGGAATGGCACGTATTACCTGCGCGTGCAAGCCCAAGACCGTGTCGGGAACAACGCCACGTCGTGGGCCACGTTGTATACATTCCGATACGACGCGATAGCCCCGACCAACCCGTCATCGCCCTGCCTGCAAACCAACGGCACGACGACGAGCAACGCGTGGCAGGGGACTGCCAGGTATCCCGCCTTCACGTGGACCGGGGCATCAGATTCGCTCTCGGGTATTGCAGGGTATTTCGTGTATTGGGGGACGTTTGCAGCGGGAAGATCCTCGACCTTCGTCACCAGTCCGGCGTATGACGCCTACGCCCCCGCGGACGGCATCTATTACTTGCGCGTGCTGGCGAGGGACGGGGCGGGCAACAATGCCAGCGCGTGGACGACCCTCTACGTCTTCATGCTGGACACGATGCCGCCCACGAATCCGGTGGCCCCGTGCGAGCAGACAACGGGAAGCACTTCCAATGGCACGTGGGAACGCACCGTCGCTGCGCCGACGTTCGCCTGGACCGGGGCGGCGGATGGCGGGTCCGGCATCAAGGGGTATTATGTCTACTGGGGAGCGTCCCCGAACGGCACGTCGACCACGTTCACGAGTGCGCCATCGTTCAGCCCCTCCAGCGTGGCCGACGGTATCCATTACTTGCGGGTCATGACCACGGACGTGGTCGGTAATAACGCTACGTGGGTAACCCTTTACACGTTCATGCTCGACACGACGCCTCCCACGAACCCCAGCGCACCCTGCACCCAATCTGTCGGCACCACGTCGAACGGCACCGCGCAATCGACGGTTGACGATCCCTCCTTTACGTGGAGCGGGGCCTCGGATCCTGGCGGGATGAACGCCTCGGGCATCGCGGGCTACTACATCTACTGGGGCACGTCTCCAACAGGCACGTCGAGCGCGTCCCAAACACAGGCATCATTTACCGCCTCAGCGGTTCCCGCGAACAGCACCTATTACCTTCGGGTAATGACCAAGGACGCAGCGGGCAACAACGCCACGTGGACGACATTGTACGTGTTTGTCTATGTCGTGCCGGGGCAGCACGCCCCGCCCACGACGCAACCGTTGAGCCCGATCACCTTGGCGTTCCTGATCGGCCTACCCGCGGCTGCGGTCTGCATCGCTGTTGCAGGCGTGGTTTCGGCAAAACGCAAGAAGAAAGGCAAGATGGTTCGCAAAGACATGCCCAAACTCGATAAGGGATTCGGTGCAAAGACCTAACCCGATCGAGTATTTCTTTTTCATTTTCGTTATCGTCGTGGGAAAAAATGAAAATCACGCGTGATCCCTGCCAAGACGGTAGGCGCCCTCGACCAGATCCTGCAACACGCGTGCAATGCATCCGATTTTTGCCTCGTCGCCTGCCTTGACGAGCTCGCCCACGGCCCGGTGGAGCGCGGCCTGGTAGTATTCGGCCGCCGTCACGACATCCCCCTCGACTGCGCCTCGCGGGCCACGACGAGGTGCAGGTCCTGGTGAACCCGTTTGAATGCCGTCGATTGGAGCGTCTCGTCGGTCGCGCTCCACGTCGTTTGCACGATTGCCATGATTGTCCTCCATGCGAGTCGCGGACCAAAAACGGCACCGCTCACGGGGCATGCCCGGGGCCACCGTTGTTCCACGACTCTTGCTACTACCCACCTGCCCCGGGGTATAAATAGTTTGTTCCGAACCGTCCAGCTTCCAGCGCGGGGCTCGTGCATAAGCGTGCCCGTGGAAACGCGGGGCGACTCGGGACGGTTCCAGCCCGAAAAGGTCAAGGAGGTCCCGGATGGAATGTCAACACCCCCGGCAGGCTCCAAAACGAGCTCGAAAGCGGCTATTACTATTTATATCTTCTGAACTTGGATCACCATCTTTATTTGAGGATCTATTCATATATGAACTCCATGCCACGGGTGCTCACCCGGCCGGAGGCGATCAAGCGGCTCGCCATCCGGGCCGTGATCGACGCGATCCCCGGCCTGTCCCACCAGCAGGTCGCGGCGGCGTTCCATGCGAGCAACCGCACGGTCACGCTCGCCTCGCACCGCACGGTCGAGCAATGGCTTGCGACCGTGCGAGCGGCACCCGCGCCGTCCCCGCCCGTGCAGGCATCCCCCGGGCCGGTCATCCACGCCCCCGCACCCGAACCCGTCCCCGTGCCGCCGGTTCGGCGGGGGTCGAGGGGCCACGCCAAGCTGGTCCGCCCCGACCCCGCCGACCTCGTGGACATTCCCGACCTGGACGCGAACACCGAGTTGCCCGAGCCGCAGGACCTGCCCGAGGACCGGGGGGATGTCGACCTGCCCGACGTGCGCGACACGTCGAGGGAGGCACCCCGGTCGCGTCGAAGGCATTGAGCACGGATAGCCAAGCGGCGAATGGGTTTCATTGACTTGCTTCCTTTTTCTTGGAAATATGATCGTAAAGGACATATACCCAGTCCGGAAACAAATTCCCATGGCCTACCACTTTATTCCGGCTCCCTGGCAATCAAAATCATACGTGGAATGTGAGCTTCATTAGCACGGTAAAATCAATTCAAAAGGAAATCGGCGATGTGAGTGCAAGGGCGTTCGTCCTGGTGAAAACGACGCGATTCGGGACCTACATCGCGTGCACGATTGCATCTGAACCAAGCGAAGCATTAGCACGAATCGTGGAGGGTATGGACACGAAACGATACAAGGAGATCGGTTATGACAGCCTGTTGCGAGACACGTGGCTGATTCCCCCGCCAGAATGCTTGACCGAAGCGGACTTGATCGAGGTGCCACCCGGGACGGTATACGAGTTGATCCAAGAGACATGATGCAACGTGACTTGAAATGCTCCTTGAAGCATTCGTGCGGCCCTCGCGTGGCGAGAAAATGACCTGCTCTCTTTTCACCGCCCTACCGGCATAACTTATATGAAATTTTTCCTGCTTTTTCACTCATTGAGTGAATACGAGGTCTACCTGAAACGGGCCCCGCCCAAGCCGGGCGTGATCGCAAAAGCACCAGCGGAGCCCGAGAGCGAGCCCCGACAAACGAACGAGTAGGCATATATCGCAAAAAAAGAAGATAGGCCGGGTCGTGAAAAATATTGGAAGAAAATCCGAATCCTGCTAAGTTTTTAGCTTCGATGGGGCCTATGTAGACGTCGTGCGGAGGCGAGATGAATTGTAGATCTCCCGACGAAATTGGTCTTGATTTGTAAATCTGGCAAAGAATAGAAGTTGAGAATTGGATTTTCTAACTGTATTTTGTTAAATTGACTGTCCTTTTTAATACGTGTTCGATGTAAATCATAGCCTTGCAGCGGGCTGATACAAGTATGAGACTCAGACACACAACTCAACATAGTTTGGACCGCATTGCCAAGAGGCATGGCGGAATCCGGGCTGGGAGCAGTATAAACCCATTTCGCAGGATGAAAGAGTACGAGCGAGATGGATACAAAGGCACCATGTATGAAGCCCCGACGAAGAACATGCGTATGGCCGAAAACAAGCTACTTGGAAGCGATCTTCTCCATAACGACCAAGGGAAGAGCAATGTTGAAGCCAAGCCAGGGCACACGTATGTTATCAAGGGTCGCAAAGAAGGAAACTCGATTGAATAAACCTAATGAGATTTACAAACTGGAGTTTAACCTGTTCCAGTTTTTTTATTTCACAATACCTAGAAGAGTTCTGATATTGCTGGGACCTCATTTTGGATTCTTGCTTTCCGAATATTAATGCAATTAATGCAGTTAACCTGATTAATTTCGTGCAGACCGCGATTACGATCATGGCGATCCTCGCCGGGGCCGTGATCCTGTTCTGCACTGGTTGGCAAGCTGAGTACTGGTGGTAGATATTGCTGGCGATCGTCGTGCTGTTCCTGCCGTCGTGGGTGGCTTGCAATCTATACACACATTTTAAGAGATAGCCTTGGTGGGGACAATTACACAAGTTGTGGCGTTGTTCGGCCCTGTGTTTCGGAAAGGTTTGTGCTCCTCGGTAATCAGGATAAAGGATATCCTGCTGGTATTGGCATTCGGCACTCTCTACCTCGCCATCAACCGAAATATAAAAATGTGAAAAGGAAGGATCGTGTTAACGAGAGAATGGATCCGGTGTGTAATTCAAACACGAATTGAGACGCTATTTCTTATAAAATCTTCTAGAATCTGCTCCAATTCTTCATTATAGCTTAAAATCTTCAAAAAGAATGTAATTACGTGATAACAAAAGCTGCCAGGAGCCCATGCAACACATCCATCGTGTTTTAGCGAATTTGATGAGATATCGAATTCTAATCGGTATTGTTTACTGGCATTACTTAAAGATGGAAGAGTGATTGCGAATTTAGTGTCAGATGACGAAAAATCGGTAATCTTTGCTAGATTCATCAATGCCTTCTGAATCAATTTCTTCTTTCCCAATGTATCGAGATATTCAATAAATTTCATTTGCGAGTCGTTGCAACCAGTAATGTAACTTTGTGAATGTCCCGAATAATTATCAAATCCAAAGATATCTTTTAGGAAAACGAATGTTTCTTTGATAGCTACTTGAAAATCTTCAATCTTGGTCTTCGGGAATAAAAAAACACTCGCAAAATCGATAGTATTGAATTTTACAACATGAAAGAAATCTTGGTCTGATTCAAAAATTCGTTTGCGGATTATGACTTCTCCTGCGCTTTGGCCCAGCTCTGCCGTTGAGTACATATCCTGCGAGGTTTCAGGAAGATCATCAGTTATCTGATCAAGTATCCATTGCACAGATCCATCCTGGATATGCGTCTGTTTTGCTTCAAACCCTTTTGCTTCTATATTAGGAATCACGATGTCTGTGTAAAAATCTCCTTTATATGTGTATTTCTGCATAAATGGGCATTCTATTTCACAGGTTTCACAGATTTTCGTAATTATTCTATTAATTGTTTCCATTCTTGGTAACTTGTCTTCAACCCAAGCCATAATGAATGGGAAGTTCTTAAAAAAGACCAAGTAAAACCAATCTTGTACTGGAACGGTTATTTGATCAACAGGGAGATTAAGGTTAAATTTCTGACTAATCTTCATAATTGAATCGATAATTCTTTCTCTATATTCTACGACTACCATAGGTAGAATTTTCAAACTCATCTCGTCAAGATATTTGAACTGCTTGAGGACAATTCCTTCTACGTTATCCTTTTCCTGAGTAGATTTCGCTCTTTCAAGTCCTTCTTCAAACGCGTTTTGTTTCAAATTTTCAGGAGTTAACTTCTCAAACCAACTACCATCAAGCGGCTCAAATTTGATGAAAATAGCATGCAAACTGTTCACGTCGCCTTGTTAATTAGATCTCTTTCGGTTAAGTATTCTCCACCAGGAGTCAGGGAGTAAATCCGGTTTTTACCCGATGATGTATATTTTACCAATCTTTTCTCAAGAAGGAATTTCAAATGTAACGATGTGTTATTCGGGGTTACTTTCATTTCTTCGGTGATATAGGCAGGAGTTAGGCCCGATGGAGCTTTATACAGCATTTGAAGGATTTTATATTTCTTTTCTGAAATTGGAACCTTCTCATTTTCATATTGCTTGCAAGTAATTAATCCCATCATTTCTGCTTGAAATTCAAGCATTTGGGCAGTTATTTCTTTTGCCTGTTTCTCCGAAATTTGATCTCTCAGTATATTGCAGATTATTTTTAAGATCAGTGATGGATTGCCAAAACTTAGGTCATATAGTTTAGAAAAGAGTGAATCAGACATCAGAGTCTCTATCCGTAGCGGTGAATTTTGATTTTCAGAATACTGGAGAAAACGGTCATTTACTATTGATTTAAGATTTGTTATTTCTATTGGATATCTATCAAGTATTTTATACTCGAAAGAAGTACACTCCTGTGGTTTTTGGAAAGTAAAAGTAACAGGATTCATTCCAAAAATGAAGCATATTACGTGTTTGCAGGCGAGAATTATTTTATCAATTTGTTCCCCATTGCAGTCATCAACAAGTAAATAATCAAGTTGATCTAACTTGTCCGAGAGATTTTCCACGTTTTCAGACTTGAAATCATTCTCTTGATTGTTTTCATTAATGTTATCAAGATTCTTATAACGGGAATCATAATAATTGCTAAAAAAATCAATAGAATGAATATATTTCCCCGTGAGTGATGAAGTTTGATCCGTTACAAATTTCAAAGACTTTAATAAAAATGTTTTACCAATTCCGTGGGAACCAACGATTAGAATCTTACTCTTCACAGCGCGCTGGCAAAGAGCTATCTTATACAACAGATCCTCGAATATCGGGCTGGCTACAAAATTATTATCGATATCTCCATCTTCTGCCTTTTTTTCACAAGGATCGCATCTCAGATTGAATAATGCAGACCAAGGGTTAATTTCAAGTAAATTATCCGTCTTTGCCTTATCAAATATGGCTTTATACTTGTCCATCATCGGCCGAACACTAGTTGCCTTCATTTTCTTATCAGCTTATTAACAATTAAAGTCATCGAAGGTACAATATTAAAGCTCCCGTTTTAGCAACAGTCATATGATATTGCCAACATCTTAAATAGGCACGCTCATAGTCTACTTCTGTCGATCAAAGCCTCGTGCCGTTAATCAAAGTCATTCGCTATCGATTGAAGGGCCAAGATTTTGGTCGAGTAAAACGCGGAGATAAACCATGAAAAAATCGATTATCGCATTAATTGTCTTAGCAGGTATGCTCTTCTCGGTCCTGCAAGTCAATGCACGGGCGGCTAACTACCAAACCGCGATGTTCAACAAATACCAAGGTACTCTCGCGAAGGGCGAGATCAGAGGCTTTGAGCTCGACAGCTACCAAGAAGAGGGCTGGGCGGTCTATTTCCAGGCATCGGCCCAGTTGGATTGCAACATCACTGACCTGCGAGGCGAACAGACGTTGCTCTCTAACAACGGAACATACATCGACAGCTCCGATAAATATACGGAGTACAGGATCACCGATGCGAACTGGTCGATTACGGACATCAACGCAACGTCAATCTGGCTAGTGGCTCAAAACCAAGGCAATTCACCAGTGCAGTACTTGATCGTGTCATTTGGTGGCAATTATCCAAGCGCCCTCCAACCCCTGACCGTGTGGGCGTGGATCGCCGGGGTCATTATCGCAATTCTAGTTCTTTGGGTGTACCAACACTGGAGATACAACAAATGTAATCGCATCTAACACGGAAAAAGATGAATGCCATGAATGCCACGATTCCTCGTCGATGCCTTGAGATTCCTCCTTTCCAAGAAGGAAAGCTCGTTCCAGCTTCGCCAATCGAGCCCTATACGAAGCCTTGCAGGTTCGAGAATCGATGCAGGACATGCACAGAATGGCGGCGATCGCACTGTTGCCTCTATCTACGGATAGCATTGCAAGAGATGGGTGAACCAGAACCCTTCCCTTCATGCATGGACTGCTCAACGAGGCAAGCGTGCATCTCAGTTCAACATGGTATTTCGCCCGACGATGATTTAACCTCGGATTATGCGTTGGAGGAGATTTTATCATCTTTACCCGAATTAGACAAGGAACAGGTCTTTCGGATGATTAATCAAGGAAGCCATTACATTCCGAAACCGGATATGGGGACCATTGACTCGATTCAATCCCAGCTGGATGTCCTGTGGAACCATAGCATCAAAACGGTGGCAATTCCCCTTCAGAAGCTGCTGGTGAGCACGCGTGATCATCGCCTCAGGCTAAAACCAGAATTCAACAAGGAGTTGCATGATGTACTTGACTGGAAAGGTGAATTCTTCTTATTGCCAAACATAAATGATCATTTTTGTTTCCGTAGCTTTCTTGAGCCTGATATCCATTGCGGTATCATCAAGCGAGTTGCTCCTGATATCTTGGCAACAGCTGACGGCGCGTTCCAGATGCTAAAGCCCATTTTTATAAAGATGGATCAATACCGAGAGGTATTCAAGTTAAACGCAAAAATCGCCGAACTGCCGTTCAAGCAAATTGGTCTTCTCCCGCCAGATCTCGAAACGATCCCACGCTCCGTTCAGGTGTTCAAGTCCATGGGTTTCAAGTATTTTGGTTTACCGGTGCAAGAACTCTCAAAAGGGGTAAATGATCCGGTCTCAGGATCGGAGAACCGATGGTTTTTGAAACAATTTGACCATACATTATCGGCTCTACCTCTGGTAATCGTGTCTGGATCCCCCCGTCTCCCTATACACGCCAATTATTATGCGTCCCTGAGTTGGAGATTTCCATCAAAGTCAAAAAGCTGTGAAAAGTTATCCAATCTAGCAAACCACGAAAGAAGATTAGTGAAGCTTATGGAAGAAGCAAAAAAGAACGCTTTATATCGAAACTCGTGTCAAAAGTTTGAACAATTTAATATATCCAGGTGAATAAAATGGGAACTCAAATACCAAGCGAAATAATCAAAGCCAGAAAACGTTACGAAGAAAAAGTGGCAGGATTCAAGCAATCCACTCAAAGCGCGCTAACCGACAGCCAGTCATTTAGCGACGCAATGTCTAGCGAATTCTCAGGCCGCTTGAAAGAATATAACGACAGGAATGTCGACCAGGTCAATAAACATCTCGAGACCATCAAAAGCGCAATCTCAGCGGATATTAAGGGATCTGTGGAATTGCGATTTGGCGGTTCGGTTGCCAAGCACACGGCTGTAAACGGGCTCAGCGACAATGATATGCTCGTTCTCCTGAACGATTCGAGTCTCGCAAAAAAAAACCCTCGAGAGGTCCAAGAGTACTTCAAGTCACGCTTGAAAAATAAGATTCCCAACGCCGAAGTATCAGTGGGAAAACTGGCTGTTACGGTGAAATTCAAGAAGACGGGCGAGGAGATCCAGCTCCTTCCCGCGGTCAAAACCGCAACCGGCATTCGCATCGCAGATCCTACGGTGAATAAATGGAGCAGTGTCGTAAAACCTCAGAAGTTTGCAAAGGAACTCACAACCGTCAACCAGCAAAATGATGGTAAGGTGGTTCCGGTCATCAAGCTCGTCAAGCCAATCATCGACGCTCTTCCAAAAAGCCAGCATCTTAAAGGGTATCACGTCGAGGCCTTGGCGACAGAGATATTCAAGACCTACACGGGGCCAAAAACCGAGGAGAAGATGGTCGATCATTTCTTTAAACAAGCTTCCCGTCGCATACTCTATCCTATCAAGGACGGGACAGGCCAGAGCGAATATATCGACGACCGGTTCGGAAAGCGAAACAGCCCCCGCCGCGTCGCCATTTCCAAGGCCTTCTCTGAAATCGATTATCGAATGGAGGAAGCATCGGAACGAAAGTCGATCAACAAATGGAGAGACATTCTCGATGGAAAATAAGTGCGGTATTGCAGGCTTGCGATTTCAAATCGCGGGTAGTGCAGGCGAAAAAGCAGATCCAGCAACGTTGCGAGATGTTCATGAATTCGTGAGACTTTTAGTAGGGCACATCTTGGCACGCGGCGGAGGTCTATCGGTCACTGCTGGTGGTGAATCCTATCTAGAGGACGGCACGCCGCGGATATTCGATTGGACCGTGATCGAAGCCATCGTTGATTATTATGAACATATAACTTGTTACTGGCCTGGAAACGAGCGCAAGTCGATTAGTATAAACGTGTATGCTAATTTCGACGGAAAAATCCCTGAAACCAGGCGTGAGTTGTGGGCTTGTTTTACCAGCCTTGAGCAAGTTGAATTTAGAAGGCGGTTGAAAATAGAAGAAAACTTCGGTCATACTCTACGTGACGAGCAATCCAAGGACGGGGATATCCTGATCACCATTGGTGGTGCACAAGGTGTATTTGACCTAGCAAACCTCTACAAAGAGAAAAATAAGAACATAATCCCCCTCTTCTTTGATGTTGGGAATAAAGCGTCGCAAGATCTTTCAGGGCGGGCCTCAAACGATCCAGAATCCTATTTTTCTTGCACTAATCCCGCAAGCGTGAATCGGTTATACATGAATTTGCAGTTCAATGCCATCGATCAGTCCGATCAATTAGCCATGCAGGTTATGCAAATCGCCGAAGAGATTGCCAAACTTCAGCCATCGAAGGCTGAAATCTACAGGGAACTAATCTTTGAGGAATTGAATGTTGCGTTTGTATCACTTCAACAGCGACAATACATGCTTCGTCAGGTAGAGGATAATTATTCAGGGCTTCTTGTCGAAGTTTTAAACGCCGCGTTGAAAGCTCGTGGTTTGCGGGCGGAAGAGCAAAAACCAAGTGGAAAGTCACCCACTGCGGATATAATAAAAGGAGATGCGGGCGGGGTTGGAGAACTGGATTTTCAAATCGTGAACGTGGCCACGAACGAACTCATAACGATATGCGAAGCGATGGTAATCCGGGATTGCAATCTGAACACAGACAAAATTAAGACCCATCTGAACAAGATATTTGGATACGATCTCGCCGGATTGCCTTGGAATTTTATAATAAACTATGTTACGAATGAGGAATTTCTCGATTCTTGGAATGCGTACCAAGAAATTATACAAAAACTCGAATACGATTACCCCTTACTAGAAATTCGTCCAATCGAGAAAATAGGTAATGCGAATATCCGCATGATATCATCAGTACACCGGCGTGAAGGTGTTACTGCTGAGTTAATACACATCTTTCTCAAGCTAGATTCAAAGAAACTCTTATTCGGGAAAGATGAATAACATTATCCTTAGAATTAGAATCATCCCGCGAAGTGGGATTCAATCTATTTTTGAACGCTTGAAAACAATTTCGAAGAGACCCGTGAATGCTTTATTGCCGTGGTTGAGCACGGTGATGTGGATGAGTTCCCAACCTTCCTTCCCGAACATAGCGAGAATGCCGTCGAAACCCTTGGCGGCAACAGATTGCCACGTCACCGAGCCCGAGTCTTGGAATTCGAAGGTAGTGGCGTCCGAATCTCCTTTTCTCCGGACGACGATCGCCTTGTAATCCCACGTTATTGCGTGGGAAGGCGCCTGGAAAGCGACGGGCGACTGGCCGGCGTCCAAGACGGGCAAGGCAGGTTCCTGCACATCTGATATAACCGATGGCTTGGCCACGGGTGGCCGCCCGCGGCCCCTTCTTGCCGAGATCTCGGTAGGTACCGGGCGTGGCTTGGCAGGCTTGGCCGCCAACCCGTCCAGCAACGCCCGCCACTCGTCAGCGGTGCGCCGCATAGCCAGGATGACCGAGCTGTAATTCACGCCGAACTTGTCCTGCAGGCCCTTGTAGGTCTGGTTCGGGTTCGCGTCGTAGTCGGTCCTGATGGCCAGCCGGACCTGCGCATCCTGCTGCCTGACAGTGCGAGCCATGGGCGGTTCGTCCTTTGGTCGGTTAAAAAAATCATGCAATAGGAATCATTATTAGGAATATATTTGACTTGAATGAATTAAACAATAAGTTTACTGAATTGAGTGGCGATAGGTTGACCATCCTAAGCTTGTGTTGGTTTGGTTTGTTGACCAAGGAAACGACAGAGGTGCTTCAAGTGCTCGCCAGTGGAGCGGATTTCCCGCAGGCAGGGTCCAAACTTTTCGAGCGCGGTATGACAACATCGCGCAATCACGGTATGCGCGTCATTTCGGAGATAAAAAAACGTTTCTTTGTTGTCAAGAATGACCTTCCGGGAATGGCAGACTTGATATCGATTGCAAACTCGAATGCCAAACCGGTGGTCATGGCACAGGTTTTTTTCGTGTACCTTTACTTTTCGGACGAATTCGTCGCGCATATAACGGACAAGCTAGGAGATGTCTTCAATGCCCATTCCAGCCCCTCCATCGTCACCAGGAAGGATATTAAGATGCTTCTCACCACCTATCTCGAGGCCAAAGAGATTTATGCAAATGAGAAGGTGATAAGGAACTGGCTAGGCCGATACCTGAGCATCATGCGAGAGACAAACCTCCTAGTGCGAAAGAAACAGCACGATTACGTGCTCAATTTTATGGGGATCGAAGCTGAGACTTGGTTATTTTTCACATTACACGCACATTTCAGCGACATCAAGTTGACCGATGCACGGTTCTTAAAGGCCTTCCAAATCACACCCGAACGTCTCCCGAAAGCAATCGAGCGATTTGACTCTGTTAAATCTGCAATATATAAAATGGCCAGTGTCGAAAATGGTAAGCAGGAAGTAATCGTAAGTACCCCCTATAGGAAACTCGATGAATGGATTGCTGATGTGCAATGAACGACGCGTTAACGGAAAGTTTCTTCAAGTACGAGGAGATGCTTGAAAAGATCATCAAGAAGGAGACACCCCTGCGCGATCCATCGATCACCGTGGTCAAAATTCCCGCGGTTAACGCCGAAAACATTCTCAAGCGACACCAGCTGTTACTCAGGAAGTTCAAAAAGAAATACAAGAATTGGACATACAAGACCCTAAATCTCGAAAAGCAGTTTTTCGAGAAACTCAAGGCGAGGGAGTTCACCGACGGCGAGCAGGTCGTGAATAATTGCGACCGACAGGAATTTGAAAATGATATGCGCAACGTTGTCCTAAATGACTTGATCGGCGACGTGGAAAGGGAAATCCACGAGCTGAAGGATTCGTATCGGAAGGACGGACGGCCGCCGTTCCTGGTGCTCTTGAACATGCATTCCACGTATCCATTCATCGAAACAGGGGACGTGATTTCCCGTATCATCAACGAGAAAGGCGTTTTCGTGATTATCCTCTACATTTCGGGGATAACATACAGGATTGAAGATGCAGAACCATTCAAGAATGCCAATTACACGGTACAGACATTCTCATTCATGTAACATGACTTCCATTAATGTTGATTTGCATGGCAACGAAAAAAGCAGGGATACCGAGACCGGCCAAAGCGTCTGGAGAGCTGAAAATCGGTGACGTGTTTGACAAGCACCGGGATCCCCTTCGCAACCTCGAAACTATCGTCAAGATTTTTGACAACTCGGCGGCCAGCATCTGGACTGAATTCGAGGAATTCGTCATCACGGAACAATTGCTAGAGCATATTCACCAGTTCTACACGGATTTCTCAAAGGTATCGGGATTTGATGCGCCTATGATGCCGTTCTGGCTGGAAGGCTTTTATGGGTCTGGAAAGTCGCATTTGTCCAAGGTCCTCGGCCACGTCCTGCAAAATTCCGAGATAACGGACCCGGATGGAACGTCATACAATGCCATTGATTTTTTCATCGAACACACCTTGAAACCGACGAGTTTCGAGAAGGAATACCACCAGAAACTCAAGGCCGAACTGATCGAAGGGCTCGGGTTGTTCACCAAGCAATTCAACGTAAAGACCATATTTATCAATCTCGCACCGGAATCGAAAACCGAGACCAAGGCTAAGGAATATCTGGAATCGTTCACGAAAGCATTGCACAAAGCCTTCAATCAATTCATGGGGTTCCCCGGGATCATCGAAACCGCGGAACTCGAAAAATCCTTGATCCAAGACGGGCTGCTCGATCAGTTCAAGGTGATGGTGGAACAAGAAAAGGAAAAGTCATGGGAGGAGATCAGGGACAACACGCCGCTAGCTCGCCAAGTGTTTGTGAATGTCTATTCCCAACTCATGAATATCGATATCATCTACGCGCAAGAATACCAGAAAGGCGTCGACATCCAGAGCAAGCAACGCGATATCACGTCGATCCTGACGGAGCTTAACGAATATGCCAAGAACGTGTTAAGCAATCCGGAAGAGGGGATCGTGGGCAAGATCTTGATCGTTCTTGATGAGGCGGGGCTCTACTTCAGCGCAAAGGAGTCGCGCATCGGGGAAATGATGTCGGCAGCGGAATGGATCAACAACCCGCAAAACGAATCACGACTCAACATGATCTTCAGCGCCCAGCAAAATATCAAGACTTATTTCGAGAACGTGAAAACGAGCATCGATTATCGCACGGCCGAGCAGCGGTTCAAGCATTGGCAGCTGGACCGGAACAACATCAAGACCGTCGTCGTGCGGCGTTGGTTGAAGAAGGACGAGGGAGATCGCAGCAAACCACTCGAGAAACTCCTCGATGACAAGTTCCACGCCCTGATGGACGGCACCGTGTTTGACACGTGGAAGGACCCGAACCAAGAATACATACGCCCGACCCGCGACGAGTTGTTCGATACCTATCCGTTCCTCCCCTACCAGTTCCCATTGATGATCTCGGTTACCCAGAAACTCATCTCCGAAAAGAAGGTCGAGGAGCAATACGGCGGGAAAACTAGGTCCATTCTCCAGATGACGCGGGACGTGCTAAACAACACGCTCCCAAAATCGGGAAAGGCGCATTTCATCGATGAACACCTAGGCACGTTCGTCACGCTATCGCAACTTTACGAGACGATCACGTTCACGGTCAAGAGCAAGGACGAGGATCAGTTCCGGTTGGTCGAAAACACGGATAAACTGGTTGAGGACGAGCCAACCTTCCTGAAAGAAGAGAAGGTACTCAGGTTCTCGTTCAAGGACGTGGCACGGACGGTGTTGCTGTTAAAATACGTCGAGGAAGTCTACGCGAACGAGGAAAACATCATCCGGGCCCTGTTTTATTCCGTGGACGTGCCGGTAACGCTCGTCGCGCAGAAGGTCAGGAAACTCATCACGCGTCTTAAAAAAGCAGGTTACCTCGTGTTCAAGAAACGAAAAGTCGAGGACAAGGAAGGGAACGTGAAGGATTTCGAGGAATTCGAGATCCCGAGCAAGGACGAACGTGAGTACATCGAACGCACGCAGCACATGGTCGTTGAAGAGAAGGAAGTCCAAACTTGGTTGAAAAATTTCTTCAAGGACAAAGAGGGTGGCGGGGTAGAGCTGCTCTCGTTCAAGGATCAAATGTATCTCCCATCGCTCAAGGGACCTGGGGATTCCACGATCGATCTCGATAACGCGATCCGCGTGAAATTGGACTGGCAGCTTGACCCGGACCTGGAGAAAGTGAAAGTGCCGGATGCCCAAGGCACGGCGATGATATGCGTCTTGACTCCCCGGACCTTGGAAAAGTACAAGGATTCCATCCAAAAACTCAAGGTGGCCATCCAAAAACTGGTCCTGCAATCGGCCAATGCTAAGAAGTTAATGATTGTCATCACCCCGAACCTGCAGCGGCCGGCCAGTGACATCGCACGCTCGGCCGATGTCCTCGTGAAATCCATCGAGGATTGTATCAAGTTCACGAACGTCATAAAGCAAATCAACACACCGAATTCCGGTGAGTTGGAGTTAAAATTCCACAAGTATGTCACCAACAGTGCGAAGGATGTCCTCAAGCTGCTGCAGGATGACTTCGATGGCGGCCTGATCTTTTCTGCGAGGGAAAATGTAAGCTTGGAGAAGGCGCAACTCTCCGACGAACAAGATGAGAACACCCCGAAGGCCAAGAACAGTTTCATCACCGACGAGCTCGTGCCGGTGGTCACGGATGCCTATTCAAAGGTCAATCCCTACGCGTATCTCGGGCAAATGAAACCCACCAAGGAGGAGATCGCGTTCATCCTGAAATGGGACCCGAAGAAAGCCTCCAAGGTCCCAGGCCCGTTCAAGAAGGGGACCAAGTCGGCGACAACGTCTATCCCTGTGTTTATCGTGACCGATGATATTCTCGAGCTTGTCCCACACCAAGCAGAGCAATACAATCACGTGATGCTGAAATTCAAGGAATATCTCGAACATCATCCCGACGTGGACTTCGTGCCAGGTGGCCACTTGCTGGACACGTTCGATGGCGCTCCTTTCTCGTGGAACGAGCAAGTTTTGCTCGCAACCATTGCCGCGATTCTTCGCAGCGGGGAATGGGATGTCATCCAAGGCGGTTCGGTGCGCAACACAACGGACAAGGAACTTCTCGAAGCATTCTCAGATGTGAAGGGGAGTTACGAACGATTCAGGGGACTCCGGTTCAAGGTTGCAGAATTAGTAAGCCAAGATGATCTCACCGAAGCGGCAGGGCTGTTGCGGGACCTGTTCTCGGAACACGTTTCTCAAATTGGCAGGGAGGTCATCGATGCTTCCATCAAGCGCGTGCTCGCAGAGATGGTCACGTTATTTGATGAAAATGTTGACAATTTAAAGGATTTTCCTTTCGGGGCCACGATCGCTGCATCCGTTTCTGGATTGAAAGACGAGATCGACCGTGCCTTGCAGACCGATCGTATCGTGTCGCGTATCAAGGCGTTCATCGAAATTTTCCAAAAAATCGCGTCCGATGCTGAAAAGAAAGACGAGCTAGACCGCGCCAAGCAGCTCTTGTACCGAATCCGGGATCTCAAGGATGCAGGATTACTCGACCGATATCAGGAGTTAAACGAATTCCTTTCCACGACGTTCACGAACTGGCTCAACACGCAGAGTTCACCTGAGAGCAAGGAGGAACTCGACAACGTAAAAAACAGGGTACTAGAACTGCTCGGTTCCCCTGATGTTCTTTCCGAGGAAGGGTGGAACGACGCGTGGGAAATCGCAAAGCAATCTTGGGACGGGTATTGGACATCATACATTAAACTACACGGGAAACTTATTACGGACATACAGCAGGCCATGGCTTCGATCGACGAGGCCGTCGCTCGCACCGGCACGACCAAAAAAATTAACAAGAAGCAACTTACATCGATCTTCACGTGCAAGGAAGAGGTGGTAATGCCCGATGATGTCTTGGTCGCCAAGGCATTTACGTGTTCAAAATGCAAATCCGACTACAACGGCCTCCGCGTGCACGAGGTCGCCATCCAAGATAACATGAACGCCATCTTGATGGATATATCTCCACCTGTTGGTCCAATCCCACCCATCGGTAGAGGTGGTGGCAAGAAGGGCTCCATTCCTGAACCAACAGGGCCTTCCGCGGAAGAATTGGATAGCTGGGAGAGTTACATCAAGATGCATGGCGATCTGGAACGAATACATACCGACATCAAGAATCAAAGGACCCTACAAGCAGGGAGCACCGATATCTTGGCGAAGATTAACGACGTTTTATCTGAGTTCAAGGACTCGTACCCGTCGTTCATGACAGGCCATTCATGTTCCGAAGAGCCTGTGGCGTGGGAGATCAAGAGCCAAGCCTGTAAGAAATGCAAAATACCTTACATGGACCTCGTAGATGTGGCGGCATCACTAGACACGGCCTATTCGGAATTGCTCGAGCAATTGCGCGAATTACAGGATCAGATGCTGGCACAGACGTTTGAAGTGATTGTCGACATTGGAGACGACGTGCCTGCCATTGCCGGGAAAATGCAGGACGAACTGGGTGTCATCGCCACCATTTTGTCAACTTTGAAGCAGATCGAACCGGAAGGCACAAAGAAGCTGAAGATAACGATAGGCTTGGAGAAGGTGGAGTGAAATTTCTGAAACGGCTCAGGGGAACGAATTAAAGGCACTTATAGAAGGATGCAAGGATATACTCCAGCAGGAGTTCACGAAACGGCTTGCGGAGAAAGGAATTCAAGATAATTCTGAAATATTGATCCCTTCGGATGAGCTCATCGAATATAGTATGCTTGATAATGAAACGGATAGGCAGGCGTTCAATGAGTTACAAACTGAGCTGTGGAATGCGATCAAGGTTGAGACCGAGGCAACTGGCGAGATGTGGCCAGAAGCGCATTTCTGGTTCGTCGATCGCATGGTCTATACATTCCTGAATCGGTTGTTTGCCATTCGCGTAATGGAGGCCCTTGACCTGCTCGGAGAATCGACACTGGTGCCTCAAGCAGACCTTGGTAACCGATCAGCGCGCATGGCACGAATCCAAGAACAGAACCCAGGAAAGAATATGTTTGAATGGCTGCAACTAGTCCTGCGAGATGTTTTTGCTGAGATCGGGAAAGATGTTCGAATCTTATTCGACGAATCTGATATTGCGTCCATCATTTGGCCAAGTGGGCAGATCATCGAACAACTCGTGCATCAATTAAACACTATTAATCCGGAATTGTATAAAGCATCTGACATAATCGGGTGGTTTTATCATTATTATGTTCTCAAGATAAGGAAAGGACATAAGACGATGAGCTCGCACGGATCGAAATCTCCTGCTAATCCGAATTACCTATCAATATTAAACACGGTCTACACGCCCAGATGGATGGTACGCGTACTAATCGATAATTCTTTGGGAAATTTGTGGCGAGAAATTAATCCAGAATCTCGAATATTCACTGATAGTCCATATTATATTCGTAAAGGAACTGAACCAATTATTAATGGTATTAAAGATATTGTAGGAATACGCATTTTGGACCCGGCCTGTGGCTCAGGGAATTTCTTGGTCTATTCCTTTGAAAAACTTGTTGACATGTATTTAGAAACCTTCCCTGATTGGCCTATTATAAAAATAGTGACTTCAATATTGTCAAATAATATTTTTGGGATAGATATTAATCGGCGTCCCGCTCAACTTTCAGCGTTCGCGCTTTTTATTGCAGCAAAAAAAATAATCAAAACACGGGCGCCAGATGATTTAACCAATTTTAAATCTCCGATAGTGAATGTCATTTGTTGTGATATTCGAATACCACATGATAAAAATGAGATAATTTTTTCTCAAAAGATAAAAGATCCACGTATTCAGAAACTTTTGAAAGACATTGTAGAGAGGTTTAATGATGCAGATCAGCTTGGATTTTTAATTGATATTAAAGGTATCCAGGAAGAAATCAATAGAATTCAGAAAGATATAGAAACATTGTCAAAGAAGAATCCCAAACTCGATTCATTTATAATAACTGAGACATCAAAGCCATTTAATCTACCAATGTTTTTGTCTGATTTGCTAGAGGACTTAGATGGAAATATCGGAATACAGATTTTTGGCCAGCAAGCAAAAAATGCAGCAACTCTTGCAAGTCTTCTACTTCAAAATTATGATTTAATTATGGGAAACCCGCCATTTGGATTAACAATTGAAGCAACAAAATTAAAATTAAAATCAAGTTATCCAGACTCATACAACGATTTAGTTTCTGCATTCATTGATCAATCATTACGCCATGTTAAAATCAATGGATATGTGGCAATGGTTACAGACTTCTCTTTTCTGCACCTGCCAAAATTCGAGAATTTTAGAGCTAAGATATTTCTAGCACAAACATACATTCAAAGTTTAATAATCATAGGTCTTAATGCATTACCAGATGCAAGGAACTACCCTGCTCTTTTTGTGATTAGAAAAGTAAATCATATTGACACAGATGAATTTATTGGGCTGTACCGAGAATTACGATATCAATTTAACAAAAATTTTGCAGATCACATATATCGGGATGATTTATTAAACGATATTCAAAAGATCAATTCGGATATAGATGGAAAGGAGCTTCCTCCTTATTGGTGTTACATAAACCAAAATGAATTCTTTACTCTACCAAGGTATGTCATAGATTTATCGATTTCAACTAAATTAAAACCAATATTGGAGTTATTTGTTAAATATCCAGGTAAAGAGTCTTATGAAGATGATTCTCAGGAATCAAAAATAGTTGGATATGATGGTTTCAATACTGGAAGAAATGAACAATTTATAAGATATTGGTTTGAAACCCAAACCCATATGATTAGAGAAGCAATTGGAATAAATTCAGATAATGAGTTACCCTCCAATGAAAACGAACCTTTCATTCCATATTCTAAAGGAGGAGGAGACATTAGATATTACTTATCTAACGGATTTATACTTTGGTGGACACAAAACTCACTCCTTGAAATGAAAAAACTGAAAGGAAGCAGAATTTTTAATTTAAACTCAATTGGAAAGTATTCCCTAATTGCACCAGTTTCCTCGGGACGATCAAGATGCAGAATAAACGTCGCTCAAAAAGGAATAGGTATGGATGGGGTATCGATAGGTTTTTCAATCGTAGAAAGAGGATCTGAAAAATTTTCGATAATGGCATATTTAAATTCAAAACTAGGGGCATTTTTTGGACGAATTCTAATGAAGGATAGAAAATGGCGTGCTGGCATTATTACTAGGATTCCTCTACCATTAGAAATGATTAATCTGAAACAGGAGATGTTAAAATCCCTTTCTAAAGAAAGCTTTGAGTTAAGAAGGGATTGGGACACCACGTATCCAATGTCTCCAATCTTTTCTAATTCTCTTTTGGATAGTATTTTAGGTGAAAATGCGCTTCCTAATACTGGACACCCTTTTTGCAAAGAATATACACATTGCGAGAGTGAAACATCTCTAAAAATAGGTGAAATGAGATTAGAACCAAAAACTGCCACAATTCAACAATTATTGAAGGTTGCTGAAGAACGTTTCAATATATTAACTAATAGACTTGATGAAATCGATGAAACGATCAATAACTGCTTATGTAACGATCTACTCGATTATGAAGCAGAGAAAGCTTTGAATGAATATTTTGATAAATTTGTCGGAGTTTTGTATTGGAAGGCAGATCCTGAAAAATGGATTAAGGATTTTTTAATGGCTAACATAATTCTGTTAATTAAAAACACGCCTAAGGGAATTGTAACATTAAAGACTTTTAACTTAGAAGAAAAGAGCCTTTATGAAGAATTAATCGATTTACTTTGCATAAAATTTGACCGCAAGATAAACGACCTTCAATCAATTCTGAATGAATTAGAAAAGCTTTTTGGAAAGGATCTAGAGCATTGGATTGCAGAGGATTTCTTTTTTTACCACGTACAACGTTTCGGTGGGCGGCCCATTATCTGGCAATTTTCATCACGTTCAAAATCGAAAAAAGAAAACGCAATTGATCTTTTCGTTGATTATTCAAAGCTTACTGAAAATTCTCTTCCTAACATCAGAGTCACTTATTTGGCACCGCTGATACGTTCTCTGGAGCAAAGGAAACTCATTGGAACACTTCCCAAAGATGATGTTCCAGTAATCGACGAATTGGAAGATCTCTACAAAGCCTTCTCTCTTTTAGAAACTGGTAATCCAAATTTCCCAACTCCAAATCAGGTTACAGGCAAAAACACCCAGAAAGGAAAAGGAGATGATAAGACTTGGGAATGGGTATTTAATAAGGCTGCAAATATCGTAAAGGATGGATATAGACCAGATCTCTCTTTAGGTGTCCTGATAAATATATTACCCTTATGTATCGATTTAGAGAATAAAAAACAAATTTCCCTTGCGTTAAATTTCAAAGCAATTTGCCCAAAAGGCACTTTAAAGCACGTTCTTAAAAAAATCGCCCTTTTAGATCAACTTTGTAATGTAGGTTCTAATGATTCCTCCGATGAGGATGAAATTGACCAAATTCACAACGCTGAATCAATGGCGGAGATTGTTTGTGAAGAAGGTTTAGATGCAGCAAAAAAAGAAAAGATTAAGAAGAAAAGAACCAAAAAATCAAATGATGGTTATTTGTTTTCTCAAGAGAGAGATGAGTCGTAATGAATCGAGAAGAATACGAACATCAAACCCTCGGAGAACTCCTAATTTCAACGTTTTTCCTCGATAATAACCGTCCGTTCACGATCATCTACGACAGCCTCGATATGCTCGAAGATTTCTTCACCACGACCATGCAGGCGCAGCTTGTCAATGAATTCAGGTTTCTTTCGATTCAAGCCTCCCCTTCTCCTGCAGAGTTTCTCGAACGCCAAGTTATCGCCGACGATTTTGATGATGAGATTGGCTGGTATCGCCATCGCTGGATCATTCACGTGCATGGCGAGCACGCGGACGACGTGTCGAGGGCGCGCTCGTTTTATTATTATGAATTGCTCGGCGAGGCGTTCGTCCTTGGTGATTTCATCGATTTGTTGATGCATCCGGCCATTAAACTAGTAAAGGTTAGGGAAACTGAAGCTGTCCTTAACGGCTACCCAAATCTCAACCGCCAAGCTTTGAAGTATCTCGTAGATCTCCCATTATCATGCTTTGTCTCATTATCCGGTGCTTTTTCTGAACCCTTGGCTTGGCTATTGCTATTCACCTCATCAGCAACATTAAATCCATCCCAAATGCCCAAATCGCCGTCGTGGGACGCGCTCATCAGTACTCGTGCCCCGTGCACGCATGCAAACGTGCTGTTGGAGTTGCTATACCAGGTTCATCCTCTCAACGCTCCGCAACTCGACGATGAAACCGTAAAAGCTATAACTTCATATTTCTCGGCCATGATCGCTAACCTTGCCATCGACGGCGTCTCGTTATCCGGTGATTGGCTCGAAACCCTCACCAAGATCGTCCGATTCGCCTTCCAACAGGCAAGACCGGTGGTCAAGGTCAAGCCAACCCCGAAGAAGAAATCCTCCTTGGATGCGTATCGAAGCGAGCCTGAAGCCTCGAAAACCATGCAACTCTTCCAAGGTTTGGTCGAGGACTGGATTGTCAACGCTGACGAAACACTCGCGTTGCGTTTCCAGCAATGGACCTACTTCCTGCGGAAACAACAGTCTCCTGCAGGCGACAGCATCGCCATCAACGAAACAACACTTGTCGAACAAGTTTCCCAATTCGCATTCACTGGAATGGTCGACATCAGCCTTGCCACCTACCTCCTTGCCGAGCAAGAGCGGCTGTCCATGGACGACCAATCTTGGATGGCAAAATTAGATGAGATCATCAAGAAACGGAAGACCCTATGGGATAAGGTTACCCGCGTGTGGTGGTCCCAACGCAAGTTCTTCTCGACCCTAGCAAAGGATCACGGCTTGTCCATGAAGGATTTCTGGCAATTCGTGCGACAAGCTGGAAGGTTTTTGTCTTGTGACGTCCCGGAGAATGTAATATGGGCCAACACGGCGAACATGGCATGGGATATCGAGGCGACGCATGTCGCTATCAACAACCCCGAGATTCAATACTTGTTTACAGGGGAAGAATATTTCACGCCATTCTCGAAATTAGTCGAGAAAATCGATTCCGCTTACCAGGAATATAACAAACGTCTCAACAACGCGTTTTGTGCCCATTACATAGATCGACTTTCTGAGAGTAGAACCACGTTCTATGACAATTTCAATGAGGCGGTCTGGAGTCCAGCTATCGCAGCACTTTCCAATGAGAATCCCATCGGGTTCGTGTTTTGCGATGCCATGCGAAAAGATCTTGCATCTGAAGTGATCGACGAGCTAACCCGCAAACTGCAGGAAAGCAAGGGTGAAATTCGTTCAAATTCAGTAACCCGGATCGAAACCTGCGGTATCTTGCCTAGTATCACGAACTTGGGGTGGAATCTAGCCCTGTCAAATGGGAACGTTGTGAAGGCTCGTCTATCGGGGGACAAGCTAATCTCGGGGATCTTGGATGGAAACGGAGACCTGAAGATCTTGGATAATCCGGAGGCCCGTGAATCTCGCATCGCCGAACTTTTCGCCAATGCCGGGCAATCCATTATGATACAGCGCGTTAATCCTGCCACGGTCAAGGTGGACATCGATGTGCTGCGAGAGAAACGCGAGGAAGGTCCCGATCCCGTGGTTCCCGTGGTGTGGTTTGACCGTTTTGATGACCACGATCTCTTGATCGGCGACTTCATTCCCCAAAAGGCGGGTTTGCTGTCCGAGATTGTCGAGATTATTTTCAAGTTGCACGAGGTCGGTATCAAGGACATTTACATGCTCGTTGACCACGGCTTCATCTTTACTAGTAATACATACCTGCTCGATAGCCTTCCCGACAGCCTCGGTGCACTCCACAAGCGGCACTGCATCTCGACCCACGCGTTTCCCGGGGATAACGATATTGACTACCCTGACTGGCAAATCATACCTGTCGAGCAGTTTCCATTCGAGATCGAGCAATGTGACCCCGCGATCCAGTCTATTATCTTCCCGCGTGGCGATGCCCTGTTCAAGCGAGGAAAGAATGAAGGTCCCTTTTTCGTGCACGGGGGATTGAGTTTCCAAGAATGCGATCTCATACACATCGCGAGCCATTGCGAGTTCAAGCCATCCGTGGAGATCGAGAGCATCGAGGCCTTCGACCAAGGGGAACCGCTGGTCGTGTCCGGCAAGGAAACCTATTACCTGAAGGAGATTCCAGGCGAGGTGTCAAGCACTTTCCAGATCCAAGTGCAGGCTAGGAAGAAAGCTGAAAAAGGAGAGCAATTGCGACCTTTGACCTTTAAGGTAACACCGGAGGACAGGCGCATCAAGGTCGATCCTGATAAGGAATGTACCTTGGAAGCGGGCAAGCTCAGACGTTTCACGTTTTACATCGATCATTCTGTCAATATTTCGTCCATCGTGGTTTGCATTAAGAATCAAGCCAAGGAGCTCATCAAGAAGAAGGAATTCCACTTGCAACCGCCTTCTGTCTATGGCGATGTATCTTTCGATTAACCTAATCAGGATATAGTGAAACGATTCATACATATATTGTGATCTTCACATGCAACTTGACGACATCGACAAGAAACTGCTCAGGATCTTCCCCGGTATGGTCGTGCGGAAGGATCTCGCCGCAAAACTGAAGGGTGCTTATTCGGTTCCGACGTACGTGCTCGAATTTCTCTTGGGAAAATATTGCTCGAATCCTGACGAGGCAGTCATCAGCGCGGGCGTGGCCAAGGTCAAGGACACGCTCGAGAATCACTACCTCAACCCCGAGAAGATCGAGGTCGTCAAGTCCAAGATACGGGAGGAAGGCTCTTTCAAGATTCTCGATCGCCTGAAAATTCGTCTCGTACCATCCGAGGACAAGTACTGGGGCCAACTCTCGGGCCTGAACCTGAATTATATCCATGTTCCCGAGGATATGGCCAGGAAAAACGAGAGGATGCTGCTCGATGGCGTGTGGGGCATCAACGAAATCGGGTATGACGCGTCTCTATCCCGGAAAGGGAATCTCGAGCCGTTCGTCCTGCGATCCTTCCAGCCCGTGCAGCTGAGCACGAACCTCGCGACCAAGATCATCGGGAGCCGCAAGGAATTCACCAAGGAGGAATGGATCCACATCCTGTTGCGTTCGATTGGTCTTGAGCCAGGCAAATTCTCGGACCGGCAGCAAATGCTCCTCGTCACGAGGCTCGTCCCGTTCGTCGAGCGGAACATCAACTTCGTGGAGTTCGGCCCTCGGTCAACCGGCAAGTCGTTTTCCTTCCGCGAGTTGTCGCCCCACAGCATCTTGATCAGCGGTGGCCAGACGAGCATCGCGAATCTATTCGTGTCGAATGTCGGCACGGGTAAGCCAGGCCTCGTCAGCTACTACGATGTTGTGGCGTTCGACGAGGTTGCGGGCCTGCAGGATTTTTCCGATACGGCCGAGCTCCAGATCTTCAAGGATTACATGGAGTCGGGCTCGTTCTCCCGCGGCAAGGGTGATTTCACGGGCAAGGCATCGCTCGTGTTCGTCGGGAACCTCGACGCCGACGTGCAAACCGCGGTCAAGACCGCGCACCTGTTCATCCCGTTTCCGTTCGAGATGCAGGACCTCGCGTTTCTCGACCGGTTTCACGTGTATCTCCCTGGATGGGAGTTGCCGCGATTCAAGGCGGACATGTTCACAAGCCACTTCGGCTTCATCGTCGATATCATGGCCGAATACTTCCAGATCATGCGGGACCGGTCCTTTTACTCGAACATCGACTCGGCCATCAGTTGGGGGAAGGATCTCGACCAGCGTGACCAAGTGCGTGTGCGTGCCGTCACCTCTGGCCTGCTCAAGCTCATCTACCCCGACGGCCAGTTCACGACAGCCGAATTGCAGGAATGCCTGCGGTGCGCGCTCGAGTTCCGACGCCGGGTCAAGGAACAGCTCCGCAAGATGGGGGCGGTCGAGTTCCGGAAGACGAACTTCTCGTACATCCTCAATGAAACGATGGAAGAAGCGTTCGTGGAAACGCCCGAGCAAGCGCTGGCAAGCCTGTACTCGCCGCTCGATGCGAAGCCCGATCCTGGTATCGGATTCACTCTCGGGCTCAATTCCTTCGGGCGTTACTCTTTGTACCGGATCGAGGTCGGCCTCCGAAAGGGAAAGGGCACGTGGAATGCCACCGGCTTGGCTGGAAAACCGATCAAGGAAGCCTTGATCACCGTAAGGGATTATGTAAAGGCGAATCTCAAGCACATCCGGCCCGAGATCGAGGAACACGACATCAAGAGTTTCGACACGCACGTGCAGGTCGTCGACTTGATGCAATCCCACCAAGGTTCCCAGACAGGTCTCGGGTTCTTCATAACCATCGTTTCCGCGTTCACGAAAATACCGCTCAAGCCTAGGACCATCGTCGTCGGGGAGATGACTATTAGCGGCGCGTTGATCCCGATCCAGAGCCTCGCAGAGATAATCCTGATCGGACGGGAAAGTGGTGCAGTAATGATCTTATTACCAGATATCTCCGAACCGTTGCTAGCTCAGGTTCCGAGCGACATCCTCGAAGGCATCGAGATACAATTTTTCCACGATCCCATCGAGGCATGGGATCTCTCGAAATCTGTTGATGAACGGGCTGGAACAACCGAAGTCAATGAAGATCCTATTCCAGATCAGGAGGAATGATTCCTATATCCGACTATAACTCGATTTTTTGTTCGGCCTTTAAGCTTTTGATGAAAGACTACTCCATGAGCCGGTTTGAAATTCTTTCTGAGGCGGATTTTCGATGCGCGCTCTATTTAGAGTGTATTACATTGTTGCAAGAAGCGGGATTTGAGCAACCATTCAAGATCTACGCAGAAAGGTCCGTGTTTAATAGCAGACGCAAGATCGATTTGGTTCTAGGGAATAATGAAGTATTGGTAGAAATGAAAATAGAGCCGAACTATCAGGGTGTCAAAAAGCCATATAGTTTCACCTTGATAAAGAGTGCAGGGAAATCGGGCAATAGCGTTGAAAAGGATCTAAAAAAGATACAATACTACGCCACAGAGGGGAAATGGGGGCACTTCATAATGATAGACGAAGATGGACGACACTTCCGGCATCCATTCCTCAAAAATGTAAATTGGGAAGAAGTGCACATCCAAGGAAAGATCGTCCATTACTTTCACGCGTTTTACGAACCATATAAACTAACTTGAAAGGGCTTCGACCATGAGTGAGATTATTATTGCTACTGAAGGCATCATTTTAGATGACGGATTTAAATTCTTAAAGGATGTGAATCTTTCCGAGTTTATTTCAGAGTTTAAGGAACACGTAGTTATATGCAGAAACTGCGGGATGGAAGCTTTCTGTAGTGTCATGGACCATGACGACGTATGTCATGTAGCAGATAATATTGTTGAAAATTTCATTAGGACCCATATTCTCCGAATTGATTCTTCTTCCCGAAAGGAGGTTAAAGATCTTTGTCAATGCTTGTATGATTTAATGAATATCTTTGAAACCATAAAAATATGGATAGGTACACTCGCGGATAATTCGTTAGTGGAATTTTTTATTGGGAAGCAACCAGAACTCACGCTAAAATATGGCCACCGTCTCATAGCTGAATTAGGTGAGATGTTCGAGCATTACATCTCGGTTAATCACAAAGAAATAAAAAAATACATCTTATTGGTCGAAGGGGATTCTGAAGAAATATTCTTCCCGGGGCTTTTATCACGCATGTGGGTCGATGGAATCGACCATAAATGGAATCAGAATATTGTGACCATTAATCTTAAAGGAAAAGACAAAATCCAAAAAGATAAAATTAAAGACATTCTCACGAATTATCGGGAAGACCAAGTAGGCTATTTCTTGATAATTGATAATGACCAGAATGTGAAAAAATATATTGAAGATCTCAAGAGAGAGTCGCTCTTGGATGAGGAGCATTACATTTTATGGGAAAACACATTCGAGGATAATTTTTCAGAGGAAAAAATAATTGAATTGCTTCAGGATTTGAATCCTGATCTGGCGATACTAAGTATTGATGAAATAAAGGAAATAAATTCAAAAAAGAAAGATATTAAAAAAACACTTGAACGTTTAATGAAAGAACAAGAAACGGATTTTAGTTTTGATGAATTTAAGAAAGGCTTGGCTAGAAAGTTATTAGAATATTATGGTCCCATGCTAGAACGAGAAAATGAGAAAGATGATGATGAAGTCTTCAAAGATGATGCTGCTTTTTTGAATTTATTGAAAAAAATCAGACAATTTGTATCCGTGCTCAAGGAAGATACAAGGAAATTCATTCTTGCTGATTAAAACATCTTTCTATCCGAACGATGTCTTGGAATAGAGGCCAGCCTCCGGCCCGCGTAGATCGATATGGGGTTCTCGCACACCGGGCACAACCAATCGACCCGCTCGCATGTCGCCGACATGCCCGTGCTGTTCTGGTGGCTATTTCAACCCCGAGCCTTTTCGCCCTGAAGATTTATTCAATATGGCTAAATTCTTTTATTCGAGTCGAAGGCCTCTTTCGGAAATACATGCAGGTTCACTTTCCTCATGCGGGAGGCCCGCTCGAAGATGGTCTCGAGGGCCTCCAAGTTTTCTGGATAGCGTTCATTCACTGCGGCTCTGGCGCGCTCGCAAAGCATCTCGAATGCATCATCGGGGCCATGGTTCATGGTGCCCAGCCACCGGTGCACGAAGGCATTCACGAATTTATCGAAATCAAAGAATCGTGAAAATGCATCCTGGATGATTGTGTCTATTTTCTCTATAAAATTCGGGACGTTGAAGAACAGGACGCTATCGAACAGGACGTCTTGCATTATATCTTGATTTGATGCCCACTCGTCGAACTCGGTCGGGTACCTGTCCTTGAATGTATGAAGCAAGGTCACGATCCTTTCACCGTTCGATTTCCGGGCCCGCTCGATGCTAGATAGTAACACGGCAGGAGTAATGAGCCGGGTAAAGGATCCAGGGACGAACCGTTCCAACATGTCGAAAAAATTCTCATCGAATTCCAAAAGACCCTTCTGTTCGATAAATGCACGGATTTCCTCGTGATTGACAAGCCATTGAGCAATGTCCTCGTCCAATAACCCAGGATGCTCCTTGAACAGGTATTCGATATATTCGAGGTCGTAGAGAAATTTCGCGGGCCGTGTTTCGGAGTGCAAAAGCGACGGAAACTCCTTCAATGTGATGATTTTCTTGATCAGGCCATCATCATCGATGTCAAAATGGTCATTGAGTGATCCAATGATGGAAATGTAGTTTTGTACGCCACAGAGATCTGGATGGTTGTAGAATATCTCCCCATGCTCCTTTTCACCAGGCGAGATTGCCTTCTGAACCATGTGCTTGATGTAGCGGTAAAACATCTGCGGCCTGTACTGTGGCCCGAGGATAGACCTGAGTATTCCTAACCAAAAATACGAAACCTTTTCCATATGTTCGTCAAGGAGGCGAAAGAGTCGTTTAATACCATCTTTCTCAGCAAACTTGTCCTTAAAATACGTGGCAATTGTCCTTAGAAAGGAGAAGGTCGCATCGAATGGCCATTGATTTGCTTCGGGGTCTATTGTTAGAAACTCGGCGACTCCATCGTATTTTAAAAGGACATCGAGCAATCCAAGTTCGCTTGCAAAGTCAAGTAGGGAATCGATGGCATCAAGCGATTTATATATTTTGTCCGGGCGGTCGGTATCTGCTAAGCCCTTAATGAGCTCCTGGATGAGCTCGTCTATTTTCGCTGCATCGATGTCGAGGTCCAGATCCCCCTCTTCCGCCTCTTCGTCAGCCTCAAGATATACCGGATGGTTCCTGAGCCAGTTCAATATCCTGTTGATCGTTTCGGGTATAACCCTGCCTTGTTTGACCATTTCCTTGAGCAATGCCAGTAACTGTTTCAAGAAGCTATGTCTTGCATCTTCATCCAGCTTTGAAAACACTATCCTGTAAATATAGTCGAAGATCGTGGCGTAATCATCAAACTTTTCGAAATCCTCCGTGAGGACGCTTTTCATGCCTTGGATAACGACGTTTATTGTCTTTTCAAGATGTTGGTTATCAAAGCTCGTGGATTGTAGAAGATCGATAAGCATGTAACGATTATTAATGAGCATGCCAGGATCGGCAAGCAATGACGAGATCAACGCCGTGGCAATTTCAGGATTGAGCGCGTGATATTGCCACAAGATATCCAAGTCATCGGTTGCAACGATGGCTTGCCCAAGGCTACTTGCCAGCCGCGTGAAGAAGGGATGTGCATTGGGCATTTCTTTCCTTATCAAATCATCCATGGATTTCAATGTTGAAAAAATATCCTTGAAATCCGAGTTCCTGATAACCCGTTCGACAAGCTCTTCGTCATCGAGCAGGGCCGCAACGTCATCGACAAACCCTTGCTCTTTAAAATACATGGCAGCATCTATCAGGCCCTCCACGTCGAATATATCCACGTCATCATTTCCCAATATTTTCTCCAGACTCGCCCGCCCTGCCTGAACCCAATCCAATATGATTTCCTGATGAACGAAGATCCGGGATAAGAATTCCTCGTGCCGGTCTTTCCATTGATAGGCAGGGGTTTGTGCCAGGACAGGTTGCAATGGTTCTTGGACTTGCAATAGGGCATCGCTGTCTTCTTCCTGAACATCTCCGAGCTCTTCCATCTCTTCAAAAGTCTTCCATTCAATGAGGCTTTTGTGAATGAAAGCATCGATATTCTTCCTGATTGAATCAGTGATGTGCTTTAGTTTGTAAATCCGATCGGGAACAATTCGGCAAACCTTTTTCACTTGATAGTCGCTGTTCAAATCGTCTTTGATTTCCAAAACTCCTATATGTTCTAATACAGGAATCGGACTGGTCTTATCATCGCTCTCGTGCGCCCTCGCACTGTCGTAGTTATATCGAAACTTACCCTTTGGATGAACCTGAATCTTCCCGATCCCGGGGTGTTCTTCGAGATATTTTTTGAGGTCGAGGGGAAAATAATCAAAACCCCCTGATTCCCTAAACTGTAGTTGAACCCTCAAGTAGACGAGGAGATAATGAAAAAGATATCGGGGTGGTTCACCTTCAGTTTTCTTTTCAAGAGAATTCAAGATAAAGGTGCTAATAACGGCACAAATGGACTTCTCGCTGGGAGATTTTCGTTTAGTCAGTAATTCATCCAGTTGCTCTTTGAAAGTCCCTTCATCTATGTCATCATCACCCGGATTCTCGGTCATCACGAATATCACCAGTATCATTGGGCCATTCCTGTTTTTTAAGACGAATCCTGCTAGAATTTCCGGCCTCGAATTCCAGTCCATTCCATGCCTGGGTCGAGGAACCGAGGGAGGGATTGGAAAACGCGCGCGCGGATTCCAGCTTGCGCCTGTTGAAATACCCACATTTCCCTGAGATGGTTGACAAATCGTGCATGGCCACGACTTGTCAAGATTCCCAAAATAAATACACGGTGAAAAAATCCATGACGAAGCATTCTGGAGGGAGCCCTGCTGCCCACGCGAACCGGTCCAACAGCATGAATCCGAACAACGCGGCGCATCAAGCCTCCCAGAACAACCGGAGCAACCAGTTGAACTCCAACAACAGCAGGTATCAAGGAAAAGACAGCAAGAGATAGGACGAATGGGAAGGGAGGCCCATGAATTGCCTTCCCTTTTGTTTTTTTTAAAAAGCAACGTAAGAGGCATACAACATGATAGAAACTGAACAAATTTCCTATGAAGAGACTCAAACCATTGCAGTTTGTGTCGATGTCCAGACCTTGGACAACGTCGATAATGTCGATACAATTGAGACGATTCTAAACAGCCGTGGACGCGTCATCAGCCGGGTCGCCTATGCCGAATGGAAGATCGTCCCGGATAAGTTGAAGGAACGCCTCAGGCAACTGGGTTATGAAATGGTCGAGGTTCCCACCTTGACCGCGTCTGGAAAGAACGGCGTGGACATGAAAATGACCATCGGGATCATGGATGCCCTTCAGGGTGGCGAATCCTTTGACACGATTGCCATCGTGGGCGGGGATAGCGATTACACGCACATCGCCAAACGCTGTCAAAGATCGGGAAAGCACGTGATCTTCTTGTATCACGATGGCAAGACGGCCGATGCGGTGAAGAAAGATCCGAGTCTTGAAATCAACGCCATCGACCACGTGGCAAGTAAAGTCATTCCACGACCGGCCGTGGGAGAAGGGTCACCGAACGACACGCGAGTGAGAATCCCGAACGATCGCGGGGAGCTGGCCCTCGAGCCCGATCAGTGGATAACCGGGTTGGATGTTGCTGAACAGTCCATCGGGCGAGGCGAACTGAAATTCAACTCCATAGCATTCCGAATTCGGGATCTTGAAGAAGGAGAAGGGCTCTCCCCGAAGATCGCCGTGATCGTGCTGAACACGTACATCTTCCACGGGATGCTCGTGCAGCCATCGAGGGGAAAAGTATTGCTCGCGGAAGACTTCGAGACGAAACGCCAAGCGTTCATCGAGAAATATCATCTCGATTGAACCAATTTCATTTCTATTTTTTTTACAAAGCTTATACGAGTTAAGCAAATAGGCACGTCTCGCCCACAACGTGCCGATAAATCGCTCGATGCGTCTTGGCAGGTTCACCCCTTTCGCTTTGGAGCCCAGCTGCCAATCTTGGCGAGCGATGCCTCCAGCCACGCCCAGAACGGGTCGTCGCCGATCTTCGCGCACCGCAGGGCCGCGAAGCACTTGGCAAAGCACTCGCCGCAGCACCCATCATCCAGCGCGCAGGCTTCCTGTCCCGCGAAGAGCGGCATGGGATTTCCACACACCGGACACGGCCATTCGACCCGATCGTCACCGCGGAGATAATCGCCGGACTTATCCGTGTGTTTCGGGGGACTATATCAACCCCGAGCCTTTTCCTCGTGAACTAAGAGCCTCGAGGACATCGTCCGTCAAGCCCGCGCGCCACATGAAGGGTTCTCGACCGCGCTATCGCTTGAACAGGGGAGGCTCGATTTTGACCCCCTAAAATTTCGATCGACCATCGATCTTTCATCCACGATCCGCGGACCATCGTGTCGCTGGCGGAACTGTCCGCGACCGACCCAGACGACCCGGCCACGTATTCGTATGGCTGGGCAGTGACCGACGAGGCCGACATCCCCGCCGCCTACCGCACCGAGCACGACACCAACGTCTATCCCGTGATACTTTTCAGAAATTCACTAGTCCTTCCGGGATTATATAGTGGATTGAAGAAAGTTTGTTATATTGGTTTGTCTTGAGAAGGTCTTTATGGCGCCAACATTTTCAACCCGGATATTCGTCCCCGACCCGGATTTCCTGCCAACCAAGGAACAGTTGCTAGCCGTTCCGGTCGTGCTTGAATCCGTGGGCATCATAGATGCGAATGAAGCTGAAAGGCTTAGGAACGAACTCGACGCGTGGTATCCAGATCAGGATGGACCCGTGGAAGTCACGGGAAAAACGCACTTGAAGAAATCAGAAAGAGACGGCAATCCTACGATCGACACGTTCCCCTATACCCTTAACGGGCCGGTGCCGTTTAATGATTTCAATTTCAGTTATGACGCTTCATCTACATCAATTTATGATGATGACATTCTTAATAATTTAGAAGCGGAAGATGATTTTGATGGGAGATATCCCATCACTGAACAGGAGATCGTCGTTTTCAAGGAAATTCAACCCGTTGGAGAGCTTGGTAACGAGAGCTATCATACGAGGCTCTCGTTTGCACACGTGGACCATTATAAAATGGCGCCTGCCGAGTACGAAAACGAAGTGTTCGACCGTTTGCGCTCGGGTCTTGTTGCTGCACTGTTAAAAAAATTGCAGGACACATTCCACACCCCTATCGCCGCAAAAGGACTGTATCATTAAAGTCGAAAATGACGAGCAAAATAATGCTCGAATATGGTGCCGCGAAGAAATCACTCAAGTATGCAACGTTGTACGAGTTCTTCAACGGGATGGGCTCCAGCGCGGGAGCGCTGTTTCCCGGGCTGATAGCATCGGGGACCAGTCTGGACATGAACTACCCCGTGACCTTCGCAATCGTTGCTGTTATCACGGTGTTCTTGATCGCCCTCTCGATGCTCGCGAGCAAGCATCGCACTGCCACGGCATGACGTCTATTATTGGTTTTCAGTTTCCAGCGTTCCCAAGGAGATATCGTCGAAAAGCACTGGTATTTGCCTCTGGAACTCGGCGAGCAGGCCCGCCATCAGCTCGCGGATGTTCGGGTGAGCGGCCTCGCTCGTGCGCAGGCCGAACACGACCCGCCATTCCCGGAGGTTCGCGGTCATGATGATCTCGGTTTTCAGGTCCGTTGGCAGCACGTCACGGGCGATCTGCGGGGCAACGCCTGCACCGACCAGCTGGAGGTAGCTCGCCTCGGCGTTTTCCATGGCCTGTTGCCAGATGGCATATGTGTCCTCGTCCGGGAGCAGGGCTCGCTGGTCGATGACCGTGATCTCGCTCCCGAACTTCCCCTTGCTATAATTGCAGTACCGGGTGCTTTCTTGGGAATAAGATGCGAGCCGGTGCCGAACCAGCTCGTGGCTCACGCCCCGGTTCGTGATGAACTTGACGCTGATGCTCACGTGCTCGATGACCGACAGGTACTGGCGCTCAAGCAACATCTTGGCGAATCGGAAATGCGAATCTTCTGAGATCATGTTTTCAGACTTGTAGCAGATGCGACCTGCCTGCTCGATACGGCGCAATATCTCGGCGCCGTCGATCGGGGTGAGAATCTCGAACGACTGGGCCACGTAGCGAACCATGCCGTGACCAAGGAACGGAAGCGACATCAAGGCACTTGTCAATAAGTTAATAAGAAGAAAAAGAAGACTCAGGGCAGGGATGTATCGAGGATAACGCCCTTGTCATAGGAAACCTCGTAATCATACGCGATCGTGAATTTCTTGTCCTTCGAACCGAGCGGGATGCGCCATTTAAGGATTCCGAGCCTGTTCTCTACGGGAGTCGGCTTAATGTCGCCGATCGCCTGGACCTTGACGAGCTCGCTGTCGCTGAACGGCATCCGGTCCACGAGCACGAGGTCGTTGGTCGCGCCAGCGAGGTTCTCGACCGTGATCTCGTAACGATAGTGCTTGATCACCCGACCTTTCGCCATGCCGCCCTTGTCCGTGGACCGGGACACGAGCTTCTTGGCGATCTTCAGGTCATGGGATTCACGGGTGCCCAGCGTGAATTCCTCGGCTGGTAGAACCGCGTTCATAGTGGTCTCGCAGATGTAGGCCTCGCCCGCGTAGACCTTGGCCGTGCCCTGCAGGAGTTGCAGGTCGCCGTTCTTGATGACGGTCTGGGCCACGAGCGTGGCACGCTCGGTGGTGTAGAAGTATTCCGACCTCCCCGGCAATTCCATTTCCAGCAGGACGACGTTGTTGCGCCAGTTCCCGGGCCTGATGGACATCCTGTCGGTCATCGTGAAGGTTTGCGTGGCGAGTACTGACCCGCCGATCTCGGCTTGCTGGCGTTCCATGGGTTGTGGTGGCGCCGGTGCCATGGCGGCTGCTATGGGCCTGCCGGGTGCCATGGCCTTGGCCATCGCGTGCACCATAGGCATACCTCCCCCCTCCACCCCGTAGGACATTGTCGACGCGGGATAGACCACCCTTCGCTCGCGAAGGACCCACGGGGAGGGCTCGATGACCCGGATCGGTTTTAAGGTTGCCGTGGAGAACCCGAGCTGGACGTCGACCCAGTCCTCGCCGGTATTGTTCACGAGCGCCGCGAGGAGCTTGATCGTGACCTGCACCGATTCGTCATCCAAGAACACGTCATAAATGGGCTCCCAGTAGCCTGCATTCAGCACGTACTGGATCGTAAAGGTGAATTCGGCCTCCTCCGGCACCGATATCGCGATCACGGCCTGTTTTGAGACGTGCACTCCTGCCTTCTGCTGGAGGGCGGAGAACCGGTTCGTCTCGGCGTCGATTTGCGCCCGCAACGTGGTGAGCTCGGCGGTCATGCGTTCGATGTGCTGGATGACCGCGTCGGCCGTGCCCGATGCCTGTTCGATAAAGGCCATGGCACTTGACCCTGGCTCGGGGTCGACCTGCTGGGAAAGGCCAGCGATGTATTGCACGGCTTTCTCGTCCGGGATGGCGAAGGGGAAATCCTCGAGGAACGTGTCCTGCATGTCGAGGATGGATGCCTTGTATTTCGCGAGGAATTCCAGCGTCTCCACAAGCACGCGTTCCTTGGCCCGCAACTGGGCGATCTCCTTCTCGAGCTCTGCGATCTCGGCCTGGGGAATCTCGGTTCCGTGAATCTCCTCGATGGACATACCTGTGATCTTACCCGGGCCATTCCCCTTCCCCGTGACCTTGATCGTGGAATTGTCGATGGCAACGGGGAGGTTCTTGAGAATTACAGTAGGGGCATCTTGCGAGATCGTAATGGCGCCGGTCCGGATGATCTTCACGCCGTTGCGATACACCAAAACGTCGGTGATGGGTGCATCAAGCATGAGCCCTTCAGTTGTTGTGCTCACGGGTTTCATCCTCATGGCAGGGGTGTCTCGAAGACGACGTTTCTATCGTAGACGATGCTGAATTCATAGTCGATCGCCGTTTTTTCCTCCAGGTCCTTGGTTGCGAAGTTCCACGTGACCACGCCGTTCACGTTCTTGTCCGGATCGGGGTATATTTTCATGTCCTGCACCATTATTTTCGTGGAGTCAGATACGGGGACCGCGTCCATGACTACGAGCTTTGCATCCACGGTTTGGACGCGCTCGATCTCGATTTCATAGCTGTAATGCTTGGAGACCTTGTCCTTGATGATCGCACCGGCTTTTTTCCCGCCACGGTCAACAATCTTTCTCTTGATCTTGAGGACCTTGCATTCCCGCACGGCCGTGGTGAATTCCTCGAACGGGCGGGTCAGAGGCATCGGTGATTCGCCCGCGAACTCGTTGTCGATGTAGGTACGGGTCTTCCCCGGCAAGAGTAGCTGGTTAGTGTTCGTCACGACGTTCCTCGCAATCGCGGCGTCCTGCGCGGGGGACCAGAAGATCTCGAGAGCGGTTATGAGGGAGATCTCCTTCAGGAAGAACGGTCCAGCTTCCTTTCCCTTGAGTATGTCGACCGGGTCGCTGATCGTGTAGGTCTGGAACCCGCTTGCCTCGTTTTCCGAGGTCGAGGATATTTCCATCTCCACCGGCTCTGGTTCGGCTTCCTCTGGTTCCATGACCACCACTTCGGCCTCGCCACCGAAGTCCATTTCTTCGCGGATCGCGTTCCTTGGGGCTCCTGCAGTTGCCCCGCTCACGGCCCGCAAACCACTGGCAGCAAACCGCTTCTTTGCCATCGGGGCCGCGGTAGGGACGGGACGAGGCACGGGCTTGTGCGCCCGGATCATGTACGGCGACGGCTCGGTGATGTCGACCGGCCGGATGTTCGCGGTGGACAGGGTGAGCAGGGCTTGCGCCCAGTCCTCGCCCGAGTTATTCGCCACGGTCGCGTTCATCCTCAAGGAGACGCCGGTGCTTTCCTCCCCGAGATAGATCTCGTAGATCGGTTGCCACGATGCCTGTCGTCCCTTGAATATGTAATTCAGCGAGAACGCGAGCTCGTCGCTGCCATCCACCTCGATATCGAGAAATACGTCGGTGTATTCAACGGCACCGGCTCTTGCCCTTATCTTTTCCGCATCGCTGCGAGCGGCATCTATTTTCCTTGCAAGCTCGTCCCTCTCAATGGTCAGGTCACTGATCTCCGCGATCACGGCCACGATCCGCCCCGCGGTCGTGTCTCCGAGGTCCGCAAAGGAAGTGTATTCGGCCTTTCCCAGCGCTGAATATCGCGCGAATTTCTTCGTTGCCCCGACGAGGGATGCCTTGAGCTGTTCGACGGTCGTCCGTTTCAGGCCGAGCTTGTCATCGAGCTGGGTGAGCTCGCGCTGCATGGATTCTATCCGGTCCACCAGCGCCTTCGCATCCTCGGGCAGCTCTTTCTCGGTGTAGAACGGCTTGATGACCATGTTCAGGATCTTTGCGGGCCCGGAACCGGTCACCCGAAACGATTCCCTGTCGAGATCGCGGGGCAGGCCGGGAAAGCGGACTGTATTCACGCCGGGTTCGAGGCTTGTCGTCCCTTCCCGGGTGACTTGGGCACCCTCCTGGAAGATCGTGACCCTTTTGATCTCGGTTAATATGTCAGTTACTCCCATGCACTTCTTATGGCCATTTCTGGTATTTCATTCTTTCAATTGCTGCATGCAAGGATTTGGTCCTCGATATCCCGGCGTTTGGGGGCGATAACGACGTGGCGGAAATACCGATCCAGCGATGCGATGATATCATCCACTCTCTCGGAAAGCGGTGGCTTGTCGAGAAAGCTGAATAGGAACACGTGCTGGTTGCTCCTGCCCACGCGAGCAATCTCTTGGAAATAGGCCTCCTGTTGTCGATCGTCCAAGTTCTGGAAGGTAGATACCGAAAAGATGCAATCCATGGAACCAGAGCGAATCGGGATCAGCTCTGCAGTTGCCTGCACGAGATCCCCACCTTTTCCTTTTAGTTTGGTGTGGCCCGCGCGGAGCATTTCAAGGGAGATGTCGATGCCGACGTATCCAACACCAGTCGAGTTGCATTGATCCCTCAAGAAATCGAACAGCATCGCCGTCCCGCACCCTGAATCCAAGATCAAGCCCATAAACAATTCATCCAAGTCGAACCTGTGCCCGACGACCTTAGAAAGATCGGATATCAGTAGTTGAAGGAGAGCCTCGTACTTTTTTTCTTGCTCCTCCTTGTACCGCACGTCGTAATGGCCCCCGTTCGCTGTCTGGTCGTACTTTTCCGCGATATCGCGTGATTTAGCAAATCCCTTCGCGGGTTCGATGGAATGGTTTTTATGGCCAGTCGTAAAACAAGAAGTGAAAAGGCAGTTTTTAAGGCGAACCATGCTTTATTCTGCCTGTTATCACGGCAAGAACCGCGTGCGGTTCAATAGTGATCATAATGACCTCAAAGAAACCTTTAGAGATTCTCCAGCGTTCGGTTGATAGCGAAATTCTCGTTCAGTTGAAGGACGGCACCCAGTACCTCGGCACCCTGTTGGAAACCGACACCTACATGAACATGGTGCTTGCAGATGCAAAGGAAATAGGCCATGACAATCAAATGGTTGCCAGGTTCGGCGAAATATTTGTCCGTGGGAATAACATTCTCTACGTCAAGCCCAACAATGCCATCCTGTGATGCGAGCCAGCACGCGGTATCACGAACATCCATTATATCTACTCTTTTTCGATAATCTTGCCATTTTTTGATGTTCACGTATTTCTGATGAGAAATACGGCTTCTAAAGCAGGTCGAGAATAATCTGAACCTGAAAAAATAAAGAAGGGTTTGGGATAAAACTCTTCACGGACTCACATGAGTCCAATCTGTTTCATCAAGCCAATGAGATCGTAGAACAGCCGCTCTTCCACGATCTCCCCGTCATCACTCCACGTGGCAACCGTGCAAAACTCGACGTGAAAGCTCTTTCCCGTCGGTTCGACCACGGTGCCATCAGCCATCGTCATCGGGCCGGTCATGGTGCCGTAAAAATCCGCAACGGTGCAGGTGTGGTTGCCTTGGGCAAACATAATCTTGTACGGCCTGTTGATGAGGTGTTGATCCGGGAACGTCTCGAAAAATCGGCGGGCCTCTGCCTCGTGATCATCCCTTCCTCTGGTCGGATCGGGCTGCCCGGGCCAGTACACTGCGGTGTCTTCTGAATGTCGCGATCGGAACGTTTCCATATCTTGCGCGTTCCACGCGTCGTCCAATGTTATCATCAATTCCAAATTCCGTTCTTCCATTTCGTTTTCTTCCATAACCATCTTGTGTTCGAGCTTAAGATTTTGTTATAAATCATTCGCTTGCCGAGCAAAGCCGGGGTATGAGCCGGGGGAAAAAGTGATGCTTTCAAGCATCACGTGTATCACAAGACCTTGTAGCATCCCGGGCGCACCTCGATGATGCTCCCCTCTGCCTGCTTCCCGTGCAGGACTTTCTCAAGGTATTTCTTTTCGATGCCCGCAGCCCGCGCCCCCTGAACAAATTCCTGCTCCTCGATTCCGGCGGGATGGCTTATCTTCACGCCAGCTAGGTACGCGGCTGTTGCTTCCTTCTGCGAGACTTTATCACCTGCTCCCTCACCAGCTTGGTAAGGCACGTCCTCCCTCTCCGCCGCGGGGATTTTCAAGTAACGTATTGCCGTGACCGCTTGATCAAGCGTCTCGAACCGCCGAGACACCTTCACGTTCGCCAGCCTTGTGATATGGCCGCAACTGGGGCATTTTCTCGTCTTGGACAGGCCATCAGCGACGACAAACGCCTTGCAAGCCTTGCACCGGAAAATCATATATCGAGATTCATTACTCATCAATGAAACTTTACACCTTGTTTAATCAACCTTGACGGGCCGCGAAATTTCTGGCGCTAGTGCTAATTCGAGAAAAAGCATCGTGGCCCGTTGCCGAAAGAAAAAGCGTGTGATATCTCGTCCAAGTTACAACAGATAAAAGATAGAAAAAGAGAACAGCACGAGGTATCTTATCCAAGGTGTAACAAGAAAAAGAGGGCGAATATCGTTGCGAATTGAAGGGAAATCGTGCCGACCAGCTTGATCAGGATGTGAATCGAGGGGCCTGCCGTATCCTTCATGGGATCGCCGACCGTGTCCCCGGCGATTGACGCGTGATAAGCCTCGCGGGACTCGGGTCTTGTCGAGTCTAACTTCCTCTTACTCAGGTATTTGCCGTTGTCCATTGCAGCACCGCTGTTATTCATGAACAGGGCCATTAACACTCCTCCAACGGTCGCGCCCATCAGAAGGCCTCCCACCCCCATGGCACCGAGAATGATACCAACGGCGATTGGAGTGACGACGACCAAGACACCCGGAGCCACCATGTGCCTCAATGCCGATCTGGTAGAGATATCAACGCACCGTGCATAATCGGGCATGACTCCTTCCTCGCCCTCCTTCAATCCTGGAGTGTCTCGAAATTGTCGGCGGATCTCGGTGATCATGTCTGCCGCCGTGGCGCCGACCGCGCGCATGGCCAAGCCACTGAAGAGGAAGACCAAAGCAAGTCCGATGAACAGCCCAATGATGATGTGGGGCGTTTGGAGTCCGAAGTCCAAAGCACCATTCGCGCTCGTTGCAAGTTGATAATAGGCCTCGAAAAGCAGGACAGCGGCGAGCGCTGCCGATCCTATGGCATAGCCTTTCGTGTAGGCTTTCGTCGTGTTCCCAACGGCATCCAGCCTATCGGTTTCATTTCGCACGCTTTCATCTAATTTGGCCATTTCCGCGATCCCGCCTGCATTGTCGGTGATGGGGCCGTATCCGTCAAGCGTTAGGACGATGCCACATACACTGAGCATACCCATCGTCGCAAGAGCCGTTGCGAAGATTCCTCCATTAATGGGCGTGGTGAAACTTCCACTTCCGTTTGCACCGACATATCCGAGATAGAAAGCACCGAGCAACGTTCCTGCAATTATTATAACGGGTAGTGCCGTGCTCTCCAGCCCGACTGAGATTCCGGCGATTATGCCTGTGGCAGGTCCCGTTTCGCATGATTTAGAGATGCTCTTGACAGGGCGAAAACGCATGTCAGTATAATAAAGGGTAACGAAGCCGATCAGGACGGACGCCAAGAGTCCGGTCAGGGCAGCGCAGTAGAAGAACCATGCAATGGTACCTTGAAACATGAGCCCACAAAGCAATGCAAAGAAGCCTGCCATGATGATCGTCGTGATATACAAGGGCTTAACCAGGACATTCCAGGGTTCCTCTTCATTTCTTCCACGGACGAATAATTTACTCACCATTGTTGCGATCAATCCGGCCGATCTTGCGACCATCGGAAACAGGAATGCATAAATCTTGTAAGGCATTGGCACAAACGTAAATAGGAGGACCGCAAGAACCATTGTTGCAATGGTTTCTCCCGTGATTGATTCGAACAGGTCTGCACCACGTCCTGCAATGTCGCCAACATTGTCACCGACGTTATCCGCGATGACAGCCGGGTTCCGTGGATCATCCTCGGGGATGCCTGCTTCAAATTTTCCGACGATGTCTGCCCCGACATCAGCAGCTTTAGTATAGATTCCGCCGCCGAGTTGGGCGAATAATGCAGCCGTGCTGGCCCCGAACGCCAAGCCAATGATGCTAGTTTCAATACCACTTATATTCGATACAAAGGGCGCGATCACTAATAACATGATGACGACCGCGAGCAAACTAAGGCTCACGATGAGCAACCCGAGAATCAAACCGCCGTCGAACGCGACTTTGAGGCCACCGATCATACCTTCCTCCATCACCTTGTTCGCGGATCGCACGTTTGCCATCGTGCTTGTATACATGGCAATATAGCCCGAAAACAAGGAACATGCAATTCCAACGAGGTAGGCAATAAAAACGATTGAAAAATGACCTCCAATCCAATTGGGAAGATCGATTACCAACGCCAATACAGCCGCAATGATCACGCCGATGATAACGATCGTCCTGTACTGCCGCCTCAAATACGCATTGGCCCCTTGCCTGATATATCTTGAGATTTCGAGCATCCTCGGTGTTCCTGTTGCGAGTTTTTTTATCCTCGAGACGATGAGGAATGCAAAAACTATCGAACCGACTGCAACAATCAAGATTACAACGATGAACGGGAGAACATTGTAACTCAGTAGTTGATCCAGTGCTGACATGTTATTTCATATCCTGCCTTTGAATTCGAGCAGAAAAAGGAATGTCAAACCTTAATAAAAATCTTTGCAGACCAAGGACGGGGACGGGATCAATAGCCCACACAGGTATGATCCTGTTGGGATGGATACGAGTCGGTTCACGGTGCTGAAATCATCCGAGAAATCGGTGAAAGATATTAGAAAAACCGGGGGAAGGCCCGGTTGAGCCGCTTCCCGAGGTCCTGCTGTTCCTTGCGTGCCTCTGGGGTTGGGATTGCCGTCGGCACGAGCTCGATGTCGCGCAGCTGCTCGACCAAGTCTATCAGTTTCTCGAGATGCTCCCGGCTGGCTTGGTACGACTCCTGAGCGGATACGGCGGGTTCCCGCACGCTCTCGTACTCGGCGGAGAGCATGGCTTTGACCGGGAGCGACATGAGATACCCGCCTACGAGGGAAGCCTCCTGGAACACGTCGAACAGGACGCTGAACGTCTTGGAGGGCTCTTCCCCTCCAGCGCCGCTGCGCCTCACCAGCTCCCACGTGGCTTCCTTTGCCCCTTGGAACTCGATGCCGTAATCGGTGAACGCGAGCTTGACGCCTTCCAGGACGAGCTTGAACATCTGCCTTCCGTCCAAGGCTTTGACCTTCTCGACCGAGCTTTCGGGCGCCCAGTCGGCCATGAGGTCCGTGATGACCTGCTTCTCGTCCTGGATGACCCGTTCGGGGATGTATGCGTCGAGGCCGTAGTCGATGGCCGAGACGATGATGTCGACTGTTTTGGCCAGCAGGTAGGTTGACGCGATGGTCTGCACGATGCCACCGAGCTCGTTCATGGCGTGCACCGAGAGATAGCCGATCACGCGGAAGATGTCCTCCTCGTAGTTCTGGAAGTATTGCAGGATCTCCTTCGGCGTGAAATGCAATTGCTGCTCGACGGCCGTCGACAGGCGCTGCTTCACCTCGCTAGAGGGATTCTCGAAAAATCTATCCAGTTCATCCAGCTTCAGCGTCTCCGACACCCGCTCGAACAGCCGGGTCGATGTCTCTGCGAACCCTTCGAGAACTGACGTCTCCTCGGCACCCTTTGATTCTTTTACCTCCGTGGAGATGCCGAGCGCGACGGGTTTCATAGCCTCGTATTCCTCCACCGGCATAATGCAGGCTTGGACTGACATGGCCTCATCACCCCGCGCGAAGCACTGGGTCTCCCGCACGGTCATGCGGATGCCCAAGCCCTTGTTTTTCATGATGATGGCGGCGAGCTGTTCGAGCATACCCGCCATGAGGCATGCATAGCCCTCGACGTCTTGGCCCGAGAAGGTGTGGTAGAGTTCCTGGTACCTGTCCACATCCTCCTGGAAACCCGCGCACACGGGGCATTGCTTGAGATTGAACGTGATTTTTTGGTGTCCTTCGGTGAGATCGTCGACGTGGATGTCGTAACCTCTCATGTGCGTGCCGAAGATGATCTCCCAGAGCATTTCGATGTAGGACTGGATCCTCTCGGGATTGTTGGGGTTGATGGGGACGATTGCCATCGCGCTGGCATGCCGCTCGGCAGATTCCGTCGTGGCCCGTTTGCCAATCTCCTTGGCCAAGACATCGGGAGCCACGCCCATCTCGTTGGCAAGCGCCACGATCTCCGATTGCATTTCCCGGTAGAACAGCATGTACGTGAGCCCGTTCTCCTTCTGGCTGAAGGCGCGCAGGATGCGCGAGACGATCCACCTGACTGCCATGATCGATTCACCTTTCTTGGCGGTCCAGGACATACCGATGCTTGCACCGGTCGTCGCCGCGGGATCGTGTTTCCAATACCGATTCGGCCTTCAGATCCGGGGTCTCGCCAGCCATCTGCTCGAACAGGCCTTCTACCATTCCCGTGATGATCTCGCACGGGGCTATGTTCGTTTGGCGTTTTACCTTGCACAGCGGGCAGCCTTGATCTATCACGTCGTAAACCTTTTTCATGGGGAAATCCTTGCGAGTGGTTTTTCTGTCTGCTGGCTCCTCGATTGTCACGTTGGAGCCAAACACGTTCTTGTAAATCGAGATCAGCATGGCCTCGACCCCCTCCCGCTTCGGAATCCAGTACGAGGCATAAGATGAAGCCATCCTCCTTCCCATGGAACGCAGGCGCTCGACAATTTCTTTATCGGTGGATCCTTTATTTTTCTTGTAAACTTCTTCCATCATCTCAACGAGTATCTCTGTTGCGTTGCGTACAGTATTGAATGTGACTTGCACGCCGAGATTAACCCTGCGTGCCTCGTTAACTTGCGGGTTTGTGGTCATCAGGATTCATTCCTTCTGTATTGTCTAGTTAACGGAACGGGGGCCGGCCTATAAACCGGTTCCGAATTTGGTCGCCTTAATAAAAAATGCCTTGTATGCTACGATGCGTGGTCGGAAAACCCGGCATGGGTGGTCAGATTCTCGGGTTTTAAATCCATTCCGAAGATCGAGTTGGCGAGGGGAGCCTCTTTTGCAGATTCAAAACGACATTCAAGCGGACATGGAAGCCGAAGATGATGAATCTGAATATGAAACCGAATGCTTCGATGGCCCCGCTGTTGGAACAGATGAATTTCGTGTGAATGACCTCCTCACCGTCCGTTTCGATGGGCGAGGGATTTACATGCTGGTCAATGGCCAGCGTTTTAACCAATGCGTATATCCTGCGCTTTATCCTGACGTTTTTATGGATTCGGATCAGGTAGAGGGTGATCCTTCAGAAATGGCAGAGCCAGATGCGCCGGCAATTCCGAAAAGAGCACGTGGTTCGGTTGATGCCAACTTGTATCATGATTACGGAACGCTGGACCATCCTGGATACGAGCAGTCTCCCGGATTGCCACCGGAGACCCTGTTCTGGGGACTTTGTTCGTCGTTGCAAGCCTGGGCGGAGAATAACTATGATTCTCGCCTGCTTCACGTGAACCTCGCCTTTCCCATTGCCCGTGCCCTCGCGAGAGCCGGGGATGAAGATGCAAAGGCAATGTATGAACGCGAAGTGGTTACCCGGTGGAAAAGCGACTTCGAGCCAGTCCAAGTATACCTCGCGCAAGGGGGCTTCCTCCGAGACTTAAGTCCAAGATGCCTCATCGAGATCATTCTTCACGGTGGCTTGGATTGGGCGTTGGGATCAATGACAGATTCCGTTGCCTGCCAAGATATCATCAACGCGTGGTGCCGGTCGAGATCTAAACGGCAACTCGCGCTGTTCGCCGCATTTTCAAGCCAGATCGATGAAATGGATCAGCAACAGCTCACCACCCTGCTGGCAAAGAGTGCATCTCCCGAGGTGGCTATCGCAGTGTTACAGCACGTCACGATCGACCGTCTTGACCCCGAACAACTCGCGCAGCTGAAAATGAATCGGCGGGTCGCCACCGTGCTTGCATCAGTTGCATCAGTGCAAGAAATAGGAGAAAATTAGATGGTGGTTGTTCACGACTCGCCATACAGCAACTTCTTGTAATCGGCGAGCTTCTGCGGCAAGTCCGCCATCTTGCACGCTTGGATGAGGAATTCGAGCAGCTTCTCCTGCTGGTCCGAAATCTCGTGCTCGCGGGCCAAATAGTATGCTCTCTCGCCGAACTCCACGCTGTCCTTGAACCGCCCATTTTTCGTCATTTCCTTGGCGATCTTCATGAGCACCTTAAGTTCTTTACGTGGCTTGTCGTTCTCGAACAATGCCGCCTCTTTCTTGAAAATGTCGAGTGCAGCGTCGATTTGATGCGTTTTTACGAGAAGGTTGCCGAGGTAATCGAGGTTGTTGGAATACAGGTCCTGTATCTTCTCGAATTGCTCAGTTTTTTCTGGTGTTGGCTGGCTCACGGCCATCTGGACCTGCTTCTCCGAGAATTCATCGTCCATGTATTGCACCAGCAGCCGCTGGATGATGATGGCCTGGTGGAACAGCTTCCGGTCCGTGAACATCTTGCATAGGATGTAGAGCAGGTGCGTCCTGGACAGCCGCTCGGGGATGGATTCGAGGTCCTCTTGCAGGCCGTCGACGTGCTCCTGGACGAAAAATCGGTTGTATTTCGACACGTACATCATGGCCCTGTCGTATTCCCGCTGCAGCTTGTGCTGGTACGAGAGGACGAGCGCCTGCAGGTACTGGCGGTAGCAGAGGCCATAGTTGCCCCGCTTCAGCGCGTTGTGGCCGAGCGACCGGATCATCTTGACCTTGATCTTCCACGCCTTTTTCGTGAAGGGATACTGCTGCATCATGATGTCGAGCCAGTTGCCCACGTCGTCAAGAATCTTTTGGTGGGCATCCACGTTCCCGAGCTGCAGGTAGTTCTTGGCGATGGAGAAGTTGATGTTGATGATGTTGAGGATCACGTTGGCATCCTGCCCGTCCACGACGAGGTGCGACTTGACCGATTCCAAGTATTTCTCCCGCCACTCGATCACCATTAAGACTTCCTGCTCCTTCTTGAGCATGAGGCCGACCTGGACCAGCATGCGGTGGTAATTATCAAGTAGGGGGTTTTTCCAGTCAAGTTGTTCGAAGATATTCATATTGTCGATGAACAAGATGAACATATCCTGCACGTCATCGAGAAACCGGTTCTTTTGCAGGGCCGTGGTGTAGGTCTTGTAGATGAGGATGAGAAGGATCAGGTTATCCATGGTGAGGCTTGCCAAGGCATCGGGATCCTTGCTCGCCGCGAAGATCTTTTCTAACCACGGGACCACGTTGTAATATTTTTCCTGCACCTCGACATCCTTGATGAATGGGAGACGTACATTGAAAAGTATAAACTCAGTTGCAAGTTTCACCCACAAATTCGTGGTTTGACTGATTATCGTGATGAGGAAATCCGGCACAGCAATGAAAAGCTCGTGGAACTGCTGCAGGGCTTGCGTGGCCGCGATGACGGCCTCTATATACTCGCGAACCAGCTCGTCGCTCGGGGCGATTTCTCCCTCCGGGATCTCGCCATCATCACTCACGACGCTGATGAGACCGGCGAGCTTTGTGAAAAAAACCGCAAAATCCGGACTCTTTTCCGAGAATTCCGGGAATTTTTCTACCTTTTTGACGATCCTGTTCTTGAACTCGAGGAACGTGTCGATTTCGGGCGAGTAATTCGCCAAATCCAGATTGATATATGATTCATCTGGAAGTTCTGTCATAAGAACGAGAAAGAGTGTGATTCAAAAAAACTTATCCGCACGTTATATCTCGCGTGTTTAAATGGCCAGCGGGTTGAATTGCGAACCTTTTTCCTTTTTCATGATCTTGGTGACCAGAGCTAATGCGTCCTCGGTGGTGATGTCCTTCTGGCCCAAGATGGCGTCGTGGATGAGAACCTTCATGAGTTTCTCTTTGATGTCCCGACCTGTCCACTTGTCCAATTTCGCCGCGACAGCGCTAAAGTTCATCTCCACCTTCACGGGCGTGGTTTTGGCAAATGCCTTAATCATGGCGATGCGATCGTCTAGCGTCGGGATGTCGAATATGATCTCCTCTTCGAACCGGCTCCGAAGCGCGGGGTCGAGCATGTTGGCTTGATTAGTGGCCCCGATCGTGACGACGCCCTTGTTCTCTTCCATCCCGCCGAGCTCGGCGAGCAAGGCGGTCGCGACCTCGATCACATCGCCCCTCACGCTCTGGAACGACCGGCTCAGGCCGATCGCGTCGAGTTCGTCGATGAAAACGATCACGGGCGACACGGCAGCCGCGGCCTCGTAGAGATCGTGGATTTTCTTGGCCCCATCACCAACATGTATCCCGATGAGCGTGGTCGCACTACGCGCTAAGAAACTTGCCTTAGCCTCGCTCGCCAGGGCTCGGGCCATCATGGTCTTGCCCGTGCCCGGCGGGCCGTAGAAGAGCACGTTGCGCGGGGCCCATTCTACGCCAAACATATCCGGGTTCTTGAGGTATTCCAAGATCACGCGGCACTTGCGTTTCGCGTCCTCCTGCCCGATCACGTCTTCGACCTTGACGGGCGAGATTTTATCTTGGATGTTTGTGGTTGCATTTTTGAAGATGATCTTGGTCTCGGGGCTGATCTTGCCCGCGGCGGGCTTGACGCCGATGACTTGGAACGCAAAATCCGGGAACAGGTATGAATCGAAGAGATAGGTGCCCACGTTCACGAACATGGTGCTCCACTGTTCCGTGGCGTACTTCTGGAAAAGATCCTCGTTGTCGACCACTACTGCCGCGACCTGGTCGGACCCTGCCATCCTGATGGGATACCCGACCGGTTGAATGACGATTTCCTTGGCAACAGGCTCGTTCCCCTCTTCGTCCATGGCCTCGCCATTCTTCTTCTTGTCCTTGAGAGCTGTTGCATCAATTACAAACTTGGGCTCGGCGATGTCATCGTCGGAAATCGGCGTCGCCTTGGTGCTCTTCTTGGAGGTAGTCGCCTTTTTTGCCATCAAATGGTCGTCTTTTCAATTTTTTAGCAAGTATATTACACTTTATATTATGGAGCGATTAGCAAAAAACAATTGCCTTTTTCAACGTAAGGCCACACGGTGGTCCACGGACTTTGCAGGGCAAGTAAAACGGACTAGCACCGTCAAACTATTGGAGCTTGTCGGTACGATCATCCATCGCCAGTGCCTATTTAGATTCGCTCGTGAAGAATTGTCACAGGAGTTACCTTTCTGATCAAGGGAGACGAACCCTGATGGATTTACCAGATGAGATCCGTACCTTCATTTGCATGGAAATTAACGATCCAGAAATCATCAAAAATGCCAGCGAAGTTCAAGCAGCATTCGAATCCGAAGGCAAAGACATTGGAAAGCTGAAATTCGTGGAGCTACACAACATCCACATCACGCTCAAGTTTCTCGGCAACATCACCATGGAGACGGCACAAACCATCTATGGCATCCTCCAACAGGTAAATGCCGAGATCATTCCCGAGGGCGGATTTGATATTGAACTAAAAACGGTGGGGGAATTCGGCAAGCGTGTCCTGTGGGTGGGCGTTGAAGACCCCGCGGGCATTATCGAAAATGTCCAGGCGAGGATCGAGGACGAGCTTTTTTCGCTTGGCATTCCGCGCGAGAAGCGGCCGTTTGAAGGCCATATGACGTTGGCGCGGGTTAAGTTCCTCAAGGACAAGAAATTATTCGGTGACAAGGTTCGCAGCGTGAAGGACACCAGGTTCGGGACCCAGCACGTGGCCGAGGTCCTGCTGAAACGGTCCCAGCTCACGCCACGGGGACCGATCTATACCACACTACGATTTTAAATTGAAAAAAGAGATTATTCTAATCATTTCAGCTTGCCGACGAAATCCATGCGCCAATCTGACAGGTTGGAGAGTAGGTTATCGAGCACCTTGTCGTCGACAGGTCCCTTCGATTTTTTCAAGGTGCGCACCATGCTCGTCATGGGGAAGTAGACCTGCGAGAAGCCTATGATGGTCTTGAGCTTCTCCCGGAACGCATCCAGGTTAGCCGCGATCTCCTCGCCGGAATGATTTGCCTTGGCGATCGATGCAATGATCTCGAATCCTTGGCCGATGAATTCCGCGGGGTCGTCGATCTCCTCCTGCTGGAACAGGACCGACACGCGCGTGCCACCCGGTGCCACTGCTTGTGGTGCAGGCTTGGCCGCCCCAGGTCGCATGACTTGCACGGCCACGGGCTGCCGGACGGGCGCCTCCTTGGCCTTCTGGGCTCTGACCGGCACGGGCGCTTTGGCCTCTTCCTCGATGGGCGGGAGTTCCTCCATCTCCGGCATCTCGGCCACGGCGGATTCTCCGGTCTCGGGCATTTCGGGTTCCGCGGCTTCCTCGATCGGGAGTAACTCTTCGAGCTCCTTTGGCGGCGCGCCCTCGTCGAGCGCCGGTAGCTCTTCCGGGAGCTCCGAAATCGCCGGGAGCTCGTCGAGATCGGGTAGGAGCTCCGATTCTGGCTCGGGAGCCTCCATTTGCCCGAGGTCTTGAAACAACGCTGTTGGAACAGGTGGAAGCGGTTTTTGTGGTTTCGTGGGACGCGCGCCAGGCGCCGCTGGCATCTTGGCGGGACTAGGGGGCGCGGGCTTCATCGGCTTGACCGGGATGGCAGGCGCGGCGGGTGCTGGCTTCTCCCGCTTGGCTGGAGGCTTCGCCGGGGCAAACACGGCCTCGTAGCCCGCAACCTTGGTCCTCAATTCCTTGAGTTCCGCTGTCAATGCTTCGTTATCCGAGCCGCCTTGTGCTGGCTTGGCCATTTCGAGTTCTGCAAGTTTTGCCTTGAGATCGGCGTTTTCTAGCTTCAGGTTTTCAAGGATTTCGACGCTGGATTCCTCAAGTTTCTCCCAAAGCGTCATGATTTCGTTATCTTTTTGTTGAAGTTTTGTCTTCATCTCGTCGAGAAGCTGCAACGCCTCTTCCAACGAGCTTGGTGGTTCCTGGCTCATTTTGCCCACGGCACGTTCGTATCATCAGTTTTTTACCAAGACCGCCGGGAAGGCCACGACCTTCAGGTCGTGGATGAACCGCGGCAATGCTGCACTCTTCAGAAATTCTCTACTCCTTGGCCTTTAAATATTCTCGCAGACAGTGACTACTAATTCTTAGGAAGGTGGATAAACTTGGACACCATCATAAAACCTCACCCGGCGGTTCAGGGATGCCTTATTTCAGGTTCAGAAAAGAATGATCTTGAACGAAAAACGTGGTCTTTAACCATGTTAATGGAGTCCAGCCTCCACGGCATCGATCTTCACGGCAAGATGCAATTTTGAATGGACGTGGTAGTTCAAGGAAGGACAATTACATATACATAGTCTTGCATATGCAGGTTCATGTCAAGCTCGTTGCCGTCATGCGTGGGTTGTTCGATCGAAAGGAACTGGTTATGAATTTTGACGAGAAACCCGAAATCAAGTTGATAGATGTTATGGAGCGACTATGCAAGGATGAATTGCACGGCGCAGCAGCGGCAGGCATCTTGCTTGTCGACGCAAGCCGGCTGGACATCGTGCCAGAAAACCTGAATCCTGCCGTGATCTGGCTGATCGATGACGCGGATGCCCGGTTGTCCGGTGGCATGGATGCCCCGATCGGCGAAGGAAGCGTCGTGACGATCGTGCCGAGCATCCACGGCGGGTAGAAAAAAAGATAAGGGTTAACTGACGACGAGTTTTGTGATCTTGTCGCCCTGCTTGATGGCGTTCACGACCTTCTGGTCTTGGGGACCCGTGACCTCGCCGAAAATCGTATGCTTGCCATTTAGGTGCGGCGTTGCCTTGTGGGTGATGAAGAATTGCGAGCCGTTGGTCTTCGGACCGGCATTGGCCATCGCTAGCAACCCAGGCCTATCGAACTGCAGGTCTGGTGAAAACTCATCATCGAAGGGATAGGGAACCTGCTCTCCCTGAAACGGGAAGGACTTGACGCCCTTCGCGGTCGGGCCTCCCATCCCGGTGCCCTGCGGATCACCGCCTTGTATCATGAAATCTTTGATCACCCTGTGAAACGTGAGCCCGTTGTAAAATCCCTTGTTCGCCAAGAACGCGAAGCTGGCGCACGCTAATGGCGCGACCTCGTCGAATAGATTGATGTTGATCGTGCCCCGGTTGGTTTGCATTGTTGCTTGCATGGGTCTGTCTTTCGCCCGCGGGATAATAAAGGTGCCACCTAATCATCCATTTCAAATGTTGAGGTGGATACCTGTCCGCTCAGGTCAAGCGTGGCGAGGGCCAGCCTCAGGCGCTTGAAGGTATCACCAAACCGCGGCTCTGCATCGACGTGCTCGGCAAGGATATCGAGCACGCCCTCAATGCGAGTAACAATGCAGGCAATCCTGTCCCGACGTGGATCCAGCCCCGATACAAGGTTGAATAGGAATGGCACGGCTTCCACGCCAGCAAGTTCGGCTAAAAGATCGATGGCTTCCTCCCGGAACCGGAACCGTGGCAGATTTATGGCCTGTTTCAGTAAATCGATTACCGTGGGGATGGTGCCGTGGCTTATTGCACGCTGAAAGAAGAACTTGAATTGATAATCTTGATCGCCAAGAAACTGTTCCATCTGCTTAATTTGGTTCGTTGTTCCGAGCCGTTCCCCTAATTTTTCCTGTAAAAGCAGGTTGCGGATCCCGGGCTTGAAGAGCACGGACGTGACCCACGAACTGGAAACCACGAGCCTGCTCTCGAGCCGTTGTAGCAGGTTCGCCTTTTCAAGGTCGTCCATGGCCTCGATTTTGGAGAGAATTGCGTTAAAACGAAACCGGTCCTCTAAAAAATCGAGCGATTGCGAGTCCATCATGTTCAATTGGAAACAGATAGTTATCTATTTTGACATGGGCCTGAAACCAGAGAATCGGTAGGGACGTGGTCGTTCAAACAGATCGCTTGATGATATGGAAGCCCTTGTGATCCTGAACGGGGTCGGATATTTCATTCACGCGAAGGCTGCTGGCCGCATCCCAAAACTCCTCCGACACGGTACCTTTCTCGATCGGGCCCAACAGCCCACCTTGGGCCTTGCACGTGGCATCGGTCGAATACTTTTTTGCCATGTCCTCGAATTTCGCGCCTTTCTCCATCTCCTTGATGATGCTCTCTGCTTGCTTGAATGTCGGCACAAGTATGTGGCTAACTTTGATCTTCATCGAAACCCCGTGGGGGGAAGCGCCTTTTGCCGAAGTTGCTGCTTTAGCCGACCCGCTACTTTTCCCTGAATGCTCTTTTACCATTGCCATCAACACCTTGGCTCTCGACTTGTCGGAACCCGATAATGCTGAGCGAGAACCGCACTTACCGATCCCGCGAATGAGGATAAAACCATTCTGAGGACTTTTGATAATATGATGCAATAGCACTTTTCCGAAGTCAAGTTGATCATGGCTTAGCGGATGCGTTTCCATCATTTCTCTTATTCCACAGTTCGTTTATCTGGATTATGAGCCGCGCGGTAACGTACGTCAAATTGGCGATTGCAGCGAACCTGTGGGGCACCACGTTTTCGATCAGCAGCGTCTTGTTGCGATCCATCGACGTCTTCGCCCTGATCTCCCTCCGCATGATCTTTGGCCTCGTTGCATTGCTGATCTATTGCGGTGCCACGCACAGGCTCGGCAAGATCGGATTGATGTTCAAGGAAAACCGTAATTGGCTCCTGATCATCGGGATCATGTTCTTTGCCGTGGCGTACATTGTTCAATACACGGCCCTTACGCCCGTGAACGGCGTTCCCCTCACGACGACCTTCAACCAAGCCGTGCTGCTCAATCTCCAGTCCTTTTTCGTGATCATCATCAATTGGCTATATTTCAAGAAGAAATTGAGCAAAATGGTCTTGATCGGAGCCATCGTGGCGTTCTTGGGTACGGTGCTCATCGACCTCAAGCCAGGTGCTATTGGTCCAAGGCAATTCACGCTCTGGGGCGATCTCATCACGATTGGGTCGACAGTGCTCTGGGCATGCTTCACTGCGTTTTCCAAGCCCATCAGCGAGAAACCAACGACGGATCCCATCGTGTTTAACATGATCAACATCATCCTGTCCTGTTGCGTTCTGGTGCCCATCGGCGCCCTGTCCCCAACGGGATTCGTGAAGCTCGTCGACATCACCTGGATAGGCTGGCTGGGGCTTATCTGGCTCGGGTCCGTATGCATAGGTGTTGCATACGTGTTGTGGTTCGACGGGCTGAAGGAAATTGACTCTTCACGCGTCATTGTGTTTGTGTACATGGAGCCGATCTTCGCGAGTATACTTGCCATCTTCTGGCTCGGGGAATCCTTGTCCGTGTTTTCCTTCGTCGGTATGGCCCTTTGCTTCGCCGGCATTTTTATCGCGCAACTCGAGCGCAAACCTCGGGCAGCAAATACCGAGGAAGCCAATCAACCGATACCATTCATGAATCCCGCTGGCGACGAAGTTTAGCCAAAACACTTATGTATAATTCCGCTATTTCTTATCTCAATCAGGCAAGAACCATGCAAGGTATGCACTATGTCGCTCCAAAAAATGACCACCAAGAAGATTGTCGAGAAAAAACGAAACGGCGAGAAGATCGCCACGATCACTGCCTATGATTACTCGTTCGCGAAGCTGGTCGACCAAGCGGGCATCGATCTTGTCCTCGTTGGCGATTCCCTGGGTCAGGTTGTGCTCGGATACAAGACCGCCTTGCCGGTCACTATCGATGACATGATCCCTCGGACGCAAGCGGTCGCCCGCGGCGTGACCAACGCATTGATCGTCGGCGATATGCCGTTTTTGACCTACAAGGTGGACAAGAAGGATGCGATTCTCAACGCGGGCAGGTTCATCCAAGCGGGGGCGGAAGCCGTGAAGATCGAGGGTGGCACCGAGATGGTGCCCACGATCGAGGCGATTATGAGTGCTGACATCGAGGTAATGGGCCACATCGGGCTCACGCCCCAGAAGGTCTACAGATTCGGCGGGTTTATGGTCCAAGGAAAAACATCCGATGCGGCCAAGCGACTGGTGCTCGATGCGGTCAACCTTGAGAGAGCGGGCGTGTTCTCGATCGTGCTGGAAGGGATACCGTGGCAAATAGCCAAGATCATCACGGAACACGTGGGCGTGCCGACGATCGGCATCGGCGCAGGCCCGTACTGCGATGGCCAAGTTTTGGTCATCTACGACATGCTCGGCCTGTTCACGGACTTCAAGCCCAAGTTCCTGAAGTATTACGCTAACCTGGGCGAAACGATCAAAACCGCGATGAGAGAGTACAGGGCCGAAATCGAATCGGGCATTTTTCCCGACATGGAGCATTCGTACGAGTTCCCCGAGGACCAGCTCGACGACGTTACATCGTGGGTTGATAACATCGATGTCGAGCAGGAAGCCAAGAAGTTACTAGATAGTAAATAAAGCAAAGCCCGAATTTTTCTCTACTCTTTTTCGTTCAGGAAATCATCGAAGAACTTAAGGTATTCCGATGGAAATACGACCTTCGCGTCGACGTTCGTGAAAATGAGCGCGAGCTGGTTCAGCTTGTTCACGCACGCCGAAAAAGAATTCGACATGCGTTGGTTTAGCGTGAGGAATTTCGCGAACTCGCCTTGATTCATGCCTGCATAGCGGAATTTCTTTTGTTTCAGGAATAGCCTGATGACCTCGATGTCTTTCGAGTCGAATCCGTCAGCGATTTTTTCCAAACGCGCGTGATTCGTGAGCTCGGTGCACAGGTTATCGATGATCTCGTCTTTATTCTTATTCAGGTTAATGGTCGTGGCCATTTTTTTCGCGATGTCTGCGAGCTGCGCCTTGGTGAGCGTTTCCAGCGCGACCTTGAGCTTGACCATCTAGATACCCTTGATCAAAAGACTTAAAGATAATATTTTCAAGGCGTTGCGCTTTGAAATGTTTTGCAAGGGGTTGTAGTCTACGTAATCATTGCTGATACTAAGTAGACTTGCGGTTTCACCAGCCCTCTTCGGTCTCCAAACGTCCAAGGAGATACAAATTGAAATTCTTTCGACCAGAGATCGAAACCATCCGCATGACAGACCCGTGATGCAACTTTGACAGATAAAACTCCTGTTGCTATCCAGCGAATCGCGAACGATGACGTGGAATCCGCCGTGTTCGGTGCCCTCGATCTCATCGGTGCGGCGAGCATCATGCGCGAGGGCATGACCATCCTGCTCAAGGCCAACCTGCTCTCGGCGAACCCACCCGAGCGGGCGGTGTGCACGCATCCAGCCATCGTTACCGCCGTGATCCACTGGCTCAAGCAGTTCAGCCCAGCCCGCATTGTGCTCTCGGACTCCACGGCGAGCATTTCCGTTGGTTCGACCGAGAAAGTGCTCAAGGTAAGCGGGCTAAAGGAGACTTGCGAGCGGGAAGGTGCCGAAGCCATCCCGATCGAGAAAATGGAACGTACCATCTACACGGTGCCAGACCCCCTCGTGCTGAAAAGCTTTCCATCGGCCACGCTCATTGGCGAGGCCGACCTCATCATCAACCTGCCGAAAATCAAGACCCATAACCTGACCATCCTCACGTGCTGCATCAAGAACATGTTCGGCACGATCATCCTCGGCCAGAAACCGAAGACGCACGTGCAATTCCCCCTCGTCAGGGATTTCGAGAAGGCGCTCGTAGACATCTACTCCGTGTCCAAGCCTCAACTTACCGTAGTTGACGGTTACCTATGCCAGGAAGGATATGGGCCATCGGCGGGCGATATCGTGAAACTCGACCTGGTGCTTGCCGGGTTCGACGGCGTCGCGCTCGACACGGTCGTGGCCAACATCACCGGCGTCCCCGTGAATCGGTTGTATTATCTCGAGTACGCGGAACAAAAAGGGCTCGGAACCGCGAAGCTGGATGGCATCGAGGTCCGGGGCGAGTCCATCGAAGCAGTAAAACATGCATTCAAGCTTCCCAAGGGTAGTACCATTGGGTACTACCCGGTGCCGCTGCCACGCTCGCTTGCCCGCCGGTTAGGCCCAGCCTTGATGAAAGCCACGATCACGTTCGACCCTAAGAGATGCAGACGATGTGGAACCTGTTGGAAAAATTGCCCCGTGCAGGCCATCACGCCTCCGGCTTCCTTGGCCGAGGGGAACGTGCCGTCGTGGAACCGGAACAAATGCATCACCTGCTATTGCTGTGCTGAGACGTGTCCGTACGAAGCGGTGCGATTGAACGCGAATATCGCGAAGAATTTCTTCACGACTTGGCCTGGCTTATCTTGCGTGGCCACCTTGGTTGCCATCATCGTCGTGATCGCGCTACTGGCTTATTTCCTTTTATAACTCTCCTTTGTTTGCATTCGGATAATGAACGCGTGTGATATCCCTGCGTCATCACCGGTGGACCGACGAGTTTGAGCTCCAGATTACCGGGAAGCATCGATTTTTATGCCCTCACGCGATCCGTCGAGCAGCAAGCATTCTACCGTGACGTTACATGAGCAAGAAATCAGATCAACATCTCCAAGAGGATAATACCCACCGTGCTCTTCTCATTTGTGCGCATCCCGATGATGCAGACCTGCTCGCGGGCGGCTTGGCCTTGAAACTTCAAGCGAAGGGAGCCAGCGTGCGATTTGTAAGTATAACGAACGGCAACAAGGGCCATCAGACGATGGACCCGATCTCGCTCGCCAAGAGGCGATTCGACGAGGCCAAGAAAGCTGCCAAACACGTAGGCGCCGAGTTCGAAACGCTAAATATCAATGATGGTGAGGTGTGGGTGAACGATGAAAATCTTCGGAAGGTTATGCGGTGCATCCGAGAATACGCCCCCGATCTCATCATCACGCACCGTCCCAATGATTACCACCGTGACCACCGGTATTGCGGGCAGCTCGTGTTGGACGCGTCTTATATGCTTATTGTTCCCCTCATGTATCCGGAATATCATACACCATATAGGTTAATGCCGGTCATCTGCTACGCCTACGACGATTTCAACAATCCCCCATTCGAGCCTATGGTCATCCTCGACATCACCGACGTATACGAGCGCAAGGCGGCGGGATGCGCCCTCCACGAGAGCCAGATCTACGAATGGCTTCCCTATTCTATGAGCAATGAGGCATCCGTGCCCGGCCCCGAGGATGCTAAGGGCCGACGGGAACTTGTCGAAACCTTCATCCAAGCCCAATATGCATCGGCGATGATAAAGTATCGCAAGCTGGTGAAGGCTGGCTACCCTGACCGGAAGGTCAAGCAAATCGAGGTCTTCTCCATCTGCCCCTATGGCAAACAACCGGCTCTAAATGAGCTCACGGAATTATTCCCCGGTGCCATTTTCCCGAGCAAGGCGGATGTCGAAGCCGTTGTTTCCGATGTGCCCGATCTCAAGGCGCAGGTCAAGGACCTGAAGAAAGAACTCAAGGAAATGCGAGTGCGCCTCGACGCACTTGCACTTGATCCATATGAGAATGCTGACGATAGACACGATGGAGGCGAAGAGCAATAATCAAGGTTAATCCAGATATCAAAAACCTCGCGGAAATTGTAGGTGATCAATTGCGTGTCGCTAGCGGGACCAAACCACAATTTCCGAGTAAACCGATTCTCCAACCATCCTTGGCGTTATCCCTCCTTTTTCCCTTCATTCTCGCCAGTGAATGAGATCCGGAACGGCTTGAAGACCGCTGGGAGCTTCTCGTCGATGACAAGCGTGGAGATTGAGTCCTGGATCTTTCCAGTCCGGTATAGTCCTTCGATGAAAAGCCGGTATTCTGCGATACTGGCGGTCCGAACCGTGGCGAAGAGCCCATATTCCTCGCCCGTTCGGTACAATTCGACGATCTGGTTCTCGGACGCGAGAATCCCCGCTGCGATAGTGTTATATTCTGAGAGTTGCTTGGGCAGGAGCTGGAGATAAAACTTTACGTTAAAATCCGTTCTCGGGATGAGGGCGGGCATGATCTTGATCGTGAACGAGCTGATGACGCCGGCATCGACCATTGCTTTCACGCGGCGCCGTGCCTGCGAATAGGACACGGTTCCGAGCTGCGCGGCAAGCCATTCGAACGAAAACCGGACCGGATTGCCATCCGCGTCTTGAATGGCCTGCAACGCGTCGAGGATGGCCTCGTCGACCGGGTCGACCACGGGTTGGACTCCCGTTCGTTCCACGCCAGCACTCGAGGCGACATCCATGCCGCCGATCTTGAATGTCTTGATGCAGTTGATGATCTTGTAGTGCTGGAACCGGGTGCCCGTGATGATGCCGTCGACCTGCTTGAGCACTTCAGTGAATTGCTCGTCGTTTCTCGTGCAAAACTTGGCAACCAGCGAGTTTTGGCCGATAATGCCGTCGATTGATTGCACGCCGGCAATCTCGTTCAATCTCGTGACGATTTCAGGTTCCTCGGGGTTGGTCTTGATCTCGATGAAGAAGGTGCGGACCTCGTGCACGTTGGGGTTCTCGATGATCGTGTAAGTGATGAGCAGATCCTGTTCGAGTTGCTTGAGATACCTGGTCACGTTCTGGCGCGAGGCCCCGAGAAGCGTGGCGAGATCGTTGAGCGGCCTCGCTCCGTCCTCGTGCAGGAGGTTGAGCAGCCGCTTTGCTTTTTCGCTCGGCAAGATCCTTGAAACCCGACTTTGTCGTCAATTGTGTACTCTTTCTTCCCAATCTATATACCATTTTCGTCTCGAACTGGCAAGAAGGCTCGAAAGTGTAACCTTTTTACCAGCACCATCGCTTCGATAGCCTGTTCGCAGGGAGATATTTCTTCATCTCTTGGCGCTACTCAACCAAAACGTGATAACTATGTCCGAAAAACCAAATGAAGTCGAAGGAGACTACAAGGTCGCCGACATGGGCCTCGTCGAGAAGGGCAAGGAATCCATCTACGTTGCCGCTCGAAAAATGCCCGTCACCTGCAAAGTTCTCCGCGAACGATTCGCGGAAGAAAAGCCGCTCCAGGGCATCAAGATAGCCGGATGCTTGCACGTGACGAAAGAAACTGCCAATCTTGCGATCACGCTCACGGAAGCGGGTGCCGAGGTTATGCTGTGCGGTTCGAACCCGCTCTCCACCCAGGATGATGTCGCCGCCGCGCTGGCCGACATGGGCATCAAGGTCTTCGCCTGGCACGGGAACACCTCCGAGGAGTTCTACTGGTGCATTCGCGAGTGCCTGAAGCTCAGCCCGAACATCCTGATCGATGACGGTGCCGACCTGATCGTCACCGCGCACAAGGAATTCCCCGAGCTCATCGAGTCAGGGACAATTATGGCCTGCCAGGAAGAGACCACGACCGGAGTCAAGCGTTTCCACGCCATGGAGGAAGCTGGTGCCCTCAAGGTGCCCCTCTTCCCCGTGAACGATGCCCGCTGCAAGAACGAGTTCGACAACGAGCTGGGGACCGGCCAGGGCGTGCTCTCCGCCATTCAAGGCATGCACATCCTCATGGCCGGCAAGACCGTCGTCGTCGCCGGGTTCGGCCATTGCGGGTCTGGCATGGCACTGCGGGCCCGCGGCATGGGTGCCCAGGTGCTGGTCACGGAAGTCGATCCCATAGCGGCCCTCAAGGCTGTATTTGCCGGCTACCGCGTCCTCCCTATGAGCGAGGCCTGCAAGGAGGCCGACGTGATCTTCACGGTCACGGGCTGCAAAGATGTCGTTACCCCCGAGCACTTCGAGCAGCTCAAGGATGGCTGCATCTTGGGTAACCTCGGCCACTTCGACGTGGAGATTGCCACGGCAAAGCTCTACGAGATGGCCACCAGTATCACCCCTATCCGCTCAAACGTCGAAGAGGTCCTGCTTCCCAACGGCAAGAAGGTCTACCTGCTCGCCAAGGGCCGGCTCGCGAACCTCGTGCTCACGGAAGGCCATCCCAGTGAAGTGATGGATATGAGCTTTGGCCTCCAGTGCCTCGTGTCCGAGTTCATCGTCAAGAACTACCAGTCGTTCAAGCCCGGGTGCATCAACGTCCCGAAGGACATCGACGACAAGGTCGGCAAGCTCAAGCTCGCCGCGATGAGCATCAACATCGACGAGCTCACCGAAGAGCAATACAATTACATTCACGGCTACGAGTCCGGGACCTGAAAGCAAGGCCCTCTCTTCTCAACCCAATATTTCTCTTCATTTTTCGTGTTTCCCGAGATTGGCTAATGTGTTATCCAATGGGTCATTTAAGCGATAATTATTAGTAATCAAGTAGAAAAAAGGAAAATTATTGGAGATTTCGGTAATTTCTAATAATGCTTAGACCAAATTCGACGGAAAGCACAAAAAGCGTCGCGATGAGGACGTAAAATCCGACTGGAATGAGGTCAAAGGGGAAAATATACGGCACGTACATGTTACCGAATCCAAGTCCAATCGCCGCCGTGGCGGTACCGATGATGCAGAGAACGCCATACAAAAAATACGCACGAAAACGTGCACCAAGAAATGGTTTTTGGCGCTTTTCATAACTTATCGCGAAGCAGGATGCGATCCCGACCAAGATCGTGCCGGCCAAGATCAAGTACGAGTATACTTCGCCCCAGTTATCGGTAAAGCCCATGTAAATTGCCGCGGCACAAGCGAGGAGGAACGTTGCCCATGGCCACAGCAAGTTCGGCGTCGAGATCGACGAGCGCTTTTCTGGCTGGCGAATGGTCGTGGGTTCAACCACGCTAGCCTCGGTTGTTTCAGCCGGTGCGGGTTGCGAGTCCAGATTCATGTCTTCTTCTGTCATCTTGCATCATCTCTCCTTCAGGAGTAAAACTGGGCCATAAGGGTGCAGTTGCCCAGCACGTCTTTTGTGGAGAAAGGCATCATGTGCGGTTCGTGGTGCAGGTACAAGTTCACCTCGCTGTTGTAGTAGGGACTCATGATGTTACCGCTTTCCCCAGGTCCATTCACGAGCGAGGCGTGGTACCATCCAGGCGAGACCTCGCACACGAAAATCATCGAAGGCCGCCAGAACGGATCGCCGCATTCCACGCAATCTGAATCAGATTCCCAAGGATAAGGTCCGTTATTCAAAAAGTTTAATGATCCGCCAGCTCCAGCAGCCAATTGGTTTACCCAGTCGATGGTCTGGAATCGGTCCCAATTCCAGTTGGAAAAATTGCTCGATCCCGTGGCTTGCTTTAAATAATTGAGCGTATCGTTCATCGCTTCCCGGATGACATCTCCCATCGTTTCATTCACGCCCGGCGTCGATATATTGTCAAACCAGTAATGCTGGGTGTGGGAGCAGTTGGTCTGCACCATGTTGATAAACGTGTTCCATGACGGGAAGTTAAGCATGGCATTCGGCATGTCGTCTTGGATGGAAACCGGCCCCTTGTACAAGCTAAATTCGTCATCAAACGTGTAATTGTAGAACCGCTGGAAGAAGTAGTGCCAGATGGATGCTGCGGAGCTATTCCCCGCCATCTCAAAATTCCAGCTAGACAGCAACGCGATGACCCCTGAAAAATCGGTGGGATCAGCCGCTAGCGCGGATGTAACGTTGCTCATGATGTCCCGGGCCATCGGGGAGAGGATGTCCTGTTGGATGCTGCGCATGTCGTCAAAGGTCATCTTTCCTCCGTCGATCTGAGTATCTTGGATTAACTCGGCGATGCGATCCTGTCGGAACGGCTCATCAAAGCCAGGGGAGAGATACGTTGCATTATATGTCGGACTCGCTACTCGAGCATTTGCAGTAACGAAGTACCACGCCGACGGGTCTTCTATGTTGTCCTCGTGTGGAAGGTCATTAAAGGAGAGGTACTGGTTCCAATTATTCGATGCATTAGAACCGTCCATCGGAACAACACCATAGCTTGGTCCCGGGCGGATCGGGATCTTTCCAACGACCCAACACGCGATCACACCATTCAAGTCTGCATAAACAAAATTAAAGGTAGGTGAATCCCAATACTTCATCGCATCTTGGAAATCCGCGTAATCTTTGGCCAGATTGAGCTTCTCAATCGCAAGGAAAACCGTGGATGAATTCGCATTAGTCCACTTCACGGCGACCCTATAGCCGTCCACGTTTAAAACCGGTCCCAATTCTGGAGCAATTTTTACTGTGAAATCGAATGGTTTCTCACCAAGGACCGGTATTGACTCGTGGTCCATCAAGAACGGTTCCCAAGTTCCATTATAGAGATATTCAGTTCCATCAGCGCTTTCGTTAATGGAGTAATCACTCACGACGTCCACATACGACGCCGTGATACTCCACGCGATCTGGGCATTGTGTCCAATGGCGATGAGCGGCATGAGCGGGAGCGTCACCCCGGTCACGTTCAATCCGACGTCCGCCGCGCAGAGTTGGTATTGGTGCCAGATGCTTGGCGTGCTCGTACCGAGATGAGGATCATTTTCGATCATCGGGTAACCAGTGTTGGTGTGGGAGCCGGCGACAACATAGTTATTGGATCCGCCACCGAAATCAAGTGCCGAGAAGATCTGACTAAGAACGTCTCCTGGGGAAGGATCCGATCCGCTGGCGGCCGCTGGCAGTGGATCCGCTTGAGATGAATCCGGGGCCACGCCATCATAGAACTGCGGGCTGGCACCAACGTAATCGAGTTTCGGCATGTTTAGGAAGGAGGGATCCAACGTTTGATTCGGATACTGCTGGTACGAAAACAGGTCAGAGGCATTCTGCCACCCGAAAGTCGTGATTACCTTGTAGCGCGCGATTTGAGCCCACATCTCACCTAGGGTGAGTTCGGCCGAGAGCACGCCGGCCATCCCGAGAACATCGGTGGCGTTAAAATAAGGAACGGTGTACCCCTCCAACCCATTGAGGGCAAGTAACGAATATTCAAGCGGCAAGTTGCCCCGATGCGTTGCGATGTAGTAATTTGCCCCATCTACATACCGCTGGATGATATTTAGTGTTGCAGAATGGTTTACATTTAACTGCTCATAGGCAAACGTCGCGGCCCGTTGAAGTCCAATGGCCCGTAGAAATTCGTCTTGGGTGATGAGGCTGGGACCGAATATCTGGGACAGCGTGCCCTGTACAACCCGCCGCATCACGTCCATCTGAAATAGCCGGTCTTGTGCCTGAATGTAGCCTTGAACAAAAACAAGGTCACTGAGATATTGTGCATAGATGTGAGGAACGCCCACATCGTCCACATACACCTTTACGGGGGCTTCGAGGCCAGGCACATTAAACAGGATCTGGGATCCTGCCGGATTCATGTTCCTGAAGAAAAGGAGCCCCGAGAACATCCCGATAATCATGATATTTATGATAATGATGCCAGCTAGTTTTTTACGTATCATATATTACCACTCCAGCTAAACAACATTTGCATTTATAATTGAAATCATAAAAAATTTTGTACCGACTAAGTTCTCAAATCCAGCGCAAGTTATCGGTTATCCTTGTACCACACGGGGCTAAAGTATAAGGTCCCGTTCCAAAAAATTCTTCGCCTGTTGCACGAGAACGACGTAGATGGTCTCCTGACGCTTCTTAAATTACCCACACCACCGCCGCCACCGCCACCCGACATCCAGGTCCAAGCTCCCGCGTGACCTTTTTCTTGCAATCATGTTTTTATGAAGCGTGGAAACGTGCATCGCTTCAATAGCGAATAGCATGTCAATCTCAAAGCTTTTTGCAATCTCTTTATTGCATCAATTGTTCTTGATCGATAATCGATCGAAAGAAATATGCGTGTATTTATAAAAAAAAGGTTCTTAGTAGATTTATTGGATCTTAGAACTTAATTAGTACAAAATTTTATCAATAACTGAAACTAGTCATAGGAATCGGGGGATCGGAGGAACGACGTTGCCTGTGCCGGTGCATGCGTTATCTGTATTCAAATGACTTGGAATGGCGAAGGCCTTTGCTTGGACCTCAAGTACGGGTGGATTTACATCCCAAAGCCCATCGATGACAGGGTCGGCGTGCCCAAGCTCGATGCCCTGAACGTGGCGATCGACAAGCTCACCGAGGAGCAATATACTTACATCCACGGCTACGAGTCTGGGACCTAATCGCACTCGCAACTCGAGGTTCTTCTTTTAATTTTTTTTAATTAATTCTTGTCCCGCAGGGTTATATTCGCCCGACTTATCGCAATCTTTCCAATGGAATTTTAAGGCTATGCGTCATAACAAGGATACGAGCTGTATACCGGTGTTATGCTCGATCGGAATACACAACTCCGCTCGGGATTACTGAGCCCCGTATGCTAAAATCTTTAAAATGGTGTCAAATATGGGTAAAATCGTATCCTTTATCTTGATTGAAACCTCCACGAGTGGTCCACAGGAAGTTTTGGAAAGCGTCAAGGAATCGAGCCTCGTCACCGAGGCCTACATCATCTACGGCGAGTACGACGTCATCGCCCGGTGCGAGACCGATACGCTGCACGACCTCACCGATTTTGTCGTCAACATCCGCAAGAACCCCGATGTCAAGGATACCAAGACCTTGATCGCGACGAGCGGCTGAATATTATCGGATCTTTTTTTCCGTTTTTCTCCTTCCATCTCCATCTCTCGATTTTCAGACGACTAGAGGTGCCCGCGCTCAATGCCCAAGCAACGCGACAAAGAAGACTCGTTTGAAGACGATCCAAGCGATGATTGGGTTGTACTAAGCACCCGGCCTGAAGACGAGTCTGACGATCCCGCGTCCTACTGGACGTCTGATGCCATCGACCGGTTGCTCGCCTCCAAGGGCCAAGCCCGCATCCAGCATACCATCGCGGCCAAGACCCTCGACCATCTCGATGAGGTCGCACCGCTCGCCACGCGTGCCACCGGTGCTCCCAGCCAAGGTGCTGGTTGGTCTGGTGAACGCCTCGTCAGTGGCTTGGCGCTAGATGTGGGATGCGGTCTCGGGTTCTCCTCCGACATGCTGCTGGCCGAGGGCTACGTTGTCGCGGGTGTTGATATCATCCCCGAGATGCTCCTGCGCACCCGGGACCGAGATCTCGTCGAGCCGTGGCTGGTCGCAGGTCGCTACCATCCTGTCTTGGCATCGGCGACCGATCTACCATTCCGTCCCGGATCGTTCGATCTTGCCTTTTCGGTCGCCGCCTTGCAATGGTTGCACACGACTGGCGTAAAAAGTGCCCTGGCAAGAGCTGTTGCGAATGTGGTCAGCCCGAACGGCAGGCTAGGATTTCACCTCTTTCCAAAGTCAAAGGAGGATGCCATCGAACTCGGAACCATGCTCAAGGATGCGGGTTTCGAGGGGGGAATCCAAATTGACAACGTTGACAACCCGCGCAAGCGCCGGGTCTTCGTCGTGATGAAAAAAGTAGGAGAACGAAAAGTACCTAAGACATAACACGCATGATGACTTTCTTGTCCATCACGATCCAGTATTCGACCATGCAATCAACAGTGACCTTGGCCTTCAACTCCTCGTCCTCGGGGAGCAAGGCCTCGAAGGACTCGTAACTTTCTTGGTCCATCAGGCCGACCGTGTCACCCATGCTGATCACTTGGCCGGTTTTCTTTTCGATGTTGGGCACTTCGATTGGCGTGTCCGCGGGGAACGTGGAACTCGCCTTCTTGCCCGTGAACAGGCTTTCACTTTCCACGCGCATCTTGGCGTGTCCATGCTTGCCGCTCTTGGAGTGGATGGGCTCGGCGATGACGCGGTGGACCTCGCCTTCTAAAAGAAAATAATTTCCCTTCTTGAGCTGGCCAGCTTCCTTTCGAGTTACGCTCATATCGATTCATCTTTATTGCTTGTGCAAATTCGGTACAAAATATGGTCAAGGAGAATTTATGGGTATAGATAAAAATGCGGTTCGATGCCTATTTTTGGTTAATTACGCGTATTCACCCGGATCGAGGCCTATTTTTAGTCAATCGACTAATAGCCATTAATAACGTGAGACATGATTCGTCGCACGAAACGCCACGGGGATTGCTCCTTTCATGAAATCTGCCAAACATCACGGCATGTCGCTCCTGTATCATAGCAAGGCCATGGATCTCTCGTCTTTGTCGGTAAATATGGACGAGGACATCGTGCCGGTCGCTGAACCCCTTCGGAACGATCTGATCACCGCCGAGAACAAGGTTTTCGCCGATTTCGACGAGACGCTGAAAAGGTTTGGCTATATGTCCTTCAATCGTGCAATCCTGAACGTCTTCGGGAAGGACGACCTCCTGCAATCCTCGGTTTCCACGCCCGTGGGGTCGATTTACCTGTACCCGCTCAAGATCCACGGCGATACCTTCGTGTTTTCCCTTTACGTGCCAGACTTGCCCGATCTTGACCACCGCAAGATGATCCCCACCTTCGAGGCCATGCATGGCATGCTCGACGAGCTTCGCAAGATAACGCTCGTTCGCGGCATCAATTTCGAGCAGCAGGAACAGATCCTCCAGCAACACGCGAACCGGTTTATCCAACACGCGGAGATCGAGTTCCTTCAGGGTTCTTGGAACGCTGGAAAGGCCCCAAGCGCGAAAACAACGATCGATGAAATAATTGCCCTTCATTCGGCACCGGAGTTCATGCGCATCGCCATGGTGACCATGCCATGGCACGTGAATTATCTAACGAACCGGTTGGAGTTATCGGAAATCGAGGCAACCCAAGAACTGGACACGCTCGAAGAGGTTGACGAGACGCGGATCATCGATCTCACGAAACTCGCGCCACCCGTGCCACTGGTTCCCTCACTCGTCACGAGCTCGATCACGGCGTTGAATGACGCGTGGAAGGTGATCGAGTCGTCATTCGTGCCCGCGTGGAAACGGAAGCTCGTCGAGGCTTTCGTTCGGCGGTACATGACGGAAATACAGGCAAGCACCTTCACGATCGACACACCCCTGCCGGGCATCGAAACAGCCATCGACGATGCGGTGGGCGATAACCTGGAGAAACTGATCGGGTTCCTCGCCGGCGTGGATAAAAAACTCGATGATGGTGAAGAGCAAACGTTTGACTTGGCTTCCTTTACGTCCGTTTATGATGGATTCAAGGAAATCTACATCACCGTGGACGGCCAAGGAGATATTTTTGATTCAATCGCAGCGGCTTACGATGCGTGGGAAAAGACAGGTCACTATCTGGGCTCGCCAACCGCGACGTTTGATTTCAAGCAATTCGTTCAAGATATCAAGAAAACCTTGCAAAGGCTGCAGACTGCCTTCAAGCCCGTGGTGCTCAAGAACATCCGAGTGGAACTCGCTCGCCAGGTCACCTCGACCCTCGAATCACGCCTCGCCACGGAGCTGCTCGAGACGGAACGGGGCGCCGTGAAGCAGGCGGGAACGAAAATGCTCGCGAAGGCGATTGCCGACCTCCTAAAGCGGGAGGTGGAGAAGATCGCCGCGGGCGCGGAGACGAACGGGGAATCCCTGCTCGACATGGTGGGATTCTCGGTCGAGTTCACGAACATCCTGCATGAATCCACCACGGTTTTCAAGATTGATGTCGATGACCTTGTTCAGTTCGCAAATGACCTGCTCGATGACGACGCGCAGCGCGCGGCCGTCTACGTCCACGTCCAAAAGTTCGCCACCCTCAAGAGCGACATCTACTTCTTGCGAGATTTCTTGCTCAAGCCCGAAACCTTCAATCAATTCTTGGAAAAGCACGCGGCGCACTTTTACGACCCACTGAGTTTCTCGAAGCAATTTTCCGATTTCATCAGCGAGGATCTCGAACAACTGCCGCTCGATTGGGCATCCTTGGCAAGCAACTGGCTGGTGGCCTTCTCCAACCTGTACCAGGTGCAATACGCGCAAAAAGCATTCGATCGCGCCGAGTTGCTCCGCCGGTTCTTCGATTTCATCTCGATCGTCGTGGAAGGGCAGGTCAGTTTCGAGCAAATCTTTGCCATCATCACCAGCTACTCGTCTACGGTCACCGACCCGAAGGAAAAGAAAGGGCTGATCGAATACATGAAACGGTTCGAGCAAAGCCAAGGGGCCCAGGAGCAACTCCCCGCCTATCTCGAGAACAAGATCGACTCGTTCTTGAACGAGCAAGGCCTGGGATCACTCGTGGCCGCAAGCTTGGAACAAGAAGGGAGCATCGAAAGCGTGATTGCCCGGTCCGTCGAGGACCTCGCCTCGATTTCTACCGACATCATCTTGGTTCCCGCGGAAACCGTGTTTCAAGCCGAGAAAGACACACGGATCGAGTTTAAGATCTCGATCGACATGGTGCTCGATCGCCTTTCCGTCCATCTCAGCACGAACGCGTTCAAGCTCGTGGATTTCCAGCCCACAACCGGGATCGAAATCGCCGATCAGATACGCGGAGGCGAGCCCTAAGATGTCCTCGCAAATGACAAGCTCGATCAAGATGCACGAGCTCATCGGGCAGCTAGTTGCTTCTTTCAGGGACGAGACCAAGAAGGAAGAACTTCTTGCCATCGTGAGCTCGGACGAACAAACGCTGGAGAACCTGGTGAAAGCAGCGGCGTCCAATCTCCTGATCGCGGACTACAAGCTCGACTATCCTGGCGAGTCGGATGCGGAGAAAGAGACCGGCCTGTACCAAGAACTGAAATCCCTGTTCGGCGACACGATCGAGGACGAGATCAAGATCCAGGAAAAGGTCATGGGCTTCAACAATGCATTCTTCGACATGCTCCTGAAAACCCCTCGCATCAAGATGCCGGAGAAGCAAAGGGCCCTGTTCAACGACTTCGAGGGCGATCTCGTCGAGATCCTGCGCACGGTGCCGGAATATTACTTCTTCGATTTCATCGAGAATTTGATGGACATCAAGAAGGTGCTCTCCGTATCGGAAAAACCACGTGCCAAGGACGGCGACCAGCCGGGATCGGAGACCGAAATCCTGAGCTTCAGTGCGTTCCGGAATGCGCTGATCGGCTTCCTGCGCGTGCACAAGCTCAAGGATCTCGAGCTCCTCTATCAGCCCATCCGGAAGATGACCGAGATCGTGTACCACCAAGCCGTGGAGGTCCTGCCCATCTCCAAGCGGGGTCTTGACGCCTTCCTCGCTGCCAACTCGATGAAGAACGAGGTCCTCCGCATCTTCAAGGAGTCACGCGAGGCCAACGAGAGCTTGGACGAGATCGAGAAAAAGATCCAAGGTGTCATCTATGACCAGCTCAAATCCGCCGCCGAGAAATCTTCCAACGACATCATGTATTTCCTGGAAAACCTGCTCGGGATTGGATTTGATAAGGTCGTGGAAATGCTCGGAAATGCAGGTATTAAGGACCTGATCCTCTTCGCCAGCGCACTGACCATGGACTACACGATGCTGGAGTACCGGTTCAACGAGAAAGGCGTCGAACAGGCCGACATCGACCGCCTGTTGCTGTATGAGGGAAACATGGCCGAAATGGTGAAATTATCACTCGATGATTGCAAGCGCGGCCAGAAGGAATGTGGCGTGCCTCAAGAAGTGCTCGAAGCGACCACTGTCGATTCGGCCGTCACGGATTATATGTCTGGGGTGGAGAATCCTGCCCTTGACTTCATCGCCCAGGATCTTCATCTTGATAACAAGGAGCTCGTCGACCTCCTGCTGCTGGAAGTCTCTATGAAGGAAATCTGCAAAGACTTGGGCATCAAGTCGATGGACCAGCTCGTGATGCTGCTCCGTATGAAGGTATTCATCGGTACCGTCTCCCGAGAAGTGTTTTTATCAATGTTGGGCCGGCTCACGAAACAAATCGCCCGGATCATTGAATTCTTCACGATGCTTGACGATGTCAAGGCCGGGCTTGCCGGGACCGTTGCCTACGCGGCGCTTGCCAGCCGCAGACCACCGTGGGAAGTGATCAAGGAACAAGGTTCTGCCATCGAACGGATCATGTCGCTCCAAGACAACGTGGCCTACATCCTGAACACGAACGACCCCGTCGATGTGAATGCCTTCATTCACGGGAAACTCTCCAGTATGACCTTCAAAGACGCCCTCCAAGATATGAGGAAAGGAAACTCCCCGATTTACTGCGGCGTCGTCGACCACCCGATCGTGCTTGACGAGCTTGACGTGGTCTCGCAAATCTCGGCCCTCGATCTCTACTTGCGCTGGCAGGAGAAATTGCGGTCCAATCCTTGATCATTTTCAAGTTCTCCTCTTTTTCGCGGCACATCATCCTCGAATGAAATACGTTCCATCAGTTTTCATCACGTAATTATTGTTCATTTTTCCGAACAGCTTACTGTTCATATATCCGCACACTTCTTTTTTCCTCAAAATCGCGATCGTGAGAATTTCGACCGGAATTCTTCGTGGTCTGATCCAACAACTACAGCTTGGTCGGATGATATGACCATCATACTCGTTCTTTAATTGGTCCGAGGACCCATTCACGTGTTCTCCGATGCGTTCCTGTCCCGTGTGAACAAATGCGGTCGTCTGCCTTCCGTAATACCGTAATACATACGTAATACCGTAATACATCCCGTAATACATAAAAAGGCACGCTCGTAATGCTGCCATGATGAGCCAAGAGAAGCCCGTTCTCGTGTCGTTCCGTCTTTCGTCGACCGAGAAGGAATCGCTCAGGAAACTTGCCAAGGACAAAGATTCGAACGTCAGCGATTTCCTGCGCCAGTGCATCAACGGTGACACTCCTCCTTCGGAGGTGAAACCGGTCCCCAATAAAGATGTGCATATGTCCTTCCTGCAGGCCCAGCGAGATGAGCTCATCGAGGACCTGTCATTCATGTTCTCGTTTTTCCAGAAGAATGCCCCGATCCTCGACATCAACACCGGGGAACGGGCTCGCCTCCAAGAAATCCTGAAAAAAGTGAAGGAGATGCAAGTGCGTGGGCCTTGAAACCATAGACCTCGACTCCTGGGGAAAGAAGCCACCCGAGTCACCCAAGAAAAAAGCACCCCCGGCAGTAGACGGGACCGCTCGACCTGCTAGACCAAAGAAAGAACCCCGGGAAGGCGATGCTGGCCACGTCCGTGTTAAGCCAGTGCCAAGTATTCCCCTCGATGAAGTGCCCATCGATGCCCTTCGCGGGCTGTATTACCTGATCGTCGGGATGGCTGACAAGAAGCAATCCAAGACCGAGTTGCAGCGGAACTTGAAGGCCCTGCTCTCGACCCCCGAAACGTGCAAGAAACTGATGCAGGGGATTGCCAACATCGTCGACACCGAACTCGTTCTGTAACGCTGAACACTCGGCAGGTTTGAACCACCAAGAGGTCAGTTTATTAATAAAGGCAGGATCGTGAATCGTGACAATCCACGACCGTGCCTGCAAGAGTCGTCTTGGCGAAATACAATGGATAAAGACCTTATCGACCGCATCAGGGGTAAACAGGTGATATTCTTCGTGGGCGCCGGCATCTCGATGATCCCGCCGTCTTGCCTGCCAAGCTGGTGGCAAATCAACCACGCGATCCTCGATGCCATTGCGGACGAGGCGAGCACGATCGCGAGCGGGTCCCGGGAACTTGCCGACCTCATCAAGCAACGGGAGGCGGATGGAAAGCTTCCGCCGGAATTCGTGGCAGAGATCATCACGAATCGGTTCGGGGGCTCGTATTTTGATGTCTTGAATTGTCTTGAAGGGGACACGCCCAACAAGGTGCACCTGTGGTTGGCAACGCTAGCAGGTGCAGGCCTTCTCAAGGCGATCATCACTACGAACTTCGACACACTAGTCGAACGGGCGTTCGAATCGCTTGGCATATCGTTAATCGTTCTTGTTCACCCGGAAGATTTTCAAGCTGCTTTCGACGGAATGGCGAGGGATGGCAGCGAACTGGAGACCTGTTTGCTCCTGAAACTGCACGGGACGGCGATCGAGCCTAAAACGTGTGTCGACACCCTCGCCCAACGCAAGAAAGGCTTGCACCCAGCCGTCGATGCGTTGCTCCAATCCCTTGGCTTACAGGCCACGTGGCTATTTCTCGGGTACTCGGGTGCGGATCTCGATGCGGAACCCAATTACCTCGGCCTCCGCGGGCGCAGCGCCAGCGCACCCGGCTTTGTTTGGGTACAACGCCCCGGCGTCGATCCTCTCATGGCCGTGACCGATCTTGCTACCTTGTATGGCGATCGCGGCCAGATCACGGTCGGTGAGCTGCCTGCGTGGCTCGATGACCTCCAAGTCCTTCTCAGTGAACAAAACAACGATTCAGATATGAAAGGCACGCCGCAAGAAATGGAGCTCTCGGGCGATCAGATCGATGCCATCGAGAAGGCATCGGCACAAGCAATCCACGAGGCGACCAAGAAGTGGGCGGTGGATCGAGGGACGGGGGAATGTTGCATCGTCCTATCCGACATCGCCATCCAAGCGGGGTTCAAGGAAGAGGTCGAGCCCCTCCTGCGCCAGCTCATCGAACAGCCGGGTGAAGGCTCGATGACGGCCTTTGGCAATGGCTTGCTTTACCAGGAACTCGGGGAACTAATGAAGAATTTCGGTAAGAACCGGGAAGCTTTAGGATACTTCCAAACGTCCATACAATATTTTCAGGAAGCGAACTCCGAGGATGGCATGGCACAATCCTCGCAGGACGCGGCCCAAACCCTGCTCGCCCTTGGCTATTACGAAGAAGCAGAGAAAATTTTCAAGGGTTACTTGGAATACACGCGACCGCGAAATGATCCTGATGAACTTGCAACTGCCTTGGTCAGTATCGGTGATTTCTTCAAGGAAATGGGCAAATACAAGGATGCAAGCGATAGTTTCGAAGAAGCACGCGATATTGCAACCCGAAACGGGCTCGAATTGCTCAAGGCGCACAGCGTGCTCGGAGTAGCCGAGATCGCGAGTATTCTGGGGCAGGTTGACCCAGCCACTGCCGGGATGCAGCAAGCAATCGAGATCTATGACCGGCTCGGGCACCGGACGCTCGAATCAGAAGCCATGCGCCAGCTCGCGCGCCTCCGCCTGATGCAGGGTGATATAGAGGAAGGATTGGGCCTGCTCGACAAGGCGAAGGAAAACGCCTCAATCGAGGGCAACAAGGCACGGGCCCTCAGGGCAGACCAAATCAGGGGCGAGTTTCTCCTCCGCGAAGGGAAATATGCGGAAGCGGAGACGATCCTGCGAGAGAGCGCGGAACAGGCCGAGGCGATCGGTGACTTCAACCTAGCCGTCGTGATCTGGCAGGACGTCGGGCAAACACTGGTATCCGAGGGCAACTTGGATGCCGCTTGGGCATTGCTGCAGAAGGATCTCACCACGGCCGAGGACCACGGCCAAGAAGTGCGGGCAGCCGGACTGAAAGTCAACCTTGGCACCATTGCCGAGCAGCGGGGGGATCCGGTCGCGATCGAGCTATACGGACAAGCGGCCGAGGTGTTCGATCGGTGCAACGATGTCGAAGCGCTGGCCGGCGCGAAAGGAAACATCGCAAACCTATACTATCGCCGTAACGAGTTTACCCACGCGAAGGACGTATACGAGGATGTCCTCCACATTTTCGAGAACCTGAACTTCGTGGACGGCATCATACGAACGTTGCAGAATCTCGCAAACGTCACTTACCAGCTTGGACAGATAAACGAAGCAAAGGACTATTACGTGCGATCCATTCAAAAGGCAGAAGAGTTCCACCAAATCGGCTTGAAAGATAGCTTCCAGATGAACCTCGCGAGCGTCCTCTTCCAACAGGGTGATCTCGCAGCTGCGCTTGACCAATACGAAGCAACATATGCGTCCAGCACGGAGCGAGGCGACTCGAGCCTGGCAGGAATGGCGAGCTACTATGCTGCGCTGGGGCATGTTCGGCTCGGAAACTTTCCTGCTGCTGCGGAAGCATTGCAAAAGGCCCTGTCCGCTTGGGATAAGCTCGACGAGCAGCCTGCGCAGTATAAAGAGGTCCACGCCTTGTTACAACAGATCTTGGCGCAACAGGCCGGCTGAGCTTAAAAAATTTAGAAGTAAGTGGCGGTCGAACTTTCTTTTCTTATTGACGATGCCAAACAAGGGGCGTGCGGTGCCCCATGCCGCCCAAAGTTAAATACCAAAAACTCCTTTCTTGATCAGCGCAATTCCGCGTGACGACCATGGTTCTTGAAAATTTCCGAAAGGGCCTGAACGACGCGATCCGGGCGCTCAAGAAGCTTCCCAAGATCGATCAGGAATCGTTGACCGAGTTCATCGACACGCTGAAAAACTCGCTCATCGAAAGCGATGTCAACGTCGATCTCGCGCAGGCAGTCGCAGACTCCATCATGAAGCAGGCGTTCGACCAGCACATTGCAGAGGGCGTCACGAGGGAGGATTTCATCGTGAAGCTGGTGCATGACCAGCTCACGAAATTCCTCGGTGAGAAGCCGGCCCCGGTTCGCGTATTGAAAGGAAAAGAGAATATCATCCTTCTGGTCGGCATACAAGGCTCGGGTAAGACCACCACGGTTGCAAAGTTAGCCAACTATTACAAGAAGCGGAACTTCTCGGTCGGCTTGGTTTGCACCGACACGTGGCGGCCGGGTGCATACGACCAGCTCAAGCAGCTTGCCGATCGGATTGAGGTCCCCATGTACGGCGATCCGGCCGAGAAGAACGCCCTGAAACTTGCGACAGAGGGCATCTCGCACTTCTTCTCCGGCAAGGACAAGCCAGACCTGGTCATCGTGGACACGGCCGGGCGGCACAAGGAGGAAAAATCGCTCATCGCCGAGATGCGCGACATCGAGGCCAAGATCCAGCCCAACGAGACCATCCTCATCATCGACGGCACGCTCGGTCAGACCGCCTTCAGCCAAGCCCAAGCCTTCGCCGCCAACACGGCCGTCGGCAGCATCATCGTCACGAAGCTCGACGGCACGGCGAAGGGTGGTGGTGCCCTGTCGGCATGCGCGGCGACCGGGGCGCACATCAAGTTCATCGGCACGGGCGAGGACATCGAGGACCTCGAGCTGTTCAATCCCAGTGCCTTCGTCGGCGAGTTGCTCGGCGTGCCGAACATCGAGGGGTTGCTGGAGCGCATCGAGGAAGCGGAGATATTTGCCGACGAGGAGACCCAGAAGCGGATGCTCAGCGGCAAGCTCACGCTCGACGACATGCTCGTGCAGCTAAAGCAATTCAAGAAATTGGGTTCCATGCAAAAGGTCCTCGGCATGCTCGGGATGGGCAACCAGCTCCCGCCCGAGTTTAATGACGTGGCGAAGGACCAGATCAAGAAGTGGGAGATCGTCTGTTCGAGCATGACCAAGTATGAGCGAGAAAATCCCACAGAAATAAAAGGGAATCGCATTACACGGGTTGCAATCGGCTCCGGGGCCAATCGCAGCGACATCAAGAAGTTACTCACGCAATTCGATTCCATGAACAAGTTTATGAAGAAATTCAGCAAAAACCGCAAGATGATGTCCAGCTTGGCCAAGGGGCAGGGATTTCCCACGGGCAAGGGCGGCATGCCCGGCTTTCCTGGAGGCGGAAAAGGCCTTCCAGGCGGTTTTCCCGGCCAAAAAATCAAGAAAATCAAGCTCTAACCGGGGCCCGAGCTAATGCCCTTCTCATTTTTCTTCGAATTTCCCTCCTTCCCGGTTATTACCAAGCAGGCAGTCGATCGTGGCGAAATCCCTGATGACGCGGCTACTTTTTGCGATATCCTGCGCGCCGTGTATTTCAAGTCGAACGTCATGCGCAAGGAACGGGACGCGTGGTTCTTTTTCGCCGGAGATGGCTTGATGCTCCGGTTCGACGGGACGACGATGCGTTATCTGGGGCCTGACGAGCGCAGCATGCTGATGCTCCTGCTCAAGGTCCTGGAGGCCAGCGGCACAGCAACTGGCTCCGCCGCGAGCGACCAGCCGTGGCGGGAATCGACGCCAGGGCTATCGTGGTGCCTGGAAGCATCTATCGAAGGCGGGATCGAGAGGTTTGCGAGCGAGCATCCCCGGGCCCGGTGTGTTCGTCCCGAGTTCGTGGCTACAACGCAGCCCTCCGATATCGTGCTCCGCATTCCTGCCGAATTAAGGACCCCGGAAGGACTTGATGAATTTGGGTTCCTCTTTGCCGGCGAGAGCGGCTCCCGCGAAGTTATTAGCATCCCCGTGCGATACGTAAGCGACTCGACCGCGTTCAAGATCCTGATTCTAAACCTGATCGAAGACAATTTCCCCGCGACGCAGCCATGCAAGCAGACATAATCGTGGGCAACGCCCGGTTTTTCGACTCGGCATCCCGTTCCTTCAAGACAGGCACCATTGCCATCAAGAACGGCCAGATCCTGTCCACGAACGCGAAGGGAGATATCGACGCGGATACGAAGGTCGACGCGGCGGGCAAGCTCGTGCTTCCCGGCTTCGTCGATCTTCACGTGCACCTCCGCGATCTCGAGCAAAGCTACAAGGAGACTATTGCAACGGGCACCAGGGCCGCGATCCACGGCGGCGTTACGTCGGTGCTGTGCATGCCGAACACGAAACCCCCCCTCACGACCCAAGCCGCGGTGCTCGAGTACATGGCCAGGGCACGACAAAGTGCGTGCTGCAACGTTGCCTTCATGGCAGGCGTTCCCGAGGATCCCGACGATCTCGCCCGGTTCAAGGAGGCGGGCGTGCACGGCATCAAGATCTACATGGAACATTCTCTCGAAGGCTTCGATTGGGACGACGATGCGGTCCTCCACAAAGCGCTCGAAGCGATCTACGGCGCGGGGCTTCCCGTCCACGTCCACCCCGGGCGCGGGCACGACAGGCAGGCCGACCAGGTTCGTTTTCAGGATCTCCTCGACGAGGGGATCCCCCCGCTCGTGGCCCATTCCGCGTTGTTTTCTGACGATCTAGAGGCAGCGGGCCTGGATCGGATGCTCCGCCTGACCGGCTCCATCGCAGATGGCGATTCAAGCCTCCAACCGCGGCTCCACGCGTGTCACGTGTCGTCGCGGGCCGCGATCGAGACCCTCCAGGCGTGGAAGCCTGAAATGGGTGGGCTGCTCTCGTCGGAAGTGACGCCCCACCACCTCTTCCTGAACAACGAGATGGCATTCGAGCCTGCGACCGTTGCCAAGGTCCTTCAACCGCTCCGGGCACCTGCCGAGACCGATTTCTTGGTCGAGCAGCTACGGAACGGCACAATCGATGCCATCGCCTCGGACCACGCACCCCATTCCGAAGAAGAGAAAGCGGCCCCGTTTTTCGACGCGCTCTCGGGATTTCCCTCGCTCGACACGCACGTTCAGTTCCTTCTTTCCGCTTTTGGCACACCCGTCCCGTGGGATCTCATCATACGGCGGTGCTGCGAGGCTCCGGCGGCCATCTTGGGCGTCGGGGACAAGAAAGGCCAGATCCGCTCGAAATACGATGCCGACATCGTGATCGTCGAGCAAGTACACTCTACCTCCATCGACGTGGATTCGTTCCAGAGCCAGTCCAAGATGAGCCCGTTCGCACTTGCTGGAATGGCTCTCGAATGGCGGGTCGTGCAGGTGATCGTGGATGGCGTGCTCGCGGTGGACGACGGCGTTCCCGTCGAGGCTCCGTGCGGTCGCCTGATCCTCGGCTCGCGGGCCAACATCGATTAATCAGTGACGTTATCTATTGATCAATGATGGGCATGATTGATCCCTGCTACCGATTGCTCGTTGAGCAAAAAATCGCCGACTTCCTCCGCGAGGACGTGCATTTCGAGGATGTCACCAGTGCCCTGATATCGGCTAATGAAACTGGTTCAGCAATCATCGTTGCCAAGGAAGATGGCATCATCTGCGGGCTGGCAGAAGTCGAGATCCTTTACGCGATTCTCGGCTGCACTCTCGAAGCAAAAAAGGTAGACGGCGAGCCAGTGGAGAAATCCGAAGTCGTGGCCACGATCTCTGGTCCGATCCGTGCGCTCCTGCAGGGGGAGAGAACGGCGCTGAACCTGCTCATGCATCTCAGCGGCGTGGCCACGAAAACCCGCGAGTTCCAAGCCATCGTGGAGCAAGAACGCGTGAATCCCCGTTGCAAGATCGCCGCCACGCGCAAGACGATTCCGGGCCTCCGGGTGATGGAGAAGCGGGCGGTCAAGATCGCGGGTGGTGACACGCACCGGTGGGACCTGGACGACATGGTGTTGCTCAAGGACACGCACCGGTCGTATTTCGGTGACGTCGCGGGGATGGTCGCAAAGTACAAGGCCGAGACCTCCTTCACGAAGAAGATCGAGGTCGAGGTGGAGACCGTCGACGACGCCCTGCTGGCCGCCCAAGCAGGCGCGGACATCATCATGCTCGATAACATGACCTTCGAGGACATGAAAGAGGCTTTGGCCGCCATCGAAGCCGCGGGGCTGCGTGGCTCGGTCATCATCGAGAGCTCGGGCAATGTCGACGTGTCAACACTTCCCGAGCACGCCCATACAGGTGTCGACCTGATCAGCACGAGCGCCATCACGCTCAAGGCGAGGGCACTCGACTTTTCCCAAGAGCTGATTCCGTGAAATCCCGGTTTTACATTCCAAGTCTTTGTGATACCTTGGATGCTGAAAATATTGGAGCACATAAATAGATAGAATTGCATTATGCGCCTAGGAAGAATCGGTGCATTCATTATGACGATTCTGCTCAAATTCGAGGGCGGCAAGGTCTTGGAACCTCTTTTTACGATATTCAAGCAAGACAGCTCGGAAGAGGAATTTTGGAGCTTTGCGAACGAGGATATCAAATGCGAACTGAAAGATGAGGTGCTCGTCATTGATTCTCCTGCAAATCAGAAACACGAAGACATTTTCTCGCTTTTACTCACGCTATTCAGATATTATCTCGTGAACACGGGACTCGGAAAGGCCTTTGGATCCCGATTCGTGATGCGATTATCTGAACGATGGAACCCGGAGCCAGATTTGCTAGTCATATTGAAAAATAAACTCGAAAATCTTGAAGGTGGTAGGTTGCAAGGGCCTGCAGACTTGGTCATTGAAATCCTTTCTGATTCCACCAGAAAAACGGACCTCGAGGAGAAGATTCCTCATTTCTTGAGCGAGGGGGTGCAAGAGATTTGGATCATCGATCCCGCAAATGAATCCATCGTCGTGGAATGGGTTGATGGCGAGATCAGCTACTATGACCCAATGTCTACCGATGTAATCGCCTCACGCGTCCCGCGAAGCCTGCATATCAGGGTCGAGTGGATCTGGGCCCGAGACCTTCATCCCACGAAGGAAGATTTGCAGGATCTTCTTGGTTAATTGTCTTTTTTCTGCTTCTAGGAACGCGTGGCCTCCAACATTCTCCCTTGCCCGAGGGCCTCTTACGTCTAGAGATACCGCCGGGAAAGCTTTAGTAACCATGGACAGGGTCTCTTTACCGTTCACCAATCCATCATTCAATGTCCCGGGTGAAAGCCGATTTCAAACCTATCCTATGTCGCATCCATTTTTGCGCTGGCTTATCCATTCATAAGTATCGTGCCGTTGTTCGTCATTTTCATTCTCCTTCTTCGCGTCTACCTGAAGTCACGTCAATGGATGTTCTTCCAGCTCGTGGGCGAATCCTTTCTTTTTATATCATATATAATTATCTATCTCGCGTCTGTCGTGACGCGAATAGAGGCACTGGCCGAGACGTTGTTCATAATCTCCGAGATCATCGAGCTGATCGCGTTGGTCGTGTTCATGGCAATTTTCGCGTCATTCGAGGAGAACAAGTCCTTCTCACCACGCGTGTCGGGTTTCGCCCTTCTTGTCGCGCTCACTATCGGTAGTTTGCTCGCGACCGGTTTCGCGGGGCTGGACGCGACCCCGTTAGTGACAAAGCTGGGATTGACCTACATCGTGCAGCTCCTGCACGATGATTTCACTGCCCTCTTGCTCCTGGTGCTGGCCGTGTTCACGTACCTGTGGATCTTCATCGCATTTGTCCGGACGATGCACGAGACCAAGAACCGGGCCCAGCGACACCTGCTCACGTGGCCTTTTGGAGGTATCTTCCTCTCCCAGATCGGTGGCGTGTTCGGGCCGGTGTCCACGAACTCCCAAGCAACCAAGTTCTCCCTCGACATCATCATCGGTCCCGGACTAATGGGCATCGTTCGGATCTTTGGGATTTGTATGATCGGCGTCGCGTTCCTTCGCGTGGCCAAGTACCCGTGGTTGCTCCAGCTCCAGAAGATGCATCTCCTTCTCGTCTACTCGCGAAACGGCTTGGCCCTGTATTCCAAGATATTCCGACAGGACATCGACGATCAAGACGTGCAGCTGCTCGCCGGGGCCATCTCCGCGGTGGCCCAGCTGTTCAAGGAGTCCACGAAAACGACGGCGCCCATCGAGGCCATCAATTTCAGGGGGAAGGTGGTTAGGTTCATCGACCGGGGCGATTTCGTGTCGGCGACGATGGTCGATTTCTCGTCCCAAGCCTCGGAAATGGCTCACGAGAACTTCACGAAGGAGTTCGAGACGAAATTCGCCGCCGAGATCGCCGGGTTCAACGGCAACGTGACGCAGTTCTCGTCGGCGGAAGAAATCGCCGCGAAGTACTTCTCGTAACCGATTTTCCTAATTTTTTCGCTCCTCGCTTTTTCTGCTCATGCCTGAATCGTGGGCGCGTTTAATTCTTCGTGTCCGGCAGTGATCCAAGGTCCAGCATGCAAAAATAGAAAAAAAGTCGTAAAAATTTCACCCTAACTACCATCTTCAAGATTTGGTAGTTTTTTTTTCAAGGTACCTGCAACGAGTCCCGCCACACCTAGGAGCATGACAATTCCGAACGTGAACCCGCCGAAAGATATGGTTGGGCTCGGGCTCACGACCGTCACGATGACCGTGTCTAGGACCGAGCCTCCATACCCATCTGTCGCGACGATCGTGTAATTATAGGTGCCATCCGATAACCCATCGACGTTAACTATTATGGGCGTGCCGTTGGTCCATGAACCAGTGTCTATAATCGTGCCGTTGCGGTAAATCGTGTAATTCGAGGTGGAGATGCGAGTATCCGATACTGTCCACGAAATACTATTGCCTGTTGCGCCGTGCGAGTAAGACACATCCGATGGATGCGTGATGGTTGGAGGGACGTCCGTGACCACCACGGTGACCGTGCCGTTTACAGACTGGCCCAAGCCGTCGAAGGCTTCGATGATGTATGTGTAGTTTCCTTTAGACAACCCGTCGACATTCAGCGTCACCGGCGTGCTGTTGGTCCACGAACCGTTGGTAACCGGCGTACCATCGCGATAAACCAAGTAGCTCGGATTATGCGTGCCCATGATCGATGCCATGATGGTCCACGAGATGCTGTTGCCAGTCGAGCCAGCGGTACATGTTGCACCCGACTCGTGCGTTATGGATGGGCCAAAAATCATCGGCAGGCAGTACATGTAGTCGTTTAAACTTCCCACGTACACGTGCCCTTCCGCTATAGCGGGGGAAGAATAAACATTGTTGCCCGTGTTGTAAGACCAGACCAGCGTGCCCGTGGCAGCATTCAAGCAGTAAATTTTGTCATCATAACTTCCCACATACACGAACCCGCCAGCGATGGCAGGGGAAGAATACACGCCTTGGCCGGTGGTATAATTCCATACCTGTGCTCCAGTGATTGCATTCAGGCAGTACACCCTGCCATCAAGGCTTCCCACGTACACGTTACCACCCGCGAAGGCCGGGGAACAGGGCACGTTACCGGTCGTGGTGTAATTCCATAACCCCGCGCCAGTGGTGGCGTTCACGCAGTGTACCATGTCATCATCGCTTCCCACGCACACGCGCCCGCCTGCGACGGCGGGCGAGGACCACACGTAATTGCCCGTGGTACAACTCCATACTTTCGCACCCGAGCTGGCATTCAAGCAGTACACCTTGTGATCAAAACTACCCACGTATACCAGCCCACCCGCGATTGCGGGCGATGATCCCACGTAAAGGCCCGTCTCGTAAGACCAGTTGAGCGCTCCCGTGGTAGCGTTCAAGCAGTACAAGAAGTCATCATCGCTTCCCACGTACACTCGACCGCCTGAGACGGCAGGAGAAGACGTAATAAGGCTGCCCGTCCTGTAAGACCAGTTCAACGCGCCTGTGGAGGCGTTGAAGCAGTATAGGTAGTCATCATAGCTTCCTACGTAGGCAAAACCGCCCGCGATGGCTGGCGATGATTCCCGCACGTTGCCACCCGTGGTGTAATTCCATATGCGTCCCCCAGTTGTGGCGTTCAAGCAGTACACGTTGTCATCTCCGCTTCCCACGTACAAACGCCCGCCAACGACGGTGGGAGACGAATACACCATTCCACTCATGTTGCGGGACCATGTGAGCCCTGTCGATTGCACCGGCGTCGTCGTGGTCGTGCCCGTGTGGTTGAGCGAGTCGTGGAACATGGGCCACTCGTCGCCCGTCGGATTGCTGTTGATCGGTGCCGTGGCAGAAGGCGTTATTACAGGCGAAGCTTGCTGGAGTGATCGATTCGAGCTCTGCGTTGCCAAAACTGAAATCGATGCAGTAGCGAGCACGCAAAGCACCACCATGATGCTGAAACCCGCGATGGTCGAACGACGCGACGTTTTTCCGTTCTTCATGTTTCGTTCTATCATTTTATTTCATTGTAAAAAGTTTACGATATCTGCACTGCATTCCATTGATAAATCATTCGAAAACATGGTATAAGAACGCCGCAACGTTGGCCAGTTCGAAGTCGGGTAAAAACTTGACCTTATATTTCATAAGCGAATTTATATAGTCTGGTTTCAATCCACCTTCGGGGACCACGCGACCTTTTCAACAAGAGGCGCATTCATTCCTCACGGAATGGCACCTTATACTTGTCGGGTCCTCGACCTGTTTGCGGGCGCGGGTGGCTTGTCGCTGGGATTCGAGCAAGCCGGGTTCCAGATCGCGGCGGCCGTCGAGTTCTGGGAACCCGCCGCCCAGACCTACCGCCGGAACAATCCTGACGTGAGGCTATTCCAATCCGACATCCGTGATGCCGACCTGAAAGCCGAGATCAAGGACCTGCACGCGCAGGAACCTTTCGACGTGATCATCGGCGGCCCGCCCTGCCAAGGGTATTCAAACGCGGGAAACCGGAACCCCTTAGACCCGCGTGGCAGGCTGTACCTCGATTTTTACCAGATAATCAAGGACTTGCAGCCACGATCATTCGTGATGGAGAACGTGAAGGGGTTGGTGAGTATGAAGGCCTTACCGCCACGTATGCTGCCGGACCAAGAGCAGTCCATCACGTCCGATCTCGCCGCCATCCAGCGGTTCAAGGACCTGAAACGCTACGGCGCCCAGCGAGCCCTTGACAAGGACGAGGCAAGGGAATACCGTACCTTGTCGGGATCGGTCGCGGAAAAAGCGAAGGATATCAAAGCGAATCTGGTTCCCCTCCTCCCTGCCATCGTTGATCTTGCGCGTGATGCGGGATACTCGGTAACTTGCAAGGTTTTAAACGCGAAAGATCACGGTTCCCCGCAGGCCCGGGAACGCGTTTTCATCGTCGGCCTGAGGAATGACCTCAATCTCAATTTCATGTTTCCCGAAGGCGGTGATCAGCCCTGCCGCACGGCCCGGGACGCGCTGGACGACCTGGTGGGAAAGCCCGAGGGCTACCTTCCCAACCACGATTTCACGCGCCACAAGGCAGACTTCGTCAGGCGGCTTCACGACGTGAAGCCCGGCGAGACCGTGTACGCCCATTACTCCGACGCGTGGTGGCGGCTGGTCCCGGACAAGCCCGCCCGCACGGTCAAGGAGAATCACGGCGGCGTGTTCGTGCATTATGCCGAGGATCGCGTGCTCACGCCGCGGGAGCTTGCCCGGCTCCAGGACTTTCCCGACACGTTTGTCTTCGAGGGCACGAAAAGCGTGGTGCTCAAGCAGGTCGGAAACGCCGTGCCGGTCAACTTGGCACGGGCCGTCGCCGAGTCATTGAAAGAGTGCCTGCATTGATGTAACTTCGTAACTGCAAAACTGAGATCGATTAACGCAAATGGATTTCTGTATAATTGCGAAAGGATTGTAGTCTATGTAATCATTGCTGATCCCAAGTAGACTTGCGGTTTCACCAGTTCATCGAGATGCCTCGCGAGTTCATCGACATCCCTCGTCTCCACCGCTATCTGGGGCAACCCGGCCGGGAGGATCGTGGCATCGAACCACGACACTTCCGGTGAAACTCCCTTCATCTTTAGGTAAATATTTATTCCCGCGTTGAGCTGCCGGTCGATCCTCAACCCGCATACCGGGCACTCGAACGTTTTCTCGCTCCTTAGGGCTTTGTTTGTTTTCCCGCATCTGCTGCAACGTTTCGAGGTGTAACAGGAATGATGTCGCGAAACGCCTGAAAACTATGAACGACACGAAAGCCTGAAAACTATGAACGACACGAAAGCTCAATTTGATAAACTTGTTGAATTCATGGAACAACAGGCCATTTTTGATTTGAATGAGATTAAATCTTTTTTTTCGTCGGGCACGAAACACCTCACGAAGGCTTGCAAACTTTTTGCCGTGCGGTGGAATACATAGACTATTGAGCCCGGGATCAAAAAGGTTTATATACAGCTAAATAGAACGTTAACCAAGTTGCGTGCATCACCCTGTTATTGCACGTGGCTTAACAAGACACCTCACGGCACGTAATTTGCAATTCTACAAGGCATTTGGCTACCTTGAGCGACGCGTGAAAGGCGGGTGACGCCGCTTTTCCCGTCCTTTCTTTTCTCATTTATGTCTTTGGTTGGAACGGGGATCCCCCGTCCGTTCCCGGTGGCAAGCTGATTTAAGGTCCGCGCGTGCAACCACGAACCAGCAAAAAGCTATTATTCAACGGCACGAGATGGCAACGATGGTCGTGGAAAAAATCTCCTTGGACGGCACCTGGACGTTGCAGAACGAAGATGGGTCCTTCAGCCTCGACGCGCAGGTACCCGGTTCGGTATTCGAGGCCCTGATCGAAGAAGACATGATCGTGGATCCGTTTTACGGCGAAAACGAACGAATCGTATCGTGGGTTTACGAGTCATCGTGGTCATTCGAGCGCGTGTTCGAAGTCCCCGAAGGCTTCCTCCAGCACGAGCACGTGCTCTTACGGTGCCACGGCCTGGACACGGTCGCCACCGTGCAGGTGAACGGAACCATGGTCGGCTCGGCAGCGAACATGTTCATGGTGCACGAATTCGACATCAAGCACGTCCTCGTTGCGGGCTCGAATACCATCACGATCGTCTTCACCAGCCCGACGAAGGCCGCCATGGACGAAACGAGAAAGCACCACCTGCGCCTTGGAGGCTTGGTCGGGGGGGCGATTCCAGGCGTGCCGTATCTCCGGAAGGACCAGCGGTCGTTTGGATGGGACTGGGGCCCTCGCCTCCCCGATATCGGTATCTGGAAGAGCATCGAGGTCGTCGGCCACGACGGTGCCACGATCGAGTCGGTTCAGGTCCTGCAAGCCTTTGACTATTCCTCCAACCCGTCAGACGTGAAGGATCCGGGCGAACTCACCGATTTGCGGATCGTGCGTGCCACCCTAGAGGTTAACGTGGAAGTGGGCGAAGCGACGGCCAAGAGCGGGCTCGACGTGTCTGTTGCACTCGCCGGCCCAAGCGAACTCGATGAGGTGCAACGCGTAACCGCCACAGAGTCGACGGTCATGTGCACTTTCACCGTGGACGATCCCGCGATGTGGTGGACCCACGATCTCGGCGAGCAACCGCTATACGCGATCACGGTATCCATCATCGATTCTGACGCTGTCGTGGACACGTCCGTCCACGCCGTGGGGATCAGGGACATCCAGCTCGTGCGGACCCCCGATCGGTGGGGAGAGACCTTCTACTTCCGGCTCAACGGCATCCCCGTGTTTGCGAAGGGCGCCGACTGGGTACCCGTGGACAGTTTCATCACCCGGGGTCGAAGGCTCGGCCTTTACGAGCGACTCTTGCAGGACGCGAAACGCGCAAACATGAACGCCATCCGGGTCTGGGGTGGCGGGATCTACGAGGACGACGCGTTCTACGACCTGTGCGACCGCTTCGGCATCCTCGTGTGGCAGGACTTCCCGTTTGCCTGCGCGATCTATCCCCCTTGGCAGGAGTTCGTCGATGTCGTGCGGAGTGAAGCCATCCAGAACGTCAAGAGGCTGCGGAACCACGCATCCCTGGCCATCTGGTGCGGTAACAACGAGGACGAGCAATTGAAAAGCGTGTACCTGACTCACCAGCTGCTTGGGAAGCCATGGCTCCGGAAATCGTTCGACCAGGGATATCTTTACATGTTCGAGGAGATGCTCCCGTCCATCGTGGCTGACCTCGATCCAAAGCGCCCGTACTGGCCCAGCTCGCCGTCGAAGGGCATCGGAAGCAAGGAGCGCGGCCTGCTCAAGTCAAACCTGCCCGATCGAGGCGACTCGCATTTCTGGAAAGTATGGCACATGAGTGCCCCGTTTGCCGAGTATCGCGATTTTGACTCGCGGTTCATGTCGGAGTACGGCTTCGAATCGTTCCCGGAGATGAAAACCATCCGAGCCTTCACGGCGCCCGAGGATTACGACTTCTTCTCCCCCGTCATGAAAAATCACCAGAAAAACTCGGCGGGAAACGGCAAGATCATGAAATACATGAAGCGCCGATTTGCGATTCCCCCCGCGTTCGTGCAGCAGGTGATGCTGTCCCAGATAACTCAAGCCGAGGCCATCGAATACGGCATCGAGCACTGGCGTCGAAACCGTAATGATTTCCACTGCATGGGATCGCTCTACTGGCAGCTGAACGATTGCTGGCCCGTGGCCTCGTGGTCGTCGATCGATTATTACGGCCGCTGGAAGGCACTCCACTACGTTGCCGCCCGCGCCTACCGCCCGTTCGTCGCGTCGGCGAGAGAAGAACGCGACAAGGTGGAATTCTGGGTGGTCAATGATGGCAGGTCGCCCAGGGCTGGCAAGCTCGAGTGGAGGATCGCCGATGCCGAGGGGAAGGTGCTGCTCTCCGGGGCGAAGGTCGAATCGGTTCCCCCGTGCAGCGCTGCGCTCGTCGACACCGCTGACACGGCTGCCATCAACAAGGATCCAAAGGCCATGGCAGGACATGTCATCTTCTTCTCGTTAGCCGCCGAGGACGGCTCGATTCTCCACCACGGCTTCCGCCTGTTCGGGGACCCGAAAGACTTCCCGATCGCCAACCCGCACTTGGAGGTCACGGGGAGCCTGGAGGATGTGGGGGATGGAAGTATCCAATACGAATTGAACATCACGGCCTCTTCGATCGCCCTCTATGTTTATCTAGACTCAGAAACGGTTGACTTCCTCGCGTCGGACAATTTCTTCTCCCTCGACGCGGGCGAAACTCGCACAATCGTCGTCGAACCGGTTACCCTGCCGCTCGGCGATGAGGCACCCGCGGGCCAAGCGTTCCTTGATGCCATATCGGCCAAATCCCTCTTCGACCTGGTGAAAAAATGAGCGGCGCCGTCGGATTGATCGGGATCGGGCTCGTCGGATCCGGGCTCGCCGCGAACCTGCTGCCAGCCGGGTTTGACGTGATCGGGTATGATATCGATCCCGATCGGCTGGCCGCGTTCGCGACTGCTGGCGGCACCCCCGCGACATCAGCTGCTGACGTGGCCGAACACGCCACGCGGGTCTTGCTCTCGCTGATGACCGTGGACATCATCCGCGACGTACTCTTCGGGGCTGACGGCATCCTTGCATCGCCAGTCCTCCCCGCCATCATCATCGACACGTCAACGTGCTTGCCGAACGATTCGACGGTTTTGACAGGCGAGCTCGGGGGATCGGGCATTGCATACATCGATGCTCCCATATCGGGTACCAGCAGCCAGATCCGGGCCAAGCAGGGCACTTTTCTCGTCGCGGGTGATTTCTCCGCGATCGAGCAATGTACCGATATCTTCGACGCGATCGCGGGCCAGCGGTTCGATGTCGGTCCCTCGGGCAACGGATCGCGCGTGAAGCTCGCCATCAACCTCGTCCTCGGCCTGAACCGCGAGGCGCTGGCCGAGGCGCTTGGCTTTGCAGAAAATATAGGCTTGGACCCCGCTGCGTTCCTCGACATCGCGAAGCAAACGGTCGCCTATTCCAAGGTGATGGACGTGAAGGGTCCCAAGATGATCTCCGGTGATTTCTCCACGGAAGCCAAGCTCTCCCAGCACCGCAAGGATGTTGGGCTCATCCTCGACCTCGCAGGTCAGGTAGGTCTCCAGCTTCCCCTCTCGGAGACGCACGCCAAGATCCTTGATCTGGCCATTGCAGAAGGTGATGGCGAGCTCGATAACAGCGTCATCATCAACACCCTGAAAAAAATGAGACCGGGCACGATCTAGGCCTGTTCAGAACAGGATCTGGTTGATCTTCCGGAAATTTTCGAAATTGGCAAGGTTGTGTTGCAGCACGTAGGTGCCGACGGGGACGATGCAGGAGCAGGTCTTGCAATCGACGTTGTCGCCCATCACGCACCGCTTCGGCGTGAGATCGGCGTAAAAAGACCTGATGCTTGGTCGTCGCGTGATAAACGGGCATACCTTGATGAAATCCTTGCTGTGGTAGGCTTGCAGCATGTCTTCCGTGATCAGGAGCGTGTCGGGATACTCTTTTATGATGCGTGCAAGATCCTTCATGATTTGGGCATAAACCTTCCCCGTGGGAAAAAGCGGGTTGTCCTTTGTGCCGGAGTAGAGCATAAAGAACACGCCCTTCAGGCTCATGTCCTGCACGATTTTTACGATATCATCGATATACCTGTAGTTTGTCGTGGAAATCGTGGAGCTCACGGCCACGCGCTTGTCGTCCTGGTAATTTTCCACAAGTTTTTGGAAGCAATTCTTGGCACCGCGGATGCGGTTGTGCACCTCTTCGGGACCGTCGATGGAGAGCCAGATACCCTTGGGCTGCACGTCCTCGGGGATGCGGATAATACCGTTGGTGGCGGTCTGGACCTGGGTGAAATACTCGTGCGCTTCCTTGATGATGTTCATGCGGAGCGTTGGCTCCCCGCCGGTGAGCGACACGTTCCTGACACCAAGCCGCTTCCAGTACTTAAACACGTCGATCCATTGCTCGTCGGAGAGCTCCTGTTTCTTGATCCCGAGGGCATTGATAGATGCCCAATAATAGCAGTGCTCGCACCTGAGATTGCAATTGTAAGTGATATCGAAGTTTACAGCGAGGGGGATGTTGGCTACCGCCGTTTTCACCATGTTCCCGATCTGTTCGCTGGCCTGTTTAATCATCATGATGGATTCAGGTACGGGTAACAGCTTCCCGTTCACGATTAGGCTCGTTCTCATGCACCCGTTTTTTCAATTTTTTTTTTTCAACTTTAAAGTCTAGTTCCTTCCTCACAACTTTAAAGTTCTCTCAATACTAATCATAGATCTACGTAGTATTGACAAGTCTTGCAATTTCCTTGTCGCCGTGAATATCTCTGCGATACAAGGTATCACCGGGACGCCTGATTCACACGATGGTCTGCACTCCCCCAGATGTGCCTCGGGTTCGCTTCTCGAAACATGTTCTAGCAGAACCTATTAAGGTTCAGAATTGGGATTTGATCCCGGGAACTACTTGCAATTTTGACGGGTATTCATGCCATGGCTTGGAACGAAATGCTTATCGATCCGATCTCCGAAGTGGTGAACAAGCGCGAGGCCGTCGTAAAGGAAGCTCAAGAGTTTTTCGATAACAAGGAGTATGCCAAGACTAGGGACAAGCTCAAGGTTGCCATGGACCTTTCAGTGCAGATCAAGGACAAGGAATCGCAGAAACGTATCAAGGAGATGCTCGAGAACGTCGAAGAGCAGATCCGGATCGAGAGCATCAACAAGCTGATGGACAACTTCAAAAAGGAAGCTAATAAGAGTCAATCCATCAGCACGGTTCTCGATGTCATGTCCAATTTTGTGGAGATTTTTATGAAAGCGTTCATCGTCTTGGAAGACAAGATTAACGAGCGCATCGGCCAGATGGAAGAACGCATCCGCGCTGGCGATGCTGACAGGGACGTGCTGGCCGAGGGGATGAAAACGATAACTGAATTGTTGAAGACCATCCAAGAGAACCAGCAGGACATGAAGAACCAGGTGGCGAGCGCCGGCACGACTGCGCCGGCCGCAGAAACCAAGGCACCGGCCAAGGGATCCAAGGCCAAGGCCAAGGCCGCTTCCAGCCCAACCGAAGAGGAGGCTCCACCCTTACCACCGGTTGCCAGGGCACCGAAACCCGATCGGCCGAAGCCAGAGGTTCCCATGTCCACGATGTCTTTGAAAGGCTCGCTCATGAGCGAGCTGGAAGGCGTGCTTTCCAAGCGGCGCAAAGCCGTCGATGAAAGCGAGAAAGAGTGTTGAGAACCAAGGGAGACACTTTTTTTCAACGCGGGCACCAATCGAGCCAGTGCTCACGTGGTGATAATTTCGCCTTTGTCCCCGAGTGCCAGGCCCACTTGGCACACGTTGCATTGCCCCTTCATGGTGACCCATTCTTCAAGGTGCAACCGGTGCGAGGCGGCGCCGCACGCCGGGCACGTCCCGATTTCATCCAAGATTTCGATTGGCTTGCTGCACACGGCGCACGGGGGCGAGTTGGAGATGGTTTCGATTTCCAAGATCCCGGCTGCAGCGGCTTTTGTCGTCTTTTTTCCCACGTGGAAGATCGCGTTTTTCACGTTCTCCGGCGTGGGGTAAAGCGTCTGCTTGTTGTCGAGAAAGATGGACACGCCCCCGTTTTCCTTGTCGCTGATCCAAACAACGTTTCCGGTCAGAAGCGTCTTTCCATCCCGCTTGAGGTCCACATGCAGGGGCGCCTCCTTCACCTTCTCCATGATGTAGGTGTCGACCGCCTTGGTGTATTCGAGTGCCTTGTATTCTGCCGATATATCCTGGATGAGCTTTTTCGCGCTCGATACGAGCGATTTCTTGACGTTCTTGCCGATATCAGCCGCTTTTTTTCCCATGATCGCGCATGACCAATCGATTCTATATGTTCAATCGGGAATTTGCATTTAAAACCTATCTGCGATCCCAAGGCGTTAATTCCCCAACTGCTCAAGCATTATATCGAATGCGTGCGTATTCCTTGGTACCGAGCGACGTGATAATATGGTTTTGAAATTATTGGTGTCCCCGAGATCTCCGGTGGAAGCTGTTGAGGCCCTGCGTGGCGGTGCCGACATCATCGATTGCAAAAATCCCGCCGAGGGCTCGCTTGGGGCATGCCCGCCTTGGGTCATCCAAGAGATCAAGGATGCCATTGCGGCCGAAGATGGTGAATCAGTCGAGCTCAGCGCCACGCTCGGCGACTTGCCAGCCCTGCCGGGTACGGCGGCCTTGGCAGCCTCGGGGCTCGCGCATGTTGGCGTGAATTATATCAAGGCCGGCGTGCACGGGCCAAAAACCGCCGAACAGGCGAGAAACCTTCTCGAATTCATCGCGAAAGCGGCTCTCCAAGTCGATGATTGCGTGAAGGTCGTCGCGGCAAGCTATGCCGATTACAAGCGGGCGCGGATCGCGATACCGCCGATGGACCTGGTAGACATCGCCGGGGCCGCGGGATGCGCCGTGGTCATGGTCGACACGGCCATTAAGGACGGGCGTGGGCTGCGGGATTTCATGACCGAGGAGGCAATCTCTACTTTTTGTGAACGTGCTGCAGGTGCCGGGATGGAAGTCGCGCTCGCGGGAAACCTCAAGCTCGGTGATTTTCCATTCTTGAAATCTGCCGGCGCCACCATCATCGGGGTGCGCTCTCTCGTGTGTACCGGCGGGGATCGTGCCACTGGCCACGTCGAAGCGGATCTCGTCCGCCGTGTGAAAGCGGCGATGGCGTGATAGCTCCAGCGCATAGCCCCGTTGATGTTTTATTTATAGACGGGGAACAAGCATTGTCTGACACTTTTAGGTGAAGTTATGGACAGCAAGGAATCTTGGGTTGTTCCAGTTGACACGATGTACAGCTTCATGAAAGACACGTTCCTGAAACTCGGCGTTCCCGAGAAGGACGTTGGCACGGTGTGTGATGTCCTCATCGAATCCGATCTTCGAGGCATTGAATCGCACGGCGTGGGACGGCTGTATTATTATTACATTCGCATCAAGAATGGCCAACATGACCCCGTTACGGATTACGAGATCGTCAAGGAAACCCCGACGACGGCAGTGATCGATGGCCATCACGGCATGGGCCACGTGATCGCCTTCGATGCCATGAAAATGGCCATCAAGAAGGCCAAGGAATACGGCATGGGCGCTGTCGCGGTTCGCAACTCGACCCATTTCGGTATAGCCGGCTATTACACGAATATGGCCTCGTCGGAAGGCTTGATCGGTATCACGACCACGAACGCGCGGCCGTCCATCGCCCCGACCTTCAGCACCGAGCCGATGTTAGGTACCAATCCCTTGTCGTTTGCCATGCCATCGGATGAGGCCTTCCCCTTCTCGCTCGACTGCGCGACGTCGATCATCCAGCGAGGCAAGGTGGAACTCGCCGACCGGGCAGGGCACCCGCTCAGGGAAAACCTCGTCATCGGTCCGGATGGCAACTCGATGACTGATCCTGCCGAGATTCTCAAGCTCCTTACAGCGGACCAAGCCGCGTTGCTCCCGATAGGTGGCATAGGCGAGGAGTTCGGTGGCTACAAGGGGTACGGGTATGCGACCGTGGTCGAGATCCTGTCCGCGGCGCTGTCGGCTGGCTCGTTCCTCAAGGCCTTGAACGGCATTGGCGAGGATGGCAATCCGACGCGTTTCAAGCTCGGGCACTTCTTCATGGCGATCGATCCCGAGGCCTTTATGGGCCTGGACTCGTTCAAGCAAACGACCGGGGACATTCTCCGCTCGTTGCGGGCCGCACGCTTGGCACCCGATGCCGAACGCATCTGGACCGCTGGAGAAAAGGAATATTACAGCAAAATCGCGGTCAGGGAAAACGGCATCCCGATCAACTCGGGGCTCGCGAAGGAATTGCTAAAAATCAAGGAAGAGCTCGAATTGACCGATTACACGTTCCCCTTCGAGTGACCATTTTTTTCCTATCTTTTTAGGAAACCTTTTTTTAGAATCGCGTGGCCTCTTTCATGTCCAATACCATGTCATTCCAATAACTTTGCCGCCAGTATCGGGGAAGAAAACTGTATGTGCATCGAAAAGGAGAATGACGGGATGGTCATGGTAAAAGTAAAAAAGCATTCTGGTGAAAATCAATGGTTCAAGTTAATGGAGATTTTTCCATCTATGAAGTCGTGGGAATCGGCCTCTACTTCGTGATAATTGGCTATGAATTTCTGCTCTTCGGTTATTTTCTCCTCTTCAGGTACAGACGATCAAAACGTGTCTACTGGCTGTTTATGGGCAGCTTCTTTATATTCCTCGTGATCAGCAGAGTTGGGTACCTCTTCTACGATTACTTCTTTTCCAAAACCGATACCGTCGATCAGATGGCTGCATGGAAATTTGCTAACGCGTTTGGATGGGTCGCCGTGTCAATGGTAAGCGAGATTCTTTCCATCCTGCTCTTCACGAGCGAGAGTAAGGCTCACCAGGTCATGAAGCGCGTGTTCCCCCTCGTCCCGATCGCCATCGCGGTCATCATCATCTTCCTCCCGCCGAGTTCGGTCACCAATCCCGCGGGGCCGGCGTGGGGCATTCTCGGATCGCTCCCGATCGCCAAGATCGTGTTCAACATCATGATCCTGCCCGCCTACATCGTGCTCCTGCCCTTCATGTTCTTCTACCTGGCGGCGAAGTCTGCGGGCACGCTGCAGCGCTCCTTCCTGTTCAACGGCATCGGGCTCCTGTTCTACTACGCGGTGCGAGCAGCCCAACCGCTCCTTGTCCCTAACCCCGCAGAAGTGACCTCATTCACGGCTGCGGCTCTGCCCGTGCTGCTCTTGATCCTCGCGATCCTGATAATAACGTTCGCCAATCAGTATGAAACCTTGAAATAATTTCATATAAACTTCTTTTTCACTTACATTCAGTCCTGCTGTTGACAGCAATCTTTAATGACACGAATTCTGTAATTTAGAGTGGCTCGGTTTTTGTCTGAGGGGTTTTATCCACCCGCGTATCATGGTCGTGATATTGGGCTTAAAAGCAAAAAAAGTAAAATAG